>Ga0181536_10000156_pt1 | contig 76879 bp, 91 predicted proteins | sample PEATcosm2014_Bin_41_FD_121105 | JGI IMG/M metagenome (GOLD analysis project Ga0181536, IMG submission 121105) | Peatland microbial communities from MTU Mesocosm Facility, Houghton, MI, USA - PEATcosm2014_Bin17_60_metaG | ecosystem: Environmental > Terrestrial > Soil > Wetlands > Peat | place... | reverse complement strand
GCGGGCATGGCAGATTCTGTCCAGGGCTTGAGAGTGGTCTCGACACCCAATCTCTAAGCGATTCCATGCGGTTGTACCATGCCCGTTTGCGAATCCCAGCTATGCAATGAATAAGATGGGCTAAGCATACCCTGGAAATCAAAATAATGGGCATAGTAGCTAAATTAGCGACCTCAAGTTATATGCAAGCAATATCTATTATTCCAGAATGCAACGACGATTCCGTTGTCGAGTTGTTTAAGTCAACGATATCCGACAGCCCGCAGGGAAGAACCGGAGGTTTAAAACTCCTTGTGGTCAAGGACTTTAAGGACGTAAGCTCTGACAAGATACAGGCAACAATTTGGCTCCACCTAAATGTATCGATTGACCCTAGAACAGACATCAAAAACAATCCAAGGCGGTTTTGCGAAGCCGATGCCTTTCTAAACTCTGGCGAGCAAGAGATATCCTTCTCGTTGAAATGGATCGATAAACCGCATGGCCAACTCTTTTTGGAAATGTTGAATTGATTTGCCCGTATGCCTTTCCGCGCCGACGAATACGGGGCCGCCCGCGAGCTAGATAGGTCGCAGGTGTCGAGACAGCGACGACCGCCATGGGGCGGGGCGCCCCGCTTCATCACCACGTAACCAGCCGCCGCCGGATGCCCGACCATCGGCTCTGTTGCCACCGCGACGCTCCCCCACATTCACGCCCGGCTAACCGTCAGCTTAAATCCCAAAGCCCGCACCACATCCAACACCGTGGCGAATTCCGGATGCCCCTCCCGCGACAGCGCCTTATACAGGCTCTGGCCGCGCGCGGCCTGTTCTCCGCGCGATCTCTGTCATCCCCCTGGAGCGGGCCATGGCACCGATCGCATGCGTGATGAGTTCGGGATCGCCATCCTCGAACACGGCGTCCAAATAAACCGCGACATCATCCGCGGTTTCCAGGTGGTCTTCGGTCCTCCACGGGATCGTCGTGACACCGGTCATCGCGGCTCTCCTACAAAGATCGCGCCGTTTCCAATGCGATCCGAACATCCCGCCTTCGCGTGCGCCTGGCGCCGCCGGCCAGCAGCACCACAAGCGCGGTCCCACGTCGCGGGTAATAGACCCGGTACCCTGGGCCCTAATCGATCCGAAGTTCCGACACGCCCTCTCCGACCGGTCTGACGTCGCCTGGGTTGCCGAGCGAGAGCCGGTCGATCCGTACCAGAATTCGCGGCTTCGCCTGTCTGGCCCGGTCGCCGGCGGCCTGGATCAAGGCCTCCCGCGGGTTGCCGTGGTGGTAGCCGCGGCGGCGGCGGCCGGCGGAGTCGCGGGTCCAGCTCATGTAAGGGCGGTTTACATGGGGTGCGGTGGCACGGCTACATCGGTGATGATGCCGCCGTGCCACCGGCCGGGATCAACCGGCGCGGACGTGCGCGTCTTCAGGGACAGCGGGCGTTCCGGGCCCAGCCCCTTGGCGAACGAGTCCGCGCCGGGTGGCGGCATGAACCGCCCTTCGCAGTATCAACCGAGGATTTGCAGTTCGACCGGAACCACGCCTGAGCGAAACATTTCCAGGCATCTGGCGGCTGCTTCGGACACATCGATGACCCTGCCTGTCCAGAGCGCCGGACCTCGATCCGTGATCTCGACATTGCATGAGTGGCTGTTCTCGAGGTTGGTTACAATAACCCGTGTTCCGAACGGTAGTGTTCGATGGGCGGCGGTCATGCGGGACGAGTCGAATCGCGCTCCGCTGCTGGTGGTTCTTCCATTGCGTCTGCCACCATAATACGACGCGCGGCCCTCAGCCGTCCTGATCGGAATGGATTGCGTTGATTTGAGGGCTGCCGATCCTGGCATGGTAGTTGCCGTGGGCGATGGTGAGCACGCTGCCAGGTACAAAAGGCCTGGTAGGATATATTTCCACACAATGTCGTCCTCTCTGTTGTTTGCTCGGGGCCATGAGCAAGGAATTGCGCCCAGTATTCCTTTCCTGTTTGTGTGCAGCACGGGGTGTGCCACGGGTATTATTACCGACGTGAGCAATGGCGTCAACATAGGGTCAGAAATGTACGATTTCGGCCATCGCAAGGGCTTGGACAATACTGGGCCGCGGTCGCGCCGTATCGTGCGGCGAGATGGGTCGCCGGGGACTCGCGCTTCCGGTCCGCGCGGTCAACGCGGGCGGCGGACGGATGCGCCGGTGAGCGGCGGTATCGGCAAGGATTGTCGGACGCCCGGCTGGCCCGCTCGCTACCCCTTCAGCACCTCGAGCATGGTCGAGCCCAACGCGGCGGGACTTTCCGACACATGCACGCCGGCGGCGCGCAACGCCTCTTGCTTCGCCGCGGCGGTGTCCCGGCCGCCGCTGATCACCGCGCCGGCGTGTCCCATCCGCCGCCCAGGGGGGGCGCTGGCACCGGCGATGAACGCCACGGTCGGTTTCTTCACCGCGTTGTGCGCCAGAAAATCCGCCGCCTCGGCCTCACTCTGGCCGCCGATCTCGCCGATCAGGACGATCTGTTTGGTTTCCGGGTCGGCCAGGAACATCTCGAGGATTTCGACGAAATCGGTCCCCTTCACCGGGTCGCCGCCAATCCCGACACAGGAACTCTGACCCAGCCCGGCCGCCGTGGTCTGCGCCACCGCCTCATAGGTCAGCGTCCCCGAGCGCGACACGATCCCGACCGAGCCTCGCTTATGGATATGCCCCGGCATGATGCCAATCTTGCAGGCGTCCGGCGTGATCACCCCTGGGCAGTTCGGCCCAATCAGCCGGGAGCGCGAGCCGCACAACGCCCGCTTCACCCGCACCATGTCCAGCACGGGAATGCCGTCGGTGATGCAAATGATCAGCGGGATCTCCGCGTCGATCGCCTCCAGGATCGCGTCGGCGGCGAACGGCGGCGGCACATAAATTCCCGTGGCGTCGGCGCCGGTTTTCTCGCGCGCCTCGGCGACCGTGTCGAACACCGGCAGATTGAGGTGCGTCGAGCCGCCCTTCCCCGGCGTCACGCCGCCCACCACTTTGGTGCCATAGGCGATCGCCTGCTCGGTGTGGAAGGTTCCCTGTGCCCCGGTGAAGCCTTGCGTGATGACCTTGGTCGCGGCGTTCACCAGGATGGCCATGTCAGGCTGCCTCTTTCACGGCCGCGACGATTTTCGCGGCGGCATCGGCGAGGTCGCTGGCGGCGATGATCGGCATGTTCGATTGCGCCAGGATCGCACGGCCGAGGTCCACGTTGGTGCCTTCCAGCCGCACCACCAGAGGCACCGACAACCGCACGTCCCGCGCGGCGGCGACCACGCCCTCGGCGATGACGTCGCAGCGCATGATGCCGCCGAAGATATTCACCAGGATGCCTTCGACGTTCGGGTCGGACAGGATGATCTTGAACGCGGCCGTCACGCGTTCCTTGGTCGCGCCACCGCCCACGTCGAGGAAATTCGCCGGTGTCATGCCATACAGCTTGATGATGTCCATCGTCGCCATCGCCAGCCCGGCGCCGTTCACCATGCAGCCGATATTGCCGTCCAGCGCGACGTAGTTCAGGCCGTATTTTTCCGCTTCAAGTTCTTTTGGATCTTCCTCCGCCTCGTCGCGCAGTTTCTCCAGTTCCGGATGGCGGAACAGCGCGTTGTCGTCGAAGCTGATCTTGGCGTCGAGCGCGATCACCGCGTCGGCTTTGGTGATGACCAACGGGTTGATCTCGACGATCGAGCAATCGAGGCCGGTGAACGCCGCGTACAACCCAGTGACGATCTTGCCGAACGAGCGCGCCTGCTCGCCCGCGAGGCCCAGACCGAAGGTCAGCCGCCGGATGTGATGGCCGGACAGGCCGGTCGTGGGATCGATCGCGACCCGCAGGATTTTCTCCGGGTGTTTGGCGGCCACCTCCTCGATCTCGATGCCGCCTTCGGAGGAGGCGACCAGGGTGATCCGCCCGGTCGTGCGATCGACCAACAGGGAGAAATAGAGTTCGCGGGCGATGTCGGCGCCGGCCTCGACATAGACCCGATGCACGGGACGGCCGGCCGGGCCGGTCTGCTTCGTCACCAGCACGTGCCCGATCATCGCGTCCGCCGCGGCGCGGACCTCGTTGATGGAGTGGGTGACGCGAACGCCGCCTTTGCCGTTCGGATCGTCGGCGAAGCGGCCGGCGCCGCGACCGCCGGCGTGGATCTGCGCCTTCACCACGAACACTGGGCCGGGGAGTTTCGCGGCGGCCGCGGCGGCCTCATCCGCGGTCCACGCGACGTGGCCGTCGAGAACCGCGACGCCATGACGCTTGAGCAGTTCCTTGGCCTGGTATTCGTGGATGTTCATCGGCTCAGCCGATCTGGGGTTGTCATCGGCCCGCCGCTGCCCCCGTCATTGCCAGGAGCGACGCGACCCCCGGGACAAGCGCCCGGGGGCATGCGCGGCAAGGTCCCGGGCCCCACGGATGGAGATTGCTTCGCTTCGCTCGCAATGACAGGAGAGCGATCTGGGATGTTCATCGGGGTTAACCGATCAGCTTTTTCGCCGCGTCCACCAGTTCCCGCACCGCGCCACAGGATTTCTCGAAGGCCGCTTGCTCGGTGGCGTTCAGTTCGATCTCGACGATCTTCTCCACGCCGCCGGCGCCGATGACAACCGGGACGCCAACGTAAAGGTCCTTCATGCCGTACTGGCCGGTCAGCCAGGCGGCGCAGGGCAGCACGCGCTTCTTGTCCTTCAGGAACGCCTCGGCCATGGCGATCGCCGAGGCGGCGGGGGCGTAGAACGCACTGCCGCGTTCCAGCAGCTTGACGATCTCGCCGCCGCCGTTGGCGGTCCGCTCGACGATCGCGTCGATCTTCGCCTGAGTCGTCCAGCCCATCTTGATCAGGTCGGGCACCGGAATGCCGGCGACGGTGGAGTAACGGGTCAGCGGCACCATCGTGTCACCGTGGCCGCCAAGCACGAAGGCGCGCACATCCTCGACCGAGACGCCGAATTCCTGTGCCAGGAACAACTGGAACCGCGAGCTGTCGAGCACGCCGGCCATGCCGACGACGCGGTTGGCGGGCAGGCCCGACTTCTCCTTCATCACCCAGACCATGGCGTCGAGCGGGTTGGTGATGCAGATCACGAACGCCTCGGGGCAATGGGTTTTGATGCCCTCGGCCACGGTCGCGATCACGCCGGCGTTCTTGCCGATCAGGTCGTCGCGCGACATGCCGGGGGTGCGCGGGAAGCCGGCGGTGACGATGACGACGTCCGAGCCCTTGATCGCGGCGTAGTCGGAGCCGCCGGTCATCAGCGAGTCGAACCCGTCCACCGGCCCGGACTGCATGATGTCGAGCGCCTTGCCGGCGGCGACTCCGCCGAACACGTCGAACAGGACGACGTCGCCCAGTTCCTTGAGGCCGATGAGGTGGGCGAGCGTGCCGCCGATGTTACCGGCACCAATCAGGGCGATTTTGTTGCGGGCCATGAGCCAATCCTTTCGAGACGCACCGTTCTGACACAAACATTGACCGAGGGGCCGCACACCCGAACGCGGGCCGGGCGCCGTGTTGCTAGCGGATCGGGCCGCAACCGGCAAGCATGATGCGTTGCAGCATGGGGAGCGTCAACGCGGCGGCGATGCGCGACCTGGCCATCTCCCCGCTATCGCGAACGGACACCGTCAGGCGGTTTTCTTCGTGACGCCCGGGCTGCTACTACCGGCGCGTTGCCTCATCTGTGTGTATCTGTGGGTATCTGTGTGCATCCGTGTTCCATCTTGCCAGGCGCCGATGCCGCACAAACCACCGTTGTCGCGGCACCGGCTCCAAAGCAAGGGAACCACAGATGCACACAGATACCCACAGATACACACAGATGATCCCGTGCCACGAACCAGCGGCCAGGGGCACTCGATGACGGGCGACCCGTTGCCCGGCCATTGATCCAACCCGGCTGGCGCGCCAGACTCCGTACGCCGCTCGGGTCAGGCCGGCGCGGCGTTCGGGAGGACAGGCCATGTCAGGCGCCAACGCGTTCAAGTTCGTCATGCTGCCGCCGCAAAACGACGTCTATCGCGACTGGGCCGCCCGGCTGGCGGCGGAGGTGCCCGAGGCGCGCATCGTGCTGGTGGAAGACGAGGCGGCGGCGGCGCGGGAAATCGTCGACGCCGATGCCGCGTTTGGCCGGCTGCCGGCCGAGCTGCTGGCTCGGGCGTCGAAGTTGCGCTGGCTGCAGGCGCCGCAGATCGCGCCGCCGGCGGGCTATTACTACCCCGAGCTGGTCGCGCACCCGTTGCGGGTGACGAACTTCCGGGAAATCTTCAACGATCATATCAGTGCGCATATCCTGGCTTTCGTGCTGGCGTTCGCCCGCGGGCTGCACGTGTACATCCCGCAGCAACTGCGCCGCGAGTGGAAGAAGGGGTCGTGGGAAGCCAGCGACGTCGTGCATCTGCCGGAGGCGACAGCGCTGATCGTCGGTGTCGGCGGCATTGGGGCGGAGGCGGCTCGGCTGCTGGCGGCGTTCGGGGTGCGGGTGCTGGCGACGGATGCTCGGCGTGTTGCCGCGCCCGAGGGGGTGGCGGAATTGCATAAGCCTGAGGCACTGGACACGCTGCTGCCGCGGGCGGATTTTGTCATATTGACGGTGCCGCATACGCCGGCCACGGAGGGGTTCTTCAACCGGGCGCGGTTCGCGCGGATGAAGCGGTCGGCGTTCTTCATCAATATCGGGCGGGGGATGACGACCCGGTTGAACGATCTGGTGGACGCGCTGAACGCGAAGGAAATCGCCGGGGCGGCGCTGGATGTGTTCGAAATTGAGCCGCTGCCGGCGGAGCATCCGCTGTGGACGATGCCGAACGTGCTGCTGACGCCGCATGTGGCTGGGCATGGGCCGTATCTGGATGACCGGCGGTACGAGATCATGAAGGAGAATTGCCGGAGGTTCGCGGCGGGGAAGGCGTTGATGAACGAGGTGGATAAGGCGGTGTGGTTTTAGGGGGCTCTGCACGATAATTTTGAGGGGTTGAGTGGCACGAGCTTGTGGTGGCGTGTCTCCACCGGCTCTCTAAATGTGGGAAGCTAATGTCTGGCGATGGGTTGGATACAAAGACTCAAGATCACTGTGCCGCAGCGCCAACCCGCTGCCTCAGATGTAGAACTTGAACGGAAGTTTTGGCTCACCGTCCATCGGAGCGGAAATCAGAACGTCTCCGACCGCATTTGCAAAGCGGATTGTCACCGGCAACCGGTCATTGTGCAGGCAAGAATTGAAGTTGATCTTCGTTAAGCCCAGGACATCGGACAAGACGGTGTCTAAGGAACAGTCCCCTCGCAACACTCGCACGGAAATCGGATTCGGCGTTTCTGAGCCCATAAAGGTATCGAGACGCGGTGTATAGCCGGAGGTCCATAGGAACGCATTGCGTTCACCCACGTACAGCACTGTGCCGCGAATGACGGGATAGCTGCCCGGCCGGAACAATTTGAGGTCGTCGTGCGCGTCCGCGATTTGAACACCGACCAGGTTCGTCTCTGAAGCGCAACCCTTACTAAACCCATCCCATTCCTCATCGGAGAAGGCCGACTTGGCGTGAATGAAGAGTTCTGTCGGCGGCGCTTCGTGTAGGCGCGCATATTCGCTCACAACCATCTCGATCAAGCTCTTAGCCGCCGTACGGTCGAGATGAAATTGCTTGGTGTCGGTTTGAAACCAGGGACCGAGGGCACCGCGAAAGACGACCCCCTCACCGTCGGTCAAGAACATTTGCGCCGCACAGCAGGCATGGCGCTTGTCGCTTGTTAGTTCGCTTCGCTTGTAGACGAGGCCGACATAGCAAACTCCCGGACGAACATCCGCCAATTGCCACGGTTTGCCACCTGCTTTGTAGTAAGCGCCGGTGCCAAGCTTCCAGGCGATGGTGGCGGGATCCTCGACCCGTCGGACCGGCATGCCGTTGTCGCGACGGAATTCCCCCGGCGTCAATGTCGTCTCGCGGACGATTTGGGTCACGATCTTCTCTTTGAGCAGGCGCGCTTTGAGCTGGCGGCGGAAATGCGTCGCGTATTTATAGACTTCGGCTTCTCGCTCTTCGTCGCCAAACAGGGTTGGCTGAACGTCAAGCTCACGGGCCCTGCGTTGCGACACCGTCACTGTCCCGCGCACTCGGTCGCCTCGCTTCACCGTCGACCGCGGTCGGCCGAGTTCGAAGACAGTTTCGGGAATGACCACGAACCAGAAGGCGGGCGGGTTTTCAATGCGGTTGTTCTCAGCGATCAAGCGGGTCACGAAGATGTCCACGGCAGAGCGGATGGCCTCGTGGTGGTTCTCCAACTTCAGCGCCCGGTCAATCTGCGCTGGATCGAGATCGGCGACAGTACACGAGGGCTCAGCGGGCCAATCTGCGTGGAATGCCTCCGTAAACCCGGGAAACGGCACGTGTTGGGGCTCGATGGCGCGGGATCGAGGACCTGGCTGTGGAACGTCGATGAAGCCCCGCAGGGTCTTCGCCCAGGTTTGAAATCGACGCGCACCGTCAGCCGTCGCGATCACGCCAAACCGCATTGTCGGAAGTTGGGCGACATCGCCGACTGGTCCGTAAAGGAACAGGCCGTCGCGCGGATAGACGAGCTTTTGGCCCATTCGGAATTCGAGCAGAGGCTCCGGCAAAAAGCCGACCTTGGGCTCAAACGGCGCCCTAGGCGTCGTCGTCCGATGGGTCCTCGATGTTGTCCTCTGGCTCTTCGAACTCCTGGGGGTCGATCTCTTCGTCGTCGCTCGGGTCATCGTCGTCGGCTTCCTCCGCTTCGGTTTCGACCGGCATGCTGACGGGCGAAATCCATGTGATCGGCGGCAGGCGAAGAACCATACTGTCGATCGAACTTGTTGACACAATGAGTTCATCGTTGCCATCAGCCAGCCAGTACAAGAAAGCCAATAGCATGTCTCGCCAGCGTGCGTTGCGCCAACTTTTCGCGAACGAGCGTCGTAATCGGTGCATGCGACCTGGATCTTTGAAGGGTGTTTGGCCGTCTGTCGTGAAAATCAGGCGGCCGATCACACGCACATGCCGGATGGGCCCGGTGCGGGCAGCAACCGACACGCCAAAGTGCCAATTCATCCTTCGTTTAACCGAAACTCCTTGAATCTGGCGCAGGCCTGAAATGTCAGCCCAACGGAAGGAAACTTTGTTCGTCGGCCCAGTGTCGACCGGCGCCCACCAAGCCGTTTGCCGGTCGGAGAGGGCGTAGCCGCTTAGGCCGCGCTCGCGGAACCGCCGCTCAAGCGCCTGGCGCGCCAAATTGCTGAATTGATTTCTTGCATCCCAGCGTTCGATATCCTGCTGCTCCCACCCATCGTCCAAGAAGGCGTCGAGCGGGCACTCCGCGACCGTCTCGAGCGGCAGGTTCGGCCCAAAATGGTCCTGGAGATCAAATGACGGCGCGAGAGACAGAAAGCCCCGCCGGTAAGGGACGATCGGCCATGGAGCATCTTTCATCCGCGCCTGCGCCTGGCCGATCGAGATTCCACCTTTGAAATCGAAAAGCCGGATTAAGGGCGGGAGGCGCTTGATGGACAACCAGTTTGATACGAGTCGCTCCGGCCGATCCACGACCGATTTTGCATGAATGAGGTGAATGTCGCGCCATATCGCGCTACCATCACCGGGTTGCCGAGGAACCTTGTAGGTCTCCTCAAGGGTTTCCAGGAGCTCCGCCAGCCCGCGTGCCCAGCCACGCTGGAAATCGATGTATTGCGCGTGTGCGATCAGGAATGGTGCATCGAACGGGGCTAGCCGCAGCGGAATGATGAACTCGGCGTCGTTCATGGTCCGCCCGACCGTGCTAGCGATCTGTATCTCGTTGCGTACACCCTGTTTTTCAACCGCCGCAGCGTTGGCGACGAGCAGCACCTTGCGCGTACGGTGCCGCAACGCGTGTTCGAGTTTGCGTTGCCAATCGTCGCCGCCTCGGAGGCGTAGCACGTCAGCCCAGGCATCATAGCCCAATGCGGAAAGTTTAGCCCCGAGCCAGACGGTGAACGTATTGTCTTCGGGGCTGGCGTGGCTGATGAAAAGCGCGACACGCTCTTCCTCTGCCTTTGGTCCCCCCGCCGCCATTCCGCACCTCCGTCCCTGGCCGGACCGGCAAAGAAACCGGAACAGTTCTGACGCAAATTACCGGTAACGGCTCCAAATAGCTAGGATACCGTCGGCATCCCCCGTTTGGAGGGGGTCGCAAGACTGCGGCCGCCCGCCCAACCGACCAAATTACCTTGCAGGCGTTGTGTTACCCGGACCGTCGCCAGCGAACTTCGCGACATTCGTCCTTAACTGCCGGATGCCGCGTGACCTTGAAGCGGCTTAAATGACACTTCAAAGCCGAGTTTATGCGCAGCCCGGATCAGATCCAGCATCGATAGCTCGGGGGTGCTGTTCACCTTTTCCGTTGCGGTAGGCGTGTATTGGGTATTGTGAGCCGACAAAACAGTTCGAATGCCTGCCTTGACTTCCAATTTCTCTAACGCATCGACAATCCGGTCGATATGCTTGGTCCTGACTCGGCCGGGACTTGTGTTACGCAAGAGCGTACTGACAAAGGGACCACTAAAGCCGAGATCATCCCCGACTTCCGCCAGCGTCAGATTGAGCCTGTTTTTTGCCGTCTCAATCCGCTTACGAATCGAGGGCGAAAGTGGGCCGTTTGCGCCCATTTGATAGGCAGGATTATGCGAAGCCATACGAGTTTCTCCAGAAGAAGTTGCAGACACGTGCATAGATACGATTGTTTTTGATGAAAAGCAACAACTATTCGAATATTTTGTATATTTTTCGGCGCACGTTCAACGCGCTGTTTGCCAACGGCACGCGGGACCCGCCGCGCAGGATGTTGGATACGATGCAGAAGCGGAGCCAATCGGCCACGCTGACCTTCGAGCCCCGGAACCGCGCGCACAAAAAAGGACTCGCCACAAATCGCGCCACAAGTCGCGTTTCTCCGTATAGTAGTTTGTGCTATAGATTCGCGGTGAGGGTCTTTCTAGTACCGTAGGTGGCCAGGCTGATACGCAACGAGGTCGCTACCCAGCAAACCAACCGCGTTCGCCAACTCGATCAGCGTTAACCCCCGCTTCTCCCGCCACACCGTAATCGGGCTGGCCCCGTCGATGATGCGCATGGTGTCCGCCATCGACAGCAAATACCGGTTCTGTTCCCGCTCCCTATCGAGCAGGCAGTCCTCGAGCACCGCCATGCGATCTTCCGCGTCCTCGAGTTCTTCCAGCATGGCATCGAAGTCCGCGCGGCTGAGCGTGACGCTGTCCGGTGTCTCGTTTAACGGCTTGATGTGGCTCATCGGTACACCTCTCGTCTGTGGCGGACCCGGATCACGATGATATCGCCCGTTCCGGTTATTCTGTAGATGGCGCGCCAGTCCCCCCGCCTACACTGAAACCAGACGTGCCTTGAAGCCGCTTGGCCCCAGGATGGCTACCATACGGGTCGGCGGCGATTTGCTCCAGCTTTTCCCGCGGTCTGTCCCGCTCGGCCCTGGGCACGTCCGCCAGCTCCTTTTGGGCTTCAGGGCGGAGATCAAGGGCCATGCGCATTCATCACCGCGCAACGCCACCCCTGTCAAACACCGCTGTCAAATACCGGTCCGGTGACGTCCCCTGAGCCGTCCCCGAATTCCCTTGGCGCGATCCTATCATAAGACCATAAACCTGCCAACCCGCCCCGCCTCCCCCGAAAGGCAACCCCTTTGAGCCAGCCAGCCCCCCACCCGCACCACGTCGCCAACCTGCTCGAGCCGGTATTGGGCGGGATCGTCACCGCCTTATCCGACCGCGGCCAGACCGACGCCCTGTACCGGGAGAAAGCCGCCGAGACCTGGACCGTGATCCAGTCTTTCCAGCCGCGTGACGCGATCGACCTGATGCTGACCGGGCAGCTCATCGCGTTCAACGAGGTGTTCGCCGACGCCACGCGCCACCTGCTGCGCGGGATGACCGAATCGGTGCGGCAGCGCACCCAATCGGGTCTCGTGGCCATGGGCCGTCTCACCCTGGCGCACGTGGACAAGCTGGAGAAGCGCGGCATCGAGCCGTACCGGACCGAGGCCGCCCAGGAGCAACGCGCCACCCCAGCCGCGGCCGCCGCGCCACCCGAACCGCCGCGAGCCGCCGCGCCCGCCGCCTCCCCGAAGGCCGCGCCGCGCCCAAAGGCCGCCGCCGCGCCACCACCACCGCCACCACCCGAGCCGGAACCAACTCCCCCGGCCGCCCCTCCACCGGCGGAAGAAAAATCCTGGCTGGAGGAGCCGTACCAGGAATGGTTGCTCGAAACCCCCGCCATGCTCGCCGCCCAGAGCGATGCTGTCCCACAGCTGGAGGCCCGGGCGCCGGCGAATGCGGCCAATTGTGGCAATGGCTCCGTCGAGGATCGGACCGGCGCGCCGCCGGAACCCGTTTTCCCGTACCAGGAACCAAGCAACTCGCCCGCCCAAACGTTGGTGGCTGCCGCCGCGGGAGACTAACGCGGTTTCCCTGTTGTCGCGGCCGATGGCCCGGTCGAGCCGGGCCATGACGGGGAAAAAAAGCCGGGCCATGACGGAGGAGGCATGCCGGGCCACGACGGGGGAGGAATGCCCGGTCACGACGGGGGAGGCATGCCGGGCCATGACGGGACAGAAATGCCCGGCCATAACCGGGGAGGAACGCCGGACCACAACGTGAGCGGGCTCACGCCCCGCCGTTGACCGTGTGCTAATGGGCCACCCGCTTCGCCACCTCGGCCTGCTCGTCAGGGGTCAGTTGCGCCATCGCGGTATGCAGGTTCTCGGTCGCGAGTTCGTGCAGTTCGCCCGGCCCGGAGTGTTCCGCCGCCAGGGTCAGCCACACCGCCGCCTCGACGTAATCGTAGGTTCCGCCAACCCCGGTCAGGATCAAATACCCGACCGTGTTCTGGGACACCGCATCCCCCTGCTCGGCCGCCTTGCGCGCCCAGGCGAGTTGCTGGGCGTCATCGCGCTCGACCCCGTCACCGGTGCCATAGGCGACCGAGAGCATCCGCTCGGCGACGACGTTGCCCGCCCGGGCGGCGATCTGATAGTGCCGCACCGCCTCCGCCCGATCTTTCGTGACGCCCGCCGTGCCGAGCCAATAGATCCCGCCGATGTTCGCCTCCGCCGCCGTGCTGCCTTGCTCCGCCGCCCGCCGGTACAACCCGAGCGCGCCCGCCTCATCCACCGCCCCGCCGCGGCCGAGCATCAGCATGGCGCCCAGGTTCAGCGCCCCACCCGCGTCGCCCAGGTCCGCCGCGCGCTGGAACCAGCGCCGCGCCTCGGTGTCATCGACCGTCAGGCCCAGTTCGCCATCGCGATACGCCCGCCCCAGCCGGTCGCACGCCTCCGGCACCCCGTGATCCGCGGCCTCGCGATAACCGCGCAGGGCCGCCTCCGCGTTCGCCCCGCTGGCTTCCCGCATCATGCCGAGGCTCAGCAGCGCGATCGGTTTGCCGTGCTCGGCCGCCGCGTGGAACAGGCGTTCCGCTTCCGCCGGGTCGCGGGTTTGGCCAAGCGTGCCGTCCCGCGCGGCCTCGGCGAGGCGGAGCATCGCGTCCGGTTCACCCCGCGCCGCCGCCGCCCGGTACCACGTCACCGCCTGGGCGTTATCTTGCTCCATGCCCTCGCCCGCCTCGGCCATGGTGCCCAGACGCCAGGCGGCTTCCGGGTCCGGCTCGGCGGCGAGGCGATACCAGCGGACCGCCGCCGTCTCGTCGCGCTGTTGGCCCAACTGACCCAGATGGGCCGCGTCACCCATCCGCCGCTGCGCCACCGGCCGGCCGGCATTGGCGGCGAGCGTATACCAGACCGCGGCCTCGAGCCCGTCCGCCGGGACGCCGCGCCCGTCCTCATACATCTTCGCCAGGCCGATCCAGCCGTCCGGATCGCTCAGCGCGGCGGCGATGCGGAACCATCGCAGGGCTTCCTGGTCGTCTTTCTCGCCGGCCCAGCCCTCGGCGTATCCGGCGCCCAGTGTCGCGGCGGCGGCTCCGGAGTCCTGTCCGGCGGCGCGGCGCAACAACTCCGTCCCCCGCGCATCGTCGCGCGGCACGCCCTGGCCGATGTGATACATCAGACCCAGTTGCGTGAGCGCCGGCACCAGACCGTGATCGGCCGCCTCGGTGATCAGCCGCACGCCGCGATCGAGGTCGGCGGCCACACCATCGCCCTCCAGCAGCAGCAACCCCAGTTCGAACCGCGCCAGGGTCAGTTCCTGGCCCGGATCCGAATGCGGGTCCTGGGTGATGCCCGGGACCGCCGCGCCGTCCTGCTCCACCGCCACATTCAGCCAGTAGGCGGCTTTCTGATGATCCCGCTCGGGCCCGTAGGTCCCGGTCATATAGCCGCTCCCGACCAGCGCGGCGGCCAGCGTGTGGCCATGGTCGGCGGCCCGCAGCAGGTAAAGCCAGGCCTGCAGCCGGTCATGCGGATAACCCGGCGCCCCATCGAGCAGTTTGGCGAGGCGGTACTCGGCCTCGGCGTCCTCCTGATCGGCCGCGCGCCGCAGCCAGGTCTCGGCCGCGCCGGGATCGGCCGCAACGCCGACGCCCAGGCGATAGGCTTCGCCGAGGGCTCGCTCGCCGGCCGGGTCGCCGCGATTGGCCAGGCTGAGGTACAGGGCAAACGCCTTGTCCGGATCCCGGTCGACACCCGCTCCGGCGCGATACAGGTCGCCAAGACGCACCTCAGCCGGTCCAAACCCCTGGGCGGCGGCTTTCTTGTACCAGGAGGCGGCCTCCGCGGGATCGGGTTGGCCCAGAATGCCGAGTTCGTCGATGATCCCCAGATTGGTCCGCGCGGCGGCATTGCCCCCGGCCGCCGCCTTGCGCGACCACTGCACCGCCTCCGGCCAACTTCGCGGTGTCCCGTCCCCACTCGCGCAGGCCGCGCCGAGGGCGGCGGCGGCCACCATATCGCCGCCCTCCGCCGCCGCCCGCAACAGCGCCACCGCCTGCTCCGGATCGCGCGCGACACCCTCGCCCCGCAGCAACAACAGACCGAGTTCCCGCCGCCCGGTGCGGTTCTTCTGCGTGGCGGCGCGCATCAGCCAGCGCATCGCCTCGGCCGGATCGCGCCGCGATTTCCAGCCATGGGCGTACAGCGTGCCGAGATCGGCCTCCGCGCCGGCGTCCCCGCGGGTGGCCCGCGCCCGCAGCGCATCGACATCCAGGGTCGCGAGGTTGGGTGGCGGGCTGTCCGGCAGCAGCAGCGGCCCGCGCGCCCAGGCGCGGCATATCGATACGTCAAAGAAACATAGCAAGGCGCCGCACAACAGTACGGAACACCAACGAATGAGGCGCGGCGGCGCGGCGATCAAACCCGGCATCGCCGGTTTGGCCGGCCCGACCGGACCACCGCCCCGCATCCCTCAGGCTTGGGCGACAGCCGACGACCAGGGTGACGCCGCGTCACTGATCCCGCTGACCGAGCCGTCCGCGCCACGCAGGATCACGTTGGGGCAGGCGTAATTGATCGGCATCACGCCATGCTCCACCACCTCGGTCGGGCCATCCTGGGCCAACGCCGCGATCACCGCTGCCGGCAGCCGCGGATCGGCGGAAACGCCGTCGGGATCGGAGACGTCGATGCGCGGCTGATGCGCCGCATGCTCCGCCGTCATCCCGAAATCCGCGATGAAGCTCATCACCTGCGCGACGGCGGCCAGGATGCGCCGGCCGCCCGAGGCACCCGCCGCCAGCCACGGCCGATCGCCATCCTTCAGGATGATCGGCGACATGTTGGTCAGCGGCCGCTTGCCGCCGGCGATCGAATTGGGCTGGTTCGGCCGTGGATCGAACCACATCACGCCGTTGTTCAGCAGCACGCCCGAGCCCGGCAGCACGACCCGGCTGCCCATCGAGGACAACAAGGTCGTGGTCATCGCCACCATCGTCCCCTCCTGATCGCAAACCGTCAGATGGGTCGTGCAGGTCTCGGCGGCCAGCGGATCGGCGTCCCCCAGGCCCTCCAGCCGTTCGCGGTAGGCGGTCTTCATCGCCCGGGCGAAGGCGACGAACCAGGCCGGATCGGGCGCCGCGCCATGGGGCACCGCCGCCATCTGGTCGAGCACCCGCATCATCGTGGGCGCGGCGGTCAGCCCACCCGCTAACTGAAGCGTCCGGCCGCGCCAACCATATTCGGTGGCCGGCAGGATCCGCGCCTGACAGTCCCGCAGGTCCTGGGCCGAGAGCACGCCCCCCATCGCCTTGACGTCGGCGGCGATGCTGGCGGCGATGTCCCCCTCATAGAAGTCGCGCGGGCCGACCTGCGCCAGCCGCTCCAGCGTCGCCGGCAGATGGCCCAGACGAAAGAAGCCTGGTTTGCCCTGATATGGGGCGATGGGCGGCAGGCCGCCCGGCAGGTAGATCCGCGCACTTTCCGGGTACTGCTTCAGCACCGCCGCCGAGGCCGCGACTTTCAGCGTGGTGTACCAGTCTTGCGGCAACCCACGCTTCGCCAACGCGATGGCGGGCGCGATCACCTCGGCGAACGGCAGCTTGCCCCAGGTCTGGTGCATGCGCGCATAGCCGGCGGTCGACGACGGAATGGCGAAGGACAGCGGCCCATGGATGTTCGCGTCGCCCTCCACCTCGGGCCAGGCGAACAGGTCCTGCTTGATCCGGCCGGTGAGTTTGAACGCCGACGGGTTCAGTCCGCGCGGCGCCACCGGGCCAAAATCCACGACATCCGCGCGCCGCTCGCCCGCGCGATGGACCAGCGCGAAGCCGATGCCGCCGAGGCCGGAATTCCAGGGCTCCACCGTCGCGAGCGCCAACGCGGCCGCCACCGCCGCGTCGATCGCGTTGCCGCCGGCGTCCAGCACGGCGACGCCAGCCTCGGCCGCCGCGCGGACCTGGGAGACCACCATGCCGCGCTTGCCGCTCGCCGACGGTTTGGTCAGCAACCAGTTCTGCGTCACATGCGGCGCGGGTGTGTATTCCATGACGGCTCCTATGGCCTGACGATCATTGTGGGCGTTGTTGAACACAGGCGCCGCCGCCGTCAATCAGTCACGCGGCCGGGCGGAGACGGAGTCAGCCGGACCCAGCCACCTCACGCGCCCATCAGGTCACGCCTTCAGCCCAGATAACCGCGCCACGTCGCCGCCCGGAATGGCGGTCTTTCGCGCGTCGGAAAGCGCGGTCGTGGCGACCACGTGCTCCACCGGAAGCCGCTGCCAAATGTACGGATGATCGCTCCCCGGCATCGCCTGGCTCGCCCCCGCCTGGGCCACGCGCTGCCGCGACGCCATGGGCGTGAACACGAGCGCATCGAAATACAGTTGGTTGAGGTATTTGGTAGTGTCTCAGTTTGAATTGAAGCCAGGACGATAATCTTATCATCGTCTGGATTCTATGACCGCCACCAGTGCAAGGATACTGAAACCGATCACGCACGCAATATCTCATCCCTGGACTTTTGCCACAAGGAAGCCGCCGATGAGAACCTACGGTTTTTCAACCAACAATACGGCGGCTTTCCGCCTCCGGGAGAGCGCGGTTTCTGAATTTCATCAAAAACAAGGACACTCGAATCGGCCACATCTCCGCCGTTTGGATGATCATCTCAGGGACGTATTTGCCCGCGCATGCGCTGCCAAGGACTTTGACTCAGCAACTGATCTTTTTGAGGTTCTGGAAAAGTGGCACGAGCGGCGCCTGGGGAAATTCGGACGCGAACGGCGAATCAGCGAGGGAGAGATGAAAGTGATGCGGGTCGAGCTGGAGCGGCGGATGGCTCCAGGTAACAATCCTGTAACTCATCGTGGATCATAAGACTTGGGCGCTTAGCCTCCCATCCCTGAGCGTATCGTGATGAACACCCCGACAGGCGCGTCTCTCCCGGCGCGCCTGTTTGGCGTTGGGTATGGTTGGAACAGGGAGATGCGGCCGACGCCGGTTCAAGCGACGCAAAAAATAGGCCGGACGCATGGGAGCGTCCGGCCTGATATAGACCTTGCGCTTTGGGACGGGCGAGGTCCGGGGGTAATGCGTTAAATGTCACCCGATTCGGATGGACCGTCAAGATTATGCAACCATTCCTGGTCCATGGTCTCGTTGCCCGCCGCCATTTATCGCGGGACTTTGAGCCTCCATTCCGACTGACAGGCGCGTCATGTTCCCGGGCGCGCCTGTTTGTCGGTACTGAATGGTGCCGCCCAACCCAGACAATATTGCGCCGCCTGGCCGGTTTTGGATCACGCTGGATAGATAAACCCAGAGTCCGCGGCTCTCACTTTTTCATTTATTGCGTTTTTTCGAGAATTGCATTTTCCCTCTTGATAGGAGTCTCTCAGACATCAGAGGATGTCCGAGTCGGCGGTCGGCAACGACGCCCCGGAAAGAGTGGTATTCAGCATCTTGAAGGGTGCCAGGTGGGGTAATCTATGGATTCGAATCGCACGCGATGTCTCCGAGGTAGATGACGCCTGTAGCGCTGCTATGGCACTGGGAGACCACCACGATTGGGTCAGGTTCGCGGCTAACCGGCTCTTTTGCGGAGGGGACACTTTATGGCAAGCGATGTGCGCGGAATGGGCAAAATTGACTGCCGACACCGAAGCTACTCGCGTTAGTCAGGTAATCGAGGATGCATTGGGCTAGCCCTTCCCCCACCGCTTCGCCGCCGCCGTCCGAGCAATCTCCGCCCGTCGCTCCAGTGACAGCGCCTCGCGTCTCGCGGCGCCGCCCTTCAACCCGCCGGACCGGGCGAACTCCTGAGCCGGAGTGAGTGGCGCGGGCTTCTCTTCGCTCGTCGCTCCGGTGGCCAGATCAACGATCATCTTCGCCAGTTGGTTCGCGTCGCGGGGGCGCTTGAGGTGTTTGGGCATCAGGCGGACTCCTTGGAGGAGACGGTCATTTTCCGAGCCCGCAGGCGGTCGTTTATCCATTGCTGAGCGTCGCTCCACTTTGGGAAGCCTGGGATAATCTCAATGTTGCCGCCATCAGACTTAGTGACCCTGATCTGATAGGCGCCGTAGGCGTCGATCTCTATCGTGTAGGTTTCCATGCGCTATTGCCCTTCTGCCTGGACAACGACGTTCAACGGGTCAATCTCGTCCCGCGCTTCCTCGCGCGTACCGCTGAACCGGAATCGTACGCGAAGGTCGCCCGAGGGCGAGCGCTCTATGAACCATGTGCCGCGTTTGGCCCAGTCAGGGCCGGGAGGATCGATGAGTTGGTAGACCACCATACCTCATTATATGGGATGCTTGACTGGCCGGGCTATAGGATAATATTCAAACTGAGACACTACCAGGTATTCCGTCGGCTGCTCTCGCAACGTCACGTTCGGGCCGCGACCCGCGGACGAGACGTGGGAGACCGTTGCGTCAATAGATCGTCGTGCGCAACCGCTCCGGATAGGCGCGATCATAGTCCGCGCCGCCCAGTTTGCCGTTGGTGATACCGGCCATGATGGTGCCGGCGCTGGGCACGGATTTGCGATCGACGCGTTTGGCGGGGTTCCACAGATCCGATCGCACCAGAGCTTTCGGGCATTGGAAATACACCCGCTCGGCGGTGACGACGATGACCGTGCGCGGCAGCGTGCCGCGGAACGGGAACCGCTCGATCAACGCGGGATCGGTGGAGATCACCGCGGTGCCATTCACCCGTAACGTTTCGCCGACGCCGGGAATGAGAAACAGCAGCGCGACCCGGGGATCGCGGATGATGTTGCGCAGACTGTCGGCGCGATTGTTGCCGCGGCGATCCGGGATCAGCAGGGTCTTGTCATCGACGACCTGGACGAATCCGGGGGGATCGCCGCGCGGCGAGGTATCGAGTCCCTCCGGTCCGCAGGTCGCCAGCACCAGGAACGGCGAGGCCTCGATCATCGCCCGATAGTGCGGGTGGATGTAGTCGATTTCCTTGGCGATCGCGCCGGCGGAGACCTCGCCGTACAGCGTGTTCAGCGTGGCTTCGTCACGAATGAGATGTGGTTCGGCCGAGATCGCGTCCATGCGTGCCTCCCTCGCGGTGGCGGGATCATGCCGGAACCGCGACGGCGCGTGCAAGCCTGGGCCGCTCTTTCGTCATGGCCCGGCCGGTCCGGGCCACCTGATCCACGGCGGTGCCACCACCGGTGGCCCGGTCGATCCCGCGACCAGGTCAGGGGAGGGTCAGGACGAGTGTGGGGTCGCCCTTCAGGTCGGTCGGTGGCAGCCTCTGCACGGGTCATCGACACCGGCCGGCGGTCGATGCATGACCTCCGCCGTGGATGCGACAGCCCATGAACCAAACGCGGGCACACGCCATGCATTGATTTATATCATTGACCTTGTGCCGCGGGCCGTACAGCCTTCGCGCAACGATCGGATGATCAGCGACTGGACGGGAGCGAACGATGTCTGCCTCGATAACCGCCGACAAGGCATTGGAAGCGCGGACAATGCGCGCCGTTTCATGGCGGCTGATGCCGTTCCTGCTGGCCGCCTATGTGGTTTGCTACATCGACCGGGTGAATGTCGGCTTCGCCGCGCTGCAAATGAACAAGGCGGTCGGCATCGATCCGAAGACCTACGGTCTCGGCGCCGGCATTTTCTTCATCGGCTATTTCATTCTGGAAGTGCCGAGCAATCTGGCCCTGGCACGATTCGGCGCGAGCAAATGGATCGCCCGCATCATGCTCACCTGGGGAATCGTGTCGGGTGCCTTCGCGCTGATCGGCGGGCCGACATCGTTTCTGGTGCTGCGCTTCCTGCTGGGCGCGGCGGAGGCGGGATTCTTTCCCGGGATCATTCTGTATCTGACCTATTGGTTCCCGTCGGTTTATCGCGCCAAGATCGTCGGCATTTTCATGGTCGGCATCCCGCTCGCCGGCATGATCGGCTCACCTATTTCCGGCGCCGTGCTCGGCATGGACGGCATCCTGGGTCTGGGCGGCTGGCAATGGATCTTCATCCTCGAAGCTTTGCCCGCCATTGTGATGGGGCTCGTTTCGTTTGTCTGGCTGACCGATCAGCCGAAGGACGCGCGATGGCTCCCGCCCGAGCAGCGAGCGTGGCTGACCAGGACGCTGGAGACCGAGCGGTCGCGGTCGCCGCGGATCGCCCACGCGTCAGTGTGGAAAGTGATGACCAACAAGTATGTGTTGATCATGGCGCTGGTTTATGCCGGAGCGGCCGGCGCGTCGACATCGCTCGCGTTGTGGATGCCGCAACTGATCAAGCCGTTCGGCCTGACCGATTTCGAAACCGGACTGGTGAACGCCATCCCGTTCGCGATCGCCGCGGTGTGGATGGTGCTGTGGGGCCATAACTCCGACCGCACCGGGGAGCGGGTGTGGCACAACGCGTTGCCGCTCGCCTGGATGGTGGTGGCGATGATCGTGGCCTTCTGGGCGCATTCGCTGTGGACGATCGTTCCGCTGCTAACGCTGATCGCGGCGGGGACTTATGCCAGCAAAGGTCCGTTCTGGGCTTTGTGTTCGGAGTGGCTCGGCGCGGGTGCCGCGGCGGCCGGGCTCGCGCAGATCAATGCGCTGGGCAATCTGGCGTCGTTCTTCTTCAACTACATGATCGGCTGGATCAGGGACGAAACCGGCAGTTACGCGTTGGCACTGATGCCGATCGCGCTGGTGGCGACGATCGGAACGATCTGCGTGGTGGTGGTCGGCCGCAATCAGCCGCGGACTCGCGCCGTGACGGTGGTGGTGCAGCACTGAATAACCCGCTCGTCATGGCCCGGCTTGTCCAGGCCACCCTTCCCGCTTCCTCCGGGATCGCGACCCGCGGGCGCTTCGGAACCACGGCGTGCCGTTAAGGTCCGTTGACGAGACGCCTGATCTCGAGACGCGGGGTGCCAAAATTAAGCAACAGGCAGAGCTGAAGCCCGGTCGCCATCAGGTAGTTCAGGCATTGCGCGCCATGGGCCGCGTCCAATGCCTTGACCGCCTTCAGTTCCACCAGAACGACGTTTTCCACCAACAAATCAGCCGTATAGGCACCGACGATCACGCCGTCGTAATGGACGGTGACACCAAATTGCTGATTGACCAGCAACCCATTTTTCGTCAGTTCATGCGCCAGAGCATTTTCGTAAACTTTTTCAGCAAACCCGCACTTGAGCGTATTGGCAACGGTATACGCGCAGCCAATGATCTGCTCGGTGAGGCCGTTGAGACTCGTCCTATCTGTGTGCATCTGTGTACATCTGTGTGTATCTGTGTTTAGATTCTTATCGGCGGTTGGTTGGTCGCCTCCCTATCCTATTTGGTGGTTCGCGGGTGAGCAAAAAAGCAAGTGGAACACAGATACACAAAGATGTACACAGATATTCACAGATAGAAAATTGATCCCATCTTTCGAGGGACCCATGAAGCGCCGGTTTTTTGAGGCGGCTCTCGGCGGCGGATCATCAATCCCGGGACACGTTGTGGCACGATGGTCCAATGGGAACAGTAATAGACAGTCGTTCGCAAGCGAGGATTCGAGGACGGGCGTCACTCCTCCTTACGAAAGGCCCAGGGCTTTTTTCAGGTCACGCCGGGGCGGCGTCCATCCAGCAAAGGGTGTATTCTCTGCTGGCCCGCTAGCCGGCGGCGCGGCACTCACGCCAGTTCGTACTCCGCCTCCGGCGTATAAACCGCGTGATCCTTGCACAACACCGACGAAAACAGCGTGAAATGCTCCACCGGGATCGGCCCGGCGCGGAACAGATTATGTGCCTGCACGAAAGCCGCGACCTTCGCCTCCGCCGGATTGTCCAGCCGCGCCAGCGTCAGATGCGGCTGAAATTTTCGCCGTTCCGGCTCCAGCCCGCGGCGTTGCAGCGCCGTCTCGATCTTGTTGCGCAGATGCTCCAGCGACGGCGTCCGCTCCACCCCGACCCACAGCGCCGAGCTGACGCCGCCCCTCGCGAACGTCCCCATCCCGGTCAGCGTCAGCGAAAACCCGCGGGTCTTTATGCCCAGCAGCGCGTCGTCGACATCCCGGGCGATGTGGCTGGGAATGTCCCCGATGAACCGCAACGTGAGGTGAAAGTTCTCCGGCGGCACCCAGCGCGCGCCCGGAATGCCCGAGCCGGACAGCGCCGCCAGTTGCTCCCGCACGGACCACGGCATGTCGAGGGCGACAAAGAGCCTCATGATGGTTGAACCTCCCCCAGCAGCCTTGACACCAGCGGTAGCAGCCGCCCGACGATTCGCGCGACCCCCTCGGCGTTCGGGTGCAGCCCGTCCGCCTGGATCAACGACGGCGCCAGTGCCACGCCGTCGAGAAAGAACGGATCGTAGATAATACCAGGACGTTGGCCCAACCGGTCGAACACGGCGCGATACTCGCGCGTGTAGTCCGGGCCGAAATTCGCCGGCGGATACATCCCGCTCAACAAAACTTTCACATGCCGCGCCGCCAGCCGGTCGAGGATCGCGGTCAGGTTCCGCTCCATCTCCGTGGGCTCGATCCCGCGCAGCCCATCATTGCCGCCCAGTTCGACGATCGCGGCGTCGGCGCCGTTGGCGAGCACCCAGTCCAGCCGGGCCAGCCCGCCGGCCGAGGTATCGCCGGACACCGCGCCATCGATGATCGTCACCTCGATCCCGCGCCTGCGCAGCGCGGCGGCCAGGACGGCCTGGAACCCGTCTTCATGCGGCAGTCCGAATCCGGCGGTCAGCGAGTCCCCCAGAACCAGAAGCCGAATCGGCGCGGCGAATCCGTTGGTGAGCATCGGGGGCGTCATGATCGTTACAATCAGGCAAGCCGCCAGGATAACCGCGCGGCGGCCCTGTCTAACGGCCGCGGCTTCGCCATATGCTGGCGCCATGGATGCCATCCCGTCCAATCCGGTTCCCGTCGACACGGCGACCCCTCTCGTCCGGGTGAGAGACCTCGCGCTGACCCTGCCCTCGGCGGCGGGGCCGGTCAACATTCTTCGCGGCATCGACCTCGACATCGCCCGCGGCGAGGCCCTGGGCCTGCTCGGCCCGTCCGGTTCCGGCAAAACCAGTCTGCTGATGCTGCTGGCCGGGCTGGAGCGCGCCACCAGCGGCACGATCGAGTTGGACGGCCAGATCATCACCGCGATGGACGAGGACGCGCTCGCCCGGATGCGCCGGACACGGATCGGGATCGTGTTCCAGGCGTTCCATCTGATCCCCACCATGACCGCGCTGGAGAACGTCGCGGTGCCGTTGGAACTCGCCGGCCACCGTGACGCCAATGCCCGCGCGGCGGCGGCTTTGGCGGCGGTCGGCCTCAGTCACCGCCTGACCCACCTGCCGTCGCGCCTGTCCGGCGGCGAGCAGCAGCGCGTCGCCATCGCCCGCGCCTTCGCCCCGGAGCCGCGTCTGCTGCTGGCCGACGAGCCGACCGGCAACCTCGACCACGCGACCGGCGAGACGGTGATGGACCTGCTGTTCGCCCTCCGCGCCCACCATGGCGCCACGTTGATGCTGATCACCCACGACCCGGCTCTGGCCGCCCGCTGCGATCGCCAGGTACGGCTCGTCGATGGCAGGGTAGACCTGGGCGAGGTCGCCGAAGGGGAGGTCGCCAGCGGGGAGGCTTCATGACGGCCACCCTTCCCCGTCATGGCCCGGCTCGTCCGGGCCACCTGAACCAGCACGTTGCCGCGACGGCTGGCCCGGCCGAGCTTGCCCTTGGGCGGGCCGAAGACCCGGCCACGGAGCCGGCCCATGACGGCAGCTCGCCGATGCCGCTTTGGCTGTCCCTCACCCTCGCGATCCGCCTCGCGCGTCGGGAATTGCGCGGCGGCGTCCGAGGCCTCACCACCGTCCTGCTCTGCCTCGCTTTGGGCGTCGGCGTGATCGCCGCGGTCGGCAGCCTGCGGGCCGCCGTGGACGCCGGTCTCGCCGCCGACGGCCGCCGCATTCTGGGCGGCGACATCGCGGTCGACGGCGGCAATGTCCCCCTCCCCGACGACTTACGCCACTGGCTGCGCGACCGCGGGGCGACGACCTCCGACGTCACGCTGATGCGCTCGCTGCTGGTCGCGCCCTCGGGCGAGCGAACCCTGATCGAACTCAAAGCCGTCGACGCCGCCTGGCCGCTCGTCGGCGCGGTCGAGGCAACCCCGGCGCAGCCGATCGCCGCGGCGCTGGCGAAACAGGACGGCCATTTCGGTCTCCTCGCCGACCCGCTGGTGCTGGACCGGCTGGGCCTTAAACCCGGCGATCTGGCCCGCCTCGGCACCGCCATGCTGCGCGTCGCCGGCGCGCTCACCACCGAGCCCGACCGCGTCGCCACGCCCTCCCTGTTCGGGCCCAGGGTGTTGATTTCCCAGGCGGCGCTGGCGGAAACCGGACTGATCGCGCCCGGCACGATGGCGCGCTACGCGATCCGCGCGACCCTGCCGCCGACCGCGGCGCCGGAGGTTTTGGCCCAATCGCGGGCGAGGTTTTCCGACCAGGGCTGGCGGATCCGCGATCCGACCGAGGCAGCCCCGCAGGTGACCCGGTTCCTCGATCAGACGAGCCTGTTCCTGACGCTGGTGGGCCTGACCTCCTTGCTCGTGGGCGGCATCGGGGTCGCCAACGGCGTCGGCGCGTGGCTCGACGCGCGCGGGCGCACCATCGCGACATTACGTTGCCTCGGCGCCTCGGCGGGCCTCGTGCTGGCGGTGTGTCTGATCCAGGTGATGAGTCTCGCCGCCCTCGGGATCGCACTGGGTCTGGCCGCCGGAGCCGCCGTGCCGTTCGCCGCCGCGTGGTTGCCGGAGGGCTGGTTGCCGGTGCCGGCCGCCGCCGGGTTCTATCCTGGGCCTTTGGCGCTGGCCGGCTGCTTCGGGCTGCTGACCGCGCTCTGCTTCGCCCTCTGGCCATTGGGCCGCGCCGCGCGCATCCCGGGGGCCGCGTTGTTCCGCGACCTGATCGTGCCGGAGCACATCCGGCCGCGGCTCCCGGTCATCGCCGCCAATGCCCTCGTCGCCGCCGTGCTGGTGGCGGTCACCATCGCCACCGCCGCCGATCGGCGCTTCGCCTTGTATTTCTGCGCCGGCGCCGTGGCGGCGCTGGCTCTGTTCCGCCTCGCCGCCTTCGTGGTGATGCGACTCGCCCGCCTCGCCCCCGCCTCACCCATCCCCTGGGTCAGGCTCGGGATCGCCAACCTGTACCGTCCCGGCGCGGCGACTCCCCTGCTGATGCTGTCGGTCGGGCTCGGCCTGGCGACCCTGGCGACCGTCGCCCTGATCCAGAACAACATCCGCCAGCAGATCCTGGAGCAAATGCCCGCGGCGGCGCCCACCTTCTTCTTCGTCGACATCCAGAACGAACAAATGGACCGCTTCCGCGCCCTGGCCAACGCCGTCCCCGGGGTCAGCGAGATCCGCGACGTGCCCTCGCTGCGCGCCCGGGTCGTCGCCATCAAAGGCGTCCCCGTCGAGCAGGCCTCCGTCACCCCGGACTCCGCCTGGGCCTTAAAGGGCGACCGCGGCCTGACCTATGCCGCGACGCCGCCGGAACATACTCGCCTGGTCGCCGGACAATGGTGGCCGGAGGACTACGACGGCCCGCCGCTGGTGTCCCTCGACGCGGGCCTCGCCAAGGGCTGGCATGTCGGGCTGGGCGATACGATCCGGGTCAATGTCCTTGGCCGGGACGTCGATCTTCGGGTCGCCAGCCTGCGCGACATCGCCTGGCAGTCGCTGTCGATCAACTTCTTCATGGTCGCCAGCCCGGGCATATTATCGCATGCGCCACACACGCATATCGCCACGGTGCGGGTCGATCCGGCGCATGAGGCGGCGTTGCTGCGCACCGTCACCGACGGATTGCCGAATGTCACGGGCATCCGGGTCGCCGATGTGCTGACGGCGATTTCCGCGCTGCTCGGCCAGGTCGCCAACGCGCTGGCGGCGACCGGATTGCTGACCTTGCTGGCGGGTTTGCTGGTTCTGGTCAGCGCCGTCGCGGCGGGCCAGCGCCGCCGCACCCGCGAGGCGATCATCCTGCGCGTGCTGGGCGCCACCAGCAGCCAGATCAGGGCCGCCTGGCTGGTCGAGTTCGGCCTTCTGGGGGCAGCCGCCGGCCTGATCGCCGCGCTGACCGGCACCGCCGCCGGCTACGGGGTCGCCCGGTATATTCTCCACACGCCCTGGGAGTTCTCCTGGCGCATTCTTATTTTGACACTTGCGGGGGGCCTCGCGACAATGCTTGTGTTCGGCTATGCTGGTCTGAACGCCACGACGCGTGCGCGTCCGGCCCAGTTGCTGCGTAACGAGTGACCCCTTGTCTTTTACCGTCATGGCCCGCTCGTCCGGGCCACCTGAACGAGCATCGTGCCGCGAGAGGTGCCCCGGGCGAGCCGGGGATTGACGTTGAAGGGCCGGGGAAACGTGGCGAACGCGGGATCGACCGTATTGAACCGCCCCGGTCTTGAGTAGCCAGTCTTGAATAGCCCAGGCCGATCTCCAAAATGAGAGGGCGACAGGCATAGCACCGAAAGGAAACAGGGTACCATGGCTTTTAGTCCCGACTACCGGGCCTATCCCAATCAGTCAGCGACAACGACCGCCGTACTTGACGCGGGCCTTCGGGCTTACATGCTCCGCGTCTACAACTGGATGTCGTCGGGTCTGTTGCTGACCGGGATCGTGGCCTACGTCATCGCCCATACCGGGGCGATGGATGCGTTCTTCCCGCTGGTGCAGACGGTAACCGGCCGCATGGTGCGGGCGCCGACCCCACTCGCTTATATCGCGATGCTGGCGCCGCTCGGGTTCGTGCTGGTGCTCAGCTTTGGCGTGAACAAGCTGTCCACGACAACGGTCCAGGCATTGTTCTGGGCGTTTTGCGTGGCGATGGGCGCCAGCCTGACCAGCATCTTCGTCGTCTACACCGGCCAGTCGATCGTGCAGGTGTTCTTTGTCACCGCCGCGACCTTCGCCGCCACGAGTCTTTACGGCTACACGACGAAGTCCGACCTGACGAAGATGGGCAGCTTCATGATGATGGGGCTGTTCGGCATCATCATCGCCAGTCTGGTGAACATGTTCATGCACAGTCCGGCGGTCCAGTACGCCATCAGCATCATCGGCGTGGTCATATTCGTCGGCCTGACCGCCTACGACACGCAGCGGATCAAGGCGGACTACGTGCAATACGCCTACGCGGAAGGCACCGAACTGGCCGCGCGGCGCGGCGTCTACGACGCGCTGAGCCTGTACCTGAACTTCATCAACCTGTTCATGTTCCTGCTCCAGATCATGGGCGTGCGAAACAACAACTGACCTTCGGCGCCCGCTACGCCTGATGGAAGCCCCGAGGCATCGCCTCGGGGCTTTTGTTTTTCGGGCTCCTGGGCCGGCCCACGCCGCGCGGCGATGACCCGGGCCGAAGACGGCCGGGCGCGCATGACGTTGGACCGGCGGCGTCACGACACCGACATTGCGGCACCTGACGCACCGCTTGTAATGTCGCGCGAACAAAGGGCTCTCAGGGAGGCGGAACCGTCATGCGCACACGTCACTTCATTCCGGCGTTCCTCGCCGCGATCGCACTGTCCGGCGCGGCGGCGTTCGCACAGACGGTGAAAGTCGGTCTGATCAACACCTATACCGGTCCGCTCGCCGGCCCAGGCGAGCAGATCGAGCGCGGCATCAAACTTTACATGGCGCTGCACGAGAAGGATCTGCCGCCCGGCGTGACGATCGAACTGATCAGGCGCGACGATACCGGCCCGAATCCCGAGGTCGCCAAACGGTTGGCGCAGGAACTGATCACCCGCGACAAAGTCCAGTTGCTGACCGGTATCGTCTACACGCCCAACGCCCTGTCGATCGCCCCGCTGCTGACCGAGGCCAAAGTCCCCCTCGTCATCATGAATGCCGGCACGTCGATGATCACCACGAAGTCGCCCTATATCGCCCGCGTTTCCTTCACCCTCTGGCAATCCTCCTACCCGCTCGGCGCCTGGGCCGCCAAAAACGGCCTGAAGAGCGCCTACATCCTGGTCTCCGACTATGGTCCCGGGCTCGACGCCGAGACCGCCTTCACCAAAGGGTTCACCGAAGGCGGCGGCACCATCGCCGGGTCGGTTCGGATGCCGGTGACGGCGCCCGACTTCGTGCCGTTCCTGCAACGCGCGAAAGACGCCAAACCGGACGCCGTGTTCTGCTTCGTGCCGGCGGCGAAAGAGGCGACCGCGTTCATGAAAGCGTTCGGCGATCTCGGCCTGCGCGACGCCGGCATCAAGCTGCTCGGGTCGGGTGACATCACGACCGACGAAGAACTCCCCGGCATGGGCGACGTGGCGATCGGCACGATCACCATGCACCATTACAGTGCCGCCGGTGACCGGCCCGCCAACAAGGCATTCGTCGCCGCCTACAAAGCGCGGTTCGGCGCCACGGAAGAGCCCAGTTTCGTCGCCGCCGATTCGTATGACGGCATGGCGGCGATCTTTCATGTCGTCATCGCGCAGAAAGGCATCATCGATCCGGACAAGACGATGGATCTTCTGAAAGGCTGGACATATGACAGCCCACGCGGACCCATCATGATCGACCCGGAGACGCGCGACATCGTGCAGAACGAATATTTGCGACGGGTCGACAAGGTCGACGGCCAACTGCGCAATACCGAGCTTGAAACGATCCCGATGGTCAAGGATCCGTGGAAGGAGTTCAACAAGGCGAAGTGAGGCCACCGGCCCAGGACCCGGCCGCTGCCAGCGGTTACCCCCTGTCATTGCGAATACCCCCTGTCATTGCGAGTGCCCCCTGTCATTGCGAGTGCCCCCTGTCATTGCGAGCGAAGCGAAGCAATCTCGCTACGCAGGGGACACGGAGATCGCCGCGCCGCCACGCTCCTCGCGGGATCGGACTCAACCGAACGGAAAACGCTCTGATGCCCGCGCCTCGGTTCACGCGAAACGCTGGCGGCATTCCCTGATGCAACCGATGCTCGATGCCCTGGTCAGCATCCTGTTCCTGGGCCTCGCCTACGCGATGGTGCTGTATATCGTGTCGGTCGGCCTGTCGCTGACCATGGGGCTGATGGGGTTCGTGAACCTCGCGCACGGCGCGTTCGCGATGGCCGGAGGTTACATCACCGTGACGCTGATGAACGCGTACGGCGTGCCGTTCGGCCTCGCGCTGGTGGCCGCGTTCGTCGCCGTCGCCTTGGTCAGCGCGGTCCTGGAGCGGACCCTCTACGCGCGGCTTTACGGCGCGGGCGAACTGGAACAGGTGCTGTTCACCATCGGCCTGATCTTCATGGCGGGCGCCATCGTGCGCGAACTGTTTGGCCCCGTCCCGTTGCCGGTGCATCCGCCCGCGATCCTCAGCGGCCAGCTCAGCCTCGGCTTTCGCACCGTGCCGGCGTACCGTGCCTTCCTCATCGTGGTCAGCTTCGTGCTGATCCTTTCGTTGTGGCTCGGCATCGAGCGCACGAATTTCGGTGCCCGCCTGCGCGCCGCGGTCGACAACCGGCGGATGGCGGAATCGATCGGCATCGACACCGCGCTGCTGTTCACCGTGACCTTCGCCCTTGGCTCCGGCCTGGCCGCGCTCGGCGGCGGGCTCGGCGCCGACATCCTGGCGATCTACCCAGGCTACGCCGTCGAGTATCTGGTCTACTTCCTGATGGTCGTCGCGGTGGGCGGCCTCGGCTCGATCCGCGGTCCGTTCGTCGCCGCGCTGTTGCTGGGGATCGGCGACACCGCGTGCAAATATCTGGTGCCGGAGTTCGGCGCCTTCTTCGTCTACATCGTCATGATCGGGTTGTTGATCTGGCGTCCCGCCGGCCTGTTCGGCCGAGCCTGACCCGTGGCCGATCCCATCATCACCGCGCTGCGCCAGCACCGGCTCAGATGGATCGAGGCGGTCCCGTGGATCATCGGTCTCGGCGGCTACTACGCGTTCAGCGATCAGCTCCCCTTCGCGAGCCAGATTCTGATCACGATTTTGTTCGCCCTGTCGCTCGATCTCGTGCTTGGGTTCGCCGGCATCATCACCCTGGGTCAGGCGGCGTTTTACGGCACTGGCGCCTACGCCGCCGGCATTTACGCGATCCACGTCTCGCATGAGCCGCTGTCCGGCCTGCTGGTCGCCGCCGCCGCGGCCGCGCTGGTTGGCGTGCTCACCGGCCTCGTCATCCTGCGCACGCGGGGTCTGACGCAGTTGATGCTGACTCTGGCCTTCGCCACGCTGCTCGCCGAGGCGGCGAACAAGGCGAGCTTCATCACCGGCGGCAACGACGGACTGCAAGGGATCGAAATCGATCCGATCGCCGGCCTGTTTCGTTTCGACATGTTCGGCCGCGCCGGGTATCTTTATTGCCTGATCGTCTTGTTCTGCGTCTGGTTGTTTCTGCGCGTATTGCTCGCCTCGCCGTTCGGGCAGTCGCTGGTCGGCATCCGGGAGAACGTTACGCGCATGCATGCCATCGGCGCGCCGGTCGCCGGACGGCTGTTGATCACCTACGCGATCGGCGCCGCGTTGGCGGGAGTGGCCGGCGGGTTGCTGGCCCAGACCACGCAGTTCGTCGGCCAGAGCGTGTTAAGTTTCGAACGGTCGGGAGAGATCGTGATCATTCTGGTCTTCGGCGGCATCGGCCGGGTTTACGGCGCGTTCATCGGCGCGGCGGTTTACATGATCGCGCAGGACCAACTGGCGAAAAGCGAGCCGGAGTTCTGGAATTTCTGGATCGGATTGATCCTGGTGCTGACTGTGTTGTTTGCCCGGGGCGGCATTCTCGGCCTGATCGACCGGGTACGCGGCCTATGACGCCGGCGCTGGAAGCGATTGGGATCGTGAAACAATTCGGCGCCATCCGGGTCGCCAACGACATTCACTTCCGCCTCGATCCCGGCGCGCGCCATGCGCTGATCGGCCCCAATGGCGCCGGCAAAACCACCTTCGTGAATTTGCTGACCGGCGGGATCGCGCCGTCCGCCGGCCGCATCCTGCTGAACGGCCAGGACGTGACCCGTGCGAGCCAGGCGGCCCGCGCGCGTCGCGGCCTCGCGCGGACGTTCCAGATCAACAACCTGTTTCCGGCGCTGAGCGTGCTGGAGAATGTCCGCCTCGCGGTCGGCGAGCATCGTGGTCTGCTGACCGCCCGCCGCGCGCTGGTCGAGGAAGCCTTTCACACACTGGCCAGACTCGGCCTGGATCAGGATGCGTCGGCCGTGGTGCGCGAACTGCCCTATGGCAAACAGCGCCTTGTCGAGATCGCCATCGCGCTTGCCGCGGAGCCAACGGTACTGCTGCTCGATGAACCGGCCGCGGGTGTGCCTGGCGGAGAGAGCGGCATCATCTTCGACGTGATCGAACAGTTGCCGGCCGGGATGGCGGTCCTGATGATCGAGCACGACATGGACCTGGTATTTCGTTTCGCCCGCCGCATCACCGTATTGGTGCGCGGCTCGATCCTGGTCGAGGGCACGCCGGACGAAATCGCCGCCGATCCGCGGGTGCGCGAGGTGTATCTGGGGACAAGGGCGCATGAGTGATATCAACGCGCTTGCCCGGCTCTCCCCCACCGTCATCCCCGTGCTCTCCCGTCATCCCCGTGCTCTCCCGTCATCCCCGTGCTTGTCACGGGGATCAATACCAGCACCGTGCCGCGAGAGATCCCCGTGACGAGCACGGGGATGACGGGGAGAGGAACAGTGCCACGTATCAATCTTTAAGCAGGTTGGCATGAGATGTTGACTGTGCGAAATCTCTCCGCCGGATATGGCGCGACGGTCGTGCTGGACGGTGTTTCGCTCGCGGTCGACGCCGGAACGACGCTGGCCGTGCTCGGCCGCAATGGCGTCGGGAAAACCACACTCCTCGCCACGATTCTGGGCCACACCACGCGGCATGACGGCGCCATCACTTTCGCCGGCCAGTCCATCGAGCAACTGAAGCCGTATCGGCGCGCGCGCCTCGGTATCGGCTCGGTGCCGCAGGAGCGGGAGATTTTCCCCTCGCTCACCGTGGAGGAAAATCTGACCGTCGCCGCGCGCGGCGCGGACAATAACCGCACGCGCGGCGCGGGCAACGGCAAGGCACACGGTGCGAATGGCTGGACATTGGACCGGGTTTACGCGCTGTTCCCCAACCTCGCCGAACGGCGCCGCGGGATGGGCAACCAACTGTCCGGCGGCGAGCAACAGATGCTGGCGATCGCCCGCGCGCTGATGGGCAATCCGTCGCTGCTGCTGCTCGACGAACCGCTGGAGGGCCTGGCCCCGGTCATCATCGACCGGTTGCTGGAGGCGTTGCATCACCTGCGGTCGGAGACCCGCCTGACGATGCTGCTGACCGAGCAACAAGCCAGGCTGGCACTGGAATTCAGCGACCACGCGGTGATTCTGGATCGTGGCCGGATCATTCACAGCGCGCCGGCGATGGAGTTACTCGCGGATCCGCGGCGGCTTTCGATGCTGATCGGGGTGGCACGGTAATATCAGCGACGACGGCATCTTATCGTTACGGACGAGGGCTGACGAGCACATGAAAGTCGCGACTGTCCAGGACAACTTCCCGGCGAAGTTTGACGGCCTCACGATCGTGCCATGAACTGAATCGCCCGTCGTGGATTGCCTTGCGCAGGGCACGTTCGAAGGTGTGTCTGTGCCGCTGGAACATGCGCGGGAAGTCCTTTTGCCTCACCTGGGGGTCGTCCAGGCAATCGCGGAATACCTCCTCCAGCACCCGGCAGCGAATGGGCTCACCATCGACCGTGGCCCACATGACATATGAAGACAGTTTGCCACTCCACTGGGCTGCCGCATCGAATTTAATATCGAGTTCTGGCGCCATCCAATTCGGATCGAACAAATTTGGCTCCATCTCCCGCCACAGGTCTTCCTGGCTGAATATGGGCAGACGCTGTTCATCCACGATTTCAGGAGATTGGTTCTTCCGTGTTGGCCACTCACTATGGACGACTGCCAGCGCGTCATGCACCGAGGCGAACCTTTGCTCGTGCGGACTGGCGCCGCGCCCACCAGGACCGATGCCAACCGAGTGGGGGTAAAAGCGCAAATAGACCGGCCCGTAGCTCGGATCCCGCCGGCGTTGCTGCTCGTCCATCAGATCGTCCATTGAGACCCCCAGGGCGCGTGCGAGGCGAGACAGCGCATCCGCACTACCGGGTTTCCGGCCATTTTCGATATCAGCGAGGTAGCTTGCCGCCACGCCCGCCGCCGCGGCGAGGGCACGTTGTGTCAGGCCGCGCTTCCCCCGCCAGACCCGCACGGGACTTTCGCCCGCCAGCATGCGCCTGGCCTCGTCTCCGGTCAGGCAATTTTGGCGTATCGCCTCCTTGCCCATGGCTGCCTCTCGCGCACGCTGATCGCGCACCGCCGCACGATCCTCCACGTCCTCCAGTTCAGCCAACAAACGTGCCCAGTCCTGCCGGTTGACGGTCACGGTATCTTTGGTTTCCGCTACTATCTTGATCGCCGTCATCGATAAACCTCTCTACGATGCGCGATGCGATCGACCATCACATCGCCGTTCTCAATTCGGAATACGGCACGCCAATCACCTTGGCGGAGCCGGTAGGCTCCCGGCTCGCCACTCAGCGCCGTGACGCCGAGATGCAGCGCCTCTGGTGCGGCGGCGATTCCTTCCAAACGCTCCAAAAGTCGACGGGCGTCCGCCCTTGGCACCCCGCGTTGTTTGAGTCTGATGACCGCCGGCGAACGCACCGCTCAGGCCGCGATCGACCCCCGGATCGGCGAGACCGGCAGGTCGGTCGTCCGCTTCAGGAAAGCCGAACCCGGCGTCCCGGACCGCAACCGGGCCAAAATCTCGTCCGGATCGTATTCGACGCCGATTGGATTCGTGCTGAAGTGCTGGCCGTTCATGTAGTCGTTGGCCGCCTCGCTCGATTCGAAAGCGTCGACCTGAAGTTCCATTTGGTTGCCATCCGGATCGGCATAATACTTAGCCAGAGTGAAACACAACACAAGAATTAAGGGCCTTATGGGCGGCCTCATTAATATCCCCTGGAACTAAGGCAAAAGGCTGAAGAACTCTAACCCAACACATGGTCTGGATCTGCATCGTGGATGTGTTCGGGTAGACAGATGCAAAAACAGGGGGGATATCTTTACAAGCCGCCGGTTGTGCCCGTGCACCGAGATTAGAGAAAGACCACAGTAGACATTTCAGCGAAAGATGAGGTTCAACCAATTCGATTGTATAGGGTCTGAAAGCCAAATTATCGAAAGCAGTCTCATTCATGGTGAACCGCGGGCCCATCATGGTCACTGTATAGGAGAAGGTGGCGGTTACATGGACTAGTTGGTTGTTATAGGTTTCCCCAGCTACGTCTACCATGCAGTCGTAAATACCTGGAATATCAGACCGACCACCAACCGTAGACCAATCAGCAGTAAGTTGATACTCAGCAGTCTCGCCGAGAACACCATGGCGAGAAATCAGAGTCTGGGCAGCGGTCTGGACTGCTGGAGTGGAGCATGCGGTCGTGGCGTTGTCAGCGGCCTGTGCCGGTGTGGCGCAAGCAAAGCCGAGAGCGAGGGCGGCGGCGGTGAGGGTCAGCTGGGTGAGGTTGGTCATCTGCGGCCTTCGTGTAGCAGAGATTCACATAACTCCTACAGAGAGATTTACAGTGCGGTTTACTAGCGGGCTGTAGACCGGAGCACGAATTGCATTGCAGGCGGGTGACAGACAAGCTGATCCAGGTAGGTGCTGCACGGATAGGCGTAGGGTAGGTAGATTTTGGTGAAGGCGAGGGTGAACAGGACGATAAGGAGGAGGAAGAGGAGATTGACATCGTCACGCCGTGATGAACGCACCAGTACGGCAAAATGCCTTTCTCCTTCAATTGCGCATAGTTCTCGAACAGATCGTCGACCGACGCATAAGTGTAGGCGACGTGATCGACGCCGATGACCCCGCGCCGATCGATCTCCGTCCCATCCGGCTGGATCGCCGCCATGTTGGCCAACGCGACCCGATGGTGTTCGTCGTCATAGGTGAGAAAGGCCAGCACCGGATTCTGGTATCGCACCTTGGCGTCGAACACCGTCTCGTACCATTGGATCATCTGCTCGAAGCGCCGGGTGCGGTAAACCACATGAACAAACCGAGCGGGGCGGATACGCGGCATGACGGTCTGACTCCTCAACGGCGGCATGGATCGACCGGACTGCCGCTCCGCCTGAAAGCTAGCCTCGTTACTGGGCTGCACGCAAGCGTCCGCCCAGGCTAATACCCCAACCGCGCCAGCCGCATGAACCGTTCCGCCAGCGCGATGTCCGCGGCGACCATCTGGTGCCGTTTCGCCGCTTCCTCGTCTTCGCCCCATTGTTCCATCTGAAACAATTCTTCCAGCGCACCCAACGCGAACGCCTCGGCCGCGTCCAGCCGGGCCTCGGCCAGAGCCAGCCCAAGCACCAGACTGCCCAGTGCCGGCACCGCGATCCCCAGGCCGGCGAGCAGGTATGGATCGTACGCCCCGACCGCGCGCCGCAACGCGTTGATGCTGTCGTGATGTTGCCGGACCGGAACCACTCCACTGGTCACCCGCAACGGCGCGTCGAACGTCAGAGCCGCCCAATCGAGCCAGGGCTGCCAGGACCGGACCTGCCGGTCCGCCAAAGCGCGCGGGATTTCCGCCCGGTAGCAAAGCAAATCGGTCTCGCCATAGCGCGCGATCGCGTCTTCCGTCGGCGCCGGGTCGGGCGCGATCCGTTCCCGCGCGGTCCCGGCGATCCGGGTCAGCGGCGTGTCGGCGAAGCTCATCTCGCCGCCTTTCGCGCCCCCCGCGAGGCGCCATTCCTCGGCGATCGCCGCGGCCAACGCCGGCGGGCCAACGCGCAGCACCCCGCCATTGGGCAAATGGATCGGTTTCCCGTCCAGCAGGATGCGATGTTCCCCATCGTCCTGGGTCAAGGTCACCGTGTCCCAGAACCGCTTCACTGCTTCCCTCCCGGCGCCGGAGTTGACGCCTCGGGAGGCGCATCGTCCGCCGGCCCGGACGGCGCGGCGCCCTCGCGCGCCCGGGCCAGGGCGACCGGACACGGATCACCGCCGCCCGCCGCGCCCATCACGTCCTTCCCGCCCAGCACCAGGCCGGCGAGCATTCCCCCGCCAGGACCGGCGGCGGAAAGATCGATCTTCGCCGAGGGCGCGCGCATCGGACCATTCACCCGCACCGGCAGCGCGATCCCCGTCCCGCCGATCTTCGTTCTGGGCCGCAAGCGCAGCGCCAGCGTCTCATGCCGCAGATCGACGTCGCCGCCGCCGTCGACGATCAGCCCGGCGGTGTTCAGCGCCACGGGCTGGATCGTCACGATCCCGTCTTTGGCGTCCGCCCGCATCGCGAAACACCGCAGGTCCGTGACATCAGGTCCCTCGATATGCAGTGGCCGTAGTTGCCCCAACCACGCATTCACCATCCGCGCGTCGAGTTGCCCGCCCTCGGTCGCCACCCCGGCCCACCCGTCCAGCGACGCGGCGATCGCCCGCGGCGAGTCACCCGCCCCGGTCACGTCCGCCCGCACCTCAACGGTGCCGGTCGCCACCGGCGGCAGTCCCAGCGCCGACAGCAGCGGCCGCAGGGCAAGCCCCGGTGCGTCGACGGACAGATGCACCGAGGGCGGACTGGTCGCCCCATCCGCCACCAGCAGCCCGCTCATGCGCTGGTCCGGAGCGGCGATGGTGAAGGGATCGACGCGCAGCTGCCCGTCCTTCACCGACACCGTCCCGGTGATCCGGCGGACGTCAGCGCCAGCCACCAACACATGGGCCAAGGTGAATTTGACGCCGCCATCCACCGCGCGGAGCAGATCGAACGGCAACTTCGTATCGGGGATCATCGGCGCCGTCTTGTCTCGCGCCAGTGGTTCGGCGGTCCCGCCCGGACCGGCCGCCCGCACCGCCTTGTCCGCCGCTGCTGGTTCGGCGGCCCCGCCTTGGCCAACCGCCCGTGCCGCCTTATCCCCCGCTGCTGATTCGGTGGCCCCGCCTGGGCCAACCGCCCGTGCCGCGTTGTCCCTCGCCGATGGTTCAGCGGCCCCGCCCGGCGCAACCGCCGGCACCGTTCCGCCTCCCGCCGGTGCCGCGGCGGCTCCGCTCGCTTCCGCCGACGCCGTGCCAGACCGCAGCATGTCGAGGTCGAGACGCCGCGACCAAACCTGGCCCTCCACCGAGACCTGGGCCACCGAGGGTTTGGGAAGCCGCGATACCGAAAGTTCGCCCGCCAGGTCGCCCGCGCTCGAGGTGAGCAGGAACGGCACCGGACCGGGGGCGCTGGTCAGCCGGGTCCGGAACACAATCGATTTCAGCCCAGGCGGGGCGTTGTCCATGAGCAGCGACGGATCCGGCACGTTCGCCGCCACATCCAGCGCGAGGCCGGCGAACCGGGCCGGCGTCTGGATCGTCCCCTTGACCGACGCCCGCGCCGAGGCCCCGTTCCATTCCAGGTCAACCGCGACCGGCCCGGACGCCCCGCTCGCGAGCCACGGGAGATCGCCGATATTCCCGCTGATCCCCGAATCGAACCCGGCCATCGTCAGGCGCGCCGAGACCTTGACCGGCGCCGCGCCCTTCGCGGTCAGCGTCACATCCTCCAGCGTCGCGCCGTGCGCGAACTTGCCGAGATCGACCAAACCCGCCCTGACCTGAAGCGCCGAAATGGTGGGGTTCGGTCCGCCGCTGTCGCTCACCTCGGCATGTGCGGTGACCGCCTTCAGCGCCGCCAGCGGCAACCGCGGGAACAGCGGCGCGAACACCGACGGATCGGGCACGTTGGCGTCCATGACGATGGTATAACCCCGTCCCGCCAACGGATGGTCGATCTGCCCGTCCGCCGTCACGGTCGCGCCGCCGGACTCCAGTTGCAGCGCCACCGGCCAGGGGCCCGTGCCGGGGGCCGCGCCTGGCAGTTCAGTCGGTTCGGCTCGCGCGGTCAGCGCGATCGTCCGTCCCTCAAACGTCACCGCGCCGGTCAATCGCACCGGCCCGCCTTTGGGCGCATCGAGCGTCAGCCGCGGCGTTTCAACCTCATGGCGCTGTCCGGATTTGCCATCGATCCAGCCGAAACGTCCATCCACCACGTCGGCGTCCTTGAACGAGACCGCGAACCGCTGCCGCGCCGTGCCGCCTGGTGACGCCTGACCCCGCGAGGCCCCGCCCGGCGCGGCCTCCGACGATGTGGGCGGCGCCGATGAGCTCCCGAAGGACGGGGCATCCCTTGATGGGGCATCCCGTTGGGCTTGCGGCGCCAGCCGCGCGAACAGCCAATTGGCACGGCCCGCCGGATCGGTCTCCAGCACGATGTCCGGCCGCACCAGCGTCACGTGCTCGACCTCAAATCGGTGCCGCAGCAGCGGCAGCAAGGCCAGACCCAGTTCCACCCGCGCGACCTTCACCATCTCCGGCCGGGAAAACCCCGGCGGATTGGCCAGCGTCACGTCCTCCATCGAAACGGTCGGCACCAGGGCGAGTGTGATCCCCACCTTGCCCGAGACCGTCAGCGTTCGCCCCGTCGCACGCTGCGCCGCCTCGATCAGCCGGGGTTTCAGGCCCGCCGGATGCAGCGTCCAGCCGGCGAAGCTCACCAGCAGGACCAACGCGACGGCGGCGGCGGTCAGGCCGATCCAAAGCGCGCGGTGGGAGCGAACCCGGTCGTTCACCAGTCAGCGTCCCTCGCGGCGCGGCGCATGGGCCGGCGGCGCCGAAAACCCGAGCGTGTGAAACGTCTCCACCATATGCGGCGGCAACTCGGCCTCCACCCGCATGATCCCGCCCGCGGGGTGCGGAAACACCAGCGAGCGGGCATGCAGATGCATCTTCTCCGACAATCCGGCGACCGTCGCGGCGAAGGCATTGTTCTGATCGGGCCGGGCGTATTTCACGTCCCCCAGGATGGGCGCGCGAATGGCGACGCAGTGCACGCGGAGCTGATGGGTGCGGCCGGTATGCGGCTTCAGCTCCAACCAGGCGAGCTTGCGGGCGGCGTGGTCCAGCGTGCGGTATTCGGTGATGGCGCGAGCGGCGTCCTCGTCGTCGCGCTCGGCGGGAGCGGTGCGTTCGCCGCGCTCGCCGCCGATCCGTTTCAGCGGCAGATCGATCTCGCCCTCGACCGGGACCGGACGGCCGGCGACGACAGCCCAGTACGTCTTGTCCATGTCGCGGCCGCGGAAGGCGGCGGCGAGTTTGGCGGCGGATCCCGGGGTGCGAGCGATCAGCAGCAGGCCGGTGGTGTCGCGGTCCAGCCGGTGCACCAGACGCGGCCGGTCGCCGCCCGCATTTCGAAAACCCTCCAACATCCCGTCCACGTGCCGGGAGATCCCAGGCCCGCCCTGCACCGGCAGCCCATACGGCTTGTTCAGGACGATGAGATGGTCGTCCTGGTAGAGGATCATCGCCTCGATTTCCCGGGTTGCCGCGGGATTGACCGGTGGCATGGGCATTGCCGCCGGAGCGGCGGGCAGCGGCGGCACGCGCACGGCCTGGCTGGAGGCAAGCCGTGTCGCCGCCTCGGCGCGCTTGCCGTCGACCCGAATTTGTCCGGTGCGGCACAGCTTCTGGATCGCGCTCTGCGGCAGGCCCGGAAAATGCCGCCGGAACCAGCGGTCCAGTCGGATCTCCGCCTCGTCGTCCGAGACGGTGCGTGTGGCGACGGGCCGTGTGGCGATGCTCATGTCATGCCAACCGTCGAAAAGGTTGACCCATCACCCGCCCCTCGTCATGGCCCGGCTCGTCCGGGCCACCTCTCGCGGCAGGGTGCTGGTTCAGGTGGCCCGGACGAGCCGGGCCATGACGGGTGAGAGCGGCGTACATCATTCTTTGTGCCGGGTCATGTCAGGCCTCGCGGGGAAACGTCGCCGCTTCGAGCTTGTTGCCGTCCGGATCCTGGACGAAGGCCGCGTCATAGCGGGTCATCGCCGCCTGTCGAGGCCCCGGCGCGCCCGCGTCGGTCCATCCCGCCTTGATGGCCTCCGCGTGAAACGCGCGCACCGCATCCTCATCAGGGACACGCAGACAGATATGGATGCCGGTGTCCGGCGGCAAGGGCGACACCCCCGGCCGCACGTACAGCCAGAATTCCGGATAGCGCTTGCCGAAGCCAACCGTCGCCGGCCGCTCCCCCGGGCGCCGCGGCCCGATGGCACCGAGCACGTGCGCGTAAGCGCCGGCGCGGACCGACAGGTCGCGCACCGCGACGGACACATGATCCAGCATCAGGATTTGGCCCTTTCGCCGCGCAGTTTCTCCCAGTACTCCAGGCGCCGGCCGATCTCGCGTTCGAAGCCGCGGTCCTTGGGCCGATAGAATTGCTCGCGGTTCATGCCATCGGGGAAATAATTCTGGCCGGAGAACGCGTCCTCGGCGCCGTGATCGTATTCATAGCCGGCGCCGTAGCCGAGGTTCTTCATCAGCTTGGTCGGCGCGTTCAGGATGTGCGCCGGCGGCATCAGACTGCCGGTCGCCTTCGCCGCCGCGCGGGCAGCGCCGTACGCGGTATAAATCGCGTTCGATTTCGGCGCCGTTCCCAAATAAATCACCACCTGGGCGATCGCCAGTTCGCCTTCGGGCGTGCCCAGACGCTCATAGGTCTCCCAGCCGGCCAGCGCCTGGGTCAGCGCGTTGGGATCGGCCATGCCGATGTCCTCGGCCGCGAACCGCACCAGCCGGCGCGCGATGTAGCGCGGGTCCTCGCCGCCGTTCAGCATGCGAGCGAACCAATACAACGCCGCGTCGGGATCGGAGCCGCGCAACGATTTATGCAGCGCGGAGATCAGATTGTAGTGTTCCTCACGGTCCTTGTCATACAGCGCCGCGCGGCGGGCGAGCAGCGACGCCAGCGCGCCCGCGTCCATCGGTCGCGTGTCTTCCGGCAACGCGGCGATTTGCTCGGCCATGTTGAGCAAGTACCGGCCATCGCCATCCGCCATCGCGCGCAACGCGGTCCGCGCCTCTTGCGTCAGCGGCATGGTCCGATGCAGTTCCGTCTCGGCACGGGACAGCAACAAGTCCAACGCGGGATCGTCCAGCCGGCGCAGCACCAGCACCTGACAGCGCGACAGCAACGCGCCGTTAAGGGCGAAAGACGGATTTTCCGTGGTGGCGCCGATCAGCGTGATCGTGCCCTCTTCCACCACCGGCAAGAACCCATCCTGCTGGGCGCGGTTGAAGCGATGGATTTCGTCGACGAACAGCAAGGTTCCCTCGCCCATGCGCCGCCGCCGCGCCGCCTCGTCGAAGGCTTTCTTGAGGTCGGCGACACCGGAAAACACCGCCGACAACTGGACGAAATGCAGGCCCGCGCGCGCCGCCAACAGCCGCGCGATGGTGGTTTTGCCGACCCCCGGCGGGCCCCACAGGATCAGCGACGCCAGCGACCCGCGCGCCAGCATGCGAGTCACCGCACCGTCCGGGCCCAGAAGATGGTCCTGGCCGACGACCTCATCCAACGCCCGCGGGCGCATCCGGTCGGCGAGCGGACGGTCACCGCGCGGTTTGGTTTCCGGGGGCGCCTCGGGGCCGAACAGGTCGTCAGGGACAGTGGACATGGAGCAGAGATTTTATCGCAGACGGCGGAATGCAATGGCTGGACGCTATGTCAGCTTCAGCGGTTCGGGCAAGGGCTCGACCGGTGTGACCATTGCCCGGAGCGCGCTGATCTGCCACCTCTCGGCCTGGGAGACGAAGCACGACGATGTCTATCGCCGAATGGTTCTGGGACCAGACGCTGGTCTATTGGGTGCAGGGGATCGGCTCGCTCGCCGCGGCGGCGGCGGCGGTGGGGATCGCGCTACGGCAGGAACGGATCGAACATCAGCGGGCCGAGGCCGCCCGGTCGTTGCGCCGCCAGGTGCTGGCGGCGGCGATCGCGCCGGTGCTGCGCGACATGAACACGACCGCGCGGATCCGCAATGGGTTGCTGCAGACGATCAGCCGCGCCCGGCTGGACGAGCCGCCGCCGCGGGCCGAGGAACTGTCGATCCTGCTCCCCGATATTTTCATGACCACGCTGGAGCGGATCGACGTCTTCGGCGCCAATATCGCCGCGCAGGTCTATGTGTTGATGCACCGGGTCAACGATTACAACCGCAACGTCCAGGCACTGCGCGAGTGGGACGTGCCGGTGCGCACCTGGACGATCAACCTGCGTCCGAAACTGGACGCGGTCACCGAGACGCTGAACGTGCTGCTGCCGCGGATGGAGGCGGAGATCGAGGGGTTGGAGCATGCGGGGAGGCGGTGATTCATTCCGTCGGCAAGCCACGCACCGTACCTGATCCTGGGATCACCGCGCGGGCGCGAACCATGTGGCACGCCGTTTCAACGTCATGGCCCGGACGAGCCCCATGACCATCAGGTTAAGCCTCGCGGGAGGCGCATTTTGCTCTCCGTCGTCATCCTTTTGCTCTCCGTCGTCATCCTCTTGCTCTCCGTCGTCATCCTCTTGCTCTCCGTCGTCGTCCTCGGCCTTGAGCCGAGGATCCGTGGACGCACGCACGACGTCAATTCAAGCCGATTTCCGCGCGGCCAGAGATGCTCAGCTCAAGGCCGAGCATGACGGTTTGGGTGATTCGAGCATGACGGTTTGGGTGATTTCAGCCACGCCCCAACCTTAACTTGATGCGTATGCGGTCGCGCCGAGCCGTAACGTTTAACCCTTGATCGGCGGTTGTCCACTATCGGCCCGGACATCGTTGATGATCTGCAACACCCGCTCCCGGTACGGGCGGTACTGGACGCCGAACTCTTGCACCAGTCGCGAGTTATCGATCAGATAATTGCCCGACGAGTCCTTGCCGCCGGTCTGCTTCTCGAAGCTGATCTTCGCACCCGGCAGGTAGCCGCGCACGATGTCGGCGATTTCGCCCAGACTGATCGCCACGCCGCCGGAGTTGTAGATCGCATGGGCGGGTTTGTCCTTCATCAGGACGCGGACAAACACCTCGGCGATGTCGTCGACATGGATCGGGCTGCGCATCGCGTCGGCGAACGGGAAGGTAATCGCCTCGCCGCGCGCCGGCCGGGTGATGATGTTCACGTGATCGACCGAGCCGCGCACTTTGTCCGGTCCGGTGACGTTCGCCGGACGCACGGCGGTGATCGTCATGCCGTGCTTCTCGATATAGTCCTTGGCCTGGAACTCGTTGAACGCCTTGTGCGAACCGTATTGCACGACGGCGTACTTATAGTCGTCCTCGGTGGCCGCGCGGTCGCCGAAGTTCTTCTGCTGGCCGCTGACCGCGAGCGAACTGGCGAACACCGTGTGCTTGACGCCGAGGATGCGCGCCGCCTCGAAGCAATTGTCCATGCCGATGATGTTCAGTTTGGTCGCCCGGTGCGGCGGCAGGTCCTGGCCCAGATTATAGGACAGGTTGATGACGCGATCGGCCTTGGACGCCTCCATGTTGGAGATCACGTCGTCGAACTGCGTGACGTCGCCCCGCACGACGGTCACCTTGTCGCCGAGACCGGCGAGCGTTGGTGCGTTTGGGTTGATATCCATGCAGACGACGGACTCGCCCTGTGCGACCAGAAGCGGAATGACCCGGATGCCGATGAACCCGGTGCCGCCGATGACGAAGATGGCCATTGTCGTTTCTCCCTCTCTACGGGTTTCGCCCGTCCGGGGGAAGGATCGGCCGATCCGGCGATGGGGGCAAGAGGCATGACAGAGGCATGACCGGCGAACGCGCCACGCCGGACCGTTCCCGTGGCGTTTCGAGATCGCGCGCGCGATGGCTGTCCCAACCCGCACGGCGGCGTCCGGCGATCGCTGCTGACATAACGCTGTCAGCAGGAGAGCGCTATGGTCGCGGCCAGCGCAGCAGAACGGGAGAGAACGATGGCCTCGATCCATGTCGATATCGCGAACGTGGAGTGGACCTCCGGGGTGCCGTTTTACGGGCCAGACGCCATTCACGACGGCAAGGACCTCGTGCAACTCAAGATACTTTGCGACCGAAGGCGGAAGGGCGGCGGCATCACCTGGCTCGCCCGGTTCCTGCCGCCGCCGGGGAAATTGATCAAGATCGTCGCCGTCGCTTTGTCGGACGAGCACATCTTCGCTCTCGAAGGCGGCCGCTGTACCAAGACCGGGCAGCCGGCGAAAAACACCGGCGGCTATGGTCTCAACACCAAGGGACAACCGCACAGTGCGATGATCGCGACGGAGACCGTTTCGCTCATCATTTACACCGGCGAGCCTGATGAGGTTAAGTCCATGGAGGTTGTCGACATCAGCCCGGCAGGGTGATGCCCGCTTCAGAGCTTGTTCGGTTTGTGCTGGACCGGAAACCTCTGGCATCGCGAGGAGCGGAGGGCGCGGCGATCACCGCGTCCCCACGGATGGAGATTGCTTCGCTTCGCTCGCAATGACAGGGGGGGGCGGCTTGGCGCGAACGCCGGCCCTCAGGCCTCGGTCTCTTCCTCGGCCGTCTCCTGCACCGGCCCGCTGTCGAGGCCCTTGGCCGCCTCATCGCGGTCGACCAGTTCGATCACCGCCATATCCGCCGCGTCGCCATAGCGGACGCCGGCCTTCAGCACCCGGCAATAGCCGCCGGCGCGGCTCTGATACCGTTCCGCCAGCGTGGTGAACAGCTTGTTGACGATCACGTCGTCGCGCAATTGCGCATGCGCCAGCCGGCGATTCGCCAACCCGCCCTTCTTGCCGAGCGTGATCAACTTCTCCGCCACCGGGCGCAGTTCCTTCGCCTTCGGCAACGTCGTCGTGATCTGCTCATGCTTGATCAGCGCATGCGCGAGATTACGGAACATCGCCTGGCGATGGGTGGATGTAACGCCGAGCTTCCGGCCGGCAACCCTGTGACGCATGGTTTCAATCCCCTCAGGCCAGACTCAGCGCAGCCAGACTCAGCGCAGACAGCTCAGAACGGCTCTTCCAGCCGCTTCGCCAGTTCCTCGATATTTTCCGGCGGCCATGTCGGCACGCTCATGCCGAGCGACAGACCCATGGAGGTCAGCACCTCCTTGATTTCGTTCAGCGACTTGCGGCCGAAGTTCGGCGTGCGCAACATCTCCTGCTCGGACTTCTGCACCAGGTCGCCGATGTAGACGATGTTGTCGTTCTTCAGGCAGTTGGCGCTGCGCACCGACAATTCCAGTTCGTCCACCTTGCGCAACAGGTTCCGGTTGAACCCCAGATCCTCGCGCGGCTCCTCCGCGTGGATTTTCTGCGGCTCCTCGAAGTTGATGAACAACTGCAACTGATCCTGCAGGATGCGCGCGGCCAACGCCACCGAGTCCTCAGGCGTCACCGCGCCGTTGGTTTCGACCGTCAGCAGCAGCTTGTCGTAGTCGGTCACCTGACCCACGCGGGTCTGATCGACGCGATACGACACCCGACGCACCGGCGAGTAGATCGAATCGACCGGGATCAACCCGATCGGCGCATCCTCCGGCCGGTTCACGCTGGACGGCTGGTAGCCCTTGCCCAGATTGACGGTAAACTCCATGCCGAGTTTCGCCCCGTCGTCCAGCGTGCAGATCACCAGCTCCGGGTTCATGATATCGATGTCATGTCCCGCCTGGATCTGCCCCGCCTTCACCTCGCCGGGGCCAACGGCCGACAGCGTCATGCGCTTCGGCCCTTCGCCATGCATCCGCAACGCGAGCTGCTTGATGTTCAGCACGATGTCGGTGACGTCTTCACGCACCCCGGCGATCGAGCTGAATTCGTGCAAAACCCCATCGATTTGCACAGCCGTCACCGCCGCGCCCTGCAAGGACGACAGCAAGATCCGCCTGATCGCATTGCCCAGCGTCATGCCGAAGCCGCGTTCCAGCGGCTCGGCGATGATGGTGGCCATGCGCGAGGGATCGGCGCCCGGCTCGACTTCGAGTTTCTCGGGCTTGATCAGGGACTGCCAGTTCCGCTGAATGACCGCGCTCTGTCTCATGTCACACCTGATATTGTTCGCGCCGCGACCGGCACGGGCGGCATTGAACCGCCAAAGCAACGTCCGCCCCGAGCATGGGCACGGACTGAAACGTCAGACCCGCCGGCGCTTCCGCGGCCGGCAGCCATTGTGCGGAATGGGGGTCGTGTCGCGGATCGCGCCGACCTGAAACCCCACCGCCTGCAACGCGCGCAACGCACTCTCGCGTCCCGAGCCTGGGCCGCTGACCTCGATATCGAGCGTCTCCATGCCGTGCTCGCGCGCTTTCTTCCCCGCGTCCTCAGCCGCGACCTGCGCGGCATAGGGCGTGGATTTCCGGCTGCCCTTGAAGCCCTGGCTGCCGGCGGAGGACCACGCGATACAATTGCCCTGCGCGTCCGTGATGGTGATCACGGTGTTGTTGAAGGTCGCGGCGACATGCGCCACGCCCGAGGTGATGTTCTTTCTTTCCTTGCGGCGGGGGCGCGCTGCCGCGGCGGGTTTCGCCATTGTCGATTGTGCTCCATGTACTCGCCGCGCGCGAAGCGATCGCGCGGCATCCAGAATCCGAACGGACGGATGTCCCTACTTGGTGACTTTCTTCTTGCCCGCGATCGCGACCGCCTTACCTTTACGCGTGCGTGCGTTGGTATGTGTGCGCTGACCGCGCACCGGCAAGCCCTTGCGATGGCGCAAACCACGATAGCAGCCGAGATCCATCAGCCGCTTGATGTTCATCGCGACTTCACGCCGCTTGTCACCTTCGACCTGATAGTCTCGGTCGATCATTTCGCGGATGCGCAGCACCTCGTCATCGGAGAGCTGGTTCACCCGGCGATCATCGGGAATCTTGAGTTTGCCGCAAATCTCGGCGGCCTTGCTCGGTCCGATGCCATAGATATACCGCAACCCGATCAACACGCGTTTGTTGGTCGGAATGTTCACACCGGCGATACGTGCCACGCCCAGATCTCCTGTCGGTCCCGGGACGGCATCAGGCCGTCATCTCCCGAGAAAATGCATAAGCGGCACTGCCCCGTGCGGGGAGTGCGCCAAGGCGGCGGACTATACACGGCGAATTGGCCAGGTCAATCTCCGTGTGTGAACTTTGGTATTCGGCGTCACGTTTCAAGTCCCCTGGCTGAGCCCCCGCGTCATGTCCCCTGGCTTAGCCCCCGCGTCGTGGCCCCTGGCTCAGCCCCCGCGTGATGGCCCCTGGCTTAGGCCCCGCGTGATGGCCCCTGGCTTAGGCCCCGCGTCATGGCCCCTGGCTTAGCCCCCTCGTCATGGCCCGGCTCGTCCGGGCCACCTGAATCAGCACCCTGCCGCGACAGCTGGCCCGGACGAGCCGGGCCATGACGCGGGGTGGTTGGCACCGATCTCGTCCCGGTAAATCGCTTCCAGCGCCCGGCACAGCGCCTCGGTGTCGCAGGCCGGGCTCGCGGCCACTTTCGCGCGCAGCCCCTCCCGGATCGCGGCCAACCCCGCCGGCGCCAGGCCCAGACGCATCGCCATCGCCTCGAAGCCCGGCTGGTCGGCGGCGACCCAGTCACCAAGCCCGGCTTCCATCAGAATCGAGCGGCTGGTGCGGGAAGCCCACCGATCGCCGTTGAAGGTCAGCAGCGGGACGCCCTGCCAGATCGCCTCCGCCGTGCTGGTGCCACCGTTATACGGGAAGGCGTCCAACGCGATGTCGATCCGGTCATAGGTGCGCAGAAACTCGAAATGCGCGCCGCCGCCCTCCAGCGTCAGGCGCGCCGCGTCGATGCCGTTGGCGGCGAAGCGAGCCAGGATGTCAGTGCGATTGGACCCTTGCCCCAACGCCCGGTTCCGCAGCAGCAACCGCGATCCCGGCACGCCAAGCAGGATCCGGGACCACGAGGCGATGACCTGATCGGTGATCTTATAGGCGGATATCAGGCTGCCGAACGTGACATCGCCGCTCCGCCGCCAGGGTGACGGCGCGATCTCCGGCACCGGATAGAACACATCGAACGCCAGATAGGTGTGCGGCACCCGGCGCACCTGCTCCACGCAGAACCGCTCTTCCTCCGGCGGGATCGTCCAGCGGTCGCCGACCACGCAATCGACCCTCGCGAAGCCGGTCGTCGCGTACATGTTGGCCCAGGCGAATTGTACCGGCGCGGCCCGGTGCAGCAGGACGGGCATCCGCGCGAGGTCGCTGTAGCCGTTCAGATCGATCAGCACGTCCAACCGCGCATCCGCGATATGCCCCGCCAGTCGCGCGTTCGAGATGGCGCCGATCTCCCAGATCCGGTCGTCCGCATGATCGCGATAACCGGCGTCCGCCGACGGCGGATCGCCGGTCGCGAGCAAATGCACCTCGAACCGGTCGCGGTCATGCGCGTTGATGACGCCGATGAACATCTTCATCCAGTTCCGCGCGCCAAAAAACGAACTCAGATAGCCGATCCGCACCTTTTCCCCGGGCCGCCAATCCGGCCGGCCTGGCCGCACCGAAGCAGCCTCCGTCTCCGCCCATCGCAGCCGGGCCCGCGCGATGGCCAGGTTGTCCATCGCCGGGTCGCCCGGCGCGATGCAGGCGATGTCGCGCAGTGCCATGTCGCGCGCCACCGGATCGCCCTCCGCGGCCGCGCGCTCGTATTCACGAACCGCCTCGGTGACGTGGCCCAGAGCGAACAAGGCTTCCGCCAGATTGACGCGAAGCCGGGTGGCACTGGGATCCAGCGCAAGCGCCCGTCGCAACGCCACGATGGCCTCGCCGTATTCCTCCGCCGCGCATTGGGCGAAACCCAGGCCGTACCAGGCGTCGAACAGCGAGGCATCGCGCGCCAGAGCCTGGCGGTAGTGCTCCGCCGCCGGGCCGAATTGTTTGGCATGGTGCAGACGGTCGGCTTCGAGCAACCAGGCCCGCGCGTCAGCGGAGGCGCCCGGCGTGGACACTCAGGCGGGCGTGTCGAGCACCGCGAAGATCTGCTTCGTGACCTCGCCGATGTCCGCCATGCCATCCACCTGACGCAAATTTCCCTGTGCCGCGTAGTGCGGCAGGATCGGCGCCGTCTGGCTGTGATAGGCCGCGAGACGGGCCATCACCGTCTCCCGGTTGTCATCGGCGCGGCGGGTGAACTGGGTGCCGCCGCAGACGTCGCACACGCCCGGACGTTGCGTCGTCTTGAACGTGTCGTGATAGCCGGTGCCGCAATTCGCGCAGGTGAAACGGCCGGCGATCCGGTCGACCAGCGCCGCGTCGTCGACCCGCAGTTCGATGACCGCGTCGAGCCGCATCTCCTTGCCGGCGAGCAGCTTGTCCAGGGCCACCGCCTGCGGCACCGTCCTCGGGAAGCCGTCGAGGATAAACCCCTTGGCGCAATCCGGTTGCTCGATGCGGGAGCCCAGCATGCGGAGGATGATGTCGTCCGACACGAGTTGCCCGGCTTCCATCACCGCCTTGGCTTCCTTGCCGACCGGCGAGCCGGCCGCGACCTCGGCGCGCAGCATGTCGCCGGTGGAGATTTGTGCGATGCCGTAACGGTCCCGCAGACGCTGCGCCTGCGTTCCCTTCCCCGCTCCAGGGGGACCCAGGAGGATCAGTTTCACCGGCGTCCCTTCACCTTGCTCTTACGAATGAGGCCTTCGTATTGATGGGCCAGCAGATGCGATTGAATCTGCGTGACGGTATCCATGGTCACCGAGACCACGATCAGGATCGACGTGCCGCCGAAATAGAACGGCAAGCCATAGTCGCTGATCAGCAACTCGGGCAGCATGCAGACCGCGACCAGATACAGCCCGCCGACCGTGGTCAGCCGCGTCAGGATGCGGTCGAAATACGCCGCCGTGGCGCTGCCCGGCCGGATGCCCGGCACAAACCCGCCGTATTTCTTCAGGTTGTCGGCGGTTTCCTCGGGGTTGAACACGATCGCCGTGTAGAAATACGCGAAGAAGATGATCAGCGCCGCGTAGGTGATCATATACACCGGCTGGCCATGGGCGAACTGCCCCATGATGTCCTGCAGCCAGATCGGACCGCCGGTCGTCATGCCCGCGAGGGTCGCCGGAATCAGCAGCAGCGAGCTGGCGAAGATCGGCGGGATCACGCCCGAGGTGTTGATCTTCAGCGGCATATGGGTCGTGTCGCCGCCGAACATGCGGTTGCCCATCTGGCGCTTTGGATATTGCACCGGGATCCGCCGTTGCGCCCGCTCGACGAACACGATGGCGGCGATGGTCGCGACGGCGAGCACCAGGAACCCCATGACGAACAGCGGTGACAGCGCGCCGGTACGGCCCAGGTCGAGGAGGGAGGCGAGGGCTCCGGGCAGGCCGGCGACGATACCGGACATGATGATCAGACTTTGGCCATTGCCGATGCCGCGGGCGGTGATTTGCTCGCCGATCCACATCAGGAACATGGTGCCGCCGACCAGGGTGATGATGCAGGAGAAGCGGAAGAACCAGCCCGCATCGAGCACCGCCGGTCCGAACGAACCATGCATCGATTCCAGCCCGACGGCGATGCCATAGGACTGGAACATGGCGATGAAGGCGGTCAGATAGCGGGTGTACTGATTGAGCTTCTTGCGCCCCATCTCGCCTTCTTTCTTCAGCGCCTCCAGCGAGGGGACGGCGGCGGTCATCAACTGAATGATGATGCTGGCGCTGATGTACGGCATGATGCCGAGCGCGAAGACGGTGACCCGCCGCACCGCGCCGCCGGAAAACATATCGAGCATGCCAAACAGGCCGCCGCCCGGCCGCTGCATCATCTCGGCCATCACCGAGGCATCGACGCCCGGGATCGGGATGTAGGTGCCGAGCCGGTAGACGATGAGCGCACAAAGGGTGAACCAGATGCGCTGCTTGAGTTCGGTCGCCTTGGAGAAGGTGCCGAGACTCAGATTTGCCGCGAGCTGTTCGGCAGCGGAAGCCATGGGAGGTCCTTTGAATGCGGCGGCCATTGTCCCCGGTGACGGGGGTGAACGCAAGGCTGGCGATGATCGGTGGTCGTATTAAGCCCTGGGCACCTGGGCCGTCAAAACCATCCACGTTTCCGTCGTCATGGCCACCCGCGACCTGTTCTTCACGGGCGGGCATGGCGAGCGGGGCTGACCGACCTGGTCACGCCCCGTGCTACTCCCCCGATGCTACGATAGACGCGACGGGACAAAGGGCACGTTACGTGCCATAATGTGTCAAGGTGCGAGATGGACAGACAGATTTCCAACGATCCAATTCTGAGCCGCTTTCGGGCGGCACTGGCGGAAACCTATGGTGACCGCCTGGAGCGGGCTGTCTTGTTCGGTTCACGCGCGCGCGGTGATTTTCGCCCCGATTCCGATTACGATATTGCTGTGTTCATCCGTGATCCCGATGCCTGGTTTGATGAGGTCGTGCGGCTCGCCGATCTCGGCACGGACATTCTGATGGATACCGGTGCGGTGATCTCGGCCAAGCCGTTTCCGGCGGGGGCTTACAACGAGCCGTTGCCTCTGATGAAGGCAATCAGGAGTGAAAGCCTCGATTTGTGACCGAAGCCGAAGGCCATATCGTGAAAGCGCGCGAAAACATCGGCTTCGCCCGCTATGCGCTGGCTGGTGAATATGCCGATGAGGCCGGGCGCGGCGCCTATATGGCCGCTTTCCATGCGGCCTTGGCATTGATCATCTCTCGCACGGGGAAATCGCCCAAGACCCACAGCGGCACGCGGAGTGAATTCGCACGGCTTGCGCGTGGGGAACCTCGCATCAGCCGCGAGCAGGTATCGCTGCTGGGCTGGTCGTAGGAATTGAAAAACGTCGCGGACTACGAACAGGAGCACACGGTTTCCGTGGCCGATGCAGAGCGCGCGATTGACGCGGCCTCGCAGCTGATCGAGACCGTCGCGGCGCTTATCGGCGATGGCTCATCGTAAGCATTCTGCTTGTCGTTGATCTGGTATCAAACTTGAACAGCAAATCGATCGCCGCCAGGATCGTATCGCGCTGGTCCTTCCGTGATGTCACGGCGCCGCGCGGCTCACGGCGCGGTATGGTGGCGATCGACTGCACGATCAACACGTACCGCTGCCCGTCGACCTCGAAGATGGGAATGAGACGCGCGGCGGCGGATCGGTCGCAGCCGGCGACGGCACCACGACCCGGTGACGGATAGACGTCCAGGCGGGCCATCAGAACTGTCGGAATTCCGCGAGCGGGGTGCCATGCTCCTCGATATAGTTATTCCAGGCATCGAGCGCGGGTCGGTTCGCTTTGCGCCAAGCCGCGGCCCGAGCCTTGGATACCGACGCCGCGAGGCCGGCTTCACAGGCCTGGGATAGATTGATGCCAAGCGCCTTCGCCTCCTGGATCAGAGGCTCCGGCACCGTGACATCGGCGGCGCGGCGCACCGGGCGCGATGACGAAGGGGCTCGTTTGAGCGATTGGCCGCGGGTCATGCGGTAGACCATACGCACGCTTCATGCGCACGGCAATGTTCAGTGATCCGGCTTGGAACGCGTCCTCCTGTCATTGCGAGGAGCAACACGACGAAGCAAGCTCCCGGTCCCCAGGTTTGGAGATTGCTTCGCTTCGCTCGCAATGACAGGGGCTTCGCTCGCAATGACGGGGGCGATAGGAAACCCCCGAACGCGGTTCAATTCCGTACGACTTACGCTACGACCGCCTCCGGCCGCACCACCGTCGTCGTCACCGACCCGCCCGCCGCTTCCACCGCCGCCTTCGCGGTCGCCGAGGCGCCGGACACGGTGATGTTGATCGCCCGTTTGATCTCGCCAACGCCCAGCAACCGCACGCCGTCGAGGTGGTCGTTGCCGAGCCCCGCCTTGATCAGCATCTCCTCGGTGATCATCTGGCCGGCATCAAGCTTGCCCGCCTCGATCGCCGCGTCCAGCGTGCCGAGATTGATCGGCTGATAGCTTTTGCGGAACAGGTTGCGGAAGCCGCGCTTGGGCAGCCGGCGATAGATCGGCAACTGACCGCCCTCGAACCCGTTCAGCGACACGCCCTCGCGCGCCTTCTGACCCTTCACGCCCTTGCCCGACGTCTTGCCCTTGCCCGAGCCAATGCCGCGGCCAAGCCGCTTGAACTTCAGGCGCGCGCCTTCATTGTCGCGCAGTTCATTGAGTTTCATGACAGCTCCTCCACCTTGATCAGGTGGGCGACTTTGCGAATCATGCCGCGCACCGACGGAGTATCTTCCAGTTCCCGCGTGCGGCGGATTTTGTTCAGGCCGAGGCCGACCAAAGTCTCCTTCTGGCCCGGCTTGCGTCCGAGCGCGGACGCGATCTGAGTGACGCGAACCTTAGGCATTCGGCTGCTCCTCGGTCGGCGTTTCGGCGGTTTGTCCCGCTGACGGCGCTTCGCGGCGGCCGAAAATTTCGGACACTTTCTTGCCGCGCCGTGTCGCCACCGAGCGCGGACTGGCGCAATGCTTCAGCGCGTCGAACGCCGCCTTGACCATGTTGTGCGGGTTGCGGCTGCCGAGGCTCTTGGCCACCACGTCGCCAATCCCCAGAGTTTCGAACACCGCGCGCAACGGGCCGCCGGCGATGATCCCGGTGCCGGCGGCGGCCGAGCGCAGGATCACGTTGCCGGCACCGAAATGCCCCTCGACGTCGTGGTGCAGCGTGCGGCCTTCCTTCATCGGCACCCGGATCATGGCGCGCTTGGCGCGTTCGGTGGCCTTGCGGATCGCCTCCGGCACTTCGCGGGCTTTACCGGCACCGTAGCCGACGCGGCCTTTCTGGTCGCCCACCACCATCAACGCGGCGAACGCGAACCGGCGCCCGCCTTTCACCACTTTGGCGACGCGGTTGATGGAGACCATCTTCTCGATGATCCCGTCGTCGGGCTCGCGATCTTCGCGGCCTCTTCCGCCGCGGTCCCGGCCGCCGTCCCTGGGTTCCCGTGCCATTCCGTTCAATCCTTCAAGTCCCACCCGCCAAGGCGGGATGATAGTCCAACCCGCTCGCGCGGGATCAGAAGTCCAACCCGCCCTCGCGGGCCGCGTCGGCCAGGGCCTTGACCCGGCCGTGATACAAATAGGCGCCGCGGTCGAACACGACCTGGGTCACGCCGGCCGCCAGCGCGCGTTCGGCGAGCAACTTGCCGACCGCCGTCGCGGCGTCCTTGTTGGCGCCGGTCTTCAACGCCTCGCGTAACGTTTTGTCCAGCGAAGACGCCGCCGCCAGCGTGTGGCCTTTGGCGTCGTCGATCACCTGCGCGTGGATGTTCTGCTCCGAGCGGAACACCGACAGCCGCGGCCTGCCGTGCGACTTCTGGCGCAGCTGGTAGCGCAGCCGTTGCCGCCGGCGATCGCGAAGGTCTTGTTTCGAGCTCATTTCTTTTTGCCTTCCTTCCGCCGGATCGTCTCGTCGGTGTAACGCGCGCCCTTGCCCTTGTACGGCTCCGGCGGACGGAACGCGCGGATCTCCGAAGCGACCTGGCCCACGAGGCGCTTATCGACCCCTTCCACCTTGATCGCGGTCGGACGCTCACAGGTGATCTTGATGCCAGGCGGAATCGGGTAAACCACGGGATGCGAGAACCCGAGATTCATTTCCAGGTTCGATCCGGCGACCGCCGCGCGATAGCCGGTGCCGGTGATCTCCAGCGACTTCACGAAGCCGGTGGAAACCCCCTTCACCATGTTCGCGATCAGCGCCCGCGTGGTGCCCCACATCATGCGCGCCTTCGTCTCGTCGGATTTCGGCGCGACCGAGACTTTGTTGCCGTCGACCGTCGCCTCGACGAGGTCGGTCAGCGACAAGGTCAGCTCGCCGAGTCTGCCTTTCGCGGTCAGGATTCCCGACGCGATCGCGACCTGCACGCCCGCGGGGAGTTCAACCGGATATTTGCCAACGCGTGACATCGATCGTCTCCGTCAGAACACGCGGCAGAGGACTTCGCCGCCGACATTGGCGGCGCGGGCCTCGGCATCGCTCATCACGCCGCGCGGCGTGGAGAGGATGGAAATGCCCAGGCCGGCGTAGACCCGCGGCAATTCCTTGATCTTCGAATAGACGCGCCGGCCAGGCCGGGAGACGCGCGTGATCTCCTTGATGACCGGTTCGCCCTCGTTATATTTCAGCTCGATTTTCAACCGCGCGACGCCGGGCCGCAGTTCCTCGGCCGAGTAGCCGCGGATGAAGCCCTCGCGTTGCAGCACGCCAAGCACGTTGGCGCGCAGTTGCGAGGCCGGCGAGACGCACATCGAGTGACGCGCCCGCTGTGCGTTACGAATCCGTGTGAGCATATCGCCCAGGGGATCGGAGAGTGACATTGGTCCGTTCCCTTCTTACCAGCTGGCCTTGACCATGCCGGGGATCTGCCCGGCACTGGCGAGGTCGCGCAACGCGATGCGGCACAATTTAAACTTGCGATAATTGCCCCGCGCGCGGCCGGTCAACTCGCAGCGCAGCCGCACGCGCACCTTCGCGCCATTGCGCGGCAGTTGCGCGAGTTTGAGCGACGCGTTGAAGCGGTCCTCGACCGGCAACGTGCGGTCCATGACGATGTCCTTGAGCGACTTGCGCTTGCCTTTGTCGCGGGCAGCCATACGCTCACGCATCTTGTTACGGTTGACCTGCGAAGTTTTGGCCATCCTGTCTTCTTTACCTCCGGAACCTGCAATCCCCCGACTTGTTCGGGGGACCACGGTTTTCCAAAAAACTCAGTTAGCGAACGGTAGATCGAAAAGCTTCAGCAAAGCTTTCGCCTCGGCATCGGTTCTCGCGGTGGTGACGAACTGGATGTCCATCCCGCGAACGTCTTCAACGCGATCGTAGTTGATCTCCGGGAAAATGATCTGTTCCTTGAGACCCATCGCGAAATTGCCCCTTCCGTCGAACCCTTTGCCCTGGATGCCGCGGAAGTCGCGCACCCGCGGCAGAGCGATGGTGACCAGCCGGTCCATGAACTCGTACATCCGCGCCTTGCGCAGCGTGACCTTGCAGCCGATCGGCAGGCCTTTGCGGATCTTGAACCCGGCGATCGCCTTCTTCGCCACCGTCTTCACCGGCTTCTGCGCGGCGATCAGCGTCAGTTCGGTAACGGCGGCGTCGAGCTTCTTCTGGTCGCCGGTCGCCTCGCCGACGCCCATGTTGATGACGATCTTCTCCAGCCGCGGCACCTGCATCGGGTTCTTGTAACCAAACTCGGCGGTCAGCTTCGCCCGCACTTCGTCGATGTAGCGCTTGTGGAAGCGCGTGATCTCGCCCGACGACGCTTTCGGCTCGGCGACGCCACCGGTCTCCTGCATCCGCGCCGCGCGGCGTTCCTCGCGGCCGGGCGGTGGAGCGCCCTGCGCGCCGCGGCCACCAGCAGACTTCTTGGCGCCAGTCTTGGCGCCCGCCTTGCCGCCTGATTTCTTTGTTCCGCTCATCGTTCGCGCCTCAACTCTCGATCACTTCGCCGGTCTTCTTGGCGACGCGGACCTTGGTTCCGTTCTCCAGGACCCGGAAGCCGACCTTGGTCGGTTGTTCCGATTTCGGGTCAATCAGCATGAGGTTCGACATATGGATCGCCGCCTCCCGCCGCTGAATGCCGCCCGGGTCGCCCATGCGCGTGGGCTTCACGTGATGCGTCGCCAGGTTGACGCCGGACACGATCGCCCGTTCTGCCTTCGGCATCACCAGAGCCACCTCGCCGCGGCGGCCCTTGTTCACGCCGCTGATCACGACGACCGTGTCGCCTTTGCGAATGCGCGCGGCCATATTACAGCACCTCCGGCGCCAGCGAGATGATCTTCATGAACTTGCGCGCGCGCAGTTCACGTACCACCGGGCCAAAGATCCGCGTGCCGATCGGCTCCATCTGCTTGTTGATCAGCACCGCCGCGTTGCGGTCGAAGCGGATCGCCGAGCCGTCCGGCCGGCGCACCGGGTACGACGTGCGCACGATCACCGCCTGGTGCACGTCGCCCTTCTTCACCTTGCCGCGCGGGATCGCCTCGCGGATCGACACGACGATCACATCGCCGACCGAGGCGGTCTTGCGCTTCGAGCCGCCGAGCACCTTGATGCACAACACCTTGCGCGCGCCGGAATTGTCGGCGACGTCGAGCGTGGATTCAGCGCTGATCATGCCGCGACTCCTTCAAGTTCCGGAGCGGCGACCGTTGACTGACCGTTGCGCTCCACCACCGTCCAGGTCTTGCGCTTGCTGATCGGGCGGCATTCTTCAATGCGCACCGTGTCGCCGATCTTGCAGACATTTTCCTCGTCATGCGCCGCGTATTTCTTCGAGCGGCGAATGAACTTCTTATACAGCGGATGCATGACGCGGCGATCGACAAGCACCGTCACGGTCTTGTCCATCTTATCGCTCGTCACCCGTCCGGTCAGAACGCGCCTGGGCATCGCCGGCCGACTCCTATGCCTGTGACGCGGTTTTCACCGCGTCGCGTTTATGCTGGCCCTGGATCGTCTTGATCCGGGCGATCTCCCGCCGTGCCTGCTTCACCCGGCCCAGACCTTCGTTCTGACCCGTGGCGCGTTGAAACCGCAGATTGAACTGCTCTTTGCGCAATTCCAGCAGCAGGGTATCGAGCTCATCCGGCGTCTTCGCCCGAATGTCGCCAATTTTGTGCAACGCGGCCTTTGCCATCTCAGGCGTCTCCCATCCGCGTGATGAACTTCGCCTTGATCGGCAGCTTGGCCGCGCCGAGGGTCAGCGCCTCTTTCGCCAACTCCGGCGACACACCGTCGATCTCGAACATGATCCGTCCCGGCGCCACGCGGGCGACCCAGAATTCCGGCGAACCCTTGCCCGAGCCCATGCGCACTTCGGCCGGCTTCGTCGACACCGGCACATCCGGGAAAATCCGGATCCAGACGCGGCCGGCACGCTTCATCGCGCGGGTGATCGCGCGCCGCGCGGATTCGATCTGCCGCGCGGTGATCCGCTCCGGCTGCAGCGCCTTGAGCCCATAGCTGCCGAAGGTCAGCGAGAAGCCACCCTTGGCCAGACCATGGATCCGGCCTTTGTGCTGCTTACGATATTTCGAGCGCTTAGGAGAAAGCATCGTCGTTTACCTTTGCCCGATCAACGCTGCGGGGCTTGCTCGGCCGCGCGGCGATCCTGCGCCGTCGGGTCGTGCTGCATGATCTCGCCCTTGAACACCCAGACCTTCACGCCGCAGGTGCCATAGGTCGTCTTCGCGGTGGCGACCCCGTAATCCACGTCGCCGCGCAATGTGTGCAACGGCACGCGGCCTTCACGGTACCACTCGACCCGGGCGATTTCCGCCCCGCCGAGCCGGCCGCCGCAATTGATCCGAATGCCGAGCGCACCAAGCCGCATCGCCGACTGCACCGCCCGCTTCATCGCCCGGCGGAAGGCAACGCGACGCTCCAACTGCTGCGCGATGTTCTCGGCGATCAGCGTCGCGTCGATCTCCGGCTTGCGGATTTCCACGATGTTCAGCGACACCTCCGCATTGGCCATCTTGCCGAGTTCTTTTTTCAGAACCTCGATGTCCTGGCCCTTCTTGCCGATCACCACACCGGGCCGCGCCGCGTAGATCGTCACCCGCGGCTTCTTCGCCGGCCGCTCGATCACCACGCGGGAGACGCCCGCGCCACGCAATCTGGTGCGCAGATGCTCGCGCAGCTTCAGATCCTCGTGCAGCAGCTTCGCGTAATCCGCGCCCGCGTACCAGCGGCTGTCCCAGGTCCGGTTGATGCCGAGCCGCAGCCCGATCGGATTGACTTTGTGACCCATCCTACGTGGCTCCCTGCCCGGATTGATCCGGCGGCGTATGGTGTTCGTCGGCCCCCGCCTGATCGGACGCCGCCTTGTCGGAAGCCGCCTGATCGGAAGCCTGGGCCGCATCCGCGGACATTGCCTGTTCGGCGGCCTCGGCCTCGTTACCCTCGGTCGCCGGTACCGCCAGCGTGGCTTCCGTGTGCGCGTGGTCGGTCATCGCCTGTTCGGACATCGCCGCATGCGGTTCGGCGGCGGCCGCATGATCGGCACCCTCGGCCGCGTCGGCGGAGAGTGCCTGCTCAGCCGCCTCAGCCTCGTTACCCTCGGTCGCCGGTAGCGCGAGCCCGGCCTCCGTGTGCGCGTGGTCAGCCGGCATGACCGGAGCCGCCTGGGTGACGGGTGTCGGGATCGCCGACGCCTCGATCACGTCGTCCTCGACCTCGTCCTGCTGCTCGGCCACCACGATCTTCATGTGGCTGAACCATTTCTCGATCTGCGCCGAGCGGCCGCGGCCGCGCGCATGGAACCGCCGCATCACGATCGAACGGCCCACCTCGGCCCGCGTCACGATCAGCCGGTCGACGTCGAGCTGATGGTTGTTCTCGGCATTGGCGATGGCGCTTTCCAGCGTCTTGCGCACCTGATGCGCGATCCGCCGCTTGCTGAACGTCAGCGTCGCTATCGCCCGCTGCGCCGGCAGGTTGCGGATCATCGCCGCCACCAGATTGAGCTTGCGCGGGCTCGTCCGCACGTTGCTCAAAATCGCCTGGGCTTCGTGATCCGCGAGCGCGCGCTCATGTTTCGGCTTGCTCATGTCAGCCCCGCTTCGCCTTCTTGTCCGCCGAGTGACCGGTGAACGTGCGGGTCGGCGAGAACTCGCCGAATTTATGCCCCACCATGTTTTCGTTCACCTGCACCGGCAGGAATTTGTGGCCGTTGTAGACACCGAACGTCAGCCCGACGAATTGCGGCAGGATCGTCGAGCGGCGCGACCAGATCTTGATGATCTCGTTGCGACCCGAGCTGCGCGAGGTCTCGGCCTTGGCCAGCAGATAGCCGTCGACGAACGGACCTTTCCAGACGGAACGTGCCATCTTACTTGCCTTTATTCCGACGACGAATGATCAACGCATCCGTCCGCTTGTTGGTCCGCGTCTTGTAGCCCTTCGCCGGCTGGCCCCAGGGCGAGACCGGATGCCGGCCACCCGAGGTCTTGCCCTCGCCACCGCCGTGCGGATGATCGACCGGGTTCATGGTCACACCGCGGTTATGCGGGCGGAAACCCAGCCACCGCATGCGCCCGGCCTTGCCGATCTTCTGGTTCATGTTGTCCGGATTGGACACCGCGCCGATGCTGGCCATGCACTCCGCCCGCACGACGCGCAGTTCGCCCGACGTCAGCTTGATCTGCGCGTAACCCGCGTCCTTGCCGACCAACTGGGCGTAAGTCCCGGCCGAACGCGCCATCTTGCCGCCGGCGCCGATCTTCATTTCGATATTGTGGATGATCGTGCCGACCGGGATCGCCGATAACGGCATCGCATTGCCCGGCTTGATATCGACCCGCGCACCGGCGATCACCGTGTCGCCCACTTTCAAACGTTGCGGTGCCAGAATATAGGCCAGTTCATTGTCGGCGTACTTGATCAGCGCCAGGAACGCGGTGCGGTTCGGGTCGTATTCCAGCCGCTCCACCGTCGCCGGCACGTCGAACTTGCGGCGCCGGAAATCGACGATGCGATACGACTGCTTATGCCCGCCGCCGCGGAACCGGGTGGTGATCCGGCCGTGATTGTTGCGCCCGCCGTGGCTGTGCTGGCCCTCGGTCAGCCCTTTCACGGGGCCGCCTTTCCACAGATCGGAGCGATCGATCAGAACCGTGCCACGCAGGCTCGCCGTGACCGGATTGAATTGTCTGAGTGCCATTTCCCGCGCGCCTTATGCGAGGCTGGTGGTGAAATCGATCGCCTGGTCTTTGGCCAGACGAACAATCGCGTTTTTAACATCCGAGCGGCGGCCGGGCCGGCCCTTGACCCGCTTGGTCTTGCCCTTCCGCACGATCGTGTTGACGGCGACAACGTTCACGCCGAACAACCCCTCCACCGCCGCCTTGATCTGCGGCTTGGTGGCGTCCAGCGCCACGCGCAGGACATACTGGTTCTTTTCCGACAGCAACGTCGCCTTCTCGGTGATCACCGGCGAGCGGATGATCTGATACATCGCCTCGCGCGACAGCTTCACGTTGGGCTTTTTCGTCGTGGTGGTGGCTTCGCTCATGCCGCCTCTCCCGTCTGGGCTGCCGCGACCACGCCGTTCAGGCGCGCCTTCAGCCCCTCGACACCGGCGACGGTGATCGCCAGCACGTCGTGGTTCAGGATGTCGTAGACATTGGCGCCAACCGTCGGCAGCGCGTCGATCTTGTGCAGATTGCGGCTGGCCTTCAGGAAACCATCATCCACCACGCGATCGATGATCAGCACCGAACTCCAGCCAAGCGCCTTCAGCTTCTTCGCCAGTTCGCCGGTCTTCGCGCTGCCGATCGCGGCATCCAGCACCACCAGCTTGCCCTCGGCCGCCTTCTGCGACAGCGCACAAATCAGGCCCAACCGGCGCACTTTCTTGTTCAGCCGATACTCGTGCGAGCGCACGACCGGCCCATGCACGCGGCCGCCGGTGCGAAACTGCGGCGCCCGCAAACTGCCTTGCCGCGCGTTGCCGGTGCCCTTCTGCCGGTAGGGCTTCTTGGTGGTGCCCTGCACCTCGCCCATGCCCTTGGTCTTGTGCGTGCCGGCCCGCCGCTTCGCCAGTTGCCAGTGCACGACACGCGCCATGATGTCGGCCCGCGGCTTCACGGCGAAGAACTCGTCCGGCAGATCGGTGCTGCCGGCGGTTCCCTGATCGAGTGTGGTAATGTCGATTTGCATCGTCCGTTCCTCAGCCCGCCAGCGCCGGTTCAAGCAACACCGCCGGGAAGACCGCATCCTTCGATGGCATCTTCACCGCGTCCCGCACGCGGACATAGCCGCCGCGCGCTCCGGGCACCGCGCCCTTGATCATCAGCAGGCCCTTGTCCGCGTCGACCGCCGCGATTTCCAGGTTCAGCGTGGTCACCCGCTCCACCCCGAGATGTCCGGCCATCTTCTTGTTCTTGAAAGTCCTGCCGGGATCCTGCCGGTTGCCGGTCGACCCCAGCGAGCGATGGCTGACCGACACGCCGTGGCTGGCCTCCAGCCCGGAGTAGTTCCAGCGCTTCATGCCGCCGGCGAAGCCCTTGCCCTTGGTGATCCCACAGACGTCGATCTTCTGCCCCACCGCGAAATGCGCCGCCGACAGCGTGGCACCGGGTTCCAGCAGCGCGTCCGCGTCGACGCGGAATTCCATCAGTTTCGCCTTCGGCTCCACCTTCGCCTTGGCGAAATGGCCGCGGTTCGGCTGGCTCACATTCTTGACCTTCGCCTTGCCCAGACCGAGCTGGACGGCGGAGTAGCCGTCCTTCTCCTGGGTCTTGGTGGCGACCACCTGAAGCTGACCCACCAGCAGAACGGTCACCGGTACGTGCGTGCCGTCCTCCCGGAAGATCCGGGTCATCCCCAGTTTTTTGGCCAGCAGGCCGGTGCGTAGTTTGTTCATGACGTTCTACCAACCATGATCGTCATGGCCCGGCTTGTCCGGGCCATCTGAACCAGCGCCGTGCGGTGCCGGGTGGCCCGGACGAGCCGGGCCATGACGAGGGTGCGCATCAGATCTTGATCTCGACGTCCACGCCGGCGGCGAGGTCGAGCTTCATCAGCGCGTCCACCGTCTGCGGGGTCGGCTCCACGATATCCAGCAGCCGGCGATGCGTGCGGATTTCGAACTGCTCGCGGCTTTTCTTGTCCACGTGCGGCGAGCGGTTGACCGTGAACCGCTCGATATGCGTCGGCAGCGGGATCGGTCCGCGAACCCGGGCACCGGTGCGCTTGGCCGTGTTCACGATCTCCTTCGTGCTGTTGTCCAGCACGCGGTGATCATAGGCCTTGAGCCTGATGCGTATGTTCTGGTTGTCCATCGTTCGCTCTACAGTCCCCCGCCTGATTGCTCAGGCCGAAAAAACACACCGGCGCCCGGCCACCATGGCCGAGCGCCGGGTTATCCCATCCCAATCAGGCCTGGATGCTGGCGACGACGCCCGCGCCCACGGTCCGGCCGCCTTCGCGGATCGCGAAACGCAGCCCATCATCCATCGCGATCGGCATGATCAGCTCGACATCCATCGACACGTTGTCGCCGGGCATCACCATCTCGGTGCCTTCCGGCAACTGCACCACGCCGGTCACGTCGGTGGTGCGGAAGTAGAACTGCGGCCGGTAGTTGGTGAAGAACGGCGTGTGCCGGCCACCCTCTTCCTTGGTCAGGATATAGGCCTCGGCCTTGAACTTCGTGTGCGGCGTGATCGAGCCGGGCTTGGCCAGCACCTGGCCGCGCTCGACGTCCTCACGCTTGGTGCCGCGCAGCAGCGCGCCGATATTGTCGCCCGCCTGGCCCTGATCGAGCAATTTGCGGAACATTTCGACGCCGGTCACCACCGTCTTGACGGTCGGCTTGAGGCCGACGATCTCGACTTCCTCGCCGACCTTGACGATGCCCCGCTCGACGCGGCCGGTCACCACGGTGCCGCGGCCGGAGATCGAGAACACGTCTTCGATCGGCATCAGGAACGGCCGGTCGGTCGCCCGCACCGGTTGCGGGATATAAGCGTCAACCGCCTTCATCAACTCCAGGATGGAGTCGTGGCCGATTTCCGGCTTGGTGCCTTCCAGCGCGCACAGCGCGGAGCCCTTGATGATCGGAATGTCGTCGCCCGGGAACTCGTAGAACGACAGCAGCTCCCGCAGTTCCATCTCGACGAGTTCGACCAACTCGGGATCGTCCACCAGGTCGATCTTGTTCAGGTACACCACCAGCGCCGGCACGCCGACCTGACGGGCGAGCAGAATGTGCTCGCGGGTCTGCGGCATCGGGCCGTCGGCGGCGGACACCACCAGGATCGCGCCGTCCATCTGCGCCGCGCCGGTGATCATGTTCTTCACATAGTCCGCATGCCCTGGGCAATCGACATGCGCATAGTGGCGGTTCGCCGTCTCATATTCCACGTGCGCGGTCGAGATCGTGATGCCGCGCGCCTTTTCCTCCGGCGCCTTGTCGATCTGATCATACGCCGTGTAGGTCGCGCCGCCGGTCTCCGCCAGCACCTTGGTGATCGCGGCCGTCAGCGACGTCTTGCCATGATCGACATGGCCGATCGTGCCGACGTTGCAGTGCGGCTTGGTGCGCTCGAATTTCGCCTTACCCATCGTCGTGTTCTCCGTGGATCCCAATTGGGTCCGTTAGCTCGGGGTCCGTTGAGTTGCTGTCCGTTATCCTGGTTGGAACTTACCAGCGGTAATGGCTGAAGGCCTTGTTCGCCTCGGCCATCCGATGGGTGTCCTCACGCTTCTTCACCGCCGAGCCGCGGTTGTTCACCGCGTCCAGCAGTTCGTTCGAAAGCCGGTCTTGCATCGTGTGTTCCCCCCGCTTGCGGGCGGAATCGATGATCCAGCGGATCGCCAGGGCCTGACGCCGGTCCGTGCGGACCTCGACAGGCACCTGGTAAGTGGCGCCGCCAACCCGGCGGGACCGAACCTCGACCGCCGGCTTCACGTTTTCCAGTGCCTCATGAAACATGCGGATCGGATCGGCCTGCGCGCCGCCCCGCCGCTTCAGCACGTCCAGGGCGTTGTAGACGATGCCCTCGGCGACGGATTTCTTGCCGTCATACATCAGCGCGTTCATGAAACGGCTGAGCACGACGTCGCCAAATTTGGCGTCCGGGAGAATTTCGCGCTTTTCGGCGCGGTGACGGCGAGACATCGGCGCGCTCCCTTATTTCGGCCGTTTCGCGCCGTACAGCGAGCGGCGCTGCCGGCGCTTGGCGATGCCCTGGGTGTCCAGCACGCCGCGCAGAATATGGTAGCGCACGCCGGGAAGGTCCTTCACGCGGCCGCCCCGGATCAACACCACCGAGTGTTCCTGCAGGTTATGGCCCTCACCCGGAATGTAGCTCACGACCTCATAGCCATTGGTCAGCCGCACCTTGGCCACTTTCCGCAGCGCCGAGTTCGGCTTCTTCGGCGTGGTGGTGTAGACGCGAGTGCATACGCCACGCTTTTGCGGACAGCCTTGCAGCGCCGGAACCTTGTTCCGGGTCTTCTGCGGCTCCCGCCCCTTGGCGATCAACTGGTTGATGGTCGGCATCTGACTTCCGTCACCCTTATGTCTGTGTCCTGGCCCGCCGCCTGGCTGACCTTCGCGACAATCCCGTTCCCGGCCCTCGGACTGTGAAGGCCACCGTCTAACAGGCGACGACCCGTCAGGATGGATCGAACCACCCCGCGGGTTGATTGAGACATACGGCCTTGGCTTGCCCGGATCGGGAAGCGGCACCGCGTGCATCCGTTGCCTGCGAACGACGTCCGCCCCAAAGCACCATGGGACCGGTCGAGGGCGCCTTACCTAGTCGCCGTGCCCCTGGGTGTCAAGCAGGTCTCGCCGGCCATCGCTCCCGTGACCGCCGCGCCCGAAAATCGCCCCGTTCCCGCGAAGAGGCGCCCCGAACGGGCCGGCGCCGTGCTTTATCCGGCGCCCAGGGTTGCGTATGACACGCCGCTGTCGCGGGGAGGTGGGCCGGTGGTACTTTATGAGATTGTCGACGCGGTCGCTCACCCCGACCACACTGTCACCATCACCTGGTCCGACGGCGTGCGCGGGGTCGTGGATTTCCTGCCCATCATCGATCGGGGCGGTTGGTTCACGCCGCTCCGCGACCCGGACTGGTTCACGTCCACCATGATCCTGCTGCCCGGCGGGATCGGCCTGACATGGCCGGAGGAGATCGACTACTCGGCCGACGGGCTGCGCCGGGAAGCGTTCCCAAACGGCATTCCCTGACCGCCGCGCTCGAGAGCCCGCCCTACCTCCCGCCCGTCAGCGGTCGCCTGGCCAGGCCGGTTCATGCCGGAGGCGGGACAGGCCCCGGCACCGCGGAGCCCGACCCGCGGACCGTGACGCCGGTGGTGAATTCAGTGACGTTCGTCGTAGATGCGGACGCTGTTGCGGTCCAGTTCCTGGTTCAACCGGTGCTGTTCGGCGACCGTGACATGCCCGTCGTGCCACGCTTCATCCCGGCGCAGTTGCCGTTCGATCCGCTCGTCGCGCCGCATGTCGCGCGCCGCCTGCCAACGTCCGATCTGAGCATGCGCCACGCCCTCGGCGACCCGATGCTGCTGGTTGGTCAAACGCTGATTGACCTCGTTCACCCTGGGATGCTCCGGGACAACCCGTCCGGCCATCGCGCCCGGCGCGATCCAAAGGCTGAGCACCGAACCCAAAGCGATCGTCGCGATACGGCTGATCATGACCGGCTCCCGTGGTGTGTCCGAGTGAGGAAAAGCGAATTTTCTCAAGACGTGGCATGGCGGAATTCGACGGCCGAACTATGTCGAAAACGCCTTGAAAGCTGGCCGTCACGCGACAAAGCGTAACAAAAATCCGGTAACAACTTCGTTGCGCCCCTGGGCGCGCCTGGGCGCGGCGGGCTCATACCAGCGCGCTTGACACACGGTGGCTTCTCTCCCCGTCATGGCCCGGCTCGTCCGGGCCACCTGAACCGGCAGGGTGCGGCGACAGGTGGCCCGGACGAGCCGGGCCATGACGCGTGGGGCGAGAGTCAGTGGTTAAGCGCCCTGGTATCAGACGGCGATCAGCCCGATCAGATCCTCCTCCAGCACCGCGCAGGTCAGCTTGCCGCCCATGCCCGCCCCGGTGTCGAGCCCGATCCGGTTGTCCGTCCGCACCACGGAGGGGTTCGAGGAATGGCCGTGCACCACGATCACCCCAAGCGGTTGCTCGGTCCACAGGAACGGCTGGCGGATGCTGACCAGGTCGTCCAGCGTTTGCGCGGCCAGCGCCACCCCGGGCCGGATGCCGGCGTGCACGAACAGGTAATCGCCCTCCCGGTGCGTCCGCTTCAGGCCGCGCAGGAACGCCACATGCGCGGGCGGCAACGCCGCCTCCCATTGTTCGCGCGGCAATTCCGGGTCGAGCGACCAGCTCGCCAACGCCGCCTTCCCCCCCGCCCAGAGCCAGTCGGTCGCGGCCGCGCGATCGCCGGTGAGCGCGTCGAGCAGCATCCGCTCATGATCGCCCAGCAGATTGATCGTCGGCATCGCGGGCGAGCGAGCGACCAGAAGCTCGATCACGCCGGCGCTGTCAGGACCGTTGTCGATGTAGTCGCCCAGGTGAATGAGGAGGGGCGATGGGATGGGCCGCGCGGCGAGGTCGCGGCTGACCTCGTTGTGCAACAGCTCCAGTTGCGCCCGGCAGCCGTGAATGTCGCCGATCGCGTAAACCCGCCGGCCACGCGGCAGCCAGCCAGGGGCGCGAACGAAGTGCATGCGATCGGCCGAGGCCGCGGCGCCGCGCGGCCCGCTCCAGGTCGGGATCGCCGCCGCGTCCAGTGCCGCGCGCACCCTGGTGCCGCGTCTGACCGGCCGTCTCATCGGCGCGCCCGGCTCAGGGGCATCAGCCCAGGGAACGACATGGCGCGGCCGTCAACGTGCTTCGCGGGCCTGGCCCGGTGATCTCCCCGCGGCGCCGCCACCGCGCCGATGGCACACGCGAGGCCCGGCCCAGACCCCATGGGCGCAAAAATAGCCTGGCAAACGTCATGGCACCGCTGCTTAATCGTCATGGCCCGGCTCGACCGGGCCATCTGCATCAACACGACGTTGAGAGCGATGGCCCGGTCGAGCCGGGCCATGACGAACAGAGCTGCGTGCCGAGCTATTGGCACCGCTATTTTAGCGCCCATGGGGCGAGGCCCAGGTATGGCGGCGGGGGAGACGATTCCGCCGGTCTCTCGGGGCCCGATGCCCCTGTTTCGCTTTTCGCTGAGGGTGGTAGGCTGCGCGAGCCATAGAAATCGGAGGAAACCCTTGGCCAAAATCACATTCCCCGTCGAAGCCAGCCACATCATGATGTTCGCGCGCGCCATCGGCGACACCAACCCGGTGTATCACGATGCCGGGGCGGCGAAACAATCCGAGGTCGGCGGCATCATCCCGCCGCCTACCTTCATGCAGGCGGTGGCCCAATTCGACCCAGACTACTTCCTGCGCCCGAAGCCCGGCCAGAAGTGGTTCGGCTCCGGCAAGGGACCGACGGGCCTCGACGAGAAGCCCAAATCGTCCGGCGGCTTGCACGCCGAGCAGCATTATGAATACCACCTGCCGGTGCACGCCGGCGACGTGCTGACCGCCGAGACCAAACCCGGCAAGACCTGGGAACGCGAAAGCAAGCGCGCCGGCAAGCTGTCGTTCCGCGAGCGCGTCACCGAATATCGCAACCAGAAGGGCGAACTCGTCGTCACCGCGCGCAGCGTCAGCGTCACCACGGAACGTCCCGTGGACCAGGGCTGAGAGGGAGAAACGATCATGGCACTCAAAGCCTCCGCGCTAAAGGTCGGCGATACGCACAAGGAACGCGTGGCCGAGAACCTGTCCCGCACCCAGATCGTCCAGTACGCGGGCGCCTCGGGCGACTACAATCCGCTGCACACGGATGAGGTCTACACCACCCAGATCGCCGGCTATCCGAGCGTGTTCGCGCACGGCATGCTGACCATGGGCCTCACCAGCAAGATGCTCACCAACTACGTCGGTCCTGGGCGGCTGACGAAGTTCGGCGTGCGGTTCACCAACCAGGTGTGGCCGGGCGATACGCTGGACGCCACCGCGACGGTGGAGGCGATCCGTGACGAGGGTGGACAGAAACTGGTGGATCTCAAGCTGTCGACGACCAATCAGGACGGCAAGGAAGTGGTCACCGGGAGCGCGACGGCGCGGATTGATCCGTAACGCTGGGTTCGGGGTATCCTTGCGCGGGATACCCCGGTTTTCCCGGGTTTCGCCGCCGTGGAAAATTCCGGCAGGGTAAGTCGGTCTTATCCCTGAAGCGTCACCCATGCTCCCGGATCAGCGGCAATAGACGCGGGTTTGGTGCCTGGCAAATCATGCGTTTCGTTGGGCAAGGGAGATGCGCGCGGCGGAAGCGGATAGGCTTGCCGAAAATGGGAGGTTGCCGTGATCCAGTCCGCTCTTCGACGCGATGTGATGTTGGCCGCGCTCGTATCGTCCCTGCCGATGGGCCTGGCCGACAGCGCGGCGGCGAGTCCGCTGAACCCCGCTCAGACCATCATCCGTCCGCCCGGCCAACTGCAATGGAAGCCAAATCCGGCCTTCCCGGAACCCAGTGTCGAGAATTGCCCGCTGACCGGGAACGCCACCGAGCCTGGTCTCTATTTTACTTTGGTACGCTGGTGGCCAGGCTTCATGAGCGCGCCGCACACCTACACCACCGACCGGTTCTGCATTGTCGTGTCGGGCACATGGTGGTGCGACAGCGGCGCCGATTTCGACCTGGCCGCGTGCGTGCCGGTACCGGCCGGTAGCTTCGTCCATCGGGTCGCCGGAACGCCGCATTACGACGGAGTCGTTCGCGGCCACCCCGAGCGGGTCATCATCGCGATTTGCGGCATGGGGCCGGTGAACTTCGCACTCAGCGATCCCACGCAGCCCGGCGTGCGACGCGTTTGAGGCCACCGATCAGCGCCTGAGGTCGAGCACCACTGGGCCGGACACCGCATCGGTAACGCCAAGACCGTCACCCAGATCCCCAAGCGTCTCGCGGAAACTATCGAGAGTCGCGATCATCTTGCCGCGCGCCTCGACGATTGCCTCGGTATCCGCCCACTCTCCGATCAAGCAATACGTCCGCTCGCCGGTTTTGATCATCACACCACGCAGCAATCCCGGCCAATTGGCCTTACCCTCCCGGTGCGCATCGAGGAACCGGGCTTCCTGCCCAGGCTTCACCCGAAATCTCACAATGTTGAATGCTGGCATTTTCGTTCCTCCGCATGGATCGTCGCCACCGATCACTCGTCCCAGGCTTGCACCATGACCTGCCGGACGATTTTCCCACCGGACAGTTGGATCGTTGTCGAACAGAAGACGCCCTTACCGTCCGGGTAGTGGCACGTCTGAGTGAACGCCATGCGGTCGCCGTTCTCGATGCCGTTCTCGACCGCATGCGTCATCGCCCGCCCGCAGACGTCGTCGAAATATTCGGCGACCGCCGCGTGCCCCTTGATTTCGCGCGGCTGGTTCGGCGGATTGAGCTGATCGATGATCAGCAGTACCGCGTCATCCGCGTAGAACCCGCCAAGTACTGAGCCATTGCGTGTCTCAATGGCCTGGCGTACCGCGTCCAAATTGATGGCTGCCATGGATACGATCTCCAGTGAGAGGTTAAGGACGTGCTTCGAGCACCATGTTGAACGGCGTCTCGGTGGCACGGCGAAACCGGGTGAAGCCACCCGCCGTCACGACCTGGCGCAACTTCATCTCCCCGGCCTGCGCGCCAAGGCCGAGGCCGACTTCCTGGGACAGTGAGGCCGGCGTGCTGATCATCGTCGAAGCCGCATAGAACACCCGCCCCACGGGGTTGAGATTCCCGGACAAATGATCGTGCGCGAACGGCTCAACGATCATCCAGGTGCCGTCATGCGCGAGCGACTGGCGCACGTGCACCGACGCGCCGGCCGGATCGCCCATGTCGTGCAGGCAATCGAAGAAGGTGACGAGATCATAGGTTCCAGGATACGCCTTGGCCCGCGCGACCTCGAAGCGAGTATTGCCCGTAACGCCAGCTTCCTCAGCGGCCTGGCGTGCGCGCTCGATCGAGGGAGAGTGATAGTCGAATCCGGTAAAGTGCGATCTCGGAAAAGCGCGGGCCATGAGTACGGTGGATGCGCCATGGCCGCAGCCGACATCGGCGACAAGCGCGCCGCGCTCGAGTTTTTCGACCACGCCATCCAGCGCCGGGAGCCAGGACCCAATGAGGTTCGCGTTGTAGCCTGGCCGAAAGAAGCGCTCGGTGCCGCGGAACAGGCAGGCGCTGTGATCGTGCCAGCCCAGACCCTTGCCGGTACGAAACGCTTCGCTGACCTTCGGTTCGTCGATCCAGAGGCTCGCCATGACCTCGAACGCGCCAGCCATGAATGCCGGACTGTCCTCGTCGGCGAACACAAGTTCCTGCTCTGGACTAAGGTAAAATCGATCGGAACCGGCATCGTATTCAATATATCCGGCTGCCGCCTGTCCGGAGAGCCATTCGCGGATGTAGCGTTCGTGCGTCCCGGTGCGCGCCGCCAGTTCGGCGGCGGTCAGCCTGCCGCCCGCGCGCATCGCCTTGAACAGTCCGAGACGGTCGCCCAGTACCACCAGAGCGCCCGTCCCGATCGCGCCGAGCTCGCCGACCATGCGGCCGAGTAGCGCGTTTAACGTGTCCTGATCCGGCTGTGACATCGGTCTTCCTCCCCTGAAGGTACGACGCCGTCTGGTTTCCGCACGAGGCGATCCGAGTGCCTACCATCTAATAGGTAGGTTGTCAACCAGTAGGTAGACAGATAACATGCGAATCGGGTAATTGGTCAGGAAGCGGGGCCGGAGGGTTCGCGCATGAGAAAGGTCTTTGATGTCGACAGCACTGGCGGCCCCGGATACGGCGGCCCGAATCCTGGATATCGCCGAGCATCTCGTTCAAACGCGGGGGTTCAACGCATTCAGCTACGCGGACATCGCGGCCGCGATGAACATCACGAAGGCATCGCTGCACTATCATTTCCCGACCAAGGCGAAGCTTGGGGAATGCCTGGTCGAGCGCTACCAAGCGTCGTTCCTGGCGGCCCTCGCCCGCATTGATGCGACCCGCGACGATGCCGCTTCGAAGTTGCGGGCCTACGTCGGCATCTATACCGACGTGCTTAAAAACGATCGCATGTGTCTTTGCGGCATGCTCGCGGCCGATTACGCGACGTTGCCGGAGACAATCAAGGATCGGGTGCGACAATTCTTCGAGGCTAACGAGGCATGGCTGACACTCGTGCTGCAGCGGGGAAGAGCCTGGAAGATACTTACGTTTTCCGGACCGCCAGTCGAGAACGCGAGATTTCTCGTCAGCGCACTCGAAGGGGCGATGCTGCTCGCGCGCGCGCATGAGGAACCCGCCCGTTTCCGCTCAGCAACCGCCCGGCTGCTCGGCGATTTCGGTGCTGGTAAGCCACGGACCGTGACAAGGCGCACTCGCGTGTGACGGCGCCTGGCGGACGACGCGACTGCCTCGCTTCGTCCGTCCACCCCTGTCAGGCCCATCTCGCTTCATTGGGCCTTGACCCGGCCATCCGTACCGTCACTCTGTCGGGACCCTGACGGCCGGCCCGCTTAAGACCGTTCGTCCATCGGCAAGGAAGGAAACATCGCGATGACCATCCGATTTGACGACCGTGTCGCCATCGTCACCGGCGCCGGCGCCGGTCTTGGCAGGCAGCACGCGCTGCTGCTGGGCAGTCGCGGCGCCAAGGTCGTGGTGAACGACCCCGGTGGAGCGGTCGACGGCCGCGGCGGCGAACACGCCGTCGCCGACCACGTCGTGGCCGAGATCAAGGCGGCGGGCGGTGAGGCGGTGGCCAACTACAACTCCGTCGCCGACGTGAAGTCGGCCCAGGGCATTATCGACACGGCGATGCAGACGTGGGGGCGGCTGGATATTCTGGTGAACAACGCCGGCATTTTGCGTGACAAGGCGTTCCAGAACATGTCGATCGAGGACTTCGAATTCACCTCCCAGGTGCATTACATGGGCACCGTCTATTGCACCAAAGCCGCGTGGCCGATCATGCGGGAGGCGCGCTATGGCCGGATCGTCGTCACCACCTCCGGTTCCGGCACGATCGGCAATTTCGGGCAAAGCAATTACGGCGCGGCGAAGATGGCCGTGGTCGGGTTGATCAACGTGCTGCGGTTGGAGGGCGCGCGCTATAACATTTTGTGCAACGCGATCTCCCCCTCGGCGCGCACGCGGATGACCGAGGACCTGCTGCCCGAGGCGATGCGCAAATACATGAAACCCGAACTGGTCTCCCCCGCGGTCGCCTGGATGGCGAGCGAGAACTGCACGGTCACCGGGCAGATCATCGCCGCGGCGGCCGGCGGTTACTCGGTGGTGCAGTATTACCAGTCGGAGGGGGTGCAGTTCGATCCCGAAGCGCCGGTCACTTTAGAAATGTTCGACGAGGCGTTTCCGAAGATCAGCGACATGACCAACGCCGCGCCGCTCGGCCGCAATCGCGCGCGGCTGGAGGAACGGCTGCGCGCCATGGGCCGCGTCGGGTAGCCCCGCGCGAGACGCCTACCACGCCGCTTCCGTCATGGCCCGGCTCATCCGGGCCACGTGACCCATCGGCGTGCCGCGACAGATCGCCCGCCTGGTCAGGCGATGCCGGTGGGACGGCGAAACACCGGCATCGACCCAACGCGAACCGAAAACGTTTCAGTTGCGGTGATGCGCGCGGTACCAAGGATTGCGCAGCACCCGCCCCGGCAGCGCACCGCTGTGCTTGCCGTTCTCCATCAGCACCTGCCCGTTGACGAGCGTCATGTGAATCCCCTGCGCCGGCTCGCGGATCCGCATCGCCCCGTTCGGGAAGTCGTGCACCACCTCATGCGGCAACGGCCGCACCGTATCGGGATCGAAAATCACGATATCCGCCACCATCCCCGGCTGCAGCAGCCCGCGGTCATGCAGCCCAAAGATCGAGGCCGACTCGAAGGTCAGCCGCCGCACCGCCGTTTCCAGTGACATGATCTTCTTCTCGCGCACCCACTCGCCCAGAAGCCGCGTACTGAAGCCGAAGCCGCTCTGGAACTGCACGTGCGCGCCGCCATCCGACAGACCGATGATCGCGTTCGGATAGTTCAGGATCTCCGCCACCGCGGCATCGTCGACGTTATTTTCCCCGTGCAGGAACGCGGTCTCGAGATTCTCCTCGACCACCAGGTCCAGCAACGCGTCGATGATCCCCTTGCCCTGAGCTTTCGCGATCTCACCGACGGTCTTGCCCTCGAGGCCCTTATTCTTCGGCAGCGCCGCGTGTTGCACCGTCATGTAGTCCCACCACGTGCGGCTGATGCCCGGGGGAGCGACGTCGACCTTGAACTCGACCGCCTCGTCGTGGAGTTTCTTACGGACCGCGGGATCGCTATAAGCCCGCATTTTCTCCTCGTGCGAGGCGATCAGAATCGGATGCCAGGTCGGCAGCCCGCGGAATGTCTGCGTATTGTCCATCGTGAAGAAGTCGGTGATGCGGTTGGGCGTGCTCATCGGATAGGCGCGGATGCCTTTGGCGACCGTCGCATCGACATGCGCCATCTGCTCCTTCCACTCGCCGGGACGCCGCGCCGACTGATTGAGATTATTGTAAACGACCGGACGGCCGTTGGCCTCGGACAGCCGGCTCATCAGGCTGTTCTTCATTTCGATCCCGTTGCCACCGCCGCTCTGAATAATGCCGGTGCCGAGTTCGCGTAGCACGTCGCCAAGCGCGAAGATTTCCTTCTCCTCGGCCCACAATGCCGGAACATGCACGCCTTGCGGATCGTAGTGCCCCTGGTTGCGCGACACCGACAGCCCGAGCGCGCCCGCCCGCATGCCATCCCGCACGACATCCCGCATCGCCTGGATCTCGCTGTCGGTCGCCGCGCGTTTCTGGCACTCGTCGCCCATGATGTAATAGCGGACCGCCGTGTGGCCAATCAGATTACCGACATTGACCCCGAGATCGTGGTCGAGTTGCTCGATGTACTGCGGCACCGTCTCCCAGTTGAATTCGACCGTGCGCAACACATCCATCGGGATCGCTTCGACATAGGACAGGAACTCCGCCAGCCGCTCCGATTTACCGGGCCGCACCGGCGCCAGCGACAGCGAGCAATTGCCGAAGATCACCGAGGTGGCACCATGATCGCACGAATACGAGCACAGCGGATCCCACGTCACCTGAGCGTCATAGTGGCAATGATTATCGATAAAGCCGGGTGCCACCGCGGCTCCGCCGGCGTCGACGGTCCGCGCCGCCGCGCCGCTGAGCTTGCCGATCTCGACGATCTTGCCATCCTTCACGGCGACATCGCCGCGATACGCCGGCATCCCCGAGCCATCGACGATCCGGCCATTTCGGATCAACAAATCGTACGCCATCGGCCTTCTCCCTTTCTTGGTTCGTCCAACATTGAGCGCTGTTTGTTCTCGTCAGGATAGCACACGCCTCCTCGATGGCCCATACCCGCGCCGCCGGGCCGCATGTCCGCATTTTCATTGGTGTTATTTCGCTTTGATCTTAACTCCTTTATAGGTTTCCCTCTGTCCGCCACTCCGAAAGCCCGTCCATGCCCGACTTCCCCGCCCTCCGCGCCGAGCGCGCCGCTCTGGAGCAATCCATCGAGGCGCGGCAACGCGAACTCGGCCCCGACCATCCCGACCTCGCCAACGACATCCGCGCTCTGGGCCGCCTCGCGCACGAACTGGGGGATTTCCAGGACGCCCAGTCGCTGCTGCATCGCGCGTTGGCGTTGCACACGGAATCGCTGGGCGCCGAGCACCCGGAAACCGCCACCACCATCAACCACATCGGCCTCGTCCTGCACGATCTGGGCGATCTCGACGCGGCGGCGGCGGCGTTCGAGCGGGCGCTCGCGCTCGATGAACAGGCGCTCGGCCGCGAGCACGTCAACGTCGCCCGCGACTGCAACAATCTGGGCGGCGTGTTGCGCGACATGGGCGACCGCTTCGCCGCGCGGGAGGCTCTCGACTGGGCTTTATCCGTCTACATGGCGCAACTGGGGCCGGAGCACCCGACGACCAAATCGGTGAAGCGCAACCGCTCGTTGCTCGGATGAACCATGGCAACGAACGCGCGGTTCTGCTCGACCTCGACGGCACGCTGTCCGATTCCCGGCCCGGCATCGCGGCCTGTTTCCGCTTTACCCTTCAACAACTTGGGCACGATCCCGACGCGGCCGGCGATCTCACCTGGGCCGTCGGCCCGCCGATCGCGGTGTCGCTGCGGCGGTTGATCGCGCGGTTCGGCGATGACCGGGTGGATGCCGCGTTGGCGATCTACCGCGAACGCTATTCCACCACCGGGATCTACGAGTGTTCGGTTTACCCCGGCGTCGCCGGCATGTTGAATGGATTGCGCGACGCCGGCTTCGTACTATGCATCGCGACCTCAAAGCGGCGGGATTTCGCCGAACGGGTGATGGACTACCTGGGACTGCGAGGATACGTCCGCGGCGTCTACGGCGCCGAACCGGGTGGCGGCCTGGATCGTAAACAAGACCTGCTGGGTAATTGCTCACCTGGGGTAATTGCGCGCCGTCACGGGCTATAGCCGGTTGAATGGCAGCCAATCG
>Ga0181536_10000153_pt1 | contig 77325 bp, 52 predicted proteins | sample PEATcosm2014_Bin_41_FD_121105 | JGI IMG/M metagenome (GOLD analysis project Ga0181536, IMG submission 121105) | Peatland microbial communities from MTU Mesocosm Facility, Houghton, MI, USA - PEATcosm2014_Bin17_60_metaG | ecosystem: Environmental > Terrestrial > Soil > Wetlands > Peat | place... | reverse complement strand
CAGCACGCCAACCGTCAGAAGGCCAATAGGAGAAAGTAGTTTGGACTTTGTTCTGAGGAGGTTCTAACGTGTGCGGTTAGCCCGCGCGTGACGCCAGCAATGAAATCTGGCCTAGAAGATCCTGTTTGGAGTTCGGAAAAGTCGGTGGGATTATTGGAGACGTAGGTTAGCAGCGTGATGAAGATTAAGTCTGCTTTCGCGGGCATTGTGGCCGGCGCCGTAGCCGGCAATATTCTCTTACGGCGCGCTCATCTCACCAGCAACCCTTGCCGCAATAGCGATCCGGTGCAAAATGCCTGACGCTTGGTTCTCAGGCTTAATCACGTGGTACGCGGCGCTTGTCGTTATCGGGATTCAACGGTAGAAGCAGGAGCGTATGCTTTGGGGTCAATTGCAGCGCAGATATCTTTTGGGTAGTGGCGGAACGCTGCCCTGCACGCAGAGTTATCAGTAGCGCACCTTGCCTCATGAAACGGCTAGAGCGGCGACAGTTCGTCTTCTTTTCCCTCATCCTTCCTTTCCTGACCGAACCTCTTTTCTAGAAATTGCTGCGCCAACTCCTTGCCGCCTGTGCCGAATGCAATAGCCAACCCCAGCATCAGGGCCCCAAAAGCGACTCCGAAAGCCACCAGCACGGTCTGTTCTGCTACTCCCAGCTCCTCAAAAGCCATGGACAACACGAAGATAATGATGATGGTGCGAACAGAAACACTCAGCAGGCGAGGGGAGGGAGAGTTGGCATTCACGGCGGCGAGCAGCGCCGCGCGCGACAAAAAGGTAGCCAGGAGCAGGCCGAAAAACATGATTAATAGCGCTACAAATAGGCGAGGCAGGAAAAGGAAAAACTTGGCGATTTGCTCTTGCAAGCCAACAATCCCCAGGACTCGTACCCCCAGCAAAATGAAACCCAGCCAAGCCACCCAAAACACAAACCGGCATAGCAGATCCGTCGCCGAAGGCAACGAGGCCTTGGTGAGCAGTTGAGACGCGCCCGCGTTCTCCGAGAGCTTGTCGAACTTGATGAGCCTCAGGAGGCTGCGCAAGATTACCTTTAAGAAGTATGCCACCGCCCATCCCACCAATGCCATGATCACCACCACGATGATCCGCGGAAGGATGTGGGCGAAACCTCTGGCAAGCTCCTGCATCGCCTGAGTCAATTCGCTGACAATCATTTTCCACATAGTTACCTCACTCTCTACCGTTCCATATCTTCAGCAGATACGGCTTCATTCGTTCGAATTCAAGACACAAGGCTTCGATATTGTCTTCAACATCGGCGGCGGAACCGTTGCGGTTCTCCATCAGGAAGGTAAACGCTCTGCCGCGAAAAAGCGGTGCCAGCGCCTGAATGATGTGATCCCGGCTGATGACCGATTTGTGATACGCCGCGGCAAACTCGTAAACCGTCTTTACCCACAACTCCGCGGAATAACAAAAGCTGGCTTCTTCCAGACCAGCAATTCGCTGGAGTTCTGCCAGCGTCGAGGGTGAAAGAATTGACTGAAATACCGATTCCAACTCCGCGACTCCGGTCGAGAACATCTCCCGCAACCCTTTCCGCTTTACTCGCAGCGGCTCCAGACTAAACTCCTGCTTTGCGCCGGTCGTAGGAATCGGCTGGGAGCCAGTTCTTGTATTCCACACCGAAAAGTTCGGCTCCAACGAAGAGAACAAAGCCCCAACGGTTTGTCGCAGTGCTGGAACCAAATCGGCGGAACGTCTCCCAACATGCTCCTTGGCTCCCAGGAAAGATTGGCAGATACGATAGCCTCCGGCAATCGCGGCCAGAGTGAATTGCATTTCCGAACCAGCCCGAGCGGTTTCGCCGTGCCACGCGTTCTCTGCAAGAAACTGGCTCCCGAGGCGGCCAGAGAATGCGAACTCCAGGGCATAGGGCTCGCGAATTCTTAGTCCATAAACCGCGCGGGTCATGGGATAGAGCAGATTCGTTAAGAGGATTCCATCAAACCTGTGCCTGCGATATGTGGGCAACACAAGATCGAATGTTTCTGCGTAAACCGGCCGCAGGAGGGCTGCGAGCCAATCCGCCGTAACTTGAGTGGATTCGGGTGAAATCACCGCACACGCCTTGGCACGCAACAATTCGGCAGCAGCCAGAATGGTCCGGAGCGCCGTCCCGCTGGCCGGACTGCTGGCATACTCCGTGCTGATCGAGCGCAAGGTACGGAGGGCGTACAGCTTGGAGCTACTCTGTGCGTCTCCGATCGCAGCACTTACCACCAATTGCCGCGTGCCATCCCGCGACCCTCCGTCGGCGTTGATGATGGCTGCTCTGTCCCGCGGAAAGAATGTCAGAATCCCCGCCTGAATTGTTTCGACAATCGACCCGATGGTTTTGGCGTTGTTGTGAGTAGGCACTCCTACTAGGATGTCGACTTCACCGACACTGATGAGTTGGTCGAGAAAATCATCGGTGAGAAAACTCTCCTCCGCCAATCTAGCCTCCGTCATGTCGTAGTGTCGCTTTCCCTGCCACCTATCGCTTCAGATTCTTCGCAACCGAAACCAGTAGAACTGATAAGGGCCCAGGGTTAGCAGGTACGGCAGTTCGCCCACTCGCGGAAAAATGTTCTTGCCGAACATTTCAATCAGAATATTTCCTTTGTAACGGCGCAAATCCAGTTCGACAGACTGTGCGGCATTCGAAAGATTATTGACCGCCAGGATCTTCTCATCGCCCAACTGTCGCACGTAGGCCAGTATTCTTTGATTTCCTGGATAGAGAAACTCAATCGATCCGCTCCCGAACGCCTCTGTCGTTTTGCGAACCGCTATCAGGCGTCCCATCCAGTTGAGAAGAGAGTGTTGCGTGCGTTTTTGCGACAATACGTTGACCGCCGGAGAACCATACACCGGATCTTGGATTAACGGCGCATATAGTTTCTCTGGATCGGCGGCGGAAAACCCTCCGTTCCAGCCTCCGTCCCACTGCATCGGAGTTCTCACTCCATTGCGGTCGCCCAAATTAATGTTGTCCCCCATTCCGATTTCGTCGCCGTAATAAATGCTTGGAGTGCCCGGCAACGACATCAGCATGCCGTTCATCAACTCGATTCGTCTTCGGTCGTTGTCCATCAAAGGCGCCAGTCGCCGGCGAATTCCCAGGTTCAGCCGCATCACCTTGTCTTGAGCGTAGCTGTCGTTCATGTAGTCCCGCTCGACATCGTTGACCATTTCCAGGGTGAGCTCGTCGTGATTGCGCAGGAACAGGCACCATTGACACGGAGATGGAATTTCCGGGGTTTGCCGCAGGATCTCAGTGATCGGCTTGCGGTCTTCCAGTTTCACTCCCATAAACATCCTTGGCATGAGCGGGAAATGAAACGCCATGTGGAATTCATCGCCGTCGGCGAAGTACGGCCGAAGATCCGCAGGCCATTGATTGGCTTCCGCCAGGAGCATCTTGCCGGGAAATTGTTCATCGAGTTTGCGCCGCAACTCCTTCAGGATTGCGTGCGTCTCGGGCAAGTTCTCACAATTCGTGCCCTCGCGCTCCACCAGGTACGGGACCGCATCCAGCCGGAAGCCGTCAACCCCCAGTTCCAGCCAGAACTTCATGACATTCCACATCTCCTCCCGAACTGCCGGATTGTCATAATTTAGGTCGGGCTGGTGGCTGAAGAAACGATGCCAATAATATGATTTCGAAACCGGATCCCACGCCCAATTGGACATCTCGGTGTCGAGAAAAATGATCCGAGCTTCAGGATACCGGGTGTCGGTACTACTCCAGACATACCAATCCCGGTGCGGGTTTTCCTGCGAACTTCGCGATTGCTGAAACCACGGGTGCTGATCCGATGTGTGATTCAGCACCATTTCGATGATCACCTTTATCCCACGTTCGTGAGCCGAGACCAGAAACTTCTTGAAATCCTCCAAGGTTCCGTAGCTGGAATGGACAGAGTAGTAATCCGCAATGTCGTAGCCGTCGTCGCGCAGTGGCGACGGAAAGAAGGGCATTAACCAGATCGTATTAATCCCTAATTCCCCCAGGTAGTCCAGCTTTTGGTCAAGCCCTGGAAAGTCGCCAATCCCATCTCCGTCACTGTCGTAGAAAGTACGAACGTGCGCCTGGTAGATGATCGCGTGTTTGTACCAAGGCTCGTCCTGCTTGAATGGCAAATCGCTTCCTCCTTGCCGAATGCTCTGCCGCGCCGCACGATCAGCAGTTATCATCGAACCAGCGAGAGAACCGATGCGATTTCGCGCCATAGCCTCCGACTACGATGGGACCCTGGCCTGCGATGGGCGGGTCGCCCCCCATACCGTCGCTGGGCTGGAACGTTGGCGGGAATCGGGAGGGAAACTGATCCTGGCCACGGGCCGGGACCTTCCCAGCTTGCGCTCGGTGTTTTCGGGCCTCCATCTTTTTGACTGGATTGTCGCCGAAAACGGCGCTCTGATTCATCACCCAGTCACTCGCGAGGAGCGACTCCTGTGTCCCGCCGTCTCCTGTGAACTCGTCGCCCATCTGCGCCAGCAAGGCGTGCCCCTTTCCGTGGGAAAGTGCATTGTGGCAACGGTAAGACCTCACGATGTCGCCGTTTTTCTCGCCATCCGGGAACTGAACCTTAGCCTGCAAGTCATCTTCAACAAAGAATCGGTCATGATCCTGCCCCGCGGGATCAATAAGAGTACCGGCCTTTCCGCCGTATTGTCTGACTTGGAACTCTTGAGTCAGAGCGTCGTGGGAATCGGCGATGCGGAGAACGATCATGATTTGTTGACCTTCTGCGGTTGCTCAGTGGCCGTGGCCAACGCCATACCTGAGCTCCGGCAGCGTGCCGACGTGGTCACTCACGGCAGCTACGGGGCGGGCGTGTCGGAGGTCATCCATCGGTTGATCGATAGGGATAGCGTCTGCTGATCGCCCGCCCGGCATACGCTCCAACTGCGACTCCGCCCTGTTTGCCGGCTCGTCCAGCCGCACTTCGCACAGTTCTTCAAGGCCAAATTGATGCCCAACATGCATCTTTCATGCACTCCTGTTTTTGTGACGCCAGAATTCGATTCGGCTATCAGCCTGGCGCAAACAGCTTCCTGATTGCGTGGGCGGGAAGTCCAGATTTGATTGACACGTATAAGCGTGTTTGGTACATTGGCCGCCCAGGTATATGGGTGGCCGCTCTAACCTAACTGCTTCCCACGCCGTGCCAACGAGAAGGTTCCCCCAGACGTAGACAGGAAGTGCCCGCACTAAGAGACAGTTTACATGCCCGTTCCGAGAACCAGCTCGAAAGATCTTGCCTCCAGGCTGTTGCGAGAACCAGAACTGGGGGCCCGGGCTACCCTGACAGTACAACATGTGGCGGAATCGCTAACCGATGGAGCTGTGATCTTATATCTGATCGAGACTCCGTCAGGCCCGTGGAAAGTTAAGGCCAAAATCGGCGAGGTCCGGTTAGCGGCGGTCGTGCCGCTCGAGACCGGCCAATTGTCGGAACTGGCAAAGACTCGAGATCCGCTGGTCTTGACACCCCAACAGCTGGCCCATGAAGATTACGCCCACCTCGGCCTGCAGCGTGCGCTGCGGTCCTGGGCTGGCCTGCCGATATGGAACGACAAGGTGCTGGTTGGAGCGCTCGAAGTGGTGAGTTTTGATGATGTGATCACCGAATCAGACTTGGCGGCGTGGGCAGAGTTGGTGGACGATGTTGGTCCCGCACTCGCTGTCGCACTCGCCCACGAGCGGGAGCGGGTTCATTACATGGCGGCTGTTTCCCGCTTGGTCGGGCTTTACGACCTGGAAAAGGTCTTCAGTTCTACGTTGGAGATGAGCACTCTCTTCGACCTTGTTCCCTCCAAGTTTCGCGACATGCTGCAAGTGCGAGCGGTGAATCTGTGGATGGTGAAGGATCAAGAACAGCTGGAACTGGTTGGTCGCGCCGGGGAGGACCCCAGCACCCGGATCGGTTCTGTGCAGCAGAAGAGCGAAGGCCTGGTCGCCCAAGTGTCAGACTCGGGTGAGCCCAAACTCATCTCTGATCCCCATGACGCTTACCTGGAGCAGCGCAATGCGGGACTGCGGCGAGGCACTATCTTCTCCTTGATGGCGGCTCCGCTCGTGGCACGGGGCGATCAGGTCGGCGTGGTTGAAACCGTGGACAAGCTCGATGGAACGGTTTTCAACGACGACGACTTGGCCATGCTGACTTCGCTCGCGGAAACCGCGGCTCAAGCCTTGATTAACGCCAATTTGCTCAAGGCAGAGCGGAAGGTGCAGATCCTGCAGACTCTGGTAAAGGTCAGCACGGAGCTGGCCTCAACACTCGATCTGGAGCACGTGTTGCAGGCACTGGTGCACCTCCCGGGTGCGGTGCTCCCCTACGAGCGCGCGGCCGTTGCTCTCGAGCAGCGGGGCAAGCTGCAATTGAAAGCGGTCTCCGGTATGACGCGAATCAACCACGAAGACCCCGACGTGCAGCAGCTTACCGGTATGCTGGCCTGGGCCTCGGCGGCCACCGATATCATTCTCGTTACTCAGCACGGCGATAAAATCAATGGAGCGAGCGAAGAAAACCGCCTGAGGTTTGCCCGCTACTTTGCGAAGAGTTCGATGCGGGCAGTCTGTGCCTTGGCTCTCGCCGACGGAGAAGGCAACCTGGGCGTCTTGTGCTTCGAGAGTAGCGACCCTGACTTCCTCTCTCCTGCACACCTTGAAATGGTGCGCGTGCTCGGGGCGCAGGCGACCGTTGCTCTGCGTAACGCCTCGCTTTACAAAGACGTTCCCTTTATCAGCGTGCTCGGGCCGCTGCTTCAGAAAAAACAGAAGTTCTTTGCCATGGAAAAGCGGCGCAGAGCTGTGTGGATCGGAGCTGCCGTGGCCGCAGTGATTTTTCTCGCGGGTTTTCCCGTGCCGCTGCGGGTGGAGGGAGACGCTACGGTTGCTCCCGCCCGCACCGCGCAAGTGCAGACCGCCATCGAAGGAGTCATACGCACGGTGTATGTTCGGGAGGGCCAGTGGGTGAAAGAGGGGCAGCTTCTGGGAGATTTGGAGGACTGGGACTACCGCAGTGCTTTAGCCGCTTCGCAGGCGAAGTATCAGATTGCTGATTCAGAAGTAGACCAGGCTTTGTCGCTTAACGACAGCAGCGCGGCGGGCATCAAGCGCGCCCAGGCCGATTACTGGGCGGCAGAAGTGGAACGCAGCCGCCAACGCCTGGAGAAAACGCATCTGCATGCACCTTTCGATGGCTGGGTAACGACCGGGCACATCGAAGATTTTGCTGGCAGACATCTTTCTGTCGGCGACACCTTCGCTGAAATTGTCGACAATTCTCTGGCGAGAGTCGATGTAGCCATTGATGACCAGGATGTGCTTCTTCTTCGCCCAGACGCTTCGGCTCAGATCAAACTCGACAGTTTGCCGGTGCGTACTTTTCATGGACAGGTGGCCGTTGTGAGCCCCAAAGGCACGACGGATGGAAGCAAACGATATTTTCTTGCTCGCATCACGCTGCCGAATTCAGACAAAGTCCTACGCCCCGGGATGCAGGGGCGCGGCAAGATTTCTGTGGGCTGGCGTCCGGCTGGCTACGTTTTGTTCCGCAGGCCGGCCTTGTGGGGCTATTCCAAGCTGTGGTCCTGGATAGGTTGGTGAAGCGAACAGGTTCAACGGAAGGGAATTTGAGAACACTCACAGCCTTCGTCCTGGCGGCGATCCTCGCAGTCGCTGGTTTGTCGTGCGACCGAGGCGATGCAATCGCTGCGGCACCCCCGGTTCCCCGGCGTTCGGACACTCCTGCGCCGTCTCCGGCCCCAGCGATCCCTTCTGCGCCTGAGGAGACGAACTTCTTCCAATCATCGGGCCCGGTTGTCGTGGAAAACCAAGTCGACGTTACCGCCCAACGCGACGGGGTGGTGGTTGACATTGCTGCTGATACGGGTCAGGCGGTACAGAAAGGAGATCTGCTGGCGAAGCTGGACGATCGCGAACTCTTGTCCGACCGCGAAGTGGCCGAACAAAAACTGGACTCCATTGATGCCGACGTCAAGAATTGGGAAGCCGAATTGAAGGTTCTGCAGTCTGACCTGGAGCGCGCTCAGAAGATGTGGGAGGCACACATCATCAGCAAGGAGGTCTACGAGCACACCCAGTACAACGCCCTCGCTGATCAATACGAGCTTCTCCGCGAGCGCAAGAACTATTTGAGCCAGCAGGCGGCGGTGCATTCGCTGGACCTCGAACTGCAGAAGACGCAAATTGTCGCCCCATTCGATGGCGTCATTGCCCGCCGGTATTTGCGAGTAGGTCAGAGGGTCGAAGCCGGAACGCGTCTGTTTTGGGTCACGGCCGTGTCGCCGCTGCGTGTTCGATTCACTTTGCCGGAGAGATTTGTACAAAAAGTTCACCCTGGCGACTCGGTCACGGTCTCATCGTTGGACCCGCAGGCTTCGATTCATTCCGCCCGGATCATTCAAGTGAGCCCCGTGGTTGATCCTGCCAGTGACACGATCGAAATTTTGGCAGAAATACCGGGCGCTCCCAATGACTTGCGGCCCGGCATGAAAACCAACGTTCGAATCCGGGACGTACGATGAATCTTACTGAAGCCCTTCATGTTGCCCTTCCGCAGGTGCAGGGAGGCCGTGTGCTGCCAAACTTCCCTCGGCCACACCCCAAACTAATCTCGCGGCAGCATGTTGAGGACGGTGAGTCCATCGTTTTGGCTCACATCCCGGCCACGGCAGAACTGTTTCGTTTCCTGCCCGACCAATGGGCGCTTCTCCAGCTATTCGACGGTCGGCGCTCCTACGCCGAGGTTTCGGAAGAATTCCAGAGGCGCAACAACATCGAAGTCAGTGAGCAGGAGTTGCGTAAGTTCGCGCAAATGCTGCAGGACAATGGCTTCTGGTACCAGACCGCGCACGACGCCTACCTCTCTTACGCAAGCGCTGAGAGCGAGCGCACCAAAGGCAGGAAATCGCGATTCGGCGATATGGCGCGAATTGATCTCTGGGCGTGGGACCCAGATGCATTTCTCACTCGTCTCCATGATCGTGCGCGCTTCTTGTTCAGCGGTTGGTTTACGGCTCTCACCATCGGGCTCTTCGGGTTCATGCTCTATGTGTTTGTCGACCGTTGGGTCGAAATCAGTCATGACACTTTGCTTTTTTATGACTTCACCAGAAAGAATGCCGGCGACCTGCTCGAATTCTGGCTCTTGTTCGCGGTTCTTTGTTTCCTCCACGAGGCCGCCCACGGCTTGACCTGCAAGCATTACTCCGCGGGAGTTCATCGTATGGGATTTCAGTTGCTGTACCTGGAGCCCACCTTTTTCGTAGAAGTCACCGAAGGATGGGTGTATGCCAACCGGCAGCAACGCATGGTCATCATTCTTGCAGGAGTGTGGGTGGAACTAATCTGCTGCGGACTGGCAACCCTCGTTTTCTGGGGAACTGCTCCCGGCTCTGGCCCTCACGAACTGGCATACAAAATAATGCTCATTACCGGCGTGGCGGTCGTCGTCATCGAGATGACACCTCTCATCAAACTCGATGGCTATTACCTCTTTTGTGAGCTGGTGGGAATCACCGACCTGAAGGAGCGTTCAACTGCTTTCAGCATCGCCTGGGCCAAACGCAAGATCTTTCGCATGCCCGCCGAGGCCGAGTATGTCTCTCCCAAGCGAGCATGTTTTTACGCGACTTATGCCCTCGCTTCCGGTGCGTACAGCTATCTTTTATTCGTAGTGGTTGCCTTATTCGTTTATCACGTCTTGCGAAACTACATCCCGGAGTGGGCTTTTGTACCGGCCTGGTTTCTGGTTTTTCTCATGTTCCGTTCCCGCTTGCACAGGTTGGCCGCATTCGTCAAAACGGTCTACCTGGATAAAGCTGAAATCATTCACGCTCGGCTCCGCTCAACGCGAACGATGATGACGGCCGGGGTCGCGGCGGTTATCTTGTTCGTGCCCTTTCTGCACCGGGTTGTGGATGGCAGGTCGTATCTTGAGCCGGTGCGTCGTGCTACGGTTCGCGCCGAAGTATCCGGAGAGGTCGTGCAGGTTTTTGTCGACGAAGGACAGGTCGTCCAGCCGGGCATGCCGATCGCCAGCTTGCGGAATCTTACGCTGGAGTCGACAGCGGGTGAGGCGGTTGCCGACCTCGCCGTCGCCGGAGCTAACGCCACTCTAGCCCAGTTACAGTATGGACCGTTCGGCGCGGCTGAACACGAACGCCAAAGCTCCGCCGAACGCAACCGCTCCCTCGTCGATGAGGTTGGCCGCCTGAGTCTCTTCAGTCCCATTTCGGGAGTCGTGGTGACGCCACGGGTGCACGATTCGGTTGGCTCTTATGCGAAGGCTGGCACTGCGATCGCTGAGATCGCTGACCAATCTCAGATGCGAGTACGAATCTATGTCCCGGAGTACTCGTTGCAATGGGTTCAGCTTGACTCGCGGGCCCAGGTGAGATTGGATGGCCGATTTGGAGCCATTCAGGCACGCTTGGTTTCGCTCGCTCCTGCATCAACGGACATCGAGCCCGGTCTGGTCGAGACCCAGGATTACGAGGGTATCCGTTCTCCTCACTACTACGTTGCGACTGTGGTCATCCCTAACAATGATGGCCTGCTTAAGGAGGGAATGTCAGCGACCGCAAAGATCTATTCCGACCGGAAGTCCATCGCTGCCCTTGCTTGGATGGCGTCACGAGAGTTCTTCGCAAGGAAGGTTTGGTAGCCTCGACCTCACCAAGCATCGCCGCCCAATCGGACAGCAACTCACACTAGGCGAGCGTGGGCGCAACGGCTTTCCTTAGAGGCTTCGGCAGAGCAACCCGAACCCGGGAAACCACTCGCGCCTCGTTCGTGAGGTCGGCCTTTTTGGCCGATCGGGCGTCCCGCCCGGAGATCTCGTGATTTTGATCGATTACACGGTCCTCTATGAGTGACCTCTTGCGGACTGGATCGGGCGACGGCATGCGATTTCCTTTCCTGGCTTCTTTGCCCAAAGGAATTCCCCTAACGTATCGGCAGATGTTACACCAATGGAACCGAACTGGGGAAGTCGGCAAGGTCCCACTGTTCCGCAGACCGCCTATGCCGGCGGCAAGAACGCACTGGGCGAGTTGTACGTTCCAATCGCTCCGGCCATTGCGGTCTTTTTCGAGGTTCGCTATTATCGCTTCGACTTCTTTCTCGGTGAGAGCTTCTGAAGAAACTGGGCACCGATGTAGGGTTCGTAATTCTTGAACGTCTGCGTTCCATTGAAGTGGTCTGCGGGGTAGGTGTCCCCATAGCGTTTGTAGGGGACCAGCGTCGTGAAAACAGAGAACGAATCGTTGAAAATGCAGGTACTTAGGTGGCATTGTGATGCTCGGCCAGACCATCTCCCACTATCGGATTGTTGAGAAGCTCGGCGGCGGGGGGATGGGTGTTGTCTACAAGGCCGAGGACACGAAGCTGAAGCGCTTTGTCGCTCTGAAGTTCCTTCCCGATGACGTGGCCAACGACCCGCAGGCGCTGAGCCGCTTCCAGCGCGAGGCGCAGGCCGCGTCGGCGCTGAATCATCCCAACATCTGCACCATCTACGAGATCGATGAACATAACGGGCATGCCTTCATCGCGATGGAGTTTCTCGACGGGCAAACGTTGAAGCATCGCATTGGCGGGCGGCCGGTGGATCTGGAGACGCTGCTCGGGATCGGCATCGAGATCGCAGATGCGCTGGATGCGGCCCACGCCCGGGGAATCATTCATCGGGACATCAAGCCGGCAAATATTTTTGTGACCAAGCGCGGGCAGGCCAAGCTGCTGGATTTCGGGCTCGCCAAGCTCGCGCAGAACACGGAACACACGGTGACGACGCCGGAAGGGGCGATGACCAGTCCGGGGTCAACCATCGGGACCGTGGCCTATATGTCGCCGGAGCAAGTGCGGGCGGAAGAACTGGATCCGCGCACCGACCTGTTCGCGTTTGGGTCCGTCATGTATGAGATGGCGACCGGGCAGATGGCATTTTCGGGGAGCAGCAATGGCGTGATCTTTGAAGCGATTCTGAACCGCACGCCGGCGCCGGTGTCGAGCCTGAACCCTGCCATGCCAGAGAAGCTGGATGAATTGATCGGGAAGTCGCTGGAAAAAGAGCGCGATATGCGCTACCAGACGGCAGCGGAGTTGCGCGGCGACCTGAAGCGAATCAAGCGCGGGCTGGAAAGTTCACGCATCCGGGCGGCGAGCTCCTCCGGAATTGCGGCAGTTTCGGCGGCGGGAGTCCCAGCGCAAACGATGCGCTCGAATCTGGTGCCGCGAGGGCGTGTGTGGACGGCGGCCGCAGCGGCGGGAGTGCTGGCCTTGCTGGCAGGATTAGGAGCAGGGTTGCTGTGTTCAAAGGCTCGGGTAAGACCGAGTTTGCCGCTTATCATCCGCTGACCTTCCGGCGCGGGATTGTGCATTCGGCGCGCTTTGCGCCGGATGGAAAGACGGTGATCTACAGCGCGGCGTGGGAGGGCAAGCCGCTCGATCTCTATACCACCCGCCCCGAGAGCCCGCAGTCGCAGCAGGTGGAACCGAAGGGCGCCGACGTCTTGGCCGTCTCCGCCGCGGGTGAGATGCTGCTGGCCTTGCACAGCAAACCGCGGGATTCTTCTTTTCTCTATGGTGGGACTCTGGCGCGGGTTCCACTCGTAGGCGGCGCGCCGCGGGAAATTCTGAACGATGTCGAATGGGCCGACTGGTCGCCGGATGGAACGAATGTGGTCATCGTTCACGAGGTCGCAGGCCGCAAACGCCTCGAGTTTCCCCTGGGCAAGGTGCTGTACGAGGCGGACGGGTGGATCGGGAATCCACGGGTGGGCCCGGACGGAAAAAGCATCGCATTCGTCGATCACCCGCAAGCGGGTGACGACGGCGGGGCGGTGGCCGTGCTGGACCTGGCGGGCAAGAAGACGACTCTGTCCATCGGATGGGACAGCATTCAAGGCCTGGCCTGGTCGCCGAACGGCAGTGAAATCTGGTTCACGGCAACTCGTACCGGAGGCGACCGGTCGCTGTATGCGACGGACCTGTCGGGGAACGTGCGACTCCTGGCTCGAGTCCCCGGTGAATTGACCATTCTGGACGTCGGCAAGGAAGGAAACGTCCTGCTGACGCGCGGCAACGATCGCGCGGGCATGATTGGGTTGGCTCCGGGGGAACCCAAGGAAAAGGATCTGTCGTGGCTGGACTGGTCGGTGCCGGGAAGCCTGTCGGCCGATGGGAAGACGATCTTGTTTTTTGAATCAGGCGAGGGCGGCGGACCCAAGTACGCCGTATATTTGCGCAACACCGACGGGTCGCCCGCGATCCGGTTGGGTGAAGGCACCGGACTCTCGCTCTCTCCCGACGGCCAATGGGCGTTGTCGCGGCTGAATGTGGTGCCGTCGCCGTTGGTTCTTTATCCCACCGGAGTAGGCGAGATGAAGCAGTTGAAAGACGACGGCCTGAATCACATGGCCGCGGCTTTCCTGCCGGACGGAAAACAATTCGTGTTCACGGGCACCGAGCCCGGGCATGGCGCCCGCTTGTATCTGGAGTCGCTCGACGACGCCAAACCCCACGCTTTCAGCCCGGAGGGAGTGGGATCGTCCCTGTTGTCGCCCGATGGCACCCGCGTGGCGGCTCGCGGTCCCGACCAGAAGGTTTACCTGTTCCCTGTCGCCGGAGGAGATCCAAGGCTGGTCGCAGGAGTTCAACCGGGCGAATTTCCGACTGCCTGGTCTTCGGATGGTCGTTCCCTGTTTGTGATGGCGCGGGGTCAGATTCCGGCACAGGTGTTTCGTGTGGATTTGGCCAAGGGGGAGAGAACGTTCTGGAAATCCTTCGAACCAGCGGATGCTGCGGGGATTGACACCATCCGTGGAGTTTTAGTTTCCTCCGACAACAAGGCTTACGTTTACGGCTACAGCCGGACGTTGTCTGACCTTTATATGGTGCAGGGGTTGAAATAGCCGTCGGAGAGGCTCCTGAATTCGCCTTTGTGCGCCCGATCACAGCATCACCACTCGTTGAAAGCAGAATATAACTGCGACGGAGGCACGAACATGCAGGGTGACAGCAAGGTAATCGAGCAGTTGAACGCGGCTCTTAGTGCTGAGTTAACGGCCATCGTGCAGTACATGACGCAGTCCGAAATATGCCAGGGCTGGGGCTACAAACGGCTGGGCGATCTTACCAAGGCGCGAGCCATCGAGGAGATGAAGCACGCCGAAGGGCTGATCGAGCGCATCATCTTTCTCGACGGCATGCCCAAGGTCGATGTCGGGCTGAAGCCCCAATTCGGCAGCAAGGTGCAGGACCAGATAGAAATCGACCTCAAGGACGAGCAGGACGCGGTGCGTCAGTACAACAAGGCCGCGAAGGTATGCGCAGAGGCTGGAGACGAAGGCTCGAAAGCCCTCTTCGATCGCATGATCGGGGATGAGGAGCGGCACGCTGACTTCCTGGAGGCTCAGCTGCACGCCCTCAAGGAAATGGGGGTTACCAACTACCTCGCGCAGCAATTAGGCGGGAAGTAACCGTAACCTCGGCACTCATTGGGCCTGGCATCGGCTTGAAGTCGCGGCGTGTTCACGCGCTCGACCACGCTCATTCTCCCGGAGCGTCAAGCCGCTTCGCCGCATCGTCCAGTACAAGTACCCAATCGCCCTGGCCAGGTGGAGTGAACTGCCTCTCACCTTCGGCCGGATAGGTTCCCGCAAGGGACGCGTGGCCCGTGCGGGGATCGAACCACCACGCCTTGGTTTGGCCCTTCGGCAGTTTCGTCATGTCCACTGTGATCATGCGCGCCGTGGGCATGTAGGCAATGAGGGTACTTCCATCGGAAGTTTGCGCCGCGCCCAGGTAATCGAATCCCCAGAATTCCCCGAGCCCTTCCGTTACCACCTTGTGATCCTGGTCGGGCACCAAATCAAACCAGGGGCGGGAACGGAACAGCTTTCCCCAATACATCATGCCCACCGAGCCGGGCCCATCCAGCGCCGCCTGCCAGCCCGGATCAAACAACCAGATCGGACGGTTCCCGAAAACATTGCCGAAACCCCCGCTGAGGATAGTCCAGTACGCTTGCCGCCGGATCTGCACTTCGCTGGAATTGTGTTCCCCTTCATAGATGCTTTCGATCATGAAAAAGGGCATCACTGGCTTCCGGTTGTACTCCTCCAGCAGACGCGTCTGGATGATCTGGTAGGCATAGGTATTGCTGACATCGAGCCAGGGGCCGGGATACTGTTCGGCGACGACGGAGTCGAAATGGCAATGCGCCGTGAACAGGTGGCGCGTGTCCAACTGCCGGATGCCGAATGCGATCATGTCAACGTTCTCGCGGGCAGCCCCAGGATCGCGGTCGCCTCCCATCACCCAGAGGATGTTGTCAAAATCCTTGTAGCGCTGCCCCAGAAACTGCCCGTACCGCAGCAGTTTTTCCGGGCCATTGGCCATGACCTCGTCAATGAAACCCTCGTCGGTTCCCGGGTATCCCAGATACACGGGAGCGAGCAGCACCGTAATACCGTTCTCGGCAGCTTTGCGAATAACCCAGTCCGCGTGCGCGAAATACTTTTCGTTCGGCGCGGTCCAGTCGGTCGCGCTGGCAAACGGAGCGTCGCCATAGATATTCCTTGGAGCATTCCTGGCGAACTTGTGCTCGATCAGGTTTATGAGGACCGCATTAAATCCTTTGGCATGGCGGTCCTGAAGATACTTCGCTGCGTCTTCCCGGTTTAGATTTGCAATGAGAGACCACGCCGCGTCAGCTTGCAAAAGAATCGGCTTGCCCTGACCGTCGATGAGATAGCGGTGGTTCTCGCTGACTCGAAGGGGCTGTTTCCCGCCGGGCTGCTGGGCCTTTGCGAACGATAAGCACGCAACCAGAAAAACCAGTGTCAAGCGAACGTATCTATAAGTGCAGTGATTCACGTTGACCTCCGTCGTATCCGTCGGGCGGTGCCATCCGTCTACTCTCTTCCTATGCGCAGGTGCGCGCTTATTCGCGCGGGGAAGACCGCTACCGGGAGACTGGTTCGAGCCCCAGCCGGCGCCGGCATTCGTCCAGCATCTGGGCTGTCCGCGTCGCCCCCGATCGCGTAACCCCAATTGCCCGCACGGCGAGCAAAGTGTCCAGATCGCGCACGCCTCCCGCCGCCTTCACCTGCACATGCGCAGGGGAATGCTGCCGCATCAGCTTGAGATCCTCCAGGGTGGCGCCGGTCGCAGCATAGCCGGTAGAAGTCTTCACCCAATCCACTCCAATGGCCCCGCAGATTTCGCACAAACGAATCTTGGCGGCGTCATCATGGTAGGCGTTCTCGAAGATGATTTTGATTTTGGCGCCACGGGAGTGGGTGAGCTCGGCCAGCAGGCGAATTTCTTCGCTGACATAGGCCCAATCGCCGCTGCGGGCCTTGCTGATGTTGATAACCGCGTCCAACTCGGTGGCACCGTCTCTCAGGGCATAGTCGGCTTCGGCGAGCTTGACCTCAGTTCGGTGGCCGCCGTGCGGGAACCCAATCGTCGTACTGGTTTGCACTCTCGATCCTGCAAGCAGTTCCGCGCAACCAGCTGCGTAATAAGGCAGGATGCAAACGCTGGCCACGTCGTAAAGCAGCGCCAGTCTGCACCCTGCCTCCAGTTCCTCGACCGTCAACGCCGGGTTGAGGAGAGAATGGTCGATCATCTTGGCGATCGCTTCATAGGAATACGATTCAGGCACGGTGACTCCTCTCACACCGCGTTCGGTCGTACCAGTGGCTCGGCTTTGACGCAGGCAAAGAACAAACGCGATGAATCGAAGACGCGACCACTCCGCTCATTGCCAGTTCTGCAGAACCGTCTGCGCGGGTTTGTCGCGCGGGTTGTAGTCGGTGTCGGTGGAAAGGTCGGCAGGCGGCACCGGCCAGGCCCACCAGAAGTTTCCCCTCATTAAGCTATTCTGCTGGCTCCATACCTCGTACATGGCTTCGTAGCAGTCCTGCTGTTCGGAATCATCGGCCGGACCAGTTGTGCTGTAGTCGAAACCACACAGCCCTCCCAACAATCAAGACTTCGTTCCCGTTCTCGAAGGTGCGTCGAGGACCTCGCGCACCTTAGCGGTAAGAGCGGCAGGGGTGAATGGCTTCTGCAGGAAGAAAAGCCCCTCGTTGAGCACGCCGTGGTGCACGATTGCGTTCGTGGTGTACCCCGACATGTAGAGGACCTTGATCCCAGGCCAGTGCTGCGCCACACGCTTGGCCAGTTCCGGGCCGTTCAGTTTCGGCATGACCACGTCCGTCAGCAACAGATCGCACTTGGCTGTGCGCTGGATGACCGGCTCCAGATCTTCAGGTTTCTCTACTGTCTGAACGGTGTATCCGCGGGCGGTCAGAATGTCTACCGCCAAGTTTCTCAGGAGCACGTCGTCTTCCACCAGAAGAATCCTCTCCGAACCGCGTACGCGGTCGGAACTTTCGGCTTTTGATGGAACCTTCTCCACTTCTTCATCCACGCGGGGCAAGTAGATTCTTACCGTCGTGCCCTGGTTCAGCTCGCTATAGACCTCGATGGATCCACCGCTTTGTTTCACAATCCCGTACACCATGGGCAACCCAAGACCGGTACCTTTCCCGGGTTCTTTGGTGGTAAAGAAAGGTTCGAAGATGCGGGTCTGCGTCTCCGGGGCAATGCCGGTTCCGCTGTCGGTCACGGCGAGCAGGGCGTAATGCCCCGGAGTAACGTACTCGTGTCTTCTGACATAGTTCTCATCCAGTTCGACGTTTTCGGTCTGAATGGTCAGCTTGCCCCCGTCGGGCATGGCATCGCGCGCGTTAACCACCAGGTTCATGAGTACCTGGTCTACCTGTCCAGGATCGACTTTCACCGTGCCGAGGTCGGAAGCCAGCACAGTCAGGACCTCGATATCCTCGCCAATCAGGCGGCGCAACATCTTGTCGACGTTGCGCACGATGTCATTGAGGTTCACTCGCCGCGGCTGCAATACCGTCCGGCGGCTGAAAGCCAGCAACTGCCGGGTCAGGGCAGCGGCTCGGTCCGCCGCCGCCTTGATCTGTTCCGCTTCGTGATGGATGGGATCGGTGGCCTCCGTGCGCTCGACTTGCATGGCGCTGTATCCGCTGATAATGGTCAGCAGATTGTTGAAATCGTGTGCTACGCCCCCGGCAAGGCGCCCCACCGCTTCCATCTTTTGTGCTTGGCGGAGCTGGGATTCGAGAGTGCGCCGTTCAGTGATGTCGGAAATGAATCCGACAATGCGAATCACCCGGCCAGTCGCACCGCGCACCGGGCGCCCCTGCTCCCACAATATGCGATAGCCGTCATCCCTGCGACGGGCACGATACTCGAATTCTATGGTTCCCCCGGTCGCCACCGCCGAGCGGAGTTTCTCAAGGTACTGAGCACGGTCTTCGGGGTGAATGAGATCCAGCCACGTCCGTGCATCGCCGGAGAGTTCGTCGGCCGAGTATCCCAGTACCTCACGCACACAGCCGCCCAGCATGACGCGGCTCGATTCCGGATCCGACTCGTAGATGATCTGTCCGCTGGCGAGTACGGCATCATCGTAGCGGCGCTTCCAATCTTCGATCGTGACGCTGGTCAGCTTGCGTTCTGTGATGTCAACCAGCGTGCCTTCCAACACTTCGCTGCCGTTGGACTGTTTCTCGATACTGGCATTCAGCACAACCCAGAGCGGCAGGCCATCCTTGCGACGGAAGCAGAATTCACGGGGCAGGGGCGCATCACTGCGCAGCGTTAACATCCACTGGTTACATTCCTCCGCGCCTCCGAAATACAGCTCGTGCAGTGGAATGTGCGGCAGTTCCGCGGGGGCGTAGCCGAACATGTTGGCGAAGGCTGGATTGCAGTTCAGTAGACTCCCATCAAGTGTGCTGCGGAAAACGCCTGCCATGTTCCGTTCGAACAGAGAGTGATACTGCTGCTCGGTAGCGTGAAGTGCTTCCATGGTCAGCCGCTGGCGCCGCTGGGTGAGCACCATACGGGCATTAAAGAGGATGATCGAGAAAATCAGGCCGAAGAGACCTAGAAAGATCTGCTCGCGCACCACTTCGTGGTACTTAACCAGCAGCATTACCGGAAGAACAAGGGAGGGCAGGTAAACCAGGATTACGCGGGCGATGTCTGGAATCTGCAGCGACACGCTCTCCGGTTCCTGCGGTTCCCACCACAGAATAGCCGCCAGCGCGACCAGGCAGAAGGGAATCGTCCACGCCAGTGCGTACCATGCGGTTTCGGGAGCATCGGAGAGCGATTGGGCCCGGTTGCCGAGCCAGGTCGAAGCCGCGTAAACGCCCATCGCCATCCCCACGGGCAAGTACAAGCGCCGGATCGTGCGGGATGGAGCCACGATGCCGCGCGTCAACAGTCCTGCGGTCAACAGAATGTTGCGCCACAGCAGCAGCCGGTCTTGCACCGGGCCCACCACCCGCTCCCCGTAGGTCAGCAAGGGAATGTAAATGACGAAGAGGTAGATGATGAGAATCAACCCCAGGATCTGTACCGCGTCCAGGATCCATTCCCAATTGATCGTATCTCTGAAGTCGTCGTCAGACAGAAACATCGCGACAAACAGGGGCGCGGCAGACAGGAAGAACAGAAGGAGCGGGCCAATGCTGATGGTAGCTAGCCCTAGATAATAAGACTCATAGATGTGGATGCATCCGCCCAATGACCACGAACCGAAGGCAGTTCCCGCAAGGAACCAGAATGGCCGGGCGATTCCGTGGGACCGGCGGCTGGTAAGAAAACAGACAATCGTCGTAAACACCGCAGAAGCGATCTGGAATATGTCCGACCACATGCCGATGGACTGGGAATGTCCGAAAGCGGCGAGGAGGGCAATGTGCGCGCACAGCAACAGAAGGGCAGCAAAGGCTAACCGGGGAACGCGCAAGCCGGGTGCGGCGAGCAGTGAGCGACTGGAATCGAGATGCATTGTAGACCGCCGCAAAATGTGGTCTGGCGGACTCGGTTGCTCGGGTAACGTACCCCTTTCGGAACATGCGATTATACACACGCCAGAACAGGCCTACGACGGTTCATTTGCTAGTGGAGCTCTTTCTCCAAAACAGCCTGCTGGCTGGCTGCGGGAAAAATCCGGTTTTGGGTGGCGCAGCGCTTCAAGCGCTGCGATAAGCCGCCTGTTCTGAGAGGCGGCTTCAGCCGCTGAGGTCACGGATTCGGCTTTTCCGGCCGCCTTGGCGGAGCCTCTCCGGCGCTAGGCGCGACCGGCCAACCATTCAGTAGACAAAGCATTTTGCCACGTCCTATAGTTCGAACGGCATCGTCGGAACTCGGGCCACGCAGTCATCTCTTGAGGCAAACGATGTCCCGAGGGGCGCCTGTGCCGCAAAGCACTTCTATCACGAACGGAGTTCTTCATGAACGCACTCAAATTAGGATTCTGTGTCTCCCTCTTGGCGTTGCTGACCGTCTCATCCTTCGCACAAACGCCCGCCAGTACGCCCACCCCTGACTGGAAAGCTGTCGTGCAGAGCCATCTTCCCCTGTACGGTCATCGAAACTGGATTGTGGTCGCAGATTCGGCCTTTCCCGCCTATGCCAACCCGGGGATTGAAACGATTGTCGCCAACGACGACCTGCCGTCGGTGCTTCGCTATGTCACGGGCGCGATTGCTTCGTCGCGCCACGTGCGCGCCTCGGTCTTTGTGGATCAGGAACTTTATTTCGTTGATGAGCGCGACTACCCGGACCTATCGGAACTCAAGAAGCAAATGACGGAGCTCTTTGCCAAGAACCAGGTCTCCACTGCTCCCCACGCCGAAATGATTGCCAAAATCGACGAAGCTGGGAAGACGTTCCAAATCCTGTTCATCAAGACCACAGAGACAATCCCTTACACCACGGTCTTCATGCGCCTGGATTGCGGTTATTTGAGCGATGAAGGAGAACGGAAAATCAGAACTGCCATGTCGGCCGCGGGCAAGCCGCAGGCCAAGTAGCCGCCGGTTCCGGCAACCGTTTGCAACTGGCGAGCCTGAGGATTTGAGGGCTGAGGTCAATTCACTGCGGCGTCGAATGCCGTGCCCGCCGGGATCTGACCAACGCCTCACCGTGTCATCCCTGATACAGTGTTCACTCTCGCACACACTTACGCCTCACATGTTCTCTCGTGAAACCCTCTCCTGCATTGGGGCACGTCGTTTGGTCCGCAGCATGCTTTTAATTTGCACAGCCGGGTCCGGGTTTATAGTTCACTGTCCTGGCTTGAGGCATTATGCAGCGGGCTTCCTTCGTGTCGGTGCGTGCGGCGGTCGCAACCGGCCTGGCCTTCGTGGTTGTACTGGGAACGCTGGTGATATGGCGTGCCTCGCGGGCGATTCGTTCGGCGGCCGAAGCTGTCCGCGCCGAGAACGAGTTCCGCTTTGTCCTGCGGCCTCTGACGCCCGAGCCCAATGCCGGATTTGAACCCGTCAGCTCTCCTGAGGTTTTTCTGCAGGCTGCCCGCTTCCAGGATCATCTTTATATTGCCGGTCCTGCCGGGCTGCTGGAGTATGCCCTGGGCGGGTCTCTCGTCCATCAATATAGTGTCGGCGGTGAGCTTCCCGGCTCGCCGCTCATTGCGCTGGCTCCTGCAGTTCTTGCCGATTCGCGGGAGCCCGAACTCATCATTGCCACCGCCGGAGACGGCCTCCTGGCCTTCAACGGCCGCGCCTTCCGCCAGATTTTGCCGGCCAGCCCCGACGCCCGGGCCATCACCGCAATCCTGCCCGCTCCTTCGGGACATCTTCTGCTTGGAACCAGGAAGCGCGGCGTCCTGGTCTATGACGGGAAGCAGATCACCCCACTTCATCCCACGCTGGATGCCCTATACGTGACCGCCCTCGCCGGCAACGAATCTGATTTGTGGGTGGGCACGCTGAATCGCGGCGTGCTGCACTTCCACGCTGGCCAGACTGACAGCTTTGCCGAGGCCCAGGGATTGCCCGATCCTCAAGTGCAGTCGCTCGCGATTTCCGGTGACATGACCTACGTCGGCACGGCGACCGGCGTGGCCGTTTTCTCCGCTGGCCGTTTCTCCCGCGTGCTGGCTCCCGGAGTGCTGGCCACCGCGTTGCTGGCCACGCCCACTGAACTCTATGTCGGATCGGAAGACCAGTGCGTGATGGTGATTCCCCTCGAAGGCCGCCGTCCCAATCCGAACGTTGCTGCGAGCTTGGGTCCGGGACCGCAACTGGCCGAAGTCCGCCAACTGTTCGCCTCGGGAGACACCGTGTTTGCCGTCGTCCGCGACGGGCTCTACCGCATGAACCCTCACGGAATGGGCTGGCGGCGTGCGCTTGAGCCGAGCACGGCCGCGTTGAGCGACCGCAATATCTCGGCGCTGGCGGCAGACGCGAGTGGGCGCCTGTGGGTCGGCTACTTTGATCGCGGCCTCGATCTTCTTGCCTCCGGCGGCGGCCGCGCCAGTCACGTGGAAGACGAACACGTGTTCTGCGTGAATCGCATCTTGCCGGATGCCAAGACCGGCATCATTGACGTCGCCACGGCGAACGGTTTGGTTCGCTTCGACGGCTCAGGCAGCGAACAGCAGGTTCTGACTCGCGCCGACGGCCTTATCGCCGATCACGTTACCGACGTTGTGGCCTACCGCGACGGCCTGGCACTCGCCACTCCCGCGGGTCTCACCTTCCTCGACGCCAGCGGTGCGCGCAGCATGTATGCCTTCCACGGACTGGTGAACAACCACGTCTATGCGCTCGGTGTTTCTGGCGACGAACTCATGGCCGGCACTCTCGGTGGACTGTCGCTGCTGCATCGAGGCGACGTCACCGCGAATTACACGACCACCACTTCCAATCTCAAGCATAACTGGATCACTGCCGTCGTTCCCGTCGGCTCGGAGTGGATGGTGGGCACGTATGGCGCGGGCATTCTCGGTCTCGACCGCTCCGGACACTTTCAGTCCTACCAGACCGGTTCTGGCCCGTTCGAGGTCAATCCCAACGCCATGCTCGTGACCGCCGGCTATGTGCTGGCTGGAACGCTGGGGGAAGGCCTTTATCTCTACGACCGGCAGTCCGCGCGGTGGTCGGTGATCCACGACGGCCTGCCGTCGCTGAACGTGACCGCTCTCGCAGCCGCAAACGGCTACATCTACATCGGTACGGATAACGGTCTGGTCCGCATACCAGAGCAGAAGCTGCACTCATGAAAAACCTGTTCTTTTCCGTTCTCATCGCCCTACTCACTGCGATGCCGCTTTTTGGCGACGCAGGAGTCCTCATCCCGCGCGACAAGCAGCAACCCAATGCCGCGATCCTCTCGCTGGAGGAAATGGAAATCACCGTCCGCATTGACAACGGGGATGCACGCGTCTTTGTGCGCCAGGTGTTTGCCAATCACACCGGCGCCATCGAAGAAGGGAATTACATTTTTGCTCTCCCCAGTCACGCCACGATTTCCGATTTCGCCACGTGGGATGGCCCGGTGCGCCTGCCGGCCGTGATCCTCGAACGCAAACGCGCCGAAGAGCTCTATAACCAGCTCAAGCAGCAGGCCATTGATCCCGGACTTCTGCAGATGGGCGAACGCGGCCCCGAGGAAGCCCGGCGCTCTTCCGTCTTCAGCGCGCGCATCGTTCCGATTCCGGCTTTCGGCACGAAGCGGCTGGAGATCGAGTATCACGAGTCCATCCCGGTCGAAAACCTCAAATCCTATTTCGCGATCCCGTTGCGGCCGGACGCGTATCAGGCGCAGGCTGCAGGCCATTTCCGGATCAACTTCGAATTGCACACCGCGCACGCGATACGCAACTTTCAGGCCCCCGCCAAAACGTTTCCGCTGCAGCTCGATCAGAACACGCCTCACCTGGTCGCGGGCCACTTCGAAGGACAGAACGTCAATCTCGGCGAAGACTTTGTGGTGACGTACGATCTCGATCCCGCCGACTCTGACACGCTGCAGTTGCTGACTTACAGAAATCCGGTAAGCGGCCAGCCGTCGCCGACGGAGACCGCGCCCGTCCGCAGCGTGAACGAACCGGGATTTTTCGAGGCAGAAGCGCTGCTGGGATTCGGGAATGCCCCCGCTCCTTCCGGAACCACAGCCGGCGGCGTGCCCAAAACCGTGATCGTGCTGTTCGATACGTCGCAGTCGATGCAATGGGAGAAGCTGGAGCGCAGCTACCAGGCTCTCGAGACCCTGCTGCACACGCTGCGGCCCGCCGATCACTTCGGGCTGGTGCTGTTCAACACGGAAACGCAGGTTGTGCCAGTAACTCTAGCCGATGCGAGCGGGATTCAACACGCGATTGAGTCGGTCCGCGCCAGCCGCTTGCGGGGTGGTACCGATCTGCAGCGCGCCCTCAAGACGGGGCTGGAGCAGGCCTCCGCGCCCGGCGCTACCAACACCTATCTGGTCATCCTGAGTGATGGCGGAGCGACGCGCGGCCCTATCCAGAATGGCAAGCTCGCGGCGTGGTACGCCTCGGCGTGGAGTCAACTTCCCGACACGCAACGCCCCCGCACCTACATTCTCGCTGTCGGTGACGACGCCAACCTCCCGCTGTTTCGCATGCTCGCCCATCAGGACGGCCTGCTGGAACAGGTCCTCTCCACCGAGCCGATGGAATTCAAGCTGAATTCATTTCTCTCGAAGATCGGCCGCAGCCCCATCGGTCAACTCGATCTTTCCATTACTCCGGATGCGGCGGTGGACACGGTTTACCCGCTGCAGGCCGCGACGTTCTCGGGCTCGCTGGCTTCTTGGGTCGGCCGCTATCAGAAGCCGCAAGATAACGTCAGCTTCACCGTCCACGGCGTGCGCGACGGTGCTGCGCTTCAGATGACAGGCAAGACCAGCCTGCCGCGGGAAGCGCTCGACCATCCGCAGTTGCCGCGCCTGTGGGCGCGCGCCCGCGTGGACGCGCTGCTCGAAAAAATCGAGCGCGACGGCGAAGACCAGGCCACGGTCGACGAAATCATCCGCCTTGCCCGCAAGTACAAATTCGTTACACCCTACACGTCGTTTCTGGCTGTGCCGCGGGCCCTGTTGCGGCCCCGCGTAATCCGGCCGGGCGATCCGGTTCTTCGCGTCAAGACAGATGAATCCATCGTCTCCGTCATTGCGCTGTTTCCGTTCGGTCTGGTGCAGCCGCTGCGCCATCTCTCCGCGGAAGATATTTGGCAGACGCGCTTCTTGGCGCCCACCGACATGCAGGATGGAACCTATACCGTGCGCCTCATTCTGCGCGATCAAGTGGGGCACACGTACCGCGAGGCCAAAACCTTCGTGATCGCCAGCAAGCCTCCCGTCGTGCAGGTAAAACTCGACCGCAAGCGCTTTCAGCGCGGTCAAACCGTTGATCTCAAAGTCAGCGCATCCGAGACCACGCGCACGCTCGTGGCGCGAATGGAAGGGGCAGTGCCGGTCGTCTTGCGCTGGGACGCGAGAGCCGCGGCCAACACCGGTGCACTGACCATCCCCGAGCAAACCATCCCCGGCACCTATAAGTTGACCGTCACGGCCGAGGATATCGCCCACAATATCGGTACGCAGGAGGTGCAGATTGAAGTACTTCCTTGATTCCCCGTCCCGGCGCATGCTCTGGCTCGCCCTGGCGGTCTTCGTCGCCGCCATCGGCGGCACCGTCTCTGCCCTTGGCGAGCTGCCCCGGTGGATTCGCAACATTGAGGCGAGCAGCGCCGTCGAAGCCGCTTTCTTCCGCATGATGTCGTTGCCCAATGGTGGAGTTCTGTTTCGTCGGCCTCCGCGCGAGACCCGCCCGGCGCTGGCCGATCTGATCAAAGCACAGCCGCGCAGCGCCGATCTGTATTCGCTTCGCGCGCTTGAAGATGAACAGCAGCTCGATTTCACGGCCGCCGAATCGGATTGGAAAGCGTACACCGACAACTCTTCCGACAAGGTGAGCGCCCAACTCGCGCTCGCTGATTTCTACCATCGCCGTCTGCGCCCGGCGGACGAGATTAAGACTCTATCGCTGGTTGCGAATGCGCCGCCGATCGCGGCAGAAAAGCTCACCTCGCCATCACAGCAGCGCTCCTGGCATGCGTTTGAGCGCATCTTTGCAATCATTGAGGCCCAGGGATTACCTAAGGATATCTCGATCGCTCAGTATCGCGCCTGGATCAACCGCTATCCCGACGAGCCATCGCTCTACGCGCGGTTTCTGCAATTCCTGGTGGCGGAGAGAGAATATGCTATCGCCGGACAACTCATTGCCGGCTACCGCAAGCAGTTTCCCAATGACCAGATTTTTCCAGTGAAAGCGAACGCCATGGTGGAGTATCGCCGGGGCTCGGTTCGGGAAGGCCTGTCGGTCTACGAGCAGAGCTTTCAACCGCTTTGGGATCCGCAGCTGGTAAAGAGTTATTTCGATCTCCTGCGCGACACGCAGAACCTGCGCAAGTTTCGCGACGATGCGCGTGCCGCCCTGAGTGCCAATCCTGAGGATCTGAACGCCACGGCGCGCACCTTTTATTACTACCAGCAGCAGGGCAAGAACGATGCCGCGCAACAGGCCATCAGCGACTTCCGCCTGCACAAGGAAGCCGGCAAATCGCCTTGGACGTCGCAAGAGCTTTACATCTGCGCCAGTCTGCTGGAGGATATCCACGCTTACCCCGAGTCGGCTCGTTATTACTTCGCGCTCTACAACAGCAGCGGCATGCCCGATGCCCAGGAGAAGGCGATTGCCGGCCTCACCGGTCTTTTGCTCACCGGGCCCGAGACTTCCATTCGTCTCGGTTCCGGCGAACTCTCCATGTATCGCGACATCGCCACCATGGATCAGGGGCCCGGCTATCTGAACGGGATTCTTTCCCTGATCCTGAACACGACGCAGCCCGCCTCACAGTATTCCGAGGAAGAGCAGCGCGCGGTGCCCTACTTCCACCGGTCGCGCGCCGCGGAACTACTGGGGTTGCTGGACGCGAAATTCCCGAAGTCCGCCCAGCGTCCGGTCCTGCACGCACAACTGCTCGAGTTTTATGCCAACGCGGGCGAGAGTGACGCCGTGATTCAAGGCGGACGCGATTTCCTCGCGAATTTCCCCGGCGCTTCGGAACGCACGTCCGTGGCGCTGCTGATGGCTGATGCCTACGCGCGCAAGAGTGACACGCAGAACGAGTTCGCGATTTACGATGCCGTTCTCAAGGAACTTGCCGCCAAAGCACAGAGCGTGCCGCTCGGATCGGCCGAGGGATCGGAATACAACTATGCTGCTCCTTCGTCGTACGCCGGTGAGGCGAACTCTGCCGAAGCGGAAGGTGAGGAAAGCGGAGAAGAGCAAGGCGAGTCTCCAGAACAGAATGCCGCGCCCCGGCGCAAGGTCAGCCAGTCCTTTCAACTGGGTGCGACAACGTCGCCCGCGCGGCAGGCGGGCGCGCGTTCGCCGGAATACGCCCGCGTTCTGGAGCGCTACCTCGCGCGTCTGGTGCAGATGAAACAGATTCCTGCTGCGCTCTCAGTGCTGAGCCGCGAGATCGAGCGCAATCCCGACGACCCCGGCCTCTACGAACGCATGGCTGTGTTTCTCGATCAGAACCGGCTGGGTAGTCAGCAGGAGGAAATCTATCGCCGGGCCATTGCCCGTTTTCCCGATAAGTCGTGGTACGACAAACTGGCGCGTTTCTACCTGCGCTACAAGAGAGACTCGGAATTCGCGCAGCTGACTCGCGACGCCGTGAAGAGCTTTGAGGGGAACGACCTTGAGCAGTACTTCAGCCACGTCGTTGGAGGTTCTCCCGCGCTGTACCTGAGCCTGAACCAGTACGCCAATCAACGCTTCCCGCACAATCCCGTCTTCGTCCGCAACCTTCTTTCTGCCTATCTGTCGCCCCGCACCCGCGATCTGGCCGCCTGGGAGGCTTTGCTGCGCCAGCACTGGTTTGAAGATGCCACGCTGCGCAACCAGTTCTTCGAGTTCCTTTCCAGCCAGGGCAAGCTGGAAGCTGAACTCAACGCCCTGCGCCAGATCGCGCCCGACGCCGCCAGTTGGGAGAAGAACCCCGCTGCCGCCGACTTCCTCGCATACGCCGACTTGTGGCGCTCCCACTTCGAAGAAAGCGCGCCCATGCTGAAGTCGCTCGCCGCGCAGTATCCGGCGGAGGCCGAGATCGGTAACACCGCTTCTTCCGTCTATCGTTCGCTCGCGTACTCCGAGCCTGCCGACACAGCTATTGCCGCGAAGATCGAAGACGATCTCCTGCAGGCCAACCCCGGCGATACCGAGATCATGGCCCGCATCGGTGACATCTACGCCGACCGGGAACAGTTCGCGCAAGCCGCTCCCTACTGGGAGCGCATTCCAGGGGTCGCTCCCGGCCAAGCTGGCGGATATCTTGAAGCGGCCACCATCTATTGGGACTACTTCGATTTTGACAATGCGATGCGGTTGCTGGGCAAGGGCCGCGATCGCTTGGGCAATTCGAGTCTTTATTCATACGAAGCGGGTGCGATCTATGAGAATCAGCGCGATTATCCCCGCGCTGTCGGCGAGTACGTGAAAGGAGCGCTGGACGCTCCGGAATCATCGGCAGAGTCCCGCCTGTTGCAGTTGGCGCGCCGTCCCAAGTTCCGCGACCTGGTGGATCAGAGCACTGCAAAGATCGCCATGCCGCCCAATCCCTCCATGCCCGCGGTGTATCTGCGCGTGAAGGTGCTGGAGGCGCAGGAACGCAAGCCGGAGATGGAGTCTTTCCTCGATTCCATTGTGAGCGGCACAACCTCCATCGAGCAGGCTGAGGAGATCGAAACTCTGGCGCAGCAGAAGTCACTCGAAGCGGTGCGCCAGCACGCTCTGGAAAAACAGGCCGCGTTGACCACGGACCCGGTCACTCGCCTGCAACTGCGTTATGCGTTGATCCAGCTGTACGAGAGCCGCAAAGACTTCGCGGCCGCGCAGAAGAACGTCGAGGCGCTTTACCACGAGAATCCGAAGATTCTAGGCGTCGTTCGCTCCACCGTCGACTTTTACTGGCGCATGAAGATGCATCCACAGGCTATTTCTGTCCTGCTGCAGGCGGCGAAAGACGCCTATCCGGCTCTCAGCACGCAATTCACCTACGAAGCCGCGCGGAAATCCACCGATGCCAGACAGTTCCAGCAGGCGCGTGACCTGCTTACCGGGCTGTTGAAGGACGCTCCCTACAATGGCGAATACCTGGCCGCCATGGCTGACACTTACGCTCAGGCCGGCGACGACCACGGCCTCGAGCAGTTCTATCTCGAAAAGATTGCGCTCTTCCGGAACGCGCCGCTTCCGGCCGACGCGCGCAAGGCGCAGATCGCAGCCTTGCGCCGCGGTCTCATTCCTGCACTCACCCGCATGAATAACTATTCAGGCGCAGTGGATCAGTACATCGAGCTAATCAACAATTACCCCGAGGACGATGCCCTGGTCACCGAGGCCGCCTTGTACGCCCTCCGCTACCAGCGCCAGCAGCAACTCGTCGGTTTCTACGCCAAAACCGTGGCCCAGTCGCCACGCGATTATCGCTGGTCCATGGTGCTGGCTCGCATCGAGACCAATCTTGAGGACTATCCGGCTGCCATTGACACCTACGCCAAATCGATTGCGATCCGGCCCGACCGCGCCGACCTCTACACCGCGCGAGCAGGTTTGGAAGAACGCCTGATGCGTTTTGACGAAGCCGCCGCCGACTACGAGCACATTTATCAGCTGGCTTACAAAGACCCGCAATGGATGGAAAAGGTCGCAGCCGTTCGCGCCCGTCAAGGCAAGATCAAGGAAGTGGTCGCAGCGCTGCAGGCTGCGCTGATCGACGGCCGTCCTGAAAGTGCGGGTAACTACTTCGAAGTGGCGCGGCGTCTAGAGAGCTGGGGAATGCTGGAGCAGGCGCGCGGTTTCGCCGAGCAGGGCGTCTCGAAGGCAGGCGCCGATCTGCTGGCGAACAATGAGCAGCATGCCGGCGCGAGAGTCTATGTCCGCATCATGACTCGTTTGCGCCAGCACGAACAGGCCTACGCCACTCTTCAGAAGGCCCTGGAAGAATCCGCTGCGAACCTGCCCGTCCTCAAAGAGCAGGTGGAGAAGCAGGGAATCGTCGGACTAACCGACGCGCAATGGCGCGATAACGTGCGCCGTAACCGCATTGAGACCGCGCGCACCGGCATGATGGGCGCTCTCGAGGAAATGGGAAACGCAGTCAATGCGTACTTTACGCCCGAGGAGCGGCTCGCCTTCGCCAACTTCGCTGAATCCCGGCACAACGGGACGACGTTGGCCGATTTGGAAAAGTTCGCGATTCCCTTGGCGGAAAGCGCGGCTCTGGCCGATCAGGAAGCCCACTGGCGTTTCGAGCTGATGATGCGGCAAGCAGGGTTGCCAAATTCCTATCCCAACACCCAACCGTTCATCGAACTGCAACGGCGGCGCGGCCGCTTCGCCGAACTCGGCCCGCAGATGGAGCAATTCGCAGCCGCAGAGCAGCCGATACAACGACCCGCTCCTTTACTCGCGGCAGCCGATGCCTACCGCTCCGCCGGTGACGAGGCCAACGAACTGCACGTGCTCTCCACTGTCTTTTCCATGACTGGCCTGGACACTACGCGGCAGCAGCGGTTCTTTCAGTTAATGCTGGCGCGGCAACCGGAAGAACTGGTGCGCATCGCGGCGACCTGGCCTATGCCATCGGGTGAGCAGGCTGCCAACTACGCGGTCGCTCACGGCACTGCTGCGTTCTCCCATGCCATAGTGGAACGCCGCGGCAAACCCCGGCCGCCGGTCTGGAGCAAGGCCTACAACGCTCTGGTCGGCCTTTACTTCTCGGAGCCGACACCCGACGTCAACAATGCCTTCCTCGCTGCCCTCGGCGACGATCCGATCAGCGTGCGCCTCGCCCGGCCGGTTGATCGCAAGCAGCAGATGGCGGGAAACGTCTGGTTCTACTATGGCTCGCGTTACGGCGAATACCTGGGAACCTCGAAGCAGGGCAACCCGGAAGATTTCCTTCCGGCCATTCTCGAAGAGAGTCCTGCGAGCGCTACCGGATACCTGACTCTTGCCGACTATTATGCAGGCTCGGGCGAAACGAAGCGCGCCATTGACGACTACAACCACACTCTCGAACTTTCTCCCGGCCGTCCCGATGTCTATGACAGTCTGGCTCTCGCGTACTACAAGCAGGGCGATCGCGCCGCTGCGCTCGCGCAATGGAAGCAGGCCTTCGCCGTGCTTTCCGCGCAGCTTAACGGTGTGCGCGCTCCGGAAGGTTTCTGGAGAGATTTCGGGCGCACCTGCGATCAACTCCACGCCCGCCATCTGTTTGCGGAACTCAAACCAGACGCCGACACAATCGTCCGTACCTATCTCCGCCGCAATGGCACGTGGCTCTCGAACGCTGTGCTTCATTCTGTTTATGCCGCGCTGGGAGATCCCGCGGTCGCCACGGCCTGGCTTCTCGATGTCTCTTCCTCGGCGCCAGAACCGTCGCGCATTCTCACCGATGTTGCCGACGCTTCCTGGATTCCGCTGGCGCAGCGCGCCCCCATCTACCAGCGCATTATCGACTCGAAGGAAAGTGGGGTCACAAAATTGAACGGCGTCGAGCGGCAATACGCCGAACAGGACCTTGCTTCCTGGCGGGTGCGCTGGGTCCAGTACCTGGTCCGCACCAAACAGTATGCGCCGGCAGCGGCTGCGATCGCCGCTCTGCCCCAGGAGACTCGCAACGCGCAGGTGGCCACGCTGGTTCCGCTCGAATTGCTGGTCGCGGCGCAGCTTGGAACGCTGGATGCGAAACTCGCCGCCTACCGCTCGGAGCCGGATAGCGCGCCCGCTCCGGAAATCCTTCGCAACGCCGCGCGCCGGCTGTTGGAAGCCGGCGACAAACAGTCCGCGCGCAAGATTCTCGAACTTGTTTTTGCCCGCGAGATCGAAGAGCACCGCCTGGTCGCAGCCAACTTCCTCGGCCTCGCCGAAATCCGGCTGGCTTCCGGCGACACCGCGGGGGCCCTCGATCTGCTCCATCGTCTGGTGGTGGCGGTCGGGAATCCGTTCGAAAATCTCGATCCTGCTGCCGCGCTGCTGGAGAAGACTGGGCACAATGCCCAAGCTGTCGAATTTCTCGACCAACTCGTCAAGTCGGCGCCCTGGGAACCGTCGTACCGTCTGCGCCTCGCCAAGGCGGAACTCGCCGCCGCAACAAACGCTGCCGCCGCCCAGGAATCGCTCACCACGATTGCCGCGGGGCCCGGCACGTCCTACGATCTGCGTCTCAAGGCCGCGCTTGCGCTGGCGGGACGCCCGCACTCCGATCTAGGCAGCGGGGAACTCAACCTGCTCGCCGGCAGTCCGGCTGCGATCTCTGCTCCGGCCGCCGATAAGTTTTACTTCTACGAAGCTCGCATCCGGGCTGCCCAGAATGCGGCTGACCCGCAAACCAGATTCCAGCTCCTGAGCCACTCGATCATTGACTTCCCGCGCCGCGACGAGGCCCGTGTGCCCCTGTTTGAGGCCGCCAGAACTGTGGAGTCGAATGAATATGCTCTCGGTGTCGTCGAGCCGATCTTCCAGTTCCTGCGCAACTACGCTCCCGAAGCCGCGAATGAAGAGGAACAGATCATCAGCTCGGGCGAGGAGGAAGAGGAAAGCGCCGAGGAATCGAATGCCCCGGATGCCGCAACAGTAAAGCTTTCGCGCGCTCAGCAAGCGCAGATTGCGGAGATGATCGGCGACACGATGATCCGCCTCAACCGGCTCGCCGAGGCTGTGTCTTATTACCAAACGGCGCGCCAGCTTGAGAATTCACCGCCAATTCGCAAGACGTTGCTCCGCAAAATCGCGGATGCGAGAGCCGCCTTGCGGATTGAACGGCAGAACGCGTCGCGCCAGCCGCTGCTGCATGAAGCGCTGGAGCAGGATCGTGTGGTTCGTCCTCAACTTCTGGCCCGCGTCACTCCCGCGTCCAAAGCTGCTTCGGCGAAAGGAGGCGTCAAGCCATGAAACGCATCGCCATTGGGTTCTGCGTCGCTCTTGTGTTGGCCGGAATCGGGTGGGCCACCTACCGCGCGGCCACGCCCGCTCCGGCGCCTCTCTCCAAGTATGTTCCCGCAGGGCCGCTTCTTTACCTGGAGGCCAAGGATTTTTCGTCACTTCTCCATGATTGGAATTCCTCGCCGCAGAAGGCGCAGTGGATTCAAAGCAGCAGCTATGAAGTCTTTTCTCGTTCCCGGCTTTTCTTGCGTTTACAGGGAGCCGGCGATCAGTTCGCCGCCGCCGCCGGCCTTCCTCCCGACATGGACTTTCTCTCGCAGATCTCCGGCGAACATAGCGTTCTGGCCCTCTACGATATCGGCAACCTTCAGTTCCTCTACATCACGTATCTCCCTTCCGCCAAATCCGTGCAAACGACCTTATGGCAGACGCGGGCGAAGTTCGAACTGCGCAATGCCGGCGGTGTGGACTTTTGCCTGCGCCGCGATCCAGCCTCACACCGCGAAGTTGCTTTTGCGGTTTCGGGTGACTATCTCCTGCTCGCTACGCGCGAGGACTTGATGGCCGGCGCGCTGCAACTGATGTCGGGTAAGCCCGATCGAACCGTCGAAAGCGAGCAGTGGTGGGCACAGTCTACCGCTGCAGCCGCCAGCCCTGGGGATCTGCGCCTCGTGCTTGACCTGGAAAAGCTCGTGCCCAACGGCTATTTCCGCACGTATTGGGTGGAGCAGAACATCACGGACCTTTCACAATACTCCGCCGCCGTTTCGGACTTGTTTCGTTCCAGCACGCATTACCGCGAGGAGCGGGTGCTGATCAGAAAGAAGGAACCGGAGCAGGCAGCTTCCGCCGACGGACTTGCGGCCGCGGCCGACCTTGCGCACTTTGTCCCTGCGGATGCCGGCGTGTACATCGCGGCCGCCAACCCTTCGTCAGATGTCTGCTTTGCCCTGCTTGAAACCAAGCTCCTGGCGCCGCATCTGGGGCCTGCGCCTCCTTCGCAAATGGCGCCGCAGGTGCAGCTCACGTCAGGAGAACAAGGCGGAGGCTCCGATCTCGAAACGCGCATTGATCAGGCCCCGGCTGCGCGTCCTGTCACTCAATCCACATCGGCGCTGAAGGAATTGCTCGACAAGACTCCGATTCTGGCTTCGCTTCAGGTGCAATCCTCCGCCCGCGACCAGGCTGGAGTTTTCGTTCGACTCCACTCCGCCGTAGCCCTGGTCGCAACTTCCGATTGGAGCGAGGCCGCCGTTCAGTCAGCTCTTACCGATTTCGTGCAGCCCGGCCTCACTGCCAGCCAGCTTGGCCTTGCCTGGCAACAGAGGTCCGGATATCAGGAACTCGACGGCCTGTGGCCTTTGGTCGTCTCGATTCACGGGAAGTACCTGTTGCTGAGCGACGATCCGGCTTTGACCGAGTCCATGCTTGCCAGCTTCGACCGCAAGTCCGATCGCAAGCCGGCGGACTTTCTCGGCGGATTCAATCATCAGCGCGAGCGTTCCAACTTCGCCCGCTTCACAAGTTTGGTCGACCGGCCCAGCGTGGGTGAGTCCGACGCACAGAATACGCGACTTCAGCCACAATTCTTCTCCCAGAATATGGCAAGCTTCAGCAGGACGCTGGCCGGAGTTTCCGCGGAGCGAATCGAAGTCCACAGCGAAGGAGGCAAGGTGCGGCAGACTGTCACCTACGAATGGTCGGAGTAAAGCATATCGCTCTGCCGCTGACGTTAAGCCTGCTGGCGCTGTCGCCCTCTGGCAGCCGCGCCGGACCTGCAGCGATAGATCGTGCCGAGATAGCTCGCGCCGATAACTCCGGGACCTCACTGTTTGCCCAGTCTGCTGCCGAGGCCTTGAACCGCGGCTTCCCCAGCCGCGACATTTCTTTTCTGCTGCTCGACGTTCATACCGGCCGGGTGCTGGCTTCGCGCTGGGAGCATCCCGACCGGCCAATTTCAATGGGATCGCTGGTGAAGCCTTTCACCGCGCTTGCCTATGGCGAGCAGCACGACTTCCAATACCCGAGCCACACCTGTCGCGGGACGGCCACCGGGTGCTGGCTTCCTCGCGGACACGGCGACGTTGACCTCACTGCCGCCATCGCTTACTCGTGCAATTCTTACTTCCGCATGCTCACCGAAGATTTGATTGCGGCCGATGTCTCTCCGACCGCCAGCCGCTTCGGGCTTGAGCCTCCTCGCCACGATGCGGCTGGAATCCAACTGGCCGGCCTGGGCGCGCATTGGCGAACTTCACCGTTACGCATGGCTCGCGCCTATCTTGAACTGGTTCGCCGCCGCCAGCAACCCGGCGTGAACCAGGTTCTTGAGGGCATGGCTGAATCGGCCCGGCACGGAACTGGCGCGGAAGTGCATCGAGTTCTGCCATTTCCAGACGTCCTCGTGAAAACGGGCACGGCGGCATGCACGCACTCCCGGCACGCGGCTGGCGACGGCTTCACCGTGGTGCTCATGCCCGCGGATGACCCGCAGATTCTGCTGATGGTTCGCGTTCACGGAGTGCCCGGCGCGCAAGCCGCGAGAACCGCAGGCCAAATGCTGCGCCGGATCGAGGATTAAAGCCCGCATGAGAATGAAATTCACCGGGATCACGCGCAGTTCACTGGCGCGGCCCTCATCTGCTCTGGTCACGCTCGGCCTGCTTGTTTCGATCTCTACATTGCCCGCTGTCGCTCAGTCAGTTTCCGCCCGCGCCCCGTCGGGACGCGTTAGCATCGGCGTGCTTGGCTTGTTTCATCCCCGTCAGCTGACGGTGAGTGCTCCGGCCGGCCAGGCGCTGATCGTGCACGCTGATGAAGAGAGTATCGTCCTCGAAAGGAGCTCCGGCTTGGAGTCTGCGAGCATCCGCACATCTGCCGATGGCATTCTCTTAACGGCAGGCCCGCGCAGCATTCGAGCCTCTGCGCTTAGCGTCTCTGGCCGAGAGAATGAGCCTGTCGAATTCGTTCTCGCTGTACCTGAGAAGATCACGCGCCGCTACCGCGGCACGCTTGCCATCACACCGTCTTCTGGAACACTGCTCGCCGTCGTCACCATGGACCGCGAAACTGCCGTTACATCCGTGGTCGCTGCCGAATCCACGCCGGATACTCCACTCGAAGCCCTCAAAGCGCAGGCCGTCGCCACTCGTTCGTATTTTGCCGCCAGCCGCCGCCGTCATCACGATTTCGATTTTTGCGATACGACGCACTGCCAGTTTCTGCGCGCACCGCCGGCGCCGGGCAGTGCCGCGGCTGCAGCCGTCGCCGCCACGCGCGATCTGGTGCTGGCCTACAATTCCCAGCCCTTCGCTGCGTTGTACACTCGCAGCTGCAGCGGCCGCACGCACACGCCGGCCGAAGTGGGACTTCCCTCCGCTGCCTATCCTTATTACTCGGTCGAGTGCAAGTACTGCCGCGCGCATCCGGTGCGCTGGGTCAGCCGCATCTCCGCTCAGGACGCTGCCTCGCTTCGCAGCTCTGACGAGGCAGCGCGATTGGGCGTGGTTCGCCGTCTCGGCTGGGCTGCTGTTCCAAGCAATGACTTCGTGGTCGAGGAAGAACGCGATCAGGTCTTTCTGAAAGGAACCGGTCAAGGCCATGGCATCGGACTTTGCCAGGCCGGTGCGAAAGCGATGGCGCGCGAGGGCGCCGATTTCCGCCAGATTCTGAGCCACTACTATCCCAATAGCACGATCGTTAGCTTGCCAGCAACAGCAGCCTCTTTCTAGCGGAGCGGTTCGGGAGAAAGCCGATCATTGTCGCCCCGTTCCACCCCCGGGAAGGCGAAATCCGCTGTGATATTGTGGAAAGTCACTCAGTGTAACGGTGGTCTCAACACCTGAAAGGCATCAATGACATTGCGGCCGATTTTAGTGACGGGAGGAGCTGGATTTATTGGCTCCAACTTCGTCTTGCGGTGGTTGGCCGAAGAGAACGCTTCGCTGGTAAATCTGGACAAGCTGACCTACGCGGGCAACCTCGGCAACCTGCAAAGCGTTTCCTCCAACCCGCGTCACTCGTTTGTGCGCGGAGATATCTGCGACCGGAAGCTGGTAAGCGAACTGCTCCGGCAGCACCGCCCTCATGCCATCGCGCACTTTGCCGCCGAGAGCCATGTAGACCGTTCTATCCACGGGCCCGACGATTTTGTCCAGACCAACGTTAACGGTACGTTTTCGCTGCTCGAGGAAGTGCGCGCCTACTGGACAACACTCAGCGACCACGAGAAGGCTTCGTTTCGCTTCCTGCACGTCTCGACCGACGAAGTCTATGGATCGCTCCAGCCCAATGACCCGCCGTTTTCGGAAACCACCGCCTATGCTCCCAACAGCCCATATGCCGCATCGAAAGCCGCGTCCGACCATTTGGTTCGCGCCTATCACCACACCTATGGCCTGCCCACGCTGACCACAAATTGCTCAAATAACTACGGCCCCTATCAGTTTCCCGAGAAACTGATTCCGCTCGTGATTCTGCGCGCCATTCAGGGCAAGCCCATCCCGGTATATGGCGACGGGCAGAACGTGCGCGACTGGCTCTACGTGGAAGACCACTGTGACGCCATCCGCACCGTGTTGGCTCGCGGACGAGTGGGCGAAACCTACAACATCGGCGGGTGGAACGAGAAGCGGAACCTGGAAATCGTGCATACCATCTGCTCCACGCTGGACGAATTGCAGCCGGCGGATCCCGTGCTGCCCCACGACAAACTGATCACTTTCGTTCAGGATCGCCCCGGGCACGACCGGCGTTATGCCATCGACGCGCGCAAGATCGAGCGGGAGTTGCAGTGGAAACCGCGCGAAACGTTTGAGAGCGGCGTCCGCAAGACGGTCGCCTGGTACTTGGCCAATCCAGGGTGGCTCGAGGAAGTGACCAGCGGCCGCTATTGCCAATGGATCACCAAGCAGTATTCGGTGTGAAACCTTTTCTCAATGCGGCATTGGAATTCTTCCATGTTGCCCGACTGTTGGAGTGCGTAAACGCCCCAGGACTCAGCCCTGACTCTGGCAACGCCCTGAGGCATCAATTAGGATGGAATTTCCTCATGCCGGCCGGATCGCTCGGTACGTTCTTCAGAATCTGTAGAAGCAGGAGAAGGCAGAAGTCATTCGTGCGCTTGTCCGAATTCAATTCTCGTCCGCGCCAGCGCGAATCGGCACCTCGACTTCCAGTCCTCATGGCGTTGCTGGCTTTGGTGGCCGCGGCAAATGCCCAGAGTCCGCCCCAGAATTCGGCGTTTGATCTCGTCGGCCCCAAAGTGGAAGCCCGGGTGCAACGCGCGGGAGTGACCCTGCCCATCGCGGAAGTGCCCAATCTGCAGGCGGGAGACCGCCTGTGGGTGCATCCTGATCTTCCCGAAAGCCAGTCCGTGCACTATCTGATGGTGGTCGTCTTCCTGCGCGGCGCGACCAACCCACCGCCGGATTCCTGGTTCACCCGTGTCGAAACCTGGAGCCGGCCCGTCCGCGACGAGGGCGTCTTCGTCATCGTACCCGAAGAAGCCGAGGAAGCTCTCGTGTTCCTGGCCCCGGATACTGGAGGAGCCTTCAGCACTCTGCGCGCGGCGGTCCGGGGCAAGCCCGGCGTTTTCGTGCGTGCCGCGCAGGATCTGGAGCAAGCCGCCCTCGACCGCGCACGCCTGGAAAAGTATCTCGAAGCCGTACGTGAAGTCTCCACCACTGATCCCGAACAGCTGAAGGCTCGAACCACGCTGCTGGCGCGCAGTTTGAATATCCGTCTCGACCAGCAGTGTTTCGACAAGCCCAGCGCTCAGCAGGTGCCCTGCCTGACTCAGAACACCGATCAACTGGTTCTGGACGACGCTCACAGCCAGACCATGGTCGCCACCCTCACTTCCGGTGCCTCCAGCGACCTGCTGGCGCAGATCAGTTCGACTCCCACCGCCCGCAGCGGCTATTACAGCCCTTATATCGGAGCGGTTGTGGATGTCGCGCGCATTCTCGGCACCACGCACACCGCCCAGTACCAATACATCCCGGCGCTGGCCCAGCCCAGCCAGGACGAGCTCAATCTCCGTCTCAACAATCCTCCGTCCTTCCGCAATCCGAAGTCGGTGCTGGTGATCGGTCTGCCGCCGGTCCGTCCTTCACCTGTTCCTCCGCTGCGGGCCGTGGATGCAAACCAGGTATTTTGCTCGGGCCGGCCTTCGCTTCTACTGCCGGCCGACGGAGCTCCGCTGGTTTTTGCCACGGATCTTGCCCACAACTTCGTTCTGCACGTGGACGCCAAGTCCGGACCGGGTTTCGATCTGCCGGCCAAAGCGGATCCAGTGCGTGGTGGAATTGTGGTGGATACGCAGGCCCTGCAGTCCGCTGATCTGGAAGGCGAGGTTACAGGAACCCTCAGAGGAATGTGGGGCTTCCGCTCCTTCGACGGACCTCACTACCGTCTGCGCACCCCACGGCCAGCGCAGTGGATCGTCGCCTCCAGAGACGCCAGCGTGCTGATCGTCGGCCGCGAGGATACGCTGCATCTGCAGTCCTCCGACGCCTGCTGCGTGAGCGAAGTTGCCCTCCACGACGAGCAGGGAAGAGCGCTCGAAAGCGAGTGGAAGATTTCCAGGCCCGACGAACTCGAAGTGAAGGTCCGCCTGCAGAACGCCGCCGCCGGATCGGCCACCATGGTGATCAACAAGTTCGGCTTGCGCGAGCCCGAAGAGATTCCTCTTCACACCTACGCCGAAGCGGGCCGGCTTGACAGTTTCGCCATCCACGCGGGCGACGCCGAAGGCGTGCTCAAAGGCACGCGACTCGATCAAGTCAGCAGCATGGATGTGAATGGTCTTCGCTTCGAGCCAGGTTCGCTGACCCGCGCCCACCAGGAGGACGAACTGAAGTTGACCACTCGCGACGCCACCGCCGCCGCAAAGTTGCACGCCGGGGACTCGATGGCCGTCCACGTTACGCTCCATGATGGTCGCGTCCTCGATCTGACGACCCAGATCGAAATCCCGCGGCCCAAAGTGAGCCTGCTCAACAAGAGCGTGCAACTGGATCAAACCGTGCCCCCGCCCATGGTCAAGCTCGGCAGCCCGGACGAACTGCCGCAGGAAGGACGCCTGAGTTTCTTCCTCAAGACTCAAGTGCCGGAGACTTTTCCTCCTGCGGAAAAGATCGAGGTCGCTACAGCGGATGAGTTCTTCCGCGTTCTGCTCACCTTCAAGGATGGCAATCTCACGCTACAGGATGCGAAGACGGTCTTCGTCGTGCTCGATCCCATGAAACTGCTGGGGCCTTCGGCCTTCGGACCCCTGAAATTCCGCCCTGTCACCGGCGACGGCACGGAAGGGGACTGGCAGCCGCTCGTCAACCTCGTGCGCATTCCGCAGCTCAAGGGAATTCGTTGCCTGCCGGCGCCGGAAAAGCAATGCACTCTCACCGGCGACAAACTTTTTCTCCTCGACTCGGTCAGCGCCGATCCCGGCTTCGTCAGCGCAGTGACCGTGCCGGAGGGCTTTGTCGACGACGCGTTGACCATTCCTCCGCCCAAGGCTAAGACGCTGTACATCAAGCTGCGCGATGACCCTGCCACGGTTGACATCGCGGTCCTGCCCGTACTAGCCCCACAGCAGTAACGCCAGGGAATAAGGCCAGCCCCACGGATTTAGCCTTATATCTGAGCGCCTTAGCCCCTTTTCTGGCGACTGTACCAAGGTAACCTCCGCGGAACCGGCCTCTGCGATAGCATAGTTCGAGCACGCCGTTCCTCCCCTCAACGGAATGCTGAGGGGGTCCTTTCATGCGGAAACTACGCCAGTTTTTCCTCTTGTTCGCAGCCCTTGCCTTTGTCTTTGCGCTCTCAGCGTACGGCCAGGATGACGCGCCGTCGCTCGGCGATGTGGCCCGCCAATCGCGCCTGCAAAAGCAGCAGAAAGATGCCCAGGCCAAGGACGCGCAGAGTAAGGACGCGCAGAACAAAGACGCCCAAACTAAAGGCGTGCCTGCAACCGACGCGCAGAGCAAAGATGCTCAAAGCAAGGATGCTCAGGGCAACGACGACAAAGATGCGACATCGAAAGATGCCCCATCTCGCAAGACGCCTCACGTCATCACGAACGATGAGATTCCAGAGCACGTTGGTCCAACCCGGACTTTCGGATCAGGTTCCCGAAACTCCGTCGTGACCTATGCGCAGCCAGCCTACAGCGAGGGCAAGGCGCCGGCCGACTATTGGAAGGCCCAGATTCAGGCGCAGAAGGATGCCATCGCCAACTTGAAAAGCAACATTGATAGCCTCAGCGCATCCATCCAATATGCCGGGGGCAACTGCGTTTCTGGATGCGTGCAGTGGAATGAGCGCCAGAAACAGAAGCAGGACCAGGTGGATGCCATGAAGCTGCAGCTAGACCAGCAGCAGAAACGCCTGGAAGACATGCAGGAAGCCGCCCGCAAACAAGGCTATGGCAGTTCGGTCTACGACCCGTAGACACTTCTGGGTCAAGAAGCAGAAGTCAAGAAACAGAACGCCGCCGCTGCCCGTGAGCGGCGGTTTTTCTTTAGAGCTGTTTCATAAATCGGTTTCGGGTAGGGCACGGCTTCAGCCGTGCCTCTCAGGCCCAACAGAAATGCGGCCTTTAGCTCCTGAGGAACGTGCTCTCCAGAGCTGAGATGCATTTCTGAAATTCGCTTTACCCATTCCCCAAAACCGCCCCGTTGTGCGAAATTAGTTATGTGCCTCTAGTGGTCCGTCCTTCGCCTATTCATTCGGTCGGCGTCTACACCACAACCCCGATCCGCAAGGGAATTCGTGTAGTTGAATACACCGGCCCGCGGCTCACGCCAGAAGAAGCCGAACGCCGCTATGACGGCGTCGCCCGCACCTATTTGTATGGGCTGGAAGACGGCAAGACCGTGATCGACGGCGAAGGCCTCGGCGCTTATCTGAATCACTCCTGCGAACCCAACTGCGAAGTGGATGAAATCAAGGGCCGGGTTTGGTTGCTCGCCTTGCGTAACATCGCTGCCGGCGAAGAACTCGTCTGGGACTACAGCCTCTACGACGACGAAAGCCCCGCTCCCTGCTACTGCCGTTCGCCCAAATGCCGCGGCACGATGTACTCCCGCGAATGGATGGCCAAGATGCGCCGCCGCTCAGCGCGAAAGAAGAAGCGGGAACCCTCATGTGGGGACACCCGCCCTCGGCTGTCCGGCCCGGCGCAGGCCAGCAACCCGGGATCTGCAACAACCCAGAGAATCTCTTAGGGCCTGCTTCGGGGAGACCAGGAGCCACGCGCTCGGCACCCCACGCGAGTCTACCTTTGTTCCGGCGCCTTCCCGTGTTCGCGCCAGCTCTCGACAATCAAATACAACACCGGGATGAAAAACAAGTTGAGAACCGTGGACATAATCATTCCGCCGAACACCGTCGTGCCCACCGAGTGCCGTCCGTTTTCTCCCGCTCCGGTGGCCAGAACGAGGGGCACCACACCCAGAATGAACGCCATGGAAGTCATCAGGATCGGCCGCAGACGAATCGTCGCCGCCTGCACCGTCGCTTCCACCAGCGGCAGCCCGCGTTCGCGCAACTGCTCGGCGAATTCCACGATCAGAATTGCGTTCTTGCTCGCCAGCCCAACCAGCATGACCAGTCCGACCTGGCAGAACACATCGTTCTGCAACCCCCGGATCCACTGCGCCGAAAGCGCCCCCAGCAGCGCCATGGGCACGGCCAGCAATACGATGAACGGCAGCACGAAGCTTTCATACTGTGCCGAGAGCGTGAGATAGACCACCAGCGTCCCCAGCCCGAACAGAATCAGCGAAGTCCCGCCCGCCTGCAATTCCTCCAGCGACAACCCGGTCCAACTGTAAGAGAATCCCTGCGGCATCGTCTTTGCCAGTTCTTCCATCGCCGCGATCGCCTGGCCCGAGCTGAATCCACGCCCCGCCGAACCATCAATTTCGGCCGAGCGAAACAGGTTGTAGTGGCTGATTACCTGCGGCGTCGCGGTCTGCGTGATGCTGATCAGATTATCCAGCGGCACCATCGCCCCGGTGTCGGAGCGCACATAGAACTGCTTCATGTCTTTCGCTTCCGCCCGGAACTGCTTGTCCGCCTGCACATAAACCCGGTAGGAACGGGCGTTGAAATCGAAATCATTCACATAGGCCGACCCCATATATACGCCCAGCGTGTCGGTGATCTGCGACAGCGGCACATGCAGGCTCTTCGCCTTCCCGCGATCAATCGTCACCAGGTACTGCGGGTCGTTGGCAGTGAAAGGCGTGTACAGTCCGACAAGTTCCTTGCGCGTGGCCGATTGCTGGATCAAGCCTTGCGTCGCGCCCGCCAGTTCCTCGAGTCTGTGCGCTGCCTGATCCTGCACCACAAACTGGAAGCCACCGAACTCCCCCAAGCCTTGGACCGCGGGCGGCAACGTCGAAAACACGATCGCGCCTGGCACCCCGAACAACTGCGGACGGACTCGGTTCACAATGGCCACCGCCGTGTGATCTTCGCCCTTGCGCTGCGCATACGGTCTCAGCCCCACGAAGATCAACCCTTGGTTCGCCGCCGCTCCGGCAAAACTGAAGCCAGCTACAGAAAAAGTTTGCTCAACCTCTGGTACGTTCGCCAGCATCCCCGCTACCTGTGTCCCGATCGCCTTCGTATACTCCAGCGACGCTCCCGGCGGTGCCTGGATGACAATAATGAAGTAGCCCTGATCTTCATCTGGCACGAATCCAGTCGGCACCCGCGTGAACACAAAATAGGTAAGCCCAAGTCCCACAAAAAACAGCACCGCCGCGGGGAACTTGTAATTAAGAAACGCCCGCAGCGCCCGGCGGTATCCGCTGGTCGTGGCCGCGATCACTTTATCCACTTCCCGGAACAGCCAGATTTTCTCGCCGTGCTCCCGGCCCAACAAAAGCGCCGAGAGCGCCGGCGTTAGCGTCAGCGCATTGAACGCGGAAATCGAAATGGAGAACGCAATGGTCAGCGCGAATTGCCGGAAGAGAATGCCGGTCGTGCCCGGAAAAAACGCCACCGGCACGAACACCGCGACCAGCACCAGTGACGTCGCGATCACCGCTCCCGTCACTTCTCCCATCGCTTCCGATGACGCCTTACGCGCGTCCCTCTGGCCCTCCTGGATGTGGCGCTCGATGTTCTCGATCACCACAATGGCATCGTCCACCACCAGTCCTGTAGCCAGCGTGATGCCGAACAGGGTCAGCGTATTGACCGAGAACCCCAGCAGCTTGACGAAGGCAAACGTCCCGATCAGCGAAACCGGAATCGTCACCGCCGGAATCAGCGTGCTGCGCCAGTCTTCTAGGAAGACGAAAATCACCAGAATGACCAGCACAATCGCAGTGCCCAGCGTCCCCAGGACATCGCGAATGGACTCGCCCACCGCGTCCGTGGTATCGAACGCGAGCTTGTAATGCATGCCCGGTGGAAAACTCTTGGCCAGCCGGTTGAGTTCGGCGATCGCCCTCCGGTCTACATCGAGCGCGTTCGCGGTCGAGAGCTGCGTGACCCCGATTCCCACCGCGTCCTGCCCGTTGAATTGCAGATCGGAGGCGTAGTCCTCCGCGCCCAGTTCGGCACGCCCCACATCTTTCAGGCGCACCAGCGTGCCGTCGGCGTTTGTTTTCAGAATAATGTTGTCAAACTGCGCCGGCTCGCTCAGCCGTCCAATGGCGCGCACGCTGACCTGATATTGCTGTCCCGCAACCGCCGGTTGCTGCCCCACTTGTCCGGCCGCAACTTCCACATTTTGCTCCGACAGGGCATTTACCACGTCAGGAGCGGTGAGCCCGCGGCCCGCCATCCGCACCGGGTCCAGCCACAGCCGCATCGAGTACTTGCGCTCGCCGAAGATGAACACATCGGCGATTCCCGGAATCCGTTTCAGCGCGTCCCGGACGTATACGTCCAGATAATTGCTCATGAACAGCGTGGAGTATTTGTTGTTGTCGGAGATGACCGCCGCGCCAAAAACGAAGTTCTGTGATGTCTTCGCCGTGGTGATGCCCACTGCCTTCACCGCACCAGGCAACCGCCCCTGCGCCGTGTTCACCCGGTTCTGAATGTCAACCGTCGCCAGGTCGGGGTTGCGCGTCAGATCGAAGGTGACCACAATGCTGCTCGACCCGTCATTGCCGCTGGTCGAGGTCATGTACTTCATTCCCTCAGCGCCGTTGATCTGCTGTTCCAGCGGAATGGTGACCGCGCTTTCCACGGTTTGCGCGCTCGCTCCGATGTAAAAGCTGGAAACGGCGACCTGCGGCGGCGCCAGATTGGGGAACTGCGCCACCGGCAGCGTGGGCAGCACGGCCGCGCCCGCCAGAATAATCATCAGGGCGCAAACCGTGGCAAACACCGGGCGGCGGATAAAGAAATCAACGAACATGAAGAATCAGCAATTAGCGGTTAGCATTTAGCAGTTAGCCTTTGTCTGTGTAAACTCAGACCAGCTAACTGCTAATTGCCAATTGCTAACTGCTCAACTCTGCGGAATCACCGGTGCTCCATCCAGCAGAAACTGGGTTCCGGAAACAATCACCTTGTCGCCGGGCTTAATGCCGTCCTGCACTTCGTAATCGTTGCCCACAGTCTGCCCGATCTTCAGTGGCTTCTGCCGGGCCACGAACGAGCCGCCGCTCTGCGGTTCGGCCACAAACGCGAAGTACTGTCCCGCCAGCCGCGACACGGCGAGTATCGGAACTTCCGGATTCTGGTGTGTTCCAAACACTACTCGCGCCCGGACAAACTGCAGTTGCCGCAGCGCGTCGTTGCCATTGGCTATGCGCGCCTTCACCAGCACCGTCTGCGTGGCGTTGTCCACCTGCGGAGAAACAAAGCTGACGCGCGTGTCCGCCAACACCTTGCCGTCGCTGTCGAGTATCTGCACCGGCAGATTCATCCTGAGCTGCGCCGAGTGCTCGATGGGTACGTACACATAGGCTTCCAGGCTTCCCGGCTGATCCACCGTCGTCAGTTGCGTCGCCGTCGTCACGCGGTCGCCCACACGAACCGGGATGTCGCCCACGATTCCGCCGCGCGGCGCCACCACCTTGTAATAATGAAGTTGCACTTCCTGCTCACGGACTTGGGCGTCCAGCGCCTCCATCTGTGCTTGCGCCGCATCCAGCGCCGATTTCGCCTGGTCCAGGTCCTGTTTGCTCACCACGCCTGCCGCAAAAAGTCCCTGCGCGCGGTCATACTGTTGCTTCGCCCAGCTCAGAGCCGCCTGCTGCGCCGCCCTCGCGCTCTCCTGGCTCTTGACCGTAGCTTGCTGCTTCAATGGATCGATCTCCATCAAGGCGCTGTCTGCCTGCACCCGGTCGCCGGAATGCACGAAAATCTGCGTGATCTGACCCTCGACCTGCGGCATGATCACCGCCGAATCGCGTGATTTCAGCGTAGCCACATATTCCGTGGCGTCGCTGACCGGCACGGCCCGCGCCTCCACCACCTTTACCGGCATGGCCGGTGGGCCGCTCGCTTGCGGATTCGGCGGCCCGTGGCCCGAGCAGGCCAGCATCATTGCGGCTGCCGCCAGTCCCACGGCTAGCACGCTCTTCGCTGTATGTTCTCCTGATTTGTTTTTCATGAGCAGGGATAGCCGCCCTTTGCTTCTATTACTGTAACGCCGGGCGGGGTCAGCCTGATACTTTCGGTCCGAACTTGATGGACCGAAGAATTTACGCCTGTAGCCCGCAGATGTAAAGGCTCTCGTGGCTCGGTCGAGCTAGGTTTTTGAGAACACTCTTGTGGGGACGGCCGCCCCTTCGACAAGCTCGGGGCAGGCCCTCGGCGGTCCGTGCGGGCGAAGCGCGACAGTGCAGAACCTGCCATCACGGCTTCAGCGTCAGGAACGCCACGCCGTATCCTCCGAGAGTGATCGTCATCTGCGGGGCCGGAGTCACCGAGGTTGCCGCAGGTCCGTTCGCCACGCTCGTATTCGTATCAATGATCATCAGACTGCCGGAGGAGAACGTCCCCAGCGCGGAAACATCCACCAGCACACTCCTTGGCGCTCCCGGACCATTGTTGTCGGTGGCCGGAGTGTTCACCGCGTGATTCGCCACCATGATCACTACGCTGTCGTCCCCGTTGATCACCGGCAGCGTCTCCAGTTCTGCGTCGTCCGTTGCAGCATAAGTGAGCAATTTCGAGCCAGCCGTGGCAGGAAATGTCTGTCCCAGCCAATAGTCCACCCAGTAGCTCAGTTGCAGCGCGCCGGTGTTGTAGTCCACTTCGCCGAACTGCTGATCGGCGCCGTAATCCCAGTGATAAAGCGCCTGCACGCCCGCCTTGCCCAGTTGCGAGAATACGTACGGCCGCCACCCCGCAAAGAATGGACTCGACCCGCGCAAGTCGGTCACAAACGCTGTGCCGTTGCATGCGCTGATGCCTCCGCCCTTGTCATAATCGGCATTGACGTTATTCTCCGTCACCCATACCGGCACCGAGGCCAGCGCCGGGTTCGTCGCCATATTAGTGTAGAACGACTGCACGTCCGTCACGAATCCCGGAATGCTGTCGAAAACGGTAGTATCCGTGTCTTTCTGGTTGCAGGTGGAGTAGAAGTGCGTTGCCATTACGTCAACGTGCGCGGTCACGCCACCGACAAACGGTGGAACCCAGGCGCTTACCTGCCCTGAGAAATCTGCCAGCTCCAGCGCCGCAAACTTGATCGTCGGATCAATCGTCTGCATCGCCGGCACCACAGTGTTGTACATGTTCACGTAGTCGGATGGCTGCAGATTGTTGTTGATGTTCGGTTCGTTGTAGATGCCCCACCAGGTCACCTTGTCGGCCGGGTACGACGGTGATACATAGGGAGTGGTGCCCACCGTGAATCCGCCCGTGTTGTAGTACCGCACCAGGTTCTGCGCATAGCCGGCAAACGTCGCAAACGAAGTATCCGCGAAACCGTTGCCGCTGTTATCTCCTGCGTACATGAACGCAGGCGCCTTCGCGATCTGGAATTCCGGACTGTGATCGCCTACGCCCAGCACGGGCTGCGTGATCGCATCGAGAACAGAAAAGTTCCACGCCGTGGAAGTAGTCCCTTCCGATCCCTGCGGCACTCCTTGCGAAACTCCCTGCAGCCGGATGTGGTGCGGCCCAAGATTGGTCAGGTTCGCAAGAGTACTGGCCTCTGGGTTCAGCGTGAAAAACGCGTCGTCCCACTCCGCCGGCTGGAATGACGTTGACATGGCCACGCTGAACGGACCATTCGTCGCGCTGGAAATCACCGCCGCCGCCCCGATCGTCAAGCTCAAGCTGGCCTGGCCGGAGACCGTGCCGTCACTGGCCATAATCGTGAGCGAATAAGTTCCAAGCGCCCCCGTTCCCGCGCCGAACGCAATGCTGCCGCTGTTCCCCGCCCCCGGAGACTGAATACTGTCGCTCGCGCCTTGCGGCAAGCCGGTGACCGTGAGAGTCACGTTGCCGGTCGTTCCGGTGCGCGCCAAACTCGCGTTGACCGTGACCGTCGGCTGGCCTTGAAAAACCAGCGCCGTATTGTTGGCCAGAGACAGCGTGAGGCCTGATTGGACCGATCCCATGCCGCCTCCGCCGCATGCCAACCCGAAAATCACCGGGATACACACCACTGCTAATTTTGCGATTTTCATAACCCGCGATCTTACCGCAGCAATATCGGTTTTTCTACCACGGAGAATGATCTTGTGGGGACGGCCGCCCTCGGCCGTCCGGTCGAGCGAAGCTCGACGGCGATCTGCGGAGGCCGCAGTCCGAACCGAGGAAGCTGCCCCTTGCGTCCCCAGCCTCTTCCCCAGAATCTCCTTCACAATCTTCGCCGCCACCGTCGCCGTTGCTCCCGCAACATCCCGCACCGGGTTGTACTCGACCACATCCGCTCCGACAATTCCTCCCTCAATCGCATGCCATGAGCGATCGCCTCCCGCACCGGCATGCCTCCCGGCTCGCGATGCGAGACTCCCGGCGCAAACGCCGGATCGAGCACATCCATGTCGAACGAGATGTACACCGGCTCCGCCGCCACCTCCGCGTCCTCTTCGATGAGGCGCTGGGTGGATTTAAGACAGTACCCTTCGATGAAGCTTTTTGCTTTCCGCCGCATCCTTTATGCTATTACCTGCCCTCATATGATTCCGAAATCCAAGACCTCCAATGGCGGCTCCAGCGCCGCCGCCGTCGAAACCCCCAACGGTTCCAACCCCGAGCGCGAACGCTCCTTCAGCGCATTTCGCCAATGGGGATACCTCGAAGGCGACCTTGATCCCCTCGGCTTTCTCCGTCCGCGCGCAACGCCCGAACTTCAAATCGACGGCGAGTACGCCCGGGAAGCCCGCTCCATCTATTCTTCGACTATCGGCATCGAGATCAATCACATCTACTCTCCCGAGCGCCGCCGCTGGGTCTACGACCGCATGGAATCGGGAGATTCCGAGCTCCCGGAAGAAGCCCAGCAGCGCATTCTCGACCTGCTCATTCGCGCCGACATTTTCGAGCAGGTCATGCAGCAGCGCTACCTCGGCAGCAAACGTTTTTCCCTCGAAGGCGTCACCGCGCTCATTCCCCTCGTGGATGAAGTTCTCGATACCGGAGCCCGTCTCGGTGCCGTCGAACTCGTCATGGGCATGAGCCATCGCGGACGCCTCAACGTCATCGCCCACGTCGCCCGCCGCGCTCCCGAAGAAATCTTCGCCGGCTTCGAAGACGTCGATCCCCGCAGTGTTCTCGGCTCCGGCGACGTGAAATACCACATGGGCGCGACCGGCGAATACCTCACCCACAGTGGTGGAAAGGTTCACATCCATCTGGTCTCGAATCCCAGCCATCTCGAAGCCGTCGATCCGGTCACTGTCGGCCGCACCCGCGCCAAGCAGGATCGCACCGGCGAAGGCGGACGCGAAAAATATCTTCCGCTCCTCGTCCACGGCGACGCTGCATTCGCCGGACAGGGCATCCTCGCCGAAACTATGAATTACGCTGACCTTCCCGGCTACACCGTCGGCGGCACCATTCACGTGGTCGTCAACAATCTTCTCGGATTCACCACCAGCTATCTCGAAGAGCATTCGACTCGCTTCGCCGCCTGCATCGCGCGCCGCCAGTCCATCCCCATCTTCCACGTCAACGGCGAGGACGTTGACGCCGTCGTCCGCGTCGCCCGCATGGCCACCGAGTACCGCTATAAGTTCGGCACCGATGTTGTCATTGATCTCATCGGCTACCGCCGCCACGGCCACAGCGAAGTGGACGATCCCACCATCACTCAGCCGCTCCTCTACAAGAGGATCAAAGAGCATCCACCGCTGTGGGAAATCTACGCCGACGACATCGGAGCAGCCGATGCCCAAGCCCAGGCCGCTGCCATCAAAGCTGAGTTTGAGGCCGCCCAGAAGAAGGCCGGAACTATTAAGCAAAAGCCCACACTGCGTGAACTCCCCAAATATTGGGACAAGTATTTCGGCGGCCCGTACAACCCGGACTTCGAAGTCGAAACCGGACTCTCGCCGGCCGAATTGTCCGAGCTGACCGCTCGTCTGACCGCATATCCCGGCGGTTTTCACATTCACCCGAAAGTGAAGAAACTCCTCGAGCAGCGCGCCGAAATGGGCGCGGGCAACCGTGCCGTCGATTACGGCATGGCCGAAGCTCTCGCCTTCGCCAGCCTCGTCAAAGCGGGTACCCGCGTTCGCCTCAGCGGGCAGGACACCCGCCGCGGCACGTTCAACCAGCGCCATTCCGTCCTGGTAGATATCGAGAACGAAAACGAGTACGTCCCGCTCGAAAACATCGCGCCCGCTCAGGCCCCCTGCGAAATCTACAATTCCACGCTCTCCGAAGCCGGGGTTCTCGGCTTCGAATACGGCTACAGCCGCGACTATCCCGAATCTCTCGTTCTCTGGGAAGCCCAGTTCGGCGACTTCGTCAACGTCGCGCAAGCCATCATTGACCAGTTCATCAGCGCCGGCGAAGCCAAGTGGAATCTGCTGTCCGGTCTCGTCCTGCTTCTCCCTCACGGCTATGAAGGCCAGGGGCCGGAACATTCGAGCGCCCGCATCGAGCGCTTCATCCAACTTGCCGCAAAGCACAACATCCAGATCGCTCAGCCCTCGAACGCCGCGCAGTATTTTCATCTCCTGCGCCGCCAGGCCCTTCGCCACTGGCGCAAGCCGCTCATTGTCTTCACGCCCAAGAGCATGCTGCGCCATCCCGACGCATCCTCGCCCATCGAAGATTTCACCCACAAGAATTTCCTGAACGTCATCCCCGACACTTCAGTCGGGGAAGCCGACCGCATTTTGATCTGCACCGGAAAAATCGGCCACGAACTCCAGGCCGAACGCAAACGCAGAAAAGACACCAGCACCGCAATCGTTTTCCTGGAACAACTCTACCCATTCCCCGAGCAGGAAGTCGTCGCCGAATTCGACCGCCATGGCAAGAATGCCGACATCGTCTGGGTGCAGGAAGAACCCGCCAACATGGGAGCCATGTTCAACATGCTCCCGCGCCTGAAGCGCATCTCCGGCGACCGTCCCGTGCTCTCCGTGAAGCGTTCCTCCGGCGCCAGCCCCGCGACCGGAAGTGCCAAAGCCCACGAGGTCGAACAAAAAACTCTGCTGACCCTGGCCTTCACGACCAAATAGGAATGCTCATGTGGGGACAGCCGCCCTCGGTTGTCCCGCCGAGCGAAACTCGGCGAGGTTGTGTGGAGCGGGCGCTCCTGCCCGCTTCCCTTTGGATAGAATGGTGCCGCGGGGCGAAAGCACAATCCGGGAGGCACCTTCATGCGCCTAACCTCTATCGTTGTCCTATGTGTGGTTCTGCTCTTCTTAGTTCTGCCGCGACCAGTGCTCGCGCAGGATTTTCTGCCTCGTCCGAGGCTCATTTCGGTGACCGGAACCGCCGAGGTCAACGTCGCTCCCGACGAAGCGGTTCTGAGCCTCGGGGTCGAATCACGAGATAAAGATCTGAGTGTTGCCAAGGCTCAGCACGATAGCCGCGTCAGGAAGTTACTGGCCGAGGCGCGCAACGCCGGCGTTGAGGAAAAGAACATTCAGACAAGCGCGCTCCAGATGCGCCCTGAGTATTCCGAAGAAAAGGTGCCGAAATTCTTAGCTTACGAAGTTTCGCAGACAATCCAGGTGACTCTCAAGGATTTGTCGAAGTACGAAAATCTGATCACGAAGTTGCTCGAATCAGGCGTGAATCGGATTGACAGTGTCGAGTTCCTTCTCGCCGAACCCAGAAAATACAAAGACGACGCGAGAGTAAAGGCAATCAGAGCGGCCCGAGAGAAGGCTACCGCAATGGCAGCAGAGCTGGGTCAGACGATCGGCAAGCCGTGGGACATTTCCGAAGACACCTTCAACGGCGTGTTTGCACAGACGAACAGCTTTGTACAGGCAAACAACTACGCCGTACAAGCAAGCTACGACAGAGGCCCGGCAGCGGAGGAATCCACGGTCGCTCCGGGCCAAGTCTCAATACGCGCATCTGTCAGGGTCAGCTTCCAGTTGGAATAACTGGGTGCCCCATTTGTCTCGCCGTTTCTTGTTAGACGTGGGGATATATGCCGGATGCTAATCTAACTTTCCGACGCCACCATGCCCCGCCACGCCCAACCCCTCCGCATCGCCATTGATACCGGCGGCACCTTCACCGACTGCGTCTGGATCGATCGTGCGACTCGCCGCCTCCGCATGCTCAAAGTCTTCTCCACTCCCGCCGATCCCTCCCAGGCCATCGTCGAGGCCCTCCGCCAGATCGCCGAACAGAAAACCGGCGACGACAACGAACTCATCCTCCTCCACGGCACGACCGTCGGTACCAACACGCTCCTCGAACGCAAAGGCGCCCGTACCGCGCTCGTCACCACTGCCGGATTCGAAGACGCCATCGAAATCGGACGCCAGGCCCGCCCCAAGCTCTACGATTTCTTCTTTGATCGCATCGAGCCGCTCGTCCCCAAAGATCTGCGTTTTGGCGTGAACGAACGCACCGCCAGTGACGGCGAAATTCTGACCGAACCCGCGCCCGAAGAATTGCACAGCCTCGCCGCTCAAGTCTCCGCCGCCAAACCACAATCCATCGCCGTCTCGCTGCTTTTCTCCTTCGCAAATCCGAAAAATGAACTAGCCATCGCCGCGGCGCTCCACTCACTCGCCGTCCCGCTCTCCATCTCGCACCAGATCCTCCCCGAATTCCGCGAGTACGAGCGCACTTCCACAGTCGTCATTAACGCCTACCTGCAGCCAGTCATGCAGAGCTATCTGGAAAATCTCGAACGCCGCGCGGTCGAATTGGTAGAAGAGAGGCACTTCAGGGCCGTAACGCGTATTCACGATGTGGAAGAGCGGCGCTTTAGCGCCGCGAAAAGCGCCCCCAGGCAAGGGGCTTCAGCCCCTGTGCCCCGCATCTTCGTCATGCAATCCAGCGGCGGCATCACCGCACTCTCCACCGCCGCCCGCGAACCGGTCCGTACCGTCCTCTCCGGGCCGGCCGGAGGCGTAGTCGGCGCCGGCGCTTCTGCCCGCGCCAGCGGCTTCGATCGCATCATTGGCTTCGACATGGGAGGCACCTCTACCGACGTCTCTCTCGTCGAAGGTGCGATCACTACCGCAACCGACGCCCACGTTGCTGGATTCCCCGTCAGCGTCCCCATGCTGGATATCCACACCGTCGGTGCCGGCGGAGGCTCGCTGGCCCGCTTTGACGCCGCCGGCGTTTTGCGTGTCGGCCCCGAATCCGCCGGAGCCGATCCCGGTCCCATCTGCTACGGACGCGGGACGCAACCCACCGTCACCGACGCCAATCTCCTCCTCGGTCGCCTGCAGCCCACGCGCTTTCTCGGCGGCGACTTCGCTCTGAATCTCGAACGCACCCGCCGCGTCACCAAAGAGTGGCTGAAGCAACATAAGAGCCGGCTCACGCTGGACCAATTCGCCGCCGGCGTCATCCGCGTCGTCAACTCCACCATGGAGAAAGCCATCCGCGTCGTCTCCATTGAGCGCGGACGCGATCCTCGCCATTTCGCACTCGTCGCCTTCGGCGGCGCCGGAGGCCTGCACGCCTGCGCTCTCGCCGAAGCGCTCAGCATTCCGCGCGTGATCGTGCCCGTGCTTCCCGGCGCGCTCTCCGCGCTCGGCATTCTCGCCAGCGATGTCGTGAAGGATTATTCCCGAACCATCCTGCGGCGCGTTTCCGGCGATATCCCTCTCGCACAACTGAACCGCGAATTCTCAGCCTTGGAAAACCTCGCGGCCAGAGATTTCCGCGAAGAAGCCTGGCAGGGAAGACCCCGCTATCGCCGTAGCGCCGACCTCCGTTACCGCGGCCAGGGATACGAACTCAACATCCCGTTCACACAAAATCTGCTGCGTGACTTTCAGCAGGAACACCAGCGCCGCTACGGCTACACGCACCCAGGCCGCGAAGTCGAAATCGTCACGCTCCGCCTGCGCGCCACGTTGAAATCCCCGCAGTCGGGAGTCACCACTGCCCGTGTGGGGACGACGAGTGTGGGGACGGGCATTGTGGGGACGGACACTCTTGCCCGTCCAGGCCGAGCGAAGCTCGGCGGGATTTCCTCGCCACGAAGCCCAGTCCTCTTTGACGACAAGAAGCTTCTTACGGAGGTCTATTCCCGCGATGATCTTTACCTCGGTAGAAAGTATTCCGGTCCCGCCATCATCACCGAATACAGCGCCACCACCCTCATCCCGCCCGGCAAGCGCTTCCACCTCGACCGCGCCACCAACCTGATTGTTACAATCCGATGAATATCCAGCCTGGCAGGGCTTCTGGCAACTGGCTACTGGCAACTGTTTTTCCAGATACAATGATCCCGTGAAACCCAGCATCTTTGTTGTGGAAGACGATCCCGACATTTCCCGCCTTGTTCGCCATCATCTTGAACACGAAGGCTTCAACGTGCGCGTCTATCCCACCGGAGTCAATGTCCTGGCCGATGCAGAACGCCAGCGCCCGGCGCTCTTCGTGCTCGACATCATGGTTCCAGGCAAAGACGGCCTCGAAATCTGCCGTACAGTTCGCCAGACCGCCGGCCTCGCCTCCGTCCCCGTCATTTTCCTGACCGCCAAAAGCAGCGAAGCCGACCGCGTTCTCGGACTCGAGCTTGGCGCCGACGATTACATTCCCAAGCCCTTTAGCCCGCGCGAACTCGTAGCCCGCGTCAAGGCCGTGCTGCGCCGCTTCGAGCGGCCGCTCCCACCCAGCCCCTTGAAGGTCGGCGAGATTGAAATTGACCCCTCGGCGATGACCCTCATGGTGCGCGGCCAACTGGTTCCCACCACCGCCACCGAGTTCCGCCTGCTCGATTACTTTGCCCGCCACCGCGGACGCGTCTTCACTCGCGACCATCTGCTCGACTCCGTCTGGCGCGATACCTCTTACGTGACTCCACGCTCCGTCGATGTCTACGTCCGTCGTATCCGGGAGAAAATCGAGCCCGACCCCGAGAACCCCCGTTACCTCAAGACGGTCCGCGGCGCCGGCTACCGTTTCGAGGTCCCCAAATGAGGCGAAAGTGAAGAATCGCATCTTCTTCAAATTGCTGGCCGCTTTCTTGATCGTGATCGCCGCGACCGCCGTGACGCTCGACCTTATGCTGGGCAGCGCCTGGGAAGCCTCTCTGCGCACTGAGATCGAACGCAGCCTTGCCCAGAAGACCCTCCTGTTCGCCCACCGCGTCGAAACCGACCGCGCCCACTCTCTCACCGAGATCGCCGCTCAGGAGGCCCAGGCCGCCGGCGCCCGCGCCACCATCATTGACGCCTCCGGCAAAGTGCTCGCCGATTCTGAATCCGATCCCGCGAAAATGGAGAACCACGCCACCCGTATTGAGTTCGCCGCCGCTCTTGCCGGCAAGACCGGAAGCAACGAACGCCGCAGCGCTACCCTCGGCATTCCGTTTCTCTACGTGGCCACTTCCTTTTCCGGGGGCGCCGTTCGCTTCGCTTATCCTCTTTCCGATGTCGAGGCGGTACAGGCGCAGGTCCGCCGCCGTCTGCTCTGGGGGTCGGCGCTGGCGCTGCTCATTGCCTTGTTCGTTGCCGCCATGGCTTCGATCGTTACCGCGCGCCGCCTGGAGCGCATTGTGGACGTCGCCGCTCGCATCGAGCGTGGCGACCTTCGCGCCCGCGTGGACGACCCTTCGCTCGACGAAATTGGCCGCGTGGCTGTCGCCATTGACAGAACTGCCGGCCAGGTCGAGCGCAGTTTCGCTGCCGTGCGTTCCAGCCAGCGTCAGCTCGAGACCCTGCTCAACAGCATGCAGGACGCCGTCATTGCCGTCAGCGCCGATGGCCTGGTGCAGTGGGCCAACCAACCCATGGACCGCCTCGTCCCGCAGCGCACTCGCCTGAATGCTCCCGTCGTCGAAACCGTCCGCGATCCCGATTTCCTGGCCACCGTTAAGACCGCGACCGCGAGCAAACAGGTAAAGACCGCGCGCGCTACTTCCATCGTTCCCGGCCGCGCCTTCGACGTCACCGCCGCGCCTCTGCCCGATGGTGGCGCCGTCGCCGTGCTCCGCGATCTGACCGAGACCGAGCGCGTCGAAAAGACCCGCCGCGATTTCATTGCCAACGTCTCCCACGAGTTGCGCACTCCCCTGACTTCGATTCAGGGATACTCCGAGACTTTGCTTGACAGCATGCCCGAGAACGGCGCTCACAACCGCGAGTTCCTGGAGATCATCCGCAAGAACGCCGCCCGCATGTCGCGCCTCACCGAAGATCTTCTCACTCTGGCCCGCGTCGAATCCGGCGAAACCCGCTTCGAGACCGAAGCGGTGCCGCCCATCGAACTTCTCCGCGATGCCGAAGAGAGTTTCCGCGAAATCTCCCGGGGCCAGGGCGTGGAGTTGCAAATCATCGAAGAACAGGACATCGGGAACAAGAACGCTCCACAAGCCACCGGCTCGGTCGAGTCCCTGCCCTTGGTGCTAGCCGATCGCGAAGCGATTCACCAGGTTTTCTCCAACCTCATTGACAACGCCATGAAGTACGGGCGTTCCGGCGGCCGCATCCACCTCGGCGCGCGGACGGCCAAGCGCGGCATCGAATTCTACGTGCAGGATTTCGGCGCCGGCATTTCCTCCGAGCACCTGGCGCGCCTCTTCGAACGCTTCTATCGCGTGGATAAAGCCCGCTCCCGCGAGTCCGGCGGCACCGGACTGGGCCTGGCCATCGCCAAACACATCATGCTTGCTCACGGCGGTTCCATCCGGGCCGAAAGCGAACTCAACCACGGCAGCACCTTCCTCTTCACCCTCCCCACCGCCTGAGTGCACGGAGACGTGCGTGCCCCATCCTGGCCGCGTTCTCTGCGGCTGGAACTGGTCTCACAAATGGTTTGTGGAAGGGCACGGCTTCAGCCGTGCTGCTCGAAGCCAAGAAGAATGCGGGCTTTAGCCCCTGAGTCCCAGAGATTTCTTCGCCGAGACGATTTGTAAGACCAGTTTCTAGAGCCTGCCCTGCGCTTGTCGAACGGCTGGGGATGTCGCCTTCCTCTAAGTTTTCCTTGCATTTGTTTTGTCTTGTCCGACAATAGCCTTTAGTCTTTGGCAATGTGCTTCGCACCAAGCTGGCATCAGAAAATAGCCGAAAATTCACAGCTTATTAACCACGATGTCCACCAGAAGACCTATGCTTAGCCATTGGCCAGCCAATCGCACGAACGGCCGAACCGTGGTGACCCGCAGCCGAGACCTCGTCGTCGCCCGCGTTCCGACCCGGCGGATACCCTCATGAATACCGCGATCAAGAACGAACCGGAGCCGGCGCATCACTACATCGTGCGCCGCACCGTGGAAGCCTGTCACCTTGCCAAGGAAGCGGCAGCCGCCGCAGCCGAGGGCATCGCCACCGGCTCCAACAGCTTGCTCAATTCCCTGCGCCAGCGCGAGCGCGACCTCGACACGCTCGACATGGAAATTGACGCCGGCGTCACCGCCGCCATCACCGAAGTCGGTCCTGCCGAGGCGCGTGAACTCCTCGCCTGCATGAAATTCATGATCGGCCTTGAGCGCATCGGCGACCTGCTGCTCAGCTTTGCCAACAGCGCACAGGCCGCCGGCGGACGCATCGACTCCGAGGATACCCGCGACCTCACTCACATGGCCACCATTCTCGAGAAGATGTTGACCGATTGCGGCGACGCTTTTTCCGGTCGCGACGTCACCAAGGCGATCGAAGTCCTCCGCGCCGACGCCGAGATGGATCGCCTGCGCAACCTCATTTTCCTGCGTCACATCGAGAACCCCGAAAACGTTCACCGCCAGGCCAGCCTGCAGGTTATCTTCATGACCCAGTCGATGGAACGTGCCGGCGATCACGCCAAGAATCTCGCCGAGGAAGTCTGTCACTTCGTCAGCGGCCACACCGTCCGCCACGTCCTGATGGCCTACGACAAGCCCGTCGAACAAATGTTTATTGATTACCTCCGCCGCCGCGACCAGCACCACTAGATCGCCGTTACAACTGCGACCTGAGTGCTTGTGTGAACGCGGATACAAATCGCCGTATTCTCCAGCCTCCACGTCTACCGTTTCTGGAATATTCCCCTGCGCAAGTTGCGTCCATGATGCAAACCATAAGTGATTCCAACTCCGGCGTGCGCAAAAACAGCCGCAACATTTACGCATTGTTGATAAGCGTCCTGGGGATACTCGGTTAGTTGGCGCGAATGCAATCGTGACATTGAGAACACAGCTGGCAGCTCTGCTGGTTTAAGAACCTCCACTTAGAGGGTAATTCACGCAAATCAGAGAGTAGTGCAACATCTTCCACCGAACCATCCAGCGGAACGGCGCCGCAGCGCCCGCCGCATTCCGTGGCTTCGTTGGATTCGTTGCGCCGGATTATCCACGGGTGCTGGCCTTCATTAACACAGGCAGAAAAGTACACGCTGTTTCCTTGTCTAGTCTGCTCGCGACCACGCGCGTCCTCATCCGTCGTGACTTTGGAAACAGTATTGCCTCTATGAATACAGCGAACTGGGGGCAATGTGGGGAATCAGGAACTGTGCTTGCCCCCGCAAATTCCGGAGGCTCCAATGATCGAGAAGTGTGTCAGGTGGGAGAGTGTTTTTGTCATTGTGATGTTATTGGTCGCTACTGGCATGCTGCTCGGCCAGGGCATCGTGACCGGGTCCATTTCCGGTACAGTCGTGGATCCGCAGAACGCGGTCGTGGCCGCCGCCAACGTGCGCGCTACCCAAATCGAGACCAACCGCGTTTTCACGACTACAAGTTCGGGCGCTGGCGTCGTTCAGCTTCCGTCCCTGCCGCCGGGCACGTATAGCGTGACTGTTGCGGCGAAGGGCTTCGCTCCCTACGAACTACAGAATGTTGTCGTGGAAGTTGGCAAGAATACTGCTCTCGGCGCCATAAGCCTCAAGCTCGGCAGCGCTGCAGAAACGGTAACGGTTGAAGGCGCAGCCCCTCTTGTCGAAAGCACAACCGATCAACTGTCTCAGACTTTCGACGACAAAGAGGTCGCTAACGTCCCTCTGGGCAATACCTACGATTCTTTTGTGCTCTTCACTCCGGGTGTGGCCACCTCGGGCAGCGGAGGATTCGAGAACAACAATGGTGCGGAGTTGTCGATCAACGGCCAACGCTCACGCTCGAACAACTATCAGTTGGACGGCGAAGCTAACAACGACACTACCATCGGCGGACCCTCGTTCTTCTTTGGCAACCAGGACGCTATTGCCGAGCTGCAGGTCGTAACCAACTTCGACGCTGAGTACGGACGCAACATGGGCGGCGTAGTCAATTACGTCACGAAAGGGGGAACCAACCAGTTCCACGGCACGGGATACGAATTTTGGCAAGGCGACACGTTCGACTCTTTCCAGAACCAGGAAAAGAATCCTATCTTGGGGTTCTGTGCCCCCGGCGTAAGTTCCAGCACCGGTTGCACAACGCCGGTCATACCAAAGTTCGTGCAGAACCAATGGGGCGGCACGATCGGCGGGCCCATCAAACGAGACAAGGTTTGGTTCTTTGGCTCTACCAATTGGGAGCACATCCGGACTTCGGGTTTCCCCTTTTCCAGTGGTCAGTCGCTTACTCCTACTGCGCAAGGCATTCAACAGCTGCAGGCTGCATTTCCCAATAACCCTGCCGTTACAGCTCTGTCGGAGTTCGGCCCAGCTACCATCATGCTTGGTAATCCCACGTTCAGCGATGTTCAGAACGTTACCGTGTCCGCTCTCGGAACCACGGTTCCGATCCAGATGGGTTCGATCACGCGATCCCTGCTGCAGCCTTGCAATGACGAGGAGGTGACGGGGCGGGTTGATTTTCAATTAACCAGCAAGGATCGTTTTTTTACCCGTTACCTCTATCAGAATACCCTCGTGACCAACGAGGATTTCTTTGGTCCGGCGGCGGGAGCAGCCGGCCAGATTGTGAATGTCCCGGGCAGGACCCAGCAAATCGGTCTGGACCTGACCCATACCTTCAACCCGTCGTTCCTGAACCAGGTGCGATTCAGCTTCTCCCGCTCCCGTTCTGAATTTGATGGTGGTGGCTTTCCCACCTGCGTTCTCAGCGACGCCGGTGCGTGCCCTCCGTCGATCAGCTTCAACGACCAGACGGTCTCGCCCCTGGGCCAGAGTTTCTTTTTCCCTCAGGGGCGCATCATCAACGTCTATCAACTGCAGGACAATGCCTCGATGGTTCACGGCAAGCATGTGATGAAGTGGGGTGGCGAGTACGACAAGCAGCGTGCACCCAATTACGGGCTGTTTCCCCAGAATGGAACTTTCCTGTTCCAAGACTTCGACTCCTTCATCGCCAATACTCCAGTGAACGGGACCACCACCGTCGCCTATGGCCAATCGGTCTTACGCTTCAAAGAAAACGACCTGGGACTGTACTTTCAGGACGACTGGAGGGTGAAAGAGAACCTCACCGTGAATCTCGGACTGCGCTGGGACTGGTACCAGCAAGCTGCCAACCTGCTGCACGACGAGAGCGTTGCTCAGCAGACTGGCCCCAATCATCTTTGGGATCAATCTCTCCCGCTCAGCTTGACCACCGTGCCGGATCTTCCCAACCAGTACCACAATTTTGGACCGGTGGTGGGTTTTGCCTGGACGCCGCACATGCTGCCGGCTCTGTTTGGCGCGGACAAAACAGTGATTCGAGGCGGTTTCCGTATCGCCTATGATTTCATCTACTACAACCTCGCCACCAACGTGCAGGGGAGTTCGCCGTTTACCAATCTCGCAACCGTCCCCAATGCGCAGGGCAATGGTGCGGCGGGGTTGCCCAACGTGACGCCGGTCGACGGCGCTACCGTCACCGCCGCGTTGTTCCCGCTGGCGCCCAAGGGAAACCCGGGTTTTGCCGGGGAAACGAAGTTCGGCAGCAACTTCCGCAATCCCTACTCCCAGCAGTGGAACCTGGGTATCGAGCGTCAAATCAGCGGCAAAATGGCAGCTGAAGTTCGCTATGTGGGAAACCACACGGTGGCCAATTTCCAGGAAGTCAACGGGAATCCGGACCTGGCGCCATTGGTCAACAATGGCTTTGGCAACCTGATTCCATCCGGCATGACTCCCTGCAACAGCGCGACATCTGTTCCCGGCAATACCGGAAGTGATGCCTTCGGAACCGTGGGCTACGCCAACTGCAATTTCAGCAAGGTGGTCGACTACACCAACACCGGCTACTCCATTTACAACGGCCTGCAAACCCAGTTCCGGCTGCAGAACTGGCATGGTTTCACCGGAGAGCTTTCCTATACCTGGAGCAAGACCGTTGACAACGCCTCCGAGGCTTTCCAGGCTAACTCAGGCTTGGGAACGATCTTTGATCTTGCCCAGAATCCCTTTGATATCGGCAAAGCGGAGCGGGCCAACAGCAGCTATGACTATCCCAACCTGTTTAACATGCTGTGGGTTTATGACCTGCCGTTCCGGAAGAACCAATCCGGTTTCCTGGGGCACCTGATGGGCGGCTGGCAGATCAACGGCACCTATCGCTACACCAGTGGTCAGCCGTGGACGGTATTGCAATCGGCTGGTCAGGGATTGTGCGACCCTGCCAAATTTACCGGCACGTCCAGCTTCGACGCGTGCCGCCCGTTTCTAGGCAATGCCAGCGCGCCGTTTAACCAGGTGGGATTCTACTGCAACGGCTCTACCCAATGCGTGGATGGCACGGGCGCGTCGCTCCCGGCTGGGACGTTGGTTCTTTACGATACCGGCTGCGTCAACAACGGGTGTGCGCTGACGCCGATCACGCCGGCTCAGGTCCACTTTATTATCAACAACCTTGCCGCGGCCCAGGTTTTCGGCACGCCCTTCTCACCCTTGGGCCGGAACACCGAGCGCGGCCAGCCGATCAGCACCGTAAACCTGGCCGTGTTCAAAAACACCAGGGTCACCGAGCGTCTTACAGTTCAGTTCCAGGCCGAGGCCTTCAACCTGTTTAACCATCAATGGCTGGGAATACCCAATGTCAACGCCAACGCAGCCGTCACGATCCCCAGCGGGCCCGCCGCCGGGATCACGCCCTTCGGCAGTTCGTTGTTCAACCCTAACGGTGGCGACACCTTTGCCGGCAACAACATCACCGACGGCATTGCGCAGCGCCGCCTGCAGTTCGGAGCCAAGATCATCTTCTAGGCCGCAACCCGGGCGACATTTTCGCGCTGCATATCGCGCTGCCGGGCTGCAAATGGTGGAAGTGCGCAGGCCTCTGGCGAAAGGCGACGAGCCCTATCCCTGGATCAGCGAAACCCGCATCGCACCCTGGGCCATCTACGTCCTGCGGCGGTCAAACTGAAAGCGCGTGCCCCACCCTTCTCGCGTTGTCCGCGAGAGGGTGGGATTTTGACTTTCCCTACCGAAGAACTGATCCCGTGATTGCCCCTCACCCAAACCTCTGGTGCTCCTTCCAGAACTCAGGCCAAGGTTCGCGTGGTCCACCACACACAAAAATATCCGGATGGTCCTCGCTCTCCTCATTCTTCACCCCATACGGATTGCCGTTATGTCCCGCTAGCCGGCATGCGGTGAAGGCCTCCTCCACTTGCTCCCGTGACCACCCCACCACAATCAGCGTCGCCGGCGGCGGCGTGGGATATCCGCGCAACCACGCCGAGTTGGTTAAGCTGATCGGCGGCGGCAGATGATACGCCGGCCCCAGAATCTCGATCGCGCCCGCTTCGCCATAGTTTCCCACCAGCATGCGGGCACCCTCTCGCTGCTCAGCGGGTAACGAATCTCGAACGTCAGCCACCGCCTTCACTAGATCATCCCAGCCAATCTGCTCCCGCATATCGCCGTTGTTCTTGAGTGCAAATTCCTTCAGCGGCCCGCCGGACGCAAGCGGAATGATCATCGCCCCGAACAGCAGGCCATAGGCTGCCAGCCCGGTGAAAAATACTCCTTCGACCGTCCGCCGCCATCCTCGCGACAACCTCGCAACCCATCGCTCTCCCGCCACTGCGCCCATCGCAAGCAGCATGGGATACGCCGCCCCCAGGTAGTAGAAGCGCGCCTTCGTCACCGCGAACACCGCCAGCGGGATCAAATACATCCACGCCAGCATGCGGTATCGCGAACTGCGCAGGAAACAAATCAGCCCCACAATCCACAACGGCACCGCAAACAGATCCGTGCAAATCCGGAACTGCTGGCGAAAAAATCCTTCCGCTCGCCCCTCGCCCACATCCCGCGCATGAATATGCTGCAGAAAGTGCAGCGAGATGAAATCATGCCGCACCTGCCACACCAGGTTCGGCAGACAAATCATGAACGCCAGCGCCATCCCGCCCCAGAACCACCCGCTGCGAAACAACTTCCGTGCCCGCGTCAGCACCAGCCCGCCCAGAATTCCGGCCACATAGAAACACATCGTGTACTTGGTCATTAGGCCCACGCCCGCGGTCGCCCCGATCGCCAAACACCATCGTGGATCTTCCGTCTTCAGCAGGCGAATCACGAAATACGCGATCAGCACCCACCACAGATAATCGAAGGTCGTGTATTGGAATTCCGTTCCCTCGAAAAGAGCGAGCGGCGCGAGCGCGGACGCTAGCGCCGCTGTCGCCTGTGCCAGCCGCCCGCCGCCCAGTTCCCCCGTCATGAGCCCAGCCACAACGATAACCAGCCCTTGCGCGATCACCGAGAACAGCCGCAGTCCCACCAGCGAGACCCCAAACAGCCCCAGGCTGATGCGCTCCACGAACGGCGTGAACGGAGGATACGCCACAAACCCCCAATCCAGGTGCAGCGCATCGCTCAGCGTCTGCAGTTCGTCGCGATGAAACCCGTAGCGGCTGTTCGTCAGCACGTGAACCAGCGCCACCGCTCCCGCAATTCCCAGTAGCATCGCGCTGTCGGCCCGCGACTGGCCGCCAGCGGGGGCGAGACCACCCCCTGATAAGTCTTGTTCAGTGTCCATGCAGTCTTTCCCTCAGTAACATTACGCTCCGCGGCATGCTCCAGTTCCCCAACCCGCCCGGAGCAGCATATCAGTCTACAGACACTCAACCCTGAAGCTGCGCTGTGGGACGAACAGCGCTCCAAGCCGCGCAGCGGCGGCATGTGAAAGCCCGGCACGGAAGTGCCGGGAAGGCAAAAGTGGGAAGAGTCGAGTCCGCTTTAGCAGACGGCACGAGTTTCGCAACAGACTCATGGGATAGCCCAGAGCCTGCCCAGAGCGCAGCCGAAGGGACGGAAGTCCTGGGTAAGCCCGGAAGAATGTAACGGGTCCGATTCTAGAGCATTTCGGAAATAGTGTGACCTATACATTTGTCATCCTGAGCGAAGCGAAGGACCTATGTACTTGTCGGCCAGTTGCATAGGTCCTCCGCGGCAAAGGGCGCCGCTCAGGATGACAAAACTTTGGACTGTAGTAAAAACGAACCCGCTTTAGGTGTTAGAAGTGACTACTTCGAGAATAATGTCCGGGCCTTATCCCAAATGAGCATTAGGAAAACTATTTCGACCTACGGTTGATGAGTGATAACGCGATTTTTCGTCAACTATCCGCTGTGCAACGCGGAGCTGAATTGCCTTTGGGTGGTTATCATTGTTGAGAGCTACTCCTCCCAGCGTCAGAAACTTTTGCGTCATTGAGCAGTTGATCGAGTTGGGAACGGTCCAACCGTTGCCCATTTACGACAACCGAATCGATCTTCTTCGTATTTGAGATGTCTGCCAGCGGATCAGCATTCAGCACGACCAGATTGGCTGTGTAGCCGCGCTCGACACGACCCCAGGTTTTTGTTAATCCCAAGAGCTGGGCGGGATTGGTCGTGGCGGTCTCCAGTGCCTGCATGGGAGTGAGCCCAGCTTCTACGAACAGCCCGAGTTCGTCGTGCAAACTGAATCCTGGATAGGTATACGGGACGGTGATGTCCGTTCCTGCCAGAAGGCGGATGCCAAGCGTCTGCGCCCGATCGACTTCTTCGAGCGTCCTGGCGTACTCACGCTTTCGCATGGCGATGTATTCTGGCGTCCGATATTTCGTCAGCATCCCGTTTTCCGGCTTCCACCATTTGAGTTCCTCAGCCGAAACATACTGCTTTCGGGGATCGGGCTTTTTATCGAGCTCGTCGATAAATGTGAGCGCCCGCTCGGTTACGAGCGTTGGAGTGATGAAAGTCTGGTTCTTCGCCAACAGTCGGTAAGTTTCATCCGCGCGCTGCTGGCTGAAGTGGTCGAGCATCGCCGTGTTGTCTTTTGCGATCTTTGCCGGTATCAATGAGTAGTTCTCGGTGCGAATCGCCTCCTGAAAGGTCGATTGGTCCGTTTGCTGACTGATCTTCTGCTCTTCGATCGTCGAGCCCCCGGCGAGAAATATTCCATGTTCGAGCGTGCGCTGGCCTGCCTCAGAAGCTTCCCTAATGCTTATGGGATTAGGAAGATGTCCGGCGAAGGGAAAGCCGAGTTTCTTCGTTTCGTCTGCGATGGCGTAATATTCTTCCCGCGAAAGCCCGTCGTAGACTTTGACGAAGTCTGCTCCCTGTTCTTTGAGGGAACGCACTGTGGAGCGTGCCTCGTCCGGCGTTTTTACGGAGACGGTAAATTGCGGATTTGACCAGGAATCTGGGCCGTCAACGATGGGCCCGCAAGCGACAATCTTTGGCCCCATACGCTTTCCTGAGGCAATAGCATCGCGTAGAGGAAAGACCTCTTTGGCGATGCCGCCCATGTTGCGGATTCCGAGCACTCCGTTGGCTATGTCCATCTTTAAGTCGCGATCTGCGTCGCGAAAGTGGACGTGCATGTCCCACAATCCGGGGATCACGAATTTCCCGGTACCGTCGATCGCTTTAGCGGAGGCGGGAATTTTGAGATCTTTTGTTTTGCCCGTTGAAGCGATCTCGTGGCCGCGGATGAGGATAGTCATATCCGGTTTTGGCTTGTCGATGCCAGGATTGATGATGGTGACATGCGTGAGCGCCAGGTCACTGGACTGCGCCAGAACTACTCCCGCAGACCCTAACACTGCGCCAAGCCCGAGGCCCAACAGCAGAATTGAACAGACGCATGCCTTCATAGGAACCTCCATTGGATTTACAAGACCCAAATGAATTACTGACCGCAACCTGGGCAGGCTGTTTTCATCACGTAGCCTATATAGCCCGCAAACCACACCATTAATGCCAACGCCGCCGTCACGGCGACGATCGGAGGCATGCGTTCGGCAAGACGACCGGGCAAAGCAATAGTGACGAACTCCCACGTCGCGCTGAACCAGACACGAAGCAGACCGGGAAAACCGCTTCGGGAGTACGCTTCTGAGACCTGTTCATCGAAGACCTCGACCATCTCGGCGCCGAATGTTCGGCGAAGCTCGCTGGGATAGAGGACAAGAAACCTCTCGTAAAACTCGCGGCTTACTTCTAGGACGGACGAGGCGGAGTTGTCGTTAACGTGCGTCACTGGGGACCAACCTCCTGCGCTGGGCGGAGCGCACCAGCGACTCCATACGATGCAACTCGGCTTCGAGTAACTGGCGACCGCTACGTGACAGCCGATAACAGCGGCGACGGCGTTCGGAGTCCGACGAGGTCGATGTCTCTTCGATGAGCCCGAGCTCCAGCAAGCGCTGGATGGTGGTGTAGAGTGTCCCCGGTCCCATCGTGAATTGTCCGCCGGAAACGGTCTCTGCTTCCTTCATGATGGCATAGCCGTGCTTTTCGCCTTCCGCAAGCGCAAAGAGAATGTAGAACATCGCCGGACTAAGAGGTAGCAGCTCGCGAACAGGATCAGGGATTCCCGTCTTCGTCATATATCACGAAGTGATATATCAGAATCGGATATATGTCAAGCTGTTATTTGGCGGGACAGGAAAAATAATTGGCGTAACCACGCGATAGCGCTCAAAACCCCCGCTCAGGGCTCAATGAGTTAGCCATGGGCCTGCGGGATCTCATCACGGCTAGGATTCGCTCGAAGGGCCACGTTCGAAGGGTGGGTTTCTACTCCAACTTGAACACCGTCTCGTAATGCGCCGACCGCGCATCGAAATGGGAGAGCAACTTTCGCGCCTCGGGCTCGATGACTGCGACCTCGTAATCTTCACCGGCGAATTCTTTCACCGCTTCGACCGAATCGAACCGCGTGATCGTCACGAACTCTACTTCCAGACTCGCGCTCTGATGGTTCGCATCGCGTCGCAGCAACTCCGCTCCCTTAAACCCCCGCACGCGGTGAATACCAGGCAATATCTCCGCCCGCAACAAACTCTCATATGCGTTCGCGTTCTCGCGCGTGGTCCATCCATGCCAGATTCGGCTGATCATGACACCCTCCTGATCGCGGGACGCAGTTCGCCCTCAGCAGGCCGTGCCGTCCCTTCCGCACCAATAGCTGTCGTCCGCTCGCCGCGGCGGATCAGCACAATCGCTCCCAGGATTGCCACCGACGAGACCACCACACGCGTGGTCATCGGCTCGGACGCCAGCAGCCATCCCAGCAGCACCGCGACCACTGGATTCGCGTAGGTGTGCGTCGCCACCAGCGTCGGCGGACACCGCTGCAGCAGCCACATGTAGGCCGTGAACGCTACCACCGACCCGAACACGATGAGATACGCCAGGCCAAGCTCCGACTTGAGCGAAATGCTCGCCCAGTGCGTGGTCCTAAACTCGCCGGTCAGGCCCGCGGCGATCAGCAACATGGCAGCGCCGCAGATGGTCGGGAGCGCGGTGAGTCCCAGCGCGTCCGTGGGCAGCTTCAGCTTGGGAGAGATCACAACTCCTGCCGACCACGACAGCGAACCCACGAGCACAGCCAGCACTCCGGGCAGACTCGAGCCCTTCGTGGTCAGCTCTGCGCCGGTCAGCATGGCCACTCCAACCACGCCCAAACCCAAGCCCAGCGCGCTGATCCGGCTGATTCGCTGCTGGCTCATGGCCCAAGCCAGCACCAGAATAAACATCGGTTCGGTCGCGATCAGCAACGCCGCCAGTCCTGACCCCACGTATTGCTCCGCCCAATGCAGCGACCCGTGGCCAATCAGAAAGAACAACGCTCCTAAAACGAATCCAGAAATCCAGTGCTCGCGCGTGGGACGAAACCCGCGCACCCACGCCCACGCCAGCAGAATCCCGCCAGCGATAGAGTGCCTGATGCCCGCCGTCACCAGCGGCGGAATCGTTTCCACCGCGTAACGAATGGCGAGGTAGGTCGAGCCCCAGATGATGTAGATGGCGGCGAAGGCCAGCGCCAGCTTGACGGCATAAGCCCGGTCGTGACCGGATGCGGGTTGGCCGGAGTTGGGCACGATCACTGGCCTGCCTCCTATGTTTATCATTTTTCCTTTCGCGAGCCTGCGGTCGCAAATCAGGGCCAGAATCTGGGTGGGTTCATGGCGGAACATATTCTAACCTCCAAACGATCTGTCACAGGTTAGGTATAATCTAGGCATTGGACATCTAACTTGTCAACTGTATTTTGGTGGTTAGATAATGGGTGGGAAAGGAAAAATCCTCTGACCGAGACCAAAGAAGATAGAAAGATCGCTCGCCGCCGCCCGCCGCGGTTCGATTTGATCGCCGGCGCGTTGTGTCTCGACTTCGTCAACACGCTGGACGATCGCTTCAGCAGCGAACCAAAAGAACTGCTGAAGAGCTACATCGACCTGGCTCGCTTCGGCGAGGACACGGGCATTCTCGATCCCGGACAAGTGGACCGTTTGTTCGAGCGCAGTTATACCTCACCCGAAGCTGCGCAGCGGGCGCTCAGTTCGGCGATCGAGCTGCGCGAAGCCATATACGCGGTGTTCACGGCGATCCTGAACAAGAAGCCCGTGCCTGCGCCGGCGCTGACAACGCTGAACCAGTACTTGCAGGCGGCAGCGCAGTACGCGCAGCTCGTGCCGGTGCAGCTTGGCGGAATGAAGCCTCGCTTCGAATGGCGCTTTGGCGCCTTGCCGAGCGGCTTCGACGCTCCGCTGTGGCCGATCGCGCGCTCGGCTGGAGAACTGCTGGCCTCCGATCAACTGCCGTTCGTTCGCGCGTGCGCGTCGAACACCTGCCAGTGGTTTTTTCTGGATACCAGCAAGAATCATCGCCGGCGCTGGTGCGATATGACCAAGTGCGGCAACCGGGCGAAGTTTCGCCGCTTTTATAGCCGGAAGAAGAAGGGCTCTACGTAGGCGTCACGTGCTTGCTGGCCCGGGCGCGGGGTTCTGAGGGTAAACGCTGCCGGATTTGTTCTTGAAGGCGTCACGTGTTCACAGCGCCGCTGTTCTCTTGCGGACAGGAAGGCCTCTACGGCTTCCTGATGACCCAATGGCTGGATGGAAAAACCGTGTGTCGGGGACGAGGCGAAGTGGCAAGAAATCCGTCCCCGCACACGAAACCGTGAAGTGGCGCCTGCGTGTAGTTAGAGTGTTACGGCCGCGGTAACAGCCAGCGTCCCGTCGCCAGGTTTGCCGCCGTTGATGGTGATCGACTGAGTGTGGTCCCGTGCAAAATCCTCGACCAACTCCGTTATCGTCGTGGCCGTTGGCGAATACATGACCACGTCCAGGCTGGCATCGAGCGAGTTTATGACGGTCGTAGATGGCGTGAGCAGCACCCAGGAAAAGGGGATGTTCACCTTGCAAGTCGCCGTGGAACCCGATACGGTGGCAGTGCTGGCCGCGGTGTCATCATAGGCCACGCCCGTAAGCGTCGTCTCGCTCTCAGAAGTTGCGGCTGCATCCACGCTGCAGACGATCACATCCCCTTTGGGAACGGCTGTCTTTAACGTGATCGTAATGGTGGCCTCGATAGTGCCGGCGTACGTTGTGGTTGCAACTTCGGGCGTCGCCAGGTCTGCTGACTTACCCAGAGGATGAAAGGTTCCAGTTTTGGAATCCTGAAATCCGAAGACCTTTTTTGCAGGCGTTCGGGTTGCGGTTTGCGCGAGCGCTAGGACTGATCCACCCAGGGTCCCAAGCGCGATCACGGCGACGAGAGCGATGGAGTGTTTACGCATGCTGTGTTCCTTTCGGCGGGAATATTGGGGGGACAGCAGTTTACGACAGGTCGCCGTGTTGAACGAAGTTTTTTTTGAGAACGGCCACCGGTTGGAGTAGAAAGTCCCTATTCTCAGCTTTTGGGCTTTGCCCACGAGGGCAAGCCAAGGAAGGCCGTGGAGTGGGCCACATCCGAGAGGATTGTTAGTGAAAAGCCGCACCAATTACACATTGAGAATTGGTCGCCCTCATAGGTGCGTTTTGGGTTGGGCTGTCAAGATCAACTCCCTGGCGTAATCGTTATATTTCGAAAAGCTACGTGGCCGGAAGATTCCGCTCGGCCCGCTTTGAAAAGTGTACGATAATCCGTTCTCCCCTCGGCTGCGTGCGCAACTCTAACGCACATGTCGCGGGGCGGGCGCTGGCTTCTACCTAATCTGGACACGGGTAATCTTATGAAACGTCTTCTTGTTCTAGCTTCGCTGGCCATGACTCTCAGCCTGGGCCTGGCAAGTTTGACCGGCTGCGGCACTGCGTCGAGCAGCCAAACGACGCCGCCCTCTATTACCAGCTTCACCGCGAATCCCACCTCCATTACAAATGGATCTAGCTCGACTCTGACCGGCGTCTTCGCGAACGGCACAGGCGTTATCACCCCCGGCAATCTTCCAGCCACCAGCGGCGTGGGCGTGACCGTGAGCCCCACGGCGACCACCACCTATACTCTGACTGTTACCCCCGCGAGCGGGACAGCGGTGACCGCGCCGGCCACCATCACCGTGAACCCTGCGCCGACGATTACCAGCTTCAGTGCGAATAACAGCTCGATTACAGAAGGATCCAGCGCGACCCTGACCGGCGTCTTTGCGAACGGCACAGGCGTCATTACCCCCGGCAATCTTCCAGCCACCAGCGGTGTGGGCGTGCCGGTGAGCCCCACGGCGACCACCACCTACGTCCTCACCGTGACCAATGCCAGCGATACAGCTGTTGCCGCACCGGCCACGGTAACGGTGGCCTCGGCCACCGTTTCCTCGGTAACCGTGGATCTGACGAGCAACGGCCCCGCCGTGACCAACAAGTTGCTGGGAATGAATATGGCCGTCTGGTACGACCTGGTCACAAACCAGACCGGAATTGTGAATGGTTTGCAGGCCGCCGGAATCACCCAGGTGCGTTGGCCGGGCGGATCGGACTCCGACCTCTACCACTGGGCAACCAATACTGAGTGCAATGGCGGCTATGCCGATGGGAATGACACGTTTGCGAATTTCGTCAACGACATGGCCCTTCCTGCCAACCTCGATGTTGCGTTGACCGCGAATTACGGTTCCAATTCAGCCTGCAACGGAGGCGGTGAACCTAGCGAAGCTGCCGCCTGGGCCACGGCCGCGCTGGCGGCCGGCATCACTCCGAGCCACGTGACGGTGGGCAACGAGGAGTATGGGAGCTGGGAGTACGACCTGCACTCTACCCCGAACGACCCCACTATCTACGCCGCCGCGGTCGTGGGAACAACCGGCTACTACCAGTCGATTAAGGCGGCCAGCCCGAACACGCTGGTCGGCATCGATGTGGACGCGGATAACGCGACCAACGGATGGGACAACACCGTAATGTTCAATGCCAAGGGGTCGTATGACTTCGTGGAATACCACTATTATCCGGAGACGCCGGGCCAGGAGAACGACACTTTCATAACGCAGCAGGCGGCGCAGCAGTTGACCAAGAACATCAACACCCTCAGAACGGAGCTGACCAACTGGGGGACTCCGAACACTCCCATTTACGTGGGCGAGATCGGAGGGCCATACAGCAACCCGGGCAAGCAGAGCTGGTCGATTACCCAGGGTCTGTATGCCGGGCAGGTGCTGGGCGAGATGATGAACGATGGAGTCTCGCGCCTGACCTGGTGGATTGGATTCGGCAATTGCAATGGCACCGCCGGAAACGATACTACGTCGGTCTATGGATGGCAGGATTTCGGAGCCTACAATGTCTTCTCCGATGGCTCCGAAGATAGCAGCTGTCCGGGCGCGGGCCCCCTCGGCACCATGTCTCCCACGGCGCGAGCGTTTCAGCTGTTCAGCCAGATGGCCGTCAACGGGCAGACCGTGCTGACGACGACCGTTGTGGGCGACCCGACCGACGTGCGCGCCTATGCGGCCACCAACCCCAAGGGCACCGCCGTGTGGTTGTTCAACGACAACGAAACCCTCGCCCAGCCGGTTACAATCACGCTTTCCGACAAGACCTCGTCTTCCGGCGTGACCGTCACCACCTACGACAAAGCCACCTACGACCTGTCGGGTTCGACGACCGGCACTCCGCCGGACCCGGTAGGGACGAGCACCTGGGCCCCGCCATATACCACCAGCACGGGCGCGCAGAGCCTGCCTCTGAACCTGACTCTTACGCCTTGGAGCATGAACATGGTCATCATCCAGTAACTCGAGCCGGAAGGCGCGCGCCATGGTTGAATGTTGGTTGCGCGTTCGAGGATTGGCCATGGCACCCGAGTGAGGGTCTTTCTCGAGTGTAAATCGTTTTCCATGAGAAGGCCCGGTCAGAGTCAAGTGAGTGCTTTCCTTCTTCCCTAGGACAAGGCTTTTTGACGCCGAGCCGCCACTGTCTTTACCCTTCCATCCGCACTCTTCGCCGCACCATCGTCGTCTCGCACAGCGAGAACGAGTAAGGACGAGACCATCGAACTGCGAATTGATGGCAGCGGTTACAATCACGAACTGAACGGGAATCTGTTTGCGGAGGGTTCTTGTGAGCGCTCGTCTTTCAGCAGTTCTGCTGTTTATCGCGGCAAATTTGCCCGCGTTCGCGCAAAACGTGGTTCACCCTAACATCGTTCACTACACCACCACCATCGACAACGTGAAGTATCTGTTTGCGACGGCGGAGCCGGTGGCGCGGCTGAAGCCGGGTGACATTCTCGACACCAACACGCTTGACTGCTTCGGCAACGGGCTCAAGAAGCCGGGCGACACGCTCAGCATGGCCAAGGGCGACAATCCGCTGGCCGGGCCGTTTTATGTGGAAGGAGCCGAGCCGGGCGACACGCTGGCAGTGAAGATTCTCGACTTGCAGGTGGATGGAGACACGGGCGTCGGCGCGTTCGCCCCGGGATTCGGCGCGATCAATGAAACCAACTACACGCCCATGCTGCACGCGCCGCTGCCGGAGCGGGTGTGGTTCTATCCCATTGATCATGCGGCGAACACGGCGACGTTCAAGGCGCTCGACACCGATTTTTCGGTGAAGATTCCCATGCACCCGTTTTTCGGGTGCATTGGAGTCGCGCCCGCCGAGGGCGAGGCGCGCAGTTCGGTAGTGCCGGCGGAATTCGGCGGGAACATGGACTCGCCCGAAGCCAGTGTGGGCAACACGGTGTATTTTCCCGTGAACGTGAAGGGCGGGCTGCTCTACTTGGGCGACGGCCACGCCGCAATGGGCGACGGCGAGATTGCGGGCACAGCCATCGAAGTGCCATTGAAGGCGCGGGTACAGCTCAGCGTGATCAAGGGACGCACCATCAGCTGGCCGCAGTTTGAGAATGACGACGCGATCATGACCGTGGGCGCGTATCGTCCGCTGGACGACGCGTTGCGCATCGCTTTCACCGAACTCGTGCATTGGATTCACCGCGACTACGGATTGTCGGAGTTGGACGCGTATGAGCTGCTGTCTAAAGTGGCGAAGATTCATCTGAATGAGATGGTGGATCCGAACTACGTGGTCGTCGCTTCGATTGAGAAGAAGTACTTGCCGGAGAAGAAGAAGTAGTCAGGCAGGGGCCAGGGGCCAGGGGCTAGGGGCCAGAAAGTCAAAATCCCCACCCTGCCTCCGCAAAGAACGCGGAGACAAGGGTGGGGCACCCGCGCTCTTCCGCGGGCACCGGCGCCTTGTTATTCAGATTTCGCTGGCCTGAGACTGCGCTGGTAGTCGGCTAGGGACACATTGTCGAGCTGCAATTCGATCCGGGTGTGGCCCGTCTCCTCGGGGTGGCTGAGAATCAGAGGAGTTCCAGGGCAGATTCCTGGACTGATCCGCGAGTTGGGCGAGTCCGACAGATAGACGGTCACGATCTTGACCGGACTGATGCCGACTTCGGCGGGACCCGGGTCGCTGTTACGGACGTAGCCGCGCGCGATCTCATCGGGGTTGATCGGAGGTGCGTCCTTGGGCAGGGGGCAGGTGCCCTTCGCTACCTCGGAGCTAATCAGGAGGAAATTGGGGCTGCGCAGGGGAACCCGGCAATTGAGCGAGCCGATGGAGTTCCAGGGGCGTGTGCCGGCAGAACACAGGCCAAGGCCAGGCATGGCAAACTCCCCGCGCGGCACCGTGAAAGGCCTCTGTTGCCTGTCCTGATACAGCGTGAACGCCAGGAGGAGACGCGCGTTTACCGGCGAGGATTTCATCCGGTCGAACTCGTCTCTCCTGAGGTTCAAGTCAATGCTGAAAGTTTTCTGATCGGGAAACAACTCCGTGCCACGTTGCTCCCAGCCAGAATCCCAGCTTCCACCCTGGGAGTTGGTCAGCGTGAGAATGACCCCATCCAGTTCGGCAAAGGAGTCTTTGGGCAGGCCGGAGAGACTGAAAGGCAGGACGATGGGCACCTGGTTGCCTGCGTACATGGCATCGTCCGGGGCAGGAGCGTGACTGGGCATAGGTGCCAGCTGTAAGGGGAGGCTTCCGCTGCCCGCCAGCGGGTACTTATGCATGATCAGGGCGCGGTACGGCGTGGCCACCATGATCAAGGTAATGGCGGCGGCCAAGGCGGCGATCAGCCAGCGCGATTGCGCTGTCTTTCTCCTGGAATACTGGAGCAGAATCACTGCTAACACGGTGGCAACGATGAGCAGAAAGTACAAGCCGGCATTGCCCGCCGCAAAACTGGAGTTGGGGATCGCGTCGGAAAGAGCCGCCATGCCGATGGCGTACAGCACGATAAAGAGCAGGGCAAGAAGAATTTGCCCGATGCTTGCGGTGACGGTCGCCAGCGCGGCTGTGGGCAAGAGCAACAGCAGGACCCAGATCAACTGTAGCCAAAGCAGTCCAACGATGTAGGTCCAGGGCCGGAATCCGGCCATCGCTACCAAAAAGAAGTCGGTGATGAACAAAGGAACAGTGACAAACACCAGCACAAACAGAGCTTTGGCGGCTAACAGCTTTTTCCAGTCATAGGGGCGGCTGACCCAAAATTGGCGGTCGCCCACCAGGGATTCGCCCTGCACCGCGCGTACGATCAGGAACATCCAGGCGATCGGCACTAAGGGAACGACGAGGCCGGACAGAATCTCATAGGCGGCCGAGGCTGCGCCGTACGCCATTCTGTACTGCTGAGTCCATTCGCGAATCTGGACCCAAGAAAACCCCACCATGAGAGCCAGGGAAGCCGCAATCTCGCGCCAGTGGTGACGGAAGTCTTTGCGAAAGATGTTCCAGACTTGATTCATCATCGGCCTCTCTAGGCTGTGCCTCGCCCCGACTTCGCCATCGCCAGAAAAATAGAGCGCAGCGACATGGGAGCAAACGACACATTCTTTGCTTCGCCTAACACTCTTCGGATATCGGCGCTGGTTCGTTCCGCGTCAAAACGGCAGTCGGTAAAGCGGATCACTGCCGCGGCCGTGCTCAGCTGCATCCAGTTCTCCGGCACTTGCTGCGGCAGGGGGGGCGGCACGGCGAAAGTAACCTCCACTTCGCGGAAGCGCTCGACCAGGCTTGCCAGTTCCTCGGAGAAACGCAATTTCCCTTCTTCGAGATATCCGACATGGCTGGCAAAACTCTCAATCTCGCCCAGATCATGGGAAGAGACGAAGATGGTCGATTCCTCGGCGCGGTCGAGCAGACCTTGAATCAGCTCATCGCGCACCAGGGGATCGAGTCCGGTGAAGGGCTCATCGAGCATGATCAGCTTAGGGTGATAGGCCAGAGAACCGGCCAAGGCTGCCTTCATCCTCATACCGCGGGAGAGATGGCGAAGTTTGCGGTCCAGGGGCAGATCGAATTGTTTTACCAATTCGTTCTCCAGGCTGCGATCCCACGCGGGATAGAAGGATCTGAGGTAGGAGAGAAACAATCCGGCTGGCATCCACTCGGGTAATTCCTGGTTTTCCGAGACGTAGCCGATCGATTCAAACTGGCGGCCTTTGATGAGGAACGAGTCCATCCCCAGCATTTCGGCGCGGCCGCTGGTGGCGCGAAAGATGTTCATCAGGATTTTGATCGCGGTGGTCTTGCCCGCGCCATTCGGCCCGACCAGTGCGTAGACGGCGCCGGGCGGGACGTTCAGGGTGAGCCCTTGCAGGGCGTCCACGCGACGGAATTTCTTGACGAGATTGTCGGTTTGAATGGCGCTGGTCATTTTTTGGCGCGTCCTCCCCGGTCCGCGTCTGCCTTGGAGCCGGCCGGTCCGCTCAGCCGCTTCCAATGGGCAGCGACGGAGGCAAGGACATCCTCCATTTCGATGGCAAGCTTCTTGGCTTCGACGACGAGTTGTTCGATCTCCCGGCCGAGCAACTGAGTACGTTCTGAATTTCTGGCCTCGGGCAGCACAGCTACGACTGTGCCAATTCCCGGTTGGGTTTCGAGCAGCCCCGATGCAACCAGGGCTGTGATCACCTTGTGCGCGGTATTGGGATTGACCTTCAGTTCCCGGCTGAGAGCGCGCACGGACGGGAAGGGATCGCCGATTCGGATCTGGCCGGAGATGATGGCTTTCTTGGCGGCGTAGACGATCTGCTCGTAGATGGAGATGCCGGGCCGAAAATCTACGCGGAAGGGGATCACGATGTGTACTATAACACGTAGTACAGTAAGAGTCAAGAACCTTCCGGGCCCAGAATGAAAACCCCCACGTCTCGCAAAAACGGCGAGACGTGGGGCACCCCTCTTCTTCTTCTCTTCTCT
>Ga0181536_10000152_pt1 | contig 77807 bp, 77 predicted proteins | sample PEATcosm2014_Bin_41_FD_121105 | JGI IMG/M metagenome (GOLD analysis project Ga0181536, IMG submission 121105) | Peatland microbial communities from MTU Mesocosm Facility, Houghton, MI, USA - PEATcosm2014_Bin17_60_metaG | ecosystem: Environmental > Terrestrial > Soil > Wetlands > Peat | place... | reverse complement strand
CTGCAAAGGCGGGAAGATCGCTGGGTCATTGTCGATCTGGTGGGGAAGCAGGATCGGATCCGCTCAGTTCCGATTCCCGGCTGGACGAAACACGATATTGACGAGTGGATCGCGGCGGCGGGCTTACGGAGCGGCCCCCTTTTCCGGCGGATCGACAAGGCGGGCAAGATCCACGAGGGTGCGCTCTCCTCTAACGCGATCTACGAGATTGTGCGCCAGTACGCCACCGCCATTGGCGTGGAAATGGCTGCCCATGATGCGCGGCGCACGTTTGCCAGGCTGGCGCACCTGGGGCACGCCGGTCTCGATCAGATTCAGTTGACCTTGGGGCATTCCTCCATCCTGCTTCCGAACGGTATCTGGGAGTGCTGCAAAATCTGCGCGATGCGCCGTGCGATCATCTTGGGTTGACGATCTGATCGATCCGGGACGATTGGAAAGTCTCCGCCGCGGAACGCATGCTTCTCGCAGCGCTGGTCTGTTGCGCCAAACCTGCCGGCGATTCAGACTCGTGCCCTTGTTATTTTGAGGGCTGCCCAGGGCATGGGAGACGAGCAGATCGCCGCCAAGTGGCCGATGAAACGGAAGGACGTACTGCATTGGAAAAAGCGCTTCCAATCTCACGGGGTTCGGGGCTTATGGGATGGTCAGATAACGCTGTCGGATGCTGCACTCAAGTGCACGTCGAGCCTAAGAGCGAAGCCGAAAACGACGGTGAGATCCGTGGAGATCGGAACCCCCCATTTTGCGTGCGACGGTGTAATAGAGACGGGAAACAGGCCCAATGGCGGCAAGAAAGCTGTGGTTACTTAGAGTTCCGGAGATTCGGCTGGAAGTGGCCGCTCTGCAGGTGCCGGTGGTGGACCGGATTCTGTTCGAGCATCTCTTTGTGCTGGGCCTCGGCGAGGGCCGTTTCGCGCCTAGCCACGTTGTGGCCGAACTCGGAGAAGTGGTCTCGGGCGGAGTGCCGGGCCGCACTTCGGCATCCGAGATTACGGTCTTCAAATCGTTGGGACTAGCGGTGGAAGACCTGGCGGCAGCCAGCCTGGCGTACCAGCGCGCCAGCCAGCAGGGTAAGGGTATCCGGATCGATTTGGGCGGATAATTAGGTGTTGGAACAAATCGTTCTTCTCTGCGTATTACGTTCTTGGGAGCGGTTATGCATAACTGGATCGATCTCACGCTCGCCGTACTGATGATCGTCTCGATCGTCTCCGGCGTCAAGCTGGGCCTCGTCAGGACGTCCATCGGCCTGCTCGCCTCGATAGTGGCGCTGGTCCTCAGTCTGCATTATTACCGCGCGGTCGCGGTCAGCTTGCGGCCCTACGTCTCGCACGGTCCGGCCGCCGATCTGGCCGGCTTCCTGATTGTGTTCGTCGGCATCATCATCCTGGGCGAGGTCGTCACCGGAATGCTGGCGCGGTTCATTCAGTCAACGGACTTGGTTTGGCTGGACCGCGCGCTGGGCGGAGCATTCGGTGTGCTGCGTGGTGTGCTTTTCGGCGCCATCATGATTTGGGGTTTGATGGTGTTCCTGCCCGAACAGCCCAAGCTGGTCCTTTCGGAGTCGCGCCTGGCGCCTTGCGTGATGGATGTGGCCCGCAGAGTCGCGGACGCCTCGCCCGATGAGGTGAAGCGCACCTTTCGCCAAAGCTATCGCGAGCTGAACCGGGTCTTGCCGGAGAAAATCAAGGACCGGTTGCCGAACGCCCCGCCCGGCCAGATCTGAGACTTGGCTTGCCGGGCAGCCAAAGCGAAAGGCAGGAGTTGCGTCACCGCGACCCCGACCTGGTGGTACTCAATTACGGCACCAACGAGAGCGGGTTCGCCGCTTTCCTCACCCGCGAATACGAGAAGGAGTTGCGCGAAGCCATCCGCGGGTGCGCGCCGCGCTGCCCAATGCTTCTATACTGGTGATGAGTCCCATGGACCGCGGCCAGAAGAATGGCGGCGAGCTTGAAACGCTGCCGACCATGCCCCGCATCGTCGAGATTCAGCGCCGCGTGGCCGCCGAGTTGCGTTGCGGATTCTTCAACACATTCGAGGCGATGGGAGGCGCGGGGACCATGGCGCGCTAGTACGAGAGCCAGCCCCGGCTGGTCTCGGCGGATTTCATCCATCCCACACCGGCCGGCGCGCGCATTATCGCCATCGCTTTCGTGCGGGAATTGATCTTCGGATTGAACCGGTACAAATTGCGCCAGGTGCTGAATCCGAACGCCGTAACCGAGGTGCTGACGCATGCCGCGCGGCGCCGCCATCGCTTTGCTCTGCCTCTCGACCGCACTCCCGTTCGCCGCGCAAACCACCCCACCGCCCAAGTAAGCGCCAAAAAGAAGCCCGCCAAAAAGACCTAGTAGAAGAAGGCCTGCGCGCCCCCGCGTCCACCACTATTCCCCGCCCCACGTGAGCGCCCAAACGCGTGCCGCGTCGTTGCAAAAAGTGGCGATCCAATTGGATGAGCGGCCCGACCCCGTGATCGATCGGCCGGGTGAGCTGGCGCCGTTCTTCGAGCGCCTCTACCGCCTCTCCACTGGCGACAGTCCCACCGTGCATATCCTGCATTTTGGCGATTCCCACACGGCGTCCGACGATCGGACCGGCGTGCTCCGCGATCTATTCCAGAACCGCTTCGGCAATGGCGGCGCGGGCTTCTCGCTGGCCGGAATTCCGTTCAAGGGCTATCGCCGCTACGACGTGCGCGGCGGCGCCAGCAAGGCCTGGAACCGGCCGGCTTGCGCACCGGCGCAGGCGACGGCTTCTTCGGCCTCGGTGGCGTCAGCATTTCCACCGAGCGCGCCGGCCAAACCATCTACCTGGATACAGATTGCGCCTCGGTCGAACTCGATTATCTGCAGCAGCCCGGCGGCGGCCGCGTGGCCCTTTCCGACAATGGCGCGACCGTCAACGAAACCTCCACGGAGGGCCCCTTCGCGCCCGGCTTCCTCGCATATTCCACCACACCCGGCCGCCATCATTTCGAAGTGCGCACCGAGGAAGCGGCGCCCGTGCGGCTGTTCGGATGGGTTACCGAAAACCCAACGGGAATCACCTACGAGTCCATAGACATCAACGGCGCGGAAGCCGCGCTGATCCAGCGTTGGGACGAGGCCATGCACGCCGCTTATCTCAAGCGCCGCGACCCCGCGCCGATCATGCTGGCCCACGGAACCAACGAGGCCAGCGACTCCAAGTGGAGTGAAGCCGGCTATCTCGAAACCTTCTCCGCCATCCTCCAGCGGCTGCGGCGCGCCACGCCGGCCGCCTCCATCCTGGTACTCGGCCCTCCGGACCGCTTCGTGCGCGTCAAGGGCCGCTGGCGGGCTTACGATGGCGTGGACCGCATCGTGGCCGCCCAACAGGAGGCTTGCCGCCAGAATCGCTGCGCCTACTGGAACACGCGCGCGCGCATGGGCGCCGAAGGCTCCATGACGGATCAATTGGGTCATGGCCAGCCTGGCCCAGGGCGATTACGTGCATTTCACTTCCCAGGGTTATCAGCGATTGGGAAGCGTACTGCTTCAAGATATACTGCGCCTACACGAGAGCGATCTGAAGGTCCGTCCGGAACTAGCCTCCCAAGCCACGGATGAACAAACAAGCCAGGATCACTGATTGTCGAGAAACTGTCCGGCAAGCCGCCCGCCATCGGCCCGGATGAATCGCTGTTTGAATCGGGCGTGCCGGATTCCTTTGCGCTGCCCGACATGGTTGGCGCGCTGGAGCGCGGATTCTCCATCCGCATTCCGGATTCCGATCTCACGCCGCGTAAGTTCGACTCCATCGCGCGCATCCAAGCCTACATCGAAACGCGCGCCTGATTATGGCCTATCTGCGCGCGTTCGGCGCTTATTTGCCTTCTCGCGTGCAGGGAATCGCGGATTTCGGCAAATCCGGTTTGGGAGCTGACCAGGCAGGCGCCTGCGCCATGGCCCAACAGAGTGGCAGTGTCCCGGTGGACGGGATGCCGCGCCACCACGCGGGACATCACTTCCGAACCGATAGCCAGCACATTGCCGTAGGCCGGTGCGAGGTGCGCGGCGAGAGCCATGCCAAACAGCGATCCCGCGCTGGCAATGGGCAGATCCATCGCAGGCACGCCGTTGATCCCAAGCCCCCACGCCGATCGCCGAAGCCGGGCCGGGAAACCGGTGCTCGGCCGAACTGCTGGCCACCAGCAGCAGGCCGACATCGCGCGCGGTCAGACCGGCGTTTTCCAAACAGTCCTTCGCCGCGTGGATTCCCAGCGACGCGACCGATTCATCCGGTGCGGCGAAGCGGCGCTCCACGATTCCCGTGGCCCGCAGGATCCATTCCGCATCCGTGCCCGCGGCGGCGGCCAACTCGTGGTTGTCCACTGGCCAGCGATGGAGATTTCGCCGGAGCCTTACACCTCGACTTGGATGCACCCTTATCTATGGATGGCCGGACCATCATTCTGCAGGCGGCCCGCAAGATTCCGCGCGCTATTTCCGAATTGCTGGAGCGAAACCGCGTCCCGCCCGCGGCGGTGGAGGCCTTCCTGATGCACCAGGCCAATCTCAACCTCATCACACGCGTGGCGCAAGCGCTCGCCGCGGCGGAATGGCGCAATACTCGCCGCCGCCCGCAGGCCCAGTCGTCTCCGCCGCATTCGGAGCCGGTTTGCATTGGGGCGCCCCGCTGGCCGTAGGCGGGCGAGGCGAGCTTCGCTCGCCGACAAGTGGGTCCTCGAGGACCCGCCCACCGGTCGAAAACCCACCCACGTAACCAATCGAAATCACGGCAAGGCGGCCTGAGAGGCCGCCGCAGGCCGGGGTCTGCCCCACGGAGCCTACTTCTCGGATGGCGGCTTGGCCGGCGCGTTGGTGGAGGAATCGTCCGCCGCACCGCTCTGCCCGAGATCCACCCAGCCCGTCCCATCAGCCTTACAACCTGCGTCGGACGTGCAGACCTGAAAACTCGTGACCGGGTGCAGTTCCCAAATGGAGGCGCGCCAACATGAGGCTCCGGCGCCCGGCAATCCACAGTTGTCGTTCGGTACATTGTGCTCGTTGTCGGCCATCAACTGTCCGACAACTTTCACCTGTTTGCCGAGGGTCCGTTGCAAAGCGGCGAGCGTCCACTCCGGCGCGAAGACCGCCCTATATTGGGGAGTCATTTCGACTATTACCGCGTTCTTGTCCAGGCCTGTCACTCTTGCGCCGTTCTTGACCAGCGATGCAGCCACGGAAGGGTCGAAGCCGATGCCGATGTGGAAATCGGTATCCTCCGGAGCGGTCAACTCGCAATTGCTGCTCTCCGCGCCTTCCTGCTTCGCATAGTACAGGTGCCCGATCACGGCGTGCGGCTGCCCTTCGCCCATGGCCGTGAGCTGGTCCTTCAGATCCAGGTGATTGGACTTGCCGAGTTCCTTCGGAGTGCGCCTTTCGAGGTCCTGGTAATCGCCGATGCCGGTGAAAACGCGGACCGGCGTCACACTGCGCGCTGGCTCCTGGTTCTTGAGAAAGTTCAGGTAACCGTCGTAGTCGCCCGTGGGGCTGCATCCTGTGGGATAGCGGGGATGGCACCCCTGGTAGTTCTCGATTCCTTCCTCGCATTTCACGGCAGCGGTCGTGCTCCCGGGGCCCGCGGAGCCGCCGCTCGGAATGATGGCATTGCCGGCCACCAGGGCGATCGCCAGCGGGACGAGACCTACCGCTCCCAAGGCCGCCGATCCTGGCTTACTTGGTGGGCTGGTCTTTTTTGGCATTCCCGTCTCCATCAGCGTTGCCGCCATTTCCGACATTCTGTCCGGACTGGCTGCCAGCCTGAATGCCCTTGCTCACCGCATAGGTACTGGCGCTAATCCCCAACAACGTCAGCACTTCCGGAGGTATCTTCGGAAACCCCGTGCCGTTCTGGATCACCAGGTAGAACAGGCTCAAGGCAATGACAAAGGTGAAAATCAGAAGCTGGAAACGCGACATGCTGGCGCCCCCGCCGCTTTCGCTCACGAGTAGGCTAAGATCGATGTTCCCGCGGATGATCTCCACCATGATTGCCATCCCAAACAGAAATGTGAGCGCCAGCAGCCCGTACCCAATTGTCATGGCGAGCTTGGTCCTGGCATCGCCCGGAACGTACACCGCAATGAGGAAAGCGGCCACCAACGATATCACTACCATCACTATTTGCCCGATCGCGTACTCGCCTTTTTCGGTCATACCACTCTCCTATTTCGATTTGTCTTTCCCCGAATTGTTGAACAAGAGGTTGCGGGCCTTCCCACCGAGGTAGATCGCGTGACTTCCGCCCAGGATGCCGACCAGCGTAGCCGGCAGCGGCGGGAGGCTGTCGGTGGAAGGGTTTTCGGTCACCTGGATGAGGTAATAAACGGCGGTGAGCACCGTGGCCATCAGCATCTGGGCCCGGCCGGGGCTGAAACGGCCTTTGGCGTCTGTGAGCAGGCCGGATAGATCGATGCCGCCCGTAAAGAGCTTGTACACGACGACCACCATCAGGCCGCCGAGCAGAATGTACATCTCCCAGCGCACGGCTGTGACCAGACCAGGCATTGTCAGACTCCAGGCGTGGAAAAGTTTATCCTATCGCCGCGCGATTAGCAACCGAAAAAGCAAAAAAAGTCTCCAAGCGCGTCCGCAGCCAGGATTGCCTGCCCCACAAGCAAACTGACCGGTCTCCGTGGCAGCCGGCCGGAACGGTCCGGGTTTCCGATATTCGGAGATTAACACCATCAGATAGTGGTGCTATAATAAGGTTATGATTAAGCAAGTTCTCGCATTCGCCTTCGTGGCGTTCTCCGTCGCGAGCGCAGCTACCTACAAGGTATCGTTTGTCGAACCTTCCGTCGTGAAGGGCAAGGAGCTGAAAGCCGGCGATTACCAGTTGAACGTGAAGCAAAACTCCGTCGTCATTGTGAAAAATAACAAGCAACAGATGGAAGTTCCCGCCAAGGTCGAGCAAACGGGCCCGAAGTATGACCGCACCCGGGTCCTCTATAACGAGAGGAACGGGAAATTCTCCATCCAGGAGATCGAGTTGGGCGGCACCAACACCAAGCTGACCTTCGACACCGGAGTCCAGACCGGCGGCGGCGAGTAAGGGTTGATAGCAGCACGACAGGCCAGGACGCCTGTCCACTTACTGCGCCAACGTCAATACGTCTCTGGCTTCCACTTTCCGAAATTGCATCGGGAAGCTTTGGGCGCCGTAGTAGTGTTCCCATTGATCCTTGTAATGGCGCGAGAGAACCTGGCCGGACTGGCCAGTAGTGCCCTCCAATAGGGATTGGTCCCAGTCCGCAAGATCTGCATCGAGGCGCATCGAAGGCCCCAGTTCGCCGTTGTACTGCTTCACGGTCGTCGGCGATCCGCTCATGGCCACGGGACCGATGTCGAACAGTCCCGCCACCAACGGCAGATGCCGTCCAACCGGATTGGCGAGCAACAGCGGCTCATACTTGCCGTAGATCCAACGGCCGGGATCGCGGCCCTGATTGCGTCGTCCCTCCTGCAACCCCTGCGTGAACCCGCGCAGGATGGCCTCGTCCCAATCGTTGAACCAGCCTGCCGGCCGCATGCGCAGCAGCGTCTCGATCACCGCGGGCGCCATCTGATGTTTGTACCTGGCGCCCACCGAGGGTGAAGCGCTTTGCGCCACCAATATCTTCAAGTGTTCGTAAGCCAGCGTCGCGATCAGCGGCGCAGCGCCGTCCTTGTCCATCTGCCCATTCCAGGCGCGCAGCAATTCGACGGCGTTGTCCATGTCGCGGTGCTGCGCTTTGTGCCGGTCGTAAGCCTCCACAATGGCCTGCGCCAGGTACTGAAAGAAGCTCGAGTACACGTCCTTCTGCACTGTCAACATATCTTCTGCCCGCCATCCATTTCTGGCCATGAGCAGATTCCGGATTTGCCGCGACCGGTAGTGCGAAGCGAAGTTTCCATTCACCGCGTAAGCGTAATCCGGCGGAAACGGATTCTGATTCGCCGTCACGATCACACCCGCCGGCGGATTATAGAAGGCCGGCAGTTCATCGAACGGAATGAAGCCTTGCCACTCGTTCTCGCCCGACGATCCATCCACCGGCACATCGCCGGTATAGCCTTTGCGGATCGGCAACAACCCTGTGGCGTGATAGCCGATATTGCCGTCCACATCGGCATAAACGAAGTTCTGCGCCGGACCGCCATAGCGCGCCAGCGCCCGCGTGAACTCCTGCCAGTTCCCGGCCTTGTTCAGCTCCGGAAATGGAAACTGAAACGAGCCGGGTTCCGCGGCGGCCCAGCGCAGCGCCAGGTGCTCGGTCGCATCGTTAATATAGAGCGGCCCATGACGCGTGATCCACAGCGGTATTTCCACGGCCGGCGCGCCCTTCACCGGTATGATTTCCCGCTCCTCGCGCGCCTGCTCCCATTGTCCGCGATAAAGATAGCGGCCCGTCGCGGGATCGAAGTTCTCGATGTAGAGATCCTGCACATCGAAGTGCAAATTGGTCACACCCCACGCGATGCGCTGGTTGTGCCCCACGATCACGGACGGCATGCCCGGCAGCGACACGCCGGACACATCCAGGCCCGGCGCGCGCAGGTGGACCATGTACCAGATGCCGGGAATCGAATACTCCAGGTGCATGTCGTTTGACAGCAGCGGTTTCCCCGAGGCCGTGTGCGCGCCGCTGACCGCCCAGGCGTTCGAGCCGGGCTGCAACTCGCCGCCGCTCCGTGGAGGGAATAGGAAATCCACCTTGGCGCGATCGCCCGCCGCCTGCATGTCCCGCTTCAGGATTTCGTCCTTCCACGTGGTGGTCAGGTCGCGGTACATATGCAGCCCGATCAGAATCGAATCCACCACGCTCCATGGCCGCGGCTGATATCCGAGCAGCGTAAACTCCACCGGCAAAGCGTGCAGGTGGGTTTGGATGAAGTAGTTCACGCCGCGCGCGTAGGCCGCCAGCGGCGCGCGGTCTTGCGGCGCAAGCGAGGCATACGCCGATTCCGCGATGCGCCGCATGCGCAGGCGGCGCGAATCGCGGTCCAGTTCCAAAGCCCCCGGACCCGCGATTTCCGCCAAGTCCCCGCCCGCCAGGCGCCGCAGCCCATCCATCTGGAAGAGCCGGTCCTGCGCCGCCGCGTAACCTTGCGCGAAAAAGGCGTCGTCCTCGCTCGCCGCCGAGATGTGCGGCACTCCCAGCGCGTCGCGCGCGATGGTCACGCGCGCGGAAACCGGCGCCGCGATCGTGCCCGAAGTCTGGGGCAGTACGCGGTACGCGAACCAGTACACGGCCCCGGCCGAGGCCAGCAGCGCGAGCCCGATTGCGGCGTTGATGTAACGGAGTATCCGGTGGGGTCTGTGTATCCGAATCTGCGCGGTGGGCATGTGTGAGTACGAATGCCCACTATACTACCTGTCCGCCCCAGAATATCGATTACGTCTTCCGTTGACGGCTGGTTCAAAAGTGGCCATAGTCATAGGCAGCGGTACTTTCCGATACGACTTTACCATGCAAGCAAGCGGGTCCGAGAGGAGTGAACGCTGGCGGCCTGAGAGGCCGGGCCCAGCGGGCACCCCGGCTGCGAGCCTGCCCCACAATCCACGCCGCTACAGCCGCGACAGGTGGACCGATCCATCCCCGGTGCGGACGGTCAGTACCGGCCCGCCGCCGTTCAGTTTTCCGCTGACCGAGTCCTCGTGGATGCCTCCCTCCGTGGTCAGCGGCAAATCCACGGTGATGTGCCCGTCTCCGGTGTGGGCGTCCAGGTTCGCGGCGAAGCCGTCAGGCAGGTGCAGCGTCACGCCGCCGTCGCCGGTGTGCACCATCCAACCGGTAGCCATGTGCGATCCCGGAGCCACCTCCGCATCGATGTTGCCGTCCCCGCTGCGCAGGTTCAATCCGCTGAACTTCCCGCGCACCCGGATGTTGCCGTCGCCGCTCGACGCTTCGAGAGCGCCATCGAAGCCTTCGCCGTCGATGTTGCCGTCATGCGTGACCAGCCGGGTTTGACCGCGCAGGCCATCGGCGCGGATGTTGCCATCGCCCGTGTGCACGTCGGCCCTGGTCGCGTTGGGAACTTGCACTTCGATCTTCACCCACCGGTTTCCCAGATTGAAATGCACTGTGGGGACCTTCACTTCGATCTCCACCCGATCGCCGGTCTGATGCTCCATCACATGCACGTCGCCCGGGCCGATCCTCCAGCCGGAGGTGTAGACCTTCGCCTCGATCGTTGCGACGTTAGCGGCCCGCAGCGTCACGTTGGCGTCGCTGGTCTCGATGCGCAGCTCCGGCGCCGCACCCACGCTAAAGCTCTTGCTCCACTGATCCGCCAGCACGGGAAAAGCCGCCACGGTGCAAAGGGCAGCCGCCCAGAAGATAGTTTTGAACATAGATAGCCTCACGATTAATACGACGGAACCGGGCGGGCGGTTCCCGGAATTTTGTGCGGCGGGAACCGCTCCCTTACGGTCGCGGCTCGGTAAGGCGACTGCGCAGCCCGTCGGTAAACTCGCTCATGAAATCGATCTGCTTCTTCCGCAGCGACTCTTTGGCCGCGATCTGGTCTCCGAACTCCATGTAGCTCTCTTTGCCTGTGAAAGCGGGCCAATGCACCAATCCCTGGCCATTCGGGCTGCCGGTTTTGGCAAACGCCACCCAGGCGGCGCTCATGGCTTGCGAGAGCTTTCTGTCTTGCTCGTTGTAGGTGTCTGGGTTGACGGAAAAGTCCCCCAAGAATGACGCCTGGGTGCCGTAAAGCGAATCGGGCAGAGTTTCCCAAATGTAGGGGATCTCGGACGCATGAAAGCTGCCCCACTGAATCTGGCGTCCGAGGCCATTTACACGCGTGAACTGGTATTGAAACGCGTTCGGATTGAGCTTGGAAGCGGCGCGCAGCACGGAACGCGTCCCATACAGGAAGGTCAGATCGCCCGAGGCCTGCGCCGCGGCGGCATGCGCCTCCGCGTCGGTGGCCGCCGGATACAGGCTCAGCAGCCGGTCGGCGAGTGGTCCAACCTTTTCCGCGGCCCACTTGCGATACTGCTCCAGGTTCCGCACCGGAGGACCGCCCAGCAGCGTGCCTTCATCCGCATTAGTGCCGGCAATCAGGGCCACGTGATGGAACTTGCCGGAAGAGAACAGCCGCGCCGGATCGTCCGGGATGACCCATCCATCGACCACCGGCATGTAGGCTTCGCCGCGTTCGGCGGCATCGTTGCGGGTCATGGGCGGAGGCAGGGACTTCATAAGGTCGGCGGCGCTCTTGGCGCGCAGCGCGGCCAGATCCGGGCCCAGTTTCTCGCCGAATTTGCTCATGGGTATGCGTCCATACCAGGACTCCGTGAGATGGCTGATGGGACCGAACATCCACGCGGCGCTCTCCGCAATCACCTTCTGGAAGAGCCCTTCGGCCTGTGGTACGACCATCAGCAGGCAGACTGCCGTGCCGCCCGCCGACTCGCCGAAGATGGTCACGTTGTCGGGATCGCCGCCGAATGCGCCGATGTTACGCTGCACCCATTGGAGCGCGGCCACCATGTCGAGCAGGGCATAATTGCCAGATACGCCGTGCGGCGATTCCTGGTTGAGCGCGGGGTGCGCCAGAAACCCGAAGATGCCCAACCGGTAATTGATGGTCACCAGGACTACTCCTTGCGAGGCGAGCGCTTCGCCGTCGTAAGCGCTTTGAGAGGTGGCGCCGATCTGAAAACCGCCGCCATAAATCCAGACCATGACGGGCAGCCTGGCGGCGGCCGAGCGAGCGGGCGTCCAGACGTTGAGTCCGAGGCAGTCTTCGCTTTGCCGGCCTGGCAGGAGCATCATCTGCGGACAGTTGGCGGGAAAGCTCTTGGCCACCAGAATCCCCTTCCAGGGCTTGGCAGGCTGCGGCGGCTTCCAGCGGAGCTGGCCCACCGGAGGGGCCGCATAGGGAATGCCCTTATAAACACGTACGCCGATCCCGCTGCCGGAGACCCATCCGGTGTCGATCTTTACGAGCGTGTCGAGGTCATTGGCCAGCGCGGAGGCAGCCAACAGCAGCAAGCCGATAATCGGTCTCATCTTAAGGATGATGACACAAAACTCGCGGCGAGATAGCTGTGGCCGTACTTGCGCGCCAGGTCTGACGCGGTGAGACCTTCCTTGGTCCGCGCCGCGGGGTTTGCGCCCATTTTCAGCAACAGATCCACCTTTGAGGAATTGCCGAAATCAGCGGAAGCGGCGTAGAGCAGGGCCGTCATTCCCCTGGAGTCCACGGCATCCATTTTTGCTCCGCGGTCGAGCAACAGGCGCGCCACGGGGTGGCTGTAAAGCTGAATGACGCGCAACGCGATGGCGGTAGCCGTCACGCTACTGTACGATTGCGGCGGCCGGGCGTCCCCCGTTATCCAGTGCCCATCGGGTTGCTGCCGCAGGGCAATGTGCCGCGCGTAAACAGCGGTTGTAAGGTTGGGGGTAACTCCCGCCGCGTGAGCCGCCACCAACTGATAGCCGTCGTCCAGGGTCGGGTCGATGATCTCGTTGTACTGAACGGCTTTGTCGAGGCCAGACAGGAAGGCGAAGGTGCGCGCGACGTGAGTGCGCGCGGCGCCGTCATTCAATGGAATGCCATGTTCGCGCGCCGCCCGCACGGCGATGGCCGGCAGAAGCTGCTGATGGCATGAATTGCGCTTTGCTTGGTGAACCAGTCCTTCTGAGTGGACTGAATCAGCGCCAGCGTCTTCGAAGCCGCATCCCGGATGCGGTCGGGGTCGATCGGAGCCCCACGCCGCCGAAGCTAGAAACAGCAGAATCCCAATTACCCTTTGCATTGGTGCGGTTATACACCAAACGGGAACGAGCCGGCTGAAAGCCGGCTGCGGGCAAGATTGCCCGCCCTCTGGCCACGGCGATGGAGTATGCTTGTGGCATCGTGGCCTTTATCACCGAAGATTTCCTGCTCAACAATCGGACAGCGAAACACCTCTATCACACTTTCGCCGAAGGCGAACCGATCCTCGATTATCATTGCCATCTTCCGCCAAAGGACATCGCCCGAAACCGGCAGTTCCTGGATCTGACCGAGATCTGGCTGGAGGGCGATCACTACAAGTGGCGCGCCATGCGGGCCAACGGCATCGGCGAGCGTTATTGCACGGGCGACGCCAGCCCGTACGAGAAGTTCCAGGCGTGGGCCGGCACGGTGCCGCACACGCTGCGAAATCCGCTGTATCATTGGACGCACCTCGAACTGAAGCGCTACTTCGGCATCGATGAACTGCTCGACGAGCAGAGTGCGCCGCGTGTTTGGGAGCGGGCGAACGCGCTACTGGCCACGCCGGAGTTGTGCGCGCACGGTATCCTGGGCCGGTTTCATGTGACTCACTTGTGTACTACCGACGATCCGGCCGAAGATCTTGCCTGGCATCGGGCGATTCGGGCGTCTAGCTTGACGACGCGGGTCTATCCGGCATTTCGTCCGGATAAGGCGTTGAACGTCCACTTGCCGGAGGTCTTCAACCCATGGGTGGAGCGGCTGGCGGAGGCCAGCGATTTGGATATCGGCTGCCTGCAAGATTTCACCGATGCGCTGCGGCGGCGTCACGACGACTTTCACGTGCTGGGCGCGCGGCTCTCCGACCACGGCCTCGACCAATGCTATGCGGATTTCTGTTCCGACACGGCGGTGGCCGCGATATTCGATCGCGCGCGCAGCGGGCAGGCTGCCGGCCCGGCGGAGCACGCGCAGTTCGCATCCTACATGATGCTGTTGTTCGGGCAGCTTGACGCGGAGAAAGGCTGGACCAAGCAACTGCATCTGGGCGCCTATCGCAGCGCCAACACACGGCGGCTGCGAGAGACCGGTCCGGACACCGGCTTCGACTCGATCGGCGATTGGCCGCAAGTGGCCGCGCTCGGCGCATATCTCGACCGCCTGGAGATAGAAGGCGCGTTGCCCAAGACGATTATCTATAACGTCAATCCCGTGGACGATTATGCCTTTGCCACCATGATCGGCAACTTTCAGGACGGCAAGATTGCCGGCAAGATACAGTTCGGCAGCGGCTGGTGGTTTCTGGATCAGAAGGAAGGCATGGAATGGCAACTGAATGCTTTGTCCAATACAGGCTTGCTGTCGCGGTTTATTGGAATGATCACCGACTCGCGCTCCTTCATGTCTTATCCGCGGCATGAGTACTTCCGGCGCGTGCTTTGTAACTTGATCGGCGGAGATATGGAGAACGGGTTGATTCCGGACAGCGATGAGTTAGTGGGTCCGATGATTCGGAATATCTGCTATCGGAATGCGCGGGAGTATCTGGGCCTGGGGGATTAGTGGGACAGGCCAGGAGTCCTGTCCTACGCTGGCACCAGCCAGTGGATTACCGCAAAGGCCACCAGGTAGACCGATCCGGCGATCACGAAGAGCGGAGCGTAGGCTCCGTGCGACCAATCGAGCCAGTAACCGACCAGGGGCGCCACCAGCATGCCGCCCACGGCTCCGCCAAGGCCCCCCAGGCCTACGACCGATCCCACGGCGGCGCGCGGGAATAAGTCGGAAGCTAGCGTATACAGATTCGCCGACCAGCCCTGATGCGCGGCGGCAGCCACGCTGACCAACGCCACCGCCAGCCACATGTTGGCGTGCGCCGTGCCCACAAAGATCACCGAGGTGACCGCCACCGCGCAGATGAGCATGGCCGCTTCGCGAGCGCGGTTGGGCGTCCAGCCGCGCTTCAAAAGAGCGGCGGAGATCCAGCCGCCGCCGATCGATCCCACCGTGGAGGCCTGATAGACGACGATGATCGGGAGCCCCAGGTGGGCGAGATCCAAACCATATACGCGGTTCAAGAATCCAGGCAGCCAGAACAGGTAGAACCACCAGGCGGGATCGGTAAGGAACTTGCCCAGGATAAACGCCCAAGCCGAACGGCTGCGGAGCAGGCTCGAAAGCGGCGGGCGGGCGAGGTCTTCTTCGGGCGAAGGCAGCGGCGCCTGCCGCTGCGGCGAGCGCAGGAACCACCACCAGAGCAGCACCCACACCAGGCCGGCCGCGCCGGTTACGATGAACGCCGAGCGCCAGCCGTAGTGCAGCGCCAGATAAGGGACCGCCAGCGGAGCGAGGATAGCGCCGATATTCGCGCCGCTGTTGAAGATGCCGGTGGCGAGAGCGCGCTCGCGCTGCGGGAACCAATCCGCCACGGTGCGGATGGCGGCTGGAAAGTTCGCGGACTCGCTCAGCCCGAGGGCGAAGCGCGCGACGCCGAAGCCCACGGCACTGCGCGCCAGCGCGTGCGCCATGGCCGCCAGGCTCCACGCCGCCACGGCCACCGCATAGCCCAGGCGCGTGCCCGCCCAATCGATGAAGCGGCCGGCGAATGGCATCATCAGCGCATAGGCCAGCAGGAACGCGGAAACGATCCGGCCGTAGTCCGCTTCGCTCCAGCCGAGTTCCTTTTCGAGCGACGGCTTGAGCAGCCCGAGCACCTGGCGATCGACGTAGTTGATGGTGGTGGCGAAGAACAGCAGTCCGCACACGTACCAGCGGAGCCGCGATGCGGATTGGCGCGCGAGGAGGTCCGTCCTTTCCATAAAGCCGCCGCCTCTCCACTATAATGCAGGCGCGGGGCGATAGAAACGTACGTACGTATCGGGCGGCTCGTACGTGTGATATGATGGCCGCGTGGAGGATCCTATGCGCGTCACGGCTTCGAAGCTGCGAGAGAACGTTTACAGAATCCTGGATGAGGCCATCGAAACCGGAGTGCCGGTGGAGGTGGTGCGCAAAGGAGTCGTGCTCCGGATCGTTCCGGAGAAGCCGCCGAGCAAACTAGCCCGGCTAAAGAAGCGGTCCGGATTCGTGGGCGATCCGGACGATATCATTGGCATGGATTGGTCCAGCGAATGGACGGAACTGAAGTGATCTACCTGGATACGCACGTTCTCGTCCACCTTTACCTCGGCGAGGTGAACAGGCTCGGAGCGGCAGCGCGCAAGGCCATCGATCGCAACGACGTGCTGGCCTCCGCGGCCTCCGTCCTGGAACTGGAGCTCCTTCATGAAATTGGCAGGCTGAAGCCTACCGCGTCGAAGTTGATATCCGCTGTGGCGGCCGACATCGGCCTGCGCGTTTGCGATTTGCCCTTTCGGACTATCGTAGACCATGCCCTGAGCGAGGGTTGGACGCGCGATCCGTTCGACCGGCTGATCGTGGCGAACGCCAAGGCCGCCGGCGCCGGGCTGGTCACGAAAGACGTGAGGATTCGTGACAATTACTCGCGCGCTTTGTGGTAAGGCGGAAGGTTTCATGGGACCGTCGCCTTGCTGATATAGTCCAGGGGCGGGAGCGGGGCTAAAGCCCGGCTAAAGCCCCGCGCCGGCTAAAGCCCGCCCTCCAAAGTGTCTACCCCACTAGCGGCGATAGATGCGCACGTAATCCACGAGCATGGTTTGCGGAAACACGCTGGTCTGGTCCGGATTGTGCGGCCAACTACCCCCGACCGCCACGTTGAGGACCAGGAAGAAGGGATGGCCGTACACCCATTTGGCCCCGGCCGGCAGCGAGGCGGGTGTGACGGTGTGGTAGGTCTGGCCATCCACCAGGAAGTCGATGCGCGCGGGCGTCCAGTCGACGGCGTAGATATGATAATCGTCGGCGAAGCGCCCGGCCGCAAGCTGGAAGGGTTTGCCGATAGCGTGGTTGCCCGAGTAGCCCGGACCGTGGACGGTGCCATGTACGGTATCCGGTTCGCGGCCGATGTTCTCCATGATGTCGATCTCGCCGCAGGCTGGCCATCCCTTGTCCTGGATGTCGGCGCCGACCATCCAGAAGGCCGGCCAGATGCCCTGTCCGTAGGGAATCCGGATGCGGGCCTCTACGCGTCCATACTCAAAGGCGAACTTGCCTTGCGTCTTCAGCCGGGCGGAGGTGAACTTGCCCGGCGTGGGCTGGAGCGTTTGAATCACCAGGTGGCCCTTCCCATCCAGATAGGAATTGTCGCGGCTGTCAGTGTAGACTTCCAGTTCCTGATTGCCCCAGCCATTGCCGCCGAGATCGTACACCCATTTCGCCGGATCGGGCCGCGATCCCGGCGCGCCGTTGAATTCGTCACTCCAGATTAGCTGGCGATTTTGCGCGGCGGCGGGGGTTGGCAGGATTAAGCAAGAGATGGCAAGCAGACAGGCCAGGAGGCCTGTCCTACTGGTGCGCCAGAAGGCCCAGACGACGATGGCCAGCGCCAGCGCGGGATAGAGCACGACGGCCGACCCGTATGGTTTGGTCAGCCCCTGCGCGCTGGGTGTCCGCAGCAAGACGTTGGCGAAAAAAATCGCCACCATGGTGGACACCAGGCCCAGGCGAAGCAGGACGAAAATCAGCAGGGTGAAGATTACCAGAAAAAACACGAAATTCAGGATATCGCCCCGCCAGACCTGGCCTTCCGCGAGAGTGAAGAGCACCGCAGCCGTCGCGGAAGCGATCCAATCTTTTCGGAAAACCGCACGGAGGCAGAAAATCGCAAATACCACGACCAGCCCGAACTCCATGGCGTTATAGCCCTTGCCCAGAACGTCGGCTATCCAGTGGCGGGCGCTGACGCCAACACCCTCGCCGGTTGCGGCGCCTATAGATCCTCGGGAAGCCTGGAACCACTGGGCAATGAGAAAGAAAGCGACGATTGTCAGACCGACCAGTGCGCCATAAAGGACGTTTGCGGCCACCTGGGCGTCCTGCCAGCGGCCGGCCAGCACGCGGCTCCAGGTCAAGATGGCATGCGGCCAGCGCGCGCGCACGGCCGGCTCGAGCGCGATGTAGAGCAGCCAGATGAGGGCCGCCGACGTGAACCAGTCCGTGGCGTTGACGATGAAGATGTCGGTCATCGATAAGTCGGCCACCCAGTGCGCCGAGCACACCCAGGCAGCGCTCATCAGGACGAAGTACGCCACCGACAGGCGCCAGGCGCCGCGGCGATCGCCACGGCCGGCGCGCAGGTTGCGCGCCGCCATGAATGCGGAGAACAGGAACACCAATCCGTAGATGACTCTCACCACCACCGTCCGCGCCGATTCTTTCCAGTCGCGAGCGTACGACTCCGGCTCGTGCCAGGGCTTCGACCAGGGCCAGAGCACCTGCAAGTCCGTGATCTGTCCGCGCCACGCCGCGGCTTCGACGGTGATATCCGTATGCAGCGTGGGGTGCTGTCCTTTCCATGCCTTCTGCCAGTCGCACGCATACACCGGCGTGAATTTGGGTGTGGTCTCCGGCCATTGGGAGATATCGAAGCCGATGGCACGGGAGATCGCTTGCGCGTCGACCTGGCGCCCCGGGGTGGGGAGTTCCACCTCCGGCGGAACGGCATGGAAGAACCGCAGATCCCCTTTGCTATTGACCCACGCTTCGATCATGCCCGGGACGATGGGCGCTGGGCGCGCTTCCGTGACGTCGCCATCCGGCAGCGCGACGAGCGGGAGCGGACTCTCGCGATAGCCGAGGCTTAGCGGCGACTCCGCTTGAAACCAGTGGCGGGCCTGGTCTGCGGTCTTGACGTGCTTCTGCGAATCGACAATCGCGTCCCAGTCCCAGTGCAAGTTGTATTTCTTGTCGGCGGGCAGCGCGGTATAACCGAATGCCGCGGCGTACTCGTGAGCCTTGGCTGCCAAGGCATCCGGCGAAAGCTCGAAGGGCACCAGGCCGTGCAATTCGACATTCGTGCGGGCGAACGGCACGGCGATAATCAGGATGGCCAAGCCCAAGGCCAATGGCACGGATTTGCCCAGCGGCAGCCCTTCGGTCTTTCCGGATGCGGCCACCAAGTCGGGAGAGGGCGTCTCACCGGCCGCCAAGGCCGCGGCGAGAGGATCGCCGCCCGGCAGCGCCGCAGCCACTATCAGCGCACTTGCGGGGCGCCTGGCGGGATCGGGTTCCAGGCAACGGCGAATGGCTTTCTCGACGGCGGGGTCGATCTCGGCCGCAATCGAGGACATGCTGGTAATCTGGACGCTCTCCTCCATCCGGATCAGCTCAGCCATACTGGCGGCTTCGTAGGCGCGCTTGCCGGTGAAGATTTCGTAGAGCAACATGCCGAGCGCGTAAATATCGCTCTTGACAGTGACCTGTTCGCCGCGCAACTGCTCGGGCGCCATGTAGGCAGGCGTGCCGCTACGGGCTTCCGAGCCGCGCAGCTCGTCGGCGACGGCGGCCAAGCCGAAGTCCATGACGACGACGTTGCCGCGCCGGTCGAGCATGATGTTGGCGGGCTTCAGGTCGCGATGGATGACGCCCTTATCGTGCGCCGCGGCCACACCGGCGCAGATCTTGCGGGCGATCTCGAGGGCCTTGTCGGCGGGCAGGCGCCCGATGCGCTGGAGCAGTGAGGCGAGGTCCTCACCATCCACGTACTCCATGGAGATGTACGCCATGCCGTCCGCTTCGCCGACATCGTAGACGCGGCAGACGTTGGGGTGCGAGACCTGGCGGGCGATGCGGACTTCGCCATGGAAGCGTTCGAGGGCGCGCTGGTGGTCGGGGCCAGACTCGGGCAGGAATTTAAGAGCGACGGGTTGGGAGAGCGTCAGGTCGGTGGCGCGGTAGACTTCGCCCATGCCGCCGCGGCCGAGCAGGGAGATAATGCGGTAGCGTCCGGCGACGAGGGTGCCGGGGACGAAGCGGCCTTCATCGGGGCTGGACGAAGGGGAGTGGGAGGAGGCCGGCGGGATGACGACGGTGGCCGTTTGAGATTGAACGGGTGCGTCCATGGCGCTTATTCAGGATAGCAGGGCGCGCGAAGCGCGCTCTCGAGTTTCTACATTCGGTGAGGGCAATTGAGGGCGGGCTTTAACCTGCACGGGGCTTGAGCCGGGCTTGAGCCCCGCCCTTCGGCGAACTGAAGTTCGCCGCCTCGGCTTCGAGCGCGGCCCAGAGCCGCTTGTATTCCTCGGGGTCTTCGCCGGCGATGAGAGTGCTGCGGGCGCGCAAGCCGTAGGTGAGGGCGTTGAGGCGCACGGCGGCCTTCCCGATTCAATGATAGAGTGCGCGTAATGGGGAACGGCCGTGCCAAGAGGGATGGTGGGTTAGTAAGTGGTTTGGCTGGTGGGGGATGCGGTTGGGGGATTTATTCTCGAAACTTATGACCGGTCTCAAAGGTCGAGGTTCGCGGCATGCTCTGCCCGGGCGCTTACAATTCTGTTCTCCTCAGGTAAATGCTGATGGCCGAAGTGACGGCGTGGTGGGGTGCGCGGAAAAGAAAGGTTACCGCAGAACGAGTCGATGCTGGCGGGTTGCAGCATGCTTAGTTTTATCGGCGTTCATCGGCGTTCATCGGCGGCCCATGTTTGTTTTTGATGATGCGCGTTGGGCCGGACAAAAAAAACATATCTGGCCGCCGATGAACGCCGATGAACGCCGATAAAACCCATGCAAAGGTGGCGAGCTGAAGCTCACCACAGCACGCTGAAGCGTGCGCCACGACGCAGGCGAAAGCGGTTGCTCCACCGGCGCGCTATGATGAAGGTTCCCCGCCATGATCGTGGAGGCCCATGTCGTCCGGTTTGACTCGATTTCGCTCGATGGCGGCGCCACGCTTGCGCCTGTAGAGGTGGCTTACGAAACTTACGGCGAGCTGAACGCGCCCAAGAGCAACGCCATCCTGATCCTGCACGCCTTCTCCGGCGACGCGCATGCCGCCGGGGTCAGTCCGGAGACCGGCAAGCCGGGTTGGTGGGACAACATGATCGGGCCGGGCAAGGCGTTCGACACCAACAAGTATTTCGTGATCTGTTCGAACGTGCTGGGCGGATGCCGGGGCAGCACGGGACCCGCGTCCATCAACCCGGCCACGGGCTGTCCGTATGCCATGTCATTCCCCGTCATCACGATTCGCGACATGGTGCGGCTGCAGAAGATGCTGATCGATCACCTGGGCATCCCGCGGCTGCTCAGCCTTTCGGGCGGGTCGATGGGCGGGATGCAGGCTCTGGAATGGGCGGTGTCGTATCCCGAGGCGGTGGTGTCGACGATTCCGATCGCGGCCACGGCGCGGCACAGCGCGCAGCAGATCGCGTTCAACGAAGTGGGTCGGCAGGCGATCATCGCCGATCCGGACTGGAGCGAGGGCAATTATTACGGCGCCAAGCCGCCCGCGCGGGGGCTGGCGGTGGCGCGCATGGTGGGTCACATCACCTACATGAGCGACGACTCGATGCGCGAGAAGTTCGGGCGGCGGCTGCGCGGCAAGAACAGCTTCGGCTACGATTTCGACGTGGATTTCGAGGTGGAGAGCTACCTGCGCTACCGCGGCCACGAGTTCGTCAACCGGTTCGACGCGAACTCATATCTCTACATCACCAAGGCGATGGACTATTTCGATCTGTCGAACGGCAACGGCTCGCTGGCGGCCGCGTTCGAGCGCGCCCGGGCGCGGTTCCTGGTGATCAGCTTCAGCTCGGACTGGCTGTATCCGAGCTATCAATCGCAGGAGATCGTGCGCGCGCTGCGCAGCCGCAACGTGGACGTGGCCTATTGCGAACTGCCGTCCAATTACGGGCATGACGCGTTTCTGGTGGACGTGGGCGAGCAGACCGAATTGGTGCGCGGCTTCCTGGCCAGCACGTATGAGAAGGTGGCCGGATGACGAGCGCCACTTCGCAGCCGCACGGCAAGCCGTTTGTCGGGGAGTTACTGGGGCGCAGCGATTACGCCATCATCGGCGAGATCGTGGAGCCGGGCGCGAAGGTGCTGGATCTCGGCTGCGGCGAGGGCGAACTGCTGGAATGGCTGGCGGAGAACAAGGGCGTGGATGCGCGCGGCGTGGAGATTTCGGGCGCGCGCGTGCAGCGCGCTATCGCCCGCGGCGTATCAGTGTATCAGGGCGATATCGACCAGGGGTTGGCGGATTATCCGGACCAGGCGTTCGATTACGTCATCCTGAGCCAGACGCTGCAAGAGACGCGGCAGCCGCTGCGAGTGCTGCGGGAGATGCTGCGCGTGGGACGGCGGGCCATCGTGGCGTTCCCCAACTTCGGGCATTGGCGCGTGCGGCTTTCGATGCTGACGACCGGGCGCGCGCCCAAGACGCGGCTCTTCCCTTACGACTGGTACGATTCGCCGAACATCCACTTTCTGACGGTGGACGATTTCGAGCAACTCGCGCGGCAGGAGGGGCTGGCGGTGGAGCGGCGGTTCTTTCTGGAGGGGCACCGGGCGGTGGATACGCTGCCGAATCTGCGGGCGGAGGTGGCGGTGTATTTGGTGCGGCGGTAGGAGTGGGTTAAGGCAAAAACTTTGCGGCGTCCGTGCTGGTCTACTGCCGCGACCGCGTTTCGCGGGACGGAATTCCCGCTGCTTCAGACTGCGGCCCGCGGCCCGAGATCCGAGCAGTCTCCAAGTACGGCGTGATCCGACTGCGGCGTGCGGCCCTGCCCGTTCCGGCTTTACCAGCTTTCCCTGGGAGTTTTCAAAAGTGGAGAATAGATCTTGATGCCTGACGTCCAAAACATGAGTACAAACGTAATTCTGCAATGGCAGTTCTCACCACGTACGTACTTCGAAGAACCGCGTCAAATTCCTCACAGCGGCTGCATCATAACTATCGCTGACGGCAAAGTCGAGGCGCGTTTTGACGCTTCCGTGTACGATCAGGATCCATCAATACGCGAGCCGTTGCACAACACTGTAGTTAGCCTATTCCGTGGTGCGCAATTGGTAAACCAAAAACCGTATCAACTGTCCCCAAATCCGACGATCATTCGTTTGGCGTCTGACGGCAGTCGTGGCGTTTCAGTGGAGGTGGCTTGGACGGCGGGTATCGTTCTTGGCTGCGCGGTTGGCTGCGCGGTAGACATCCAGGTACTCGACAAGGACGGGAAAGTAGTGCGGGATTCACGGCAAGAGCGAATCGCAAAAAGGAACGGCCTTGCTGACTTGGCCGAGCGGCATGCTAAAGATCCGGTAGCTCTTAACCTGCTGAAAAGTTTCGACACAGCGATGAATGACCCACCCAATGAATTGATTCATCTATATGAGATCCGTGACGCGCTGAAGACGAAATTTGGCGGTGACGGCACAACGCCCGCTGCACTTTCTATCAGTCGGCGGAAATGGTCCAGGTTTGGCAAGCTTGCTGATGACGAACCGCTGAAGCAGGGCCGGCATCGCGGCATCCATGCTAGCGCACTGCGCGATGCGACCAACAGCGAGCTAAATGAGGCACGTGATATTGCGCGCGGCATGATTGAGGCCTACCTGCAGTACCTTGAAAAGCCCCCCGCGATCGGCGGATGATTTCGCTTTGCGTAACACGGTTCTGAGCGGTAGGCGTGGGCTGCTACCAGCCGAGATGCGTTCTTTCTATTGCTTCAGCGAGGCATGCGCTCAAGTTCTTGCCGGTGCTAGGCAGTGAAGTGGTAGACCTGTTCCAGAGGCGGCCGACACGCCGCTGGAGTTCTCCCACACCGCGGAAATACTTGATAAGCGGCGTATCACGCTCTGCCGCGGAAATGCTTTTTCCGAGCGAGCCCCGGTCGGATCGTCCGCCTGGAGAATGTCGTGAGCGGACGTTTTTGGACGCTACCCCCGTGAAAGTCCCCATCGCGTAAACTGGCCTATCGTGGACGGCCGCACCGGCTGTAGCGAACGGCAATCCACGTTGCTCCAATATGGACCAACTTGGATTCGGCCTACAGGTCTTCGGGCTCTAATCCAGTGTGCTTGGCGATGCGGGCGAGCATCTTGGGACCGATCTCGGCGCGGTCGTGAAAGGAAGCTGGTGATCAGGCCATCCGGCCTTGGGCAAGAGCGGTGGAACCCGATTGCTCTTGACAACCCAGCCAGCGCGGCCCCAAAGCGGCTAGCACTCGTCTCGCCTTAGCTGCGGGCCATTTGCTCATCGAGTACGACGAAAGACAGGTTGAGGGAAGACGCGGGCATCTCGCCATGCGCGATGCGATCCGCGATGACTTCAATGGCGAGGCGCTCCGTATTGCCGATGGCCTCCTCGCGCGTGGTCCCGTAACACATCACTCCAGGTATTTCGAGAACCTCCGCGATCCAGCGGCCGTCGTCTTCGCGCTCGAGTTCGATCGAGAGTGTCACCATTCGATCCTACCGCGTGGTGTGCCGAAAGTGGCTGAGGGCTTCAGTCCACCCGCCAGCGTATCACCGGACGTAACACGCGGATGCGCGCGGCCTGGAGATTTCGGGTGCCAGGGTGCAGCGCGACATCGCCCGCGGCGTGTCGGTGTATCAGGGCGATATCGGCCCGGCGCTGTTGCGCTACCGGAAGCGGCCTGCACAAACCGGCGCAGCGGGCGCGTGGGACGAATGGCCGACGGACCGGGTTGTCCGCGATCATGCCCCGTGCTACCTTCGTATTCGGATAAACATATCCTGAAAGCGAGGACACAGCGAATGTACCGTAAAGCGTACTTTTTTTGCTTTCTCGTACTGGCTCTTGCCGGATTGGGCGGTTGCTCCGGCGGCCCATCGGCCAACGAATCCAAGAAAGCGGCGACGCCGCGAGACAAAATCCAGGGAAAGGTCCAAGAAGTTCTCTTGGAAACGACCGCGACCGATGTCGCTATGAACGCGGGTGGACCTTCCGTGTACATTTTGGATGGCCTGCGCCGCTACCGCCTGTTCTTCAGGTCGGCCGTTCAAGTAGACCCCAGCCAGGAGTATATTGCCGAGGGCGTCTATGCGCAAAAGGCCATTGATGAGCTTGGCGACCCAGACCAGGGCAAGCACGGCTATCCGCTCCCATCAAGCTGCGACCGTGTCGTCAGGACGGCTTGGCCCGGGCTGGCTATGGATGTGACGGATTTGGATGCCCAGGTTTTGTGCACCAGGGTGAAACGCTATCCAGCTAGGCCCGTATTCCTGGTGACGCGGCTACTGCCCGTTACCTCGAAGGAGAGCGGCGCCGCTGGAGCGAAGAAAGACGCCGGTGCTGAGGATATCAAGGAAGTCTCTGTAGCGGCGGATAAACAACGCGCTCTTCTGATTGAGGGTCCGACCGTTCAAGCCGCGCCGCTCTGGGCGCCCGAGGGGGGAACGGTTCGCTGCAAACTCGTCATCGACAAGGAAGGGAAAATTTCAGAGCTCGAAACCGGCGCGCAGCTCTGTGAGAGTGTGCCGTGGTCTCAGTTTCGTTATAAGCCCACGGTCAAGGGCGGCCACCCCGTCGAAGTCGTAACGGAGGTGGAAGTGCGCTTCGAGCCGCGAAAGTAAGCCTCGATGTACCGGTCCCGATCCTCGCGCCCCTGGATATCAGCGGCCGGGCGCCGGGAGTTCTATAAGCGCGGCCCACAAGAATCGTCGCGGCGCGCGAAGATCCTGAACTGTTGCAATACTTTTTACCACTGGCCGCCCGGGCGGGGGGAGGCGCGCACGGCGCGCTCGAAGGCCCAGCTTCGGATATGATTGATCTGCTCCTTCATGGTGCGCGAGAGCGGCACGATACTCACCGCGACGCTTAAGAGATCGTCATCGGCGATCTGGCGGTCCGCCAGCTTGGCCTTGGTCAGCGCGGACACCACGCACTGCTCGATCTCGGCGCCGGTCCAGCCGATGGTGAACTCGGTCAATTGCGCGAGGTTGAAGCCGGCCGGATCAATGCCCCGGCGGCTGAGGTGAATCTTGAAAATATCGATGCGCTCGTCGTCGAGCGGCAGGTCCACGAAGAACACTTCATCGAAGCGCCCTTTGCGAATCATTTCGGCGGGCAGCAGGTCGATGCGGTTGGCGGTGGCGGCGACGAACAGGCCGCGGGATTTCTCCTGCATCCAGGTGAGGAAGAAGGCGAAGATGCGGCCCTGCTCGCCGCCGGATTCGGTGGAGGTGATGCCCATCTCGATTTCGTCGAACCAGAGGACGGCGGGCGCCATGTCTTCCAGCATCTTGCAGGCGGCGACGAACGCTCCTTCGGGCTTGCCATGCCTGCCGGAAAAGATCTCGATCATGTCGATGCGGTAGAGCGGCAGGCCGAAGTACGAGGCAATCGCCTTGACCGACAGACTCTTGCCGCAGCCGGGGATGCCCATCATGAGAAGTCCCTTGGGTGCGATGTCGGCGCTGAGAGTGTCGCGCATCTGAAAGAGCTTGCGGCGCTCGGTCAGCCACTTTTTCAGCCCCTCGAGTCCGCCGATGTTACCCATGCTGCCGCCCTCGGCGATGAATTCGACAGTGCCGCTGCGGTTGACCAACAGGCGCTTCTCTTCGAGCAATGCCGGTATGGATTCCGGCCCGAGCCGGGGACTGGCGTTTAGCGCGCGACGCAGCGCGTAGCGGGCTTCGTCGAGTGTGAGGCCCTGCAGGGAGCGCGCCAGTTGGGACAGGTTCGCGTCACTCGTATCGGGCGCGGCGCCGGAGGCGGGAGTTTGCGCTAGTTCGTCGCGGAGGAAGTCGACCAGCTCGACCACGTCGGGCGGGCGCAGTTCGAGATACAAAAGGCTGCGCTCGACCTCTTCCGGAATGGAGCGCACCGGCGAGCTGATGACGACGAACTTGCGCCGGTCGAGGCAGCTTTCGTAGAGATCGCGCAGGCGGCGGCGGATTTCCGGAGATTCGCGCAGGGGCTCGTGAAAGTCCTTCAAGTGGAAGATGGCGGCGTCTTGGTATGCGGCGATGAAATCGAGCGCGGCGCGCGGAGAGTGCGTGCCGGGCTGGGCGGCTTCCGCATCGCGATGCATGCCTTCGGTGAGGCTCCAAATCCAAACAGGCGTGGATGAGAGACCCAGGCTTACTTCACGCAGCACGCGGGCGACGCGCTGTTCTTCGGCGGAGCGGATGTAGGTGAGGGGGCGTCCGGAGTCGAAGGCGTCGCGCAGCGTCTTGGCCGCGCGGCTTTCGTGTGCGATGGGCATTGCGAGGTGGCGTAGTCCTCCCACTCATAAGGACGCATGATTCGGCTAGAAAGACTGGGCTGCTGGCGGAATCACGGAGTACACAGAAGTGTGCCGGACGCCGTCAAGCAACCGCACGCGCCTGTCAAGCAACCGCACGCGCCTATGGTAGTCGAGAGCAAGCGGTGTGGTCGCCAAACTCCGGACAGTCCGGGATTCGCGCCAGGAGGCCAGTCCGAAATCAGCTTGCACGAACCGAGCCTTTCTGGTGGTGGGTCAGTTTGGAAACTATGAACTACAAAACCGACCCACTGCCGCCTTTCTGGGTGCTTCCGAGGAAGGGGCTTGGCATTGATCCAGCACAGATTATTGCGGCATTCCGACCTAAGTGAAGGACAGGCCAGGAGGCCTGTCCTACCATCAATTCAGGAAATAGGTGCGGTACAGCGTGTCGCGCTGCTTGGGGATGAAGCCGGCGTCGCGGATGATGCGGCGCAGCTCTTCTTCGCTGGCGCGGTGGTGGGCGCCGGCGGCGGAGACCACGTTCTCCTCGATCATGATGCTGCCTACATCGTTGCCGCCGAAGCGCAGGCCAAGCTGGCAGGTCTTCAGCCCCTGGGTGACCCAGGAGGACTGAATGTTCTCGATGTTATCGAGGTAGATGCGCGAGATCGCCAGGTTCTGCAGATATTCGACGGCGGTAGCTTCTTCGTGCACGAAGCGGCCGAGCGAGGTGTTCTCGCGCTGGAAAGTCCAGGGGATGAAGGCCGTGAAGCCGCCCGTATCTTCCTGAATCTGGCGCACGATCTGCAGGTGATTCATGCGCTGCTCCAGCGTCTCGCCGCAGCCGAACATCATGGTGGCGGTAGTGCGCATGCCCAGCGCGTGCGCGGTACGATGCACGTCGATCCATTCCGAGGTCGAGCACTTGAGCCGGCTGATGCGGTGGCGGACGCCGTCGTCCAGAATCTCCGCGCCGCCGCCAGGGATGGAGTCGAGGCCCGCATCGCGCAGGCGGGCGATGGTGTCGCCGAGGCTCAGGCCGCTAACTTCGGCGATGTTGGTAATCTCAGGCGCAGAAAAGCAATGCAGGTGAATCTTAAAGCGTTGCTTGATGGCGCGCAGCAGGTCTTCGTACCACTCGATCCGCAGGCCGGGATGCAGGCCGCCCTGCATCAGGACGCCCGTGCCGCCGAGGTCGAGGGTTTCCTGGATCTTGGCGAAGATGGTTTCGTGGTCGTGGACGTAGCCTTCGGCGTGGCCCATGGGCCGGTAAAATGCGCAAAAGCTGCAATACTCCGTACAGAAATTGGTGTAGTTAATGTTGCGATCGATGATGTAGGATACGACGCCTTCCGGGTGGTAGCGTTTGCGGATGGAATCGGCGGCCATGCCGATGCCGATCAGGTCGTCGGAACGGAAAAGGTCGAGCGCTTCGGCGTAGGAGATCATCAGGCAGTCATGGTCAGGACTTCAGGCTGTGCGCTCTGGGCGAAGACGTACGCGCTGAACAGAGGTTTGGGTTCGCCCTTGCCCCAACGTTGCACCTGGTATTTGGCGCGCACGAATTGCACGTCCGAGTGGGGTCGCAGGTCGAGCAGGATCTGATACGTGCCGCAATAGAATTTCTGCGGGAAGGAGACGAGGGGTTTGGCGCCCCACTCGACGTTGTCCGCGGAGCCCCAAATGGAGACGTCGAGGCTTTCCTGTTCAATGATGCGAGTGATGCCCAGAGTGAGAAGGATCAAACCACCGCGGGACTCTCCCAAGTCCACATGGGGACCGACGCCGGCCTCGCGGATCGTCGTTTCCGGAAGTAGGAAGCCTGGTAGCATACAACACTCTTCGTCAGTTATGGGAGTATCAGCTCCTTTATAACAGTGCAGACCCTGGATTAAGATTCGCACATTTTTCGTCAAATGGGAAGGCGAATTGCATAAATTATCGGTTACGCGGTGGGGGCCTTGCGTTTCGCGACCGACCGTTTGCGAGGCGCGCTTGGTGTCCGGATCGAGGGGGCCTTGCTGGCGTAGAGTTGGCGATACACTGTTGCGTTTCTCAACACAGCTTCCACGTATTCGCGCGTTTCGGTAAACGGGATGGATTCCACAAATTCCGCGGGCTCCCGGTACTGGTTCCAAGTGATCCAATCGCTCACGCGGGATTTGCCCGCATTGTAGGAGGCCAGGGTCTGCTCCCATTTGCCGCCCCACTGATCGAGCAGGGCGCGCAGGTAATAAGCGCCGAGTTTCAGGTTGATGGCGGGCTGGAACAGGGATCGATTGCTGAAGCGTTTGATACCGGCGCGGCGGGCCAGGGCGCGGCCGGTGGCTGGCTCGACCTGCGTAAGGCCGTAAGCGTGTTTGGCGGAGAGCGCCTGCGGATCGAATTCGGATTCCTGCCGGACGATGGCCGCCACCATGTAGGGATCCAGACTCTGCTGTTTGGCGCTGCGCACGAGGTCCTTCTCATAGGGCAACGGGAACAGCAGTTGCCAGAATGAGGGCGGCGCGTCCTCCAGAGACATCGAGAGATAGTCGGGCGCGGCGCTCTTGATGTTGTGCAGCCGTTGGTGCGGCGTACCGGCGGTGCGCGCGAGTTCCATGGCCAACAGATAGGGCTGGCCACCGCCAGCCTGGCCGTTGCGGGCGCCGAAGCGCAGCTCGGCCTGGGCCAAATCCGGCAGCCCGGCGGATTCGAGCAGACGGGCGCGGGCGATGCGCAAAGCGGTTTCCGCATCCGGCTCGCTGGGGACCGCGGGTTTGCGCGGCGGGAAGGCGATGGTTCGCAGGAACCCGGCAGTCTTTTCCGACGGAGCCGCGGCCGCAACCAGCGGCTGCGTCATGCGTTCGCGGGCCAAGAGACCGTAATAGTAGTTGGGAAATTGCGCCGCGAGCCTGATATAGAAGGCGCGCGCGACGGGGTAATCCTGGTCGGTTTCGGCGACGCGGCCCAGAAAATAGAGCGCGGCGCTGGCGGAGGGATGTCCGGGGTATCTCTGCAGGTGCTCGCGCAGCAGTTCGTGCGCGTCGTGCCGGCGGCGAATGTACGCCGCCCAGGCGGCGCGCCAATGGCAAGATGCGGCCAGCGGCTGATCCGAAAACGTCTCGTAGACGGCTTTGTAAAGCGGCACGTATTTTTCGGGCTGATTGGTCACCAGGAATCGATTGGCAGCGGCCACCAGCGCCCTATAGCGCCACGGCGATTCGCGGTACTTGGCGAGTTTGCCGACCGCCTCCATCATCTGGTCTTCATCATTCAGCTTGCGGGCGCATTCGGCGAGGTAGTAGAGGCGCTCGGCATTTGCCTCAGAGTGGGCATCGCTATCGGAGAGTTCCAGCGAGCGCAGGTGCGAATAAGCGGCAGCCACGTCGCCCGCAAGGAACTCGGCGGCGCCTATTCCCACGCGGGCCCGATCGCGTTCCGGGCCTCCGATTTGCGGCACGAGCGCTTCAAGCTCGGATTGCGCGCGCGCGTATTCGCGTTGCGCGAGCAGCTTGTGGCCGCGCTCGACCATGGCTTCCGGCGCGGGCGCGGGATATGCCGCTCCCATGCCGTCGCGCAGGGCGATGAGCGCGGCGGCGGCGCGCGTGGCTGGATCGCCCGCGGGGTACTGGTAATAGACTCGCTGATAGTATTGCGCGGCGTGCGGCAGGTCGCGGGTGGCTTCGTAGGCGATAGCCAAGGCGAGATCGCCATCGGGCTGTGGAAGATCGGCGTAGCTTTCGCGCAGCATGCGCACCGCTTCGGGGGCGGAGCCCGAAGCCGCCAGACCGCGCGCCTGCAGCACTACAGATTTTGCGGCGAACGGGGATGGCAGGGGGACGGACCGCACCACGGCCGCTTCGCGCGCGGCGGCCGCATAGTCTTGGGTTTCCGAATGGGCGGTAGCCAGATAATACGCCGTGTAGTCGGCCAGCTTGGGAAGGCGCGACTGAGCGGCCTCGAGATGCAGGATGGCATCCGGGAAACGCTTCTGTTCGAACGAGACTATGCCCAGGGTGAACTGCGCCATTGCGCCGTTGACATCTTTGTGACTGGCCGCGAACTTCTGCAGCGCCTTGCCGCGCGCCGGTGTGGGCGAGTCGCGATAGGCCCGGCCGAGGGACTCGGGGGTTTGGGCGCAGGCCGCCGCGGTGAGCAGCAGGGCGAGCAGCGGGGTGAGAAACCGTTCCCTGACGGTCGCGGCTCGGTAACGCGCCGGAGCTACTGAGCCGCGCACGTCAGTAAGCGGTCTGTTACACCAATCGCCCAGGATATTCACCTCCCAGCCAGGCAGGATTGTCATTTGCCAGCGTGCGCACCAACTCCAGGTGAAAGTAATCGACCATAGTTGGAGTGGCCGTTAGAAATGTTTGCCGGAAAGACTCTCTGCCTTCATCGATGGCATCCTGCAAGGCGGAGTACAAATCCTGCTGCGCGCGCCCGGCTTTTACGGCATCGGGACGGTACAGCCGCATTTCCGCGACCTTCACGCGGGCGAAGCGCTGCGCGCGCAGATGCAGATGGCGGTCGGCCGCGCTCAGATCGTCCCAATCCGGCGCGGGACTGGCGGGCGCGGCGGATGCCGGTTCGATGCGCACCAGATCCGGAGACAGGCCAGAAGGAGACAGGCCAGGAGGCCTGTCCCACTTGCGCTGCCGCGCTTCCATGACGGCGGCAGCGGCCTGCGCCAACAGCTCCAAAGCCGCGCTCTCGACCGTACCTGCGGCATACAGCATGCCAACCGTAGCTTGATCGACCGTCAACGGGAACAGGTGCGCTTTATCGCCGGGCGCATGTGCGAAAGCTCCCACCACGGCGGGCGATACCTCCATGGCGGAGCACAGCGCCACCACCGGCTCGCGCGATTCGATGGCGCCGGCAAAGGCGGCCGCTTCCGATGCGGCGAATCTTATCTCGCGAAAGCTCTCGGCGGCTTCGGTAGCGGCGCCGCGCAGGCGTTCTCCAGCGACGGCATTCTCGCTGATGCGAAAGACGGCGCAGGCGTTGGCGAAGGGGGCGGAGGCGTCGCACAGGATGGCGGCGATCTCGGGGAAGGCGGCAGCCTGGCGCAAGCGCCGCACGGACTGATTCAAATGTTCCGCCAGGGCCCGCTCGGCGGCCTGAACGCTGGTGGAGACGCGCGCTTCCGTTTCGGATTGGAACAACTGTTCCAGTTCGGAGAATAAACTTCGCAAGGAGGGCGGGGGCGCGGCTGTGGACATCCTGGAATGATTCTAGCAATAACGGCAAGTGGAACCACAGATGGATACGGATGCTCGCGAGTGTTGCCTGCCGCAGACAGGCCAGGAGGCCTGTCCTACCTATAGAATCAGAGTATGGAAGAAACATTATCCGGCAAGATTGCGATTGTAACAGGCGGCACGCGGGGGATCGGGCGGGCCATCGCGGAGCGGCTGCTGCGGGAAGGCGCGGCGGTGGCCGTATGCAGCCGATTGCGCGAGAACGTGCAAGCCTTTGTGAAAGATTCTCAACCTATCGCGGGCGGCCGGCTACTGGCGGAAGCGGTCGACGTCTCGCAGCTCGCAGATGTGCGCCGTTTCTTCGCGAGCGTGGATGCGCGTTTCGGCGGCGTGGACTTTCTGATCAACAACGCGGGCATCGGCATTTTCAAGAGTGTGGCGGATCTCACGCCGGAAGAGTGGCGCCGCAGCATCGACTTGAACTTGAGCGGGGTTTATTATTGCAGCCACGAAGCGCTGCCGCGCATGCGGGAGCGTGGCGCGGGATACATCGTCAACATCGGCAGTCTGGCCGGTAAGAACGCGTTTGCCGGGGGCGCGGCTTACAACGCGTCCAAATTCGGACTGAACGGATTCAGCGAAGCGATGATGCTGGATCATCGTTACGACAATGTGCGCGTGAGCTACATTATGCCCGGCAGTGTGGACACGGACTTCGGCGCCGCGGCCGGCGCGGCGGCGTGGAAGATACAGCCGGAAGACATTGCCGAAGTTGTTGCGATGCTGTTGCGCATGCCCGCGCGTACGCTGATTAGCCGGGTGGAAATACGGCCTTCCAAGCCTCAGAAATAGAAGAAATTACCGTGTGCCATAAAACTGGCAGGCGACGTGCTATTGGCTCTATCGAATGCACTTCGTGGTACGAGTGCTGAAGAGAGGCAAAGTCATGGGCCGAATGAACAAACAGCTTGATCCAACGCTCACGGGAACTGAGGCGGTGAAACTCGAAGGCGAGTTACGCCGGCGGATTGTCGGGCAGGACGAGGCGATCGATCAGATCGTGAACATCTATCAGATGTACCTGGCGGGCATGTCGAGCCCAGGGAGACCCATCGGCAATTTTCTCTTTCTGGGGCCGACTGGTTCGGGCAAGACGCGCATGGTGGAGGCCACCGCGGAAAGCCTGGTGGGAGATATGCGCGCGGTGATCAAGATAGACTGCGCGGAGTTCCAGCACAGCCACGAGATAGCGAAATTGATCGGTTCGCCTCCGGGGTATTTGGGGCATCGCGAAACGCACCCGCTGTTGAGCCAGGAAGTGCTGCAGCAACATTACACGGACAAGATCAAGCTGAGCTTCGTGCTGTTCGACGAGATCGAGAAGGCCAGCGACTCTCTATGGAACCTGCTGCTGGGAATTCTCGACAAGGCCACTCTGACGCTAGGCGACAACCGGCGCGTCGACTTTTCGCAAGCCATGATTTTCATGACCAGCAACCTGGGCGCGGGCGAAATGAATTCGATCCTGCGTCCCAACTTGGGATTCGCGGCTTCCGAAATGGAACGCAAGTGTTCCGAGGGCGTGGTGGACGGAAGCCTGACGGACAAGATCGCGCGCGCCGGAGTGGAGGCCGCACGGCGGAAGTTCACGCCGGAGTTCATGAACCGCATCGACAAGGTGGTGGTGTTCCGGCCGCTGGGATCCCCGGAATTGCGCAAGATCCTGGGCCTGGAGCTGAACATCCTGCAGCATCGCATCTTCAATTCGGCGAACGGCGCGCCATTCGTATTCTCGCTGACCGACCCGGCCAAGGACTTTCTGCTGCGTGAGGGCACGGACATGAAGTATGGTGCGCGGCATCTGAAGCGGGCCATCGATCGCAGCCTGGTGCATCCGTTGTCGAACCTGATCGCTACCCAACAGGTGCGCGGTGGAGATCTCCTCAGGGTGGATTACGACGGCGAACTGGAGAGCATGACGTTCTTCAAGGAAGCCGAAGATATGCCGCCGTACGCCATGATGCAGATGATGGAGGCGCCGGCACCGGCGGCTCTTTCGACATTCGCTACCGGTGCGGGAGTCGAAACGGCCCGCGTTACGAACGCCAAATCGTCGCGCCGCTGATGGCACTTGTGGCAGGATTCCCTCGACCTGGGCCGCTAGCCCACGAGGGATGAAAACCCTGTGGAATCAAATGCACGAACGGGCCGAGTAGACGTCGGCCGCACGGTCGAAAACCTATCCGTCCAGGCGGCCTGATGAGGGGCCACCGCAGGCCGAGGGCCTGCCCCACGCGAAGAGCGGGTCCTGGAGGAAGCGCGGACTGAAGTCCGCGCCAAGCGGGTCCTGGATGGCCCGCGCGGACTTACAGCCCACGATAGTTGCAGCCTGTTACAATTCGGCTGCTAATGTCTATTCCAGCCGAAAAACGGGACCTGCGTCTGATGCGCGCGATGTTCAGCACCATCGCGCCGCGCTACGACTTCATTACGCGCATGTTTTCCTATGGGATGGACCGGCGCTGGAAACGGCGCGGTGTCGAGATGGCCGGTTTGCCGGAGCGGGCTACGGTCCTGGATCTGGCCTCCGGAACCGGCGACTTTTCGCGGCTCGTGGTGGAACGTTGCCCGCAGGCCAAGTCCGTCGCGGTGGATCTCACCGAGCGTATGCTGCGGTTGGCGCGCGAGCGCGGCATCCGCGACGCGGTGTGCGCCGACGCGACCATCCTTCCCTTCCCCGAGCACACCTTCGATTGCGTGTTCATCGGCTACGGCCTTCGCAATTTTCCGGACTTGAATGCGGCGCTACGGGAGATCGAGCGCGTGACGCGGCCTGGCGGCCTGCTGGTGACGCTGGATTTTTTCCTTCCGGCGAATCCGGTGCTGCGCCAGTTGTATGTCGGCTATCTGTACCTGCAGGGCGGATTCTGGGGACTGTTGTTGCATGGCCGCCCGCGCATCTACACGTATATTCCGGATTCGTTGCGCTCCTTCATCTCCATACAGGATTTTGCGGAGCGCCTGCGGAGCTTTGGCTACGGTTCGGTCAAGGCGCGCGGCTTCATCTTCGGCGGCATCGGGCTGCACTGGGCAGCAAAGAGGGAGAATCCGGCGAGGGTGGCCGCACCTTAGAAGAGGAGACCTTTCCGTCTGAAGCTGGAAGAGCGAGTTCCCGTTAGGAGCACCAGAGCTTCGATCGGGAAAGCCCGGGGAGCGCCCGGGCCTTCCAGTCTAAGCAGAAAGGAGGATCGACCATGATCCTATTGTTAGTTGACCTGCTGTTGTTCGGCAGCGTCACAGTCATTATCGTCTGGCGCCGTAAGGGCCGGCGGTAATGGCCGAGCGGGATCGGAGAGTGCAACTCCGGTCCCGCTACTAGCATACTCCAAATGAGCTTAGATTGGAATCCCCATTTTTCACCAAATTGAGGTGCAAACGCCAGGCGTGTGTGAGGGGTAGTGTTCACGTGTCCGGATAATGTCCAGATGTTAAACACTTGGTCATCGAACCGTTTTCCCTGCCGGGACGTAACCCATCTGCCGCGCAAGCGTCTTGTGATAAAAGATCCGCGATTCGACACTAATTATCAGCCGCTTGGGCAAAAGCCGGCCAAGGGTCGTTTGGACCACCGCTTAAATGTAACTTTCGATATAGTACTTGAATCGTATTGGAATACCATTGCAAGTTGGTAAGCGAATTGCTAAAGTGGTTTCCCGTGCGGGGCGTTTAGGAAAGGGCGGCCCGTACTTGAGCCGAACAGGCTGAGATTTTTTGAAACTTTTGCAGTGAAATTTCGTCTATTTGCTAGTCGGGCAAACGCACCCGGCAGGGTAGAACGAAAAAAGATAGGAGAGAGATCATGAACAGAACCGAGCTCGAGAAATACAAGGCGATCCTGTTAGCTAAGCAGGCCGAACTGTCCGGCGGGCTGCGCAATCGCGACGAGATCCTGATCGAGAAGACCCCGGATGCTCTAGATGAGGTGCAACTTGCTGGAGAGAGGGAACTTGCGATTCGCAACCTGGACCGCGAGGCCAGCCTGCTGCGCAATGTGCGAGCAGCTCTATTCCGGATCAACGAGGGCAGTTATGGCGTTTGCCTGCACTGCGAGGAGGAGATCAAGCCCAAGCGCCTGGACGCGGTGCCCTGGGCTGGCTTCTGCATCCGTTGCCAGGAAGCCGCGGATCGGAATGAGTTTGCCGCTGCGGAGTCGATCGACGATCTGCTGGCGGCCGCCTGATCGCGGCATGATTCGGCATGATTCAGTGAGGGCGCGGGAACAATCTCGCGCCCTTGGTGTCTCATGTGTGCCGGGTTGTGCGAAGGTACGCACCTGTTGCCAAATTCAGCAGTGCTGGGTCAGTCTCCTCAATGGAGTTCTTGAGCCGATCCCGGGAACAACCCGCCCGCCTGGGAATTCTTCCCGGTAGCTTCAACCCGCCAACTCGAGCCCACCTAGCGCTCGCCGAAGCCGCATTGGCGGAGCTGGATGAAGTGGTGCTGGTCCTGCCGCGCGCTTTCCCTCACAAAAACTACGATGGCGCCAGTTTTGTCCAGCGCGCGGACATGCTGTGCGCGCTGGTGGATCGGCGTCCGCGACTGGCAGCCGCTGCGAGCGTTGGCGGCTTATTCATCGAGATTGCGCACGAGTGCCGCGCCGCTTATGGGCCAGACGTCGAATTGACCTTTGTCTGCGGCCGGGATGCGGCCGAGCGTATGGTTGGCTGGAACTACAGCAAGCCAAATGCCATCAATCGGATGCTGGAAATACTTCAACTATTGGTTGCTTGCCGGGAGGGGGCCTATGAGCCGCCCCAGCATCTGCGCCAACACATCCGCGCGCTGACATTGCCCGCCGATGTGAATGCCATCTCAGCCAGCGACGTGCGGCGGCGCATTCGCGAAGGGGCGCCCTGGCAGCATCTGGTGCCCGACGCAATCGTGCCGATGGTGCGCGAGATCTATCGCCCGCCGGCGTAGTCCTGGTAGCGCCGGGCGATGTGCGCGCTGCGGACGTCTCCCGGATGGATCACCACGCGATAGCGGAAGCGCAGGGTTTCGCCGGGCGCCAGGGTGAGACTGCCGTCTTTGCTTTTGTCGTTTTCGAAATCGCGCAGACCGAAAATGTTCGCCGCGAAGAGGCCGTAACCACGCGCGTGCCAATAAGTTGGGTGTCGGGGATTCGACGGATGGTCGAACATCGCGATTCCCAGCGGCTCGCCATCCACGACCCCATAGTAATCCACCCAATCGGCGCGCTTGCCCCAGATCTGCTTTTCGCCCTCGCGCCCCTGGGAATCCACCATGTGGCCGGTGCGTTGCGGCTGTGCGGGCGTGCCGCTCCGCAGTTCTTCCAGGGCGGATGCCACGCGCAGAGCGAACGTGCCTTCCTTGCTGTCGCCAAAGGCGACCTTCTCGCGCGCAGTCAGAGTGATGTCGAAGTCCATGGTGCGGATCTTTGGCTCGCCGTAGAAAGTCATGTGGCGCGCTTCGGTCAGCAGCACGTTGCCGGCAGGGTCGCGCCAATCGAAGGTGGCGTCGATTACGCCTGAGTCCTTGCCGCCCGACAGGTTGACGATCTTGGCCAGCACGATGCGCCCGAACTTGGGGCCGCGCGTCTCGTTGCCCCAGAAGTCGAAACCGTTCACGTCGCCGTGGGCGAACCACAGGCCGCGGTGGTGGGGATGGTCGCGCGATTCGCCCGGTATATCTTCCATCGGGTAGCCACGCGTCACGATCTTGCCGCTGGCCGAGCGCAACGGGTGCAAGTAGGGCTTATTGGTTTCCGGCCCGATGAAGAACCGGGTGAACGGCTTGCCCTTGATCTCGACCGCGATGTACTCGATGCCGTGTTGCGCGATGCGCACCTGGGCGGCGAGGGGCGCGGCCAGCAGGATTGCCCACAGGACTGGCTTCCTCATAGCCACAGTACAACACACGGTGTCGCGGTGCAGCAATGCGCCCCGCTAGGGCGGGTGGAAGAAGGCCTTGCTTGCGTGACGGGACCCAAGTTCCTACCTTAACCTCTCACTTCACGTTCAGGGTCTTTTTGAGCCAGGCGATCATCTCCGGTTTCCAGTGCTGCATCTCCGGCGCGCGCCAGCCTCCCATGCCGTGCCCGCCGCCTTCGACGACAATCAGTTCACAAGCCGTGCCCACCTGGCGGATCGCATCGCAAAACTCGGTGGATTGCTCGAAGCTCACCTGATCGTCCTTGGTGCCGTGGATCGCCAGGAACGGCGGCATTCCCTTGTGAACGGCGGCGATGGGCGCAACCGCGCGCAGCTTTGCCAGACCGGCTTCATCCAGTTGTTCCACGCCGAAGAAATGAATGCCGCCACCGTTGGCCGCGTGACGGCGAATGGTCGCCATGTTGAAGCGCTCCGGATGTTCGCGCCGCAGCAGGGCCTGCTTTCCGTAGTCGGACGGTCCATAGAAATCGACGACGGCCGCTACTTTGGTGGCTGGGGTCTCGTGGGTGCCGGCATAGTTCACGAAGAAGCCGCCGGCGGATTCGCCGACGATCGCGATCCTGGAGACATCCACGCGGTACTCGGCGGCGTGGGTCTTCACCCAACGGATCGCGCTCGACACGTCTTCGATCGCTTCGGGGAAATGGACGGCCGGCGCGAGCCGGTAATCGATGCTGAACCAGGCGAACCCGGCGTCCGTAAGCGGATCGAACAACGGCCGGACATTGGTGCTTTTGCTGCCCTCGTCGAACCCTCCGCCGTGGATCAGAATGGCGGCGGCAAACGGCCCCGGCCCGTCCGGCACGTGCAGGTCGAGCAGTAAGGGCTTGCCGTCCGGACGGGCGTATTCGACATCCTTCTGGTCGAGAGGCGCGGCGGACAGAGTGGCGGCGCAGGCCAGCGCCAGAATGAGGGCGGATCCTCGCATGGGAGAAGACCGCATCATATCACGGCCGGAGGGACGGCGTGCTCATCTCCACGAGGCGGAGCTTATCCGGCCGCAGTAGATAACTTCCGGCCGCGATCGCCAGCATGAGCAGCGGAGCGGCCGCGTGGGAAAACCGATCGTGCACCGCGCAATGCGAGGCGAATGCGCCCAACGCGTCGATCGTGATGCCGGCATAGGCCCACTCACGCAGGAGGCGCGTCTTCGGATATAGCAGAGCCAGGACCGCGAGTAACTTGCAAGGTCCCAGGATCATGAGCATGTAGTCCGGATAATGGAGCGTGCGCATGATCTCCCGCATCTGATTTGCGCCGGCGATGTCCAGCGCCCCTCCCAGGGTTAACCATGCAGCCAGCAGGCCGGTGAGTATCCAGTACACCGTGCGGTTCTTCATTGCCCCTCCACGGAGGCATCTAAAGCAGTGAAGAACGCATCCTTGCCGTCGCCGATACTGGCATTCCCGCTGCTGAAAACCTTCTCGCCGATATGCATCCCCAGCCGCCGGTAGCTTTCAAACTGCGACTCGTCGAACCACTGGTCGGCGGTGGATTCGTGCGGAAACAGCGGCACCCGTTTGTGGTATCCAAGGACGTCGGCCGGCTCATCGCCCGTGAGGGACGATTTGACATAGATGAGCCTGCCGTCCGGACCGTCCGGATAGTGAATCGTGCCGATTGCAAAGTGATTTCCCGAAAAACTCTCCGGGGTATTATCGGGTTTGCGCGCGATCTCCGTTAGTTTCTTGATGTCGATCTCCACGCCAAAATCGGTGCGGCACATGCGAACGGCGGTGGCGAGCCCGCCAAAGCTCAGTGTTTCGTCCTGTTCGGCGTCGCACACGATGATATAGCGGCAGCGGCGCCGGACCAGTTCATACAGTCCCATGTTGTCAAAATGTCCCCCGTCGGATAAGTTGACGAAATCGCTGGTTGCATCGGTGGACCCGAACAGTTCCATCACGGTGTATGGCAGTCCGAACGCGGGACTACTCCAGTCCGGCTTGGATTGCGCCGGGTTGCCTAGCCACCAGCCCAGCCGCACGTTGAACACCGTCATCAAAAACGCGATTGCGGTGGACGTGTGATACCCCTGGTTGGGGCTGGCGGCGGCCCCTGAGATCGCCACGGACGTGCCCAGCATGATGCCGCCGTACTTCGTCCCGCTGACCGATGGCGGTAACTTGGTCTTGGCAACGGCCCAGGTGGGCCAGTAGCCGTTTTTCACATCGATGCCGACGCGCATCTGCCTGTTTGCGGACGTGCCGGAATCGTCCAGGCCCGTATCATATCCGCTAAAGACCGGCGTAAAGATGAAGGATGCGCCCTTCCGCTCCTGCCAGGCCAGGTTGCGGCCGCTGCTGAGATTGAGAGTTGCATTGATAATCGGGAAGGGACCACTGAACTCCGGGGAGTCCAACTTGTTCAGCCGGAGATCGTCGCCGTCGTCGAACTTGGTAAAGGGATTGGGGTCCCGCTCGCGCTGCTCGCGCGAAGATCCCAGATAGCAGCGCACGATCCGATTCTTATAAAAGTGGTGAAGCGAAAACTCATTGATGTCCACGCGCCACGACATCAGCACGGCGATCACAGCGTTGAGCAGCGCCAGATCCAGCAGCCCGGCGTACCAATCGCCCTTGAAATCCAGGCGGCCGTCACGCCACAACGTTCCCACGACCGTAGACTGCCGTTGAGATTGCATTTCCCGCCAGTACACACCCCAAACCCCAGGGGGCCCAGGATCGGCAGACACCGCGGTCCGCGGAGCTTTGTATTCGCTGTACTTGACCAACTCGTGAGTGCCCAACGCAATCGTCAACACAAAGCCGGCCATAAAAACATATGGCCCCAAGCTGGCCAGCAGCTTCAGGGTGGTAGCCGAGATGTCAGTCTTGTCTTGAGCGGCCGCGGGGGTCTTGGCGTTGTTCCCCGCCATCAGACTGCCAACCGTCGTCGCAAGCCATGCTCCGGTAATTGTGGACTTCGCCCAAGGGCCGGCCCAAACGCCGAAAAACTTCAACAGACCGGGGCCCCCTATCGCCGTGCCGAACACCAACAGCCAGCCGAGCGAATAGATGGTGGCCCAAGCGCCCAACCGGCCGATCCATTCCCGGATGTCGTCGGGGATATCGCGCCCCATCAGTCCAACATTCAGCACGACGCCGAGCGACAGTACCACCACGACGCCAGGCGGACCCACGGTCAGCAGGAGCCACGGGCTGTAAATATGGCCGAGCCAGCCGTCCATGAGCCTCGCCAGGCCATAGAACATCCAAGCCGTCGCGTAGCCGGAGGCAAGGGCCACGCCAACCTGCAGCAGCCCGTCCCAAAGTACCGCAGCGCGGTTGTCGTGCTGCGCCAGGAAGCAGCGCGGAAACCCGCTCAGCACTTGCAGCAGGCCGAAAAGAACGGATATGATCAGCCCCGTCCAGACAACCTCACGGATATCCCTTGCGAAGATCCGTCCGGTGATGAGAAAAGCGGCAATCAACGCCGGGCAAATCACCAGTATCTGGACCCATTTGTCGTTGCGCCAACGGGCCGGCCCTTTCCCTGCGAGATTCAGCCCGAAAGTAACGGCAGCGGCGGCCAGGAAGAGATAGCTGAACCATGTCAGCCGGTCCAGGTCCAGCCGTTGGAAACCGGTGAGACCCTTCATGCCAAACGCGCGTGCCAGCAATACCAGCGCCGCGGTGCCGGTAATCAGAATGATAAAGTTCAGCAGCGTGTTCCGCGACCAGATGGCCCAGAACGACCACGTGTCGGCGCTCAACAGACTCACCTTCGGCGTGAGATAGTTGCTGAACGCCCTCAGACGGCCGATCGCCTTTTGCGGAAGGACGTTAGCTGTCGCCTGGTCCGGATCGAGTCCGGTTTCCACGTCGTCCATCCCGCGTTGCGCCCGATGGATCATGGCGCTTAGCCATCCGCCGATATAGCCGCCACCCGAGACAGTCGAGAGATAGTCTACGTGGCGCAAAACCTTCAATTTCGCCAGCGCCTGCAGCACGCCGAGGTTGAAAGTCGCGCTACGGATACCGCCACCGGAGAATGCCAGACCGACCAACTTCATGGCATCGGCCGTCGCCAGCGGTTGCGCCGGATCGAGGGGAGCGTCGTCGCCCGGAACTTTTCGGTTCCGGCGCCATACCAGAATGCGCGCCAGCTCCGCCGCGAGGACGGCGTTGAAATCCTTCCGCTCTTCCGATGGTGGGTCGGGATACATGTGCCGAGTGTGCCGAAAGTTCCCGTGAAATTTCGCTGAGGGGAGATGATATCAGTGTCCTGGTAACAATGCAAGGAAGGTTTAACAATGAAGTGGCGGACTGGGAGGCCGCCGGGCCCAGAGCACCCCCACGGGCCTGCCCCACTGCTTACCGCATGTGCTGGAGGCGCGCGATGCGATCCGCGGTCGACGGATGCGTCGAGAACACATTCATGAACCACTGACCGGTGAAGGGCTTGACGATGAACAGGTGTGCGGTCGAGGGGCTAGCTTCCATCGGGATGCGCTTGGAGTAAGTCTCCAACTTACCCAGCGCCGAGATCAGTTCAGAGGGCGTGCCGGTGTACTTCGCGGAAGCTTCGTCGGCGGAATACTCGCGCGAGCGGGAGATGGCCATCTGGATCAGCATAGCCGCAATGGGTCCCAGGATCATCATCAGTAAGCCGGCGATGGCGTTGCCACCGCCGCGGTCGTCGTCATCGCGCGCGCCGCCGAACCAGAAAGCCATGCGCGAGGTGAACATGATGGCGGCGGCGATGGTGGCAGCCACCGAGCCGATCAGGATATCGCGGTGCAAGACGTGGCCCAGCTCGTGGGCCACCACTCCCTCGATTTCGCGGTCGTCCATAAGCTGCAGGATGCCGACCGTGAAGGCTACTGAAGCGTGCGCGGGGTTGCGCCCGGTGGCGAAGGCGTTGGGACTCTCTTGGGGCAGCAGCCACAGGCGCGGCATCGGCAGGCCCATTCGCTGGCAGAGGCCTTGCACGATGGGCGCGACGCGGCGGTAAACTTCCGGGTTCTCCTTCTCGCTGACCGGCTGCGCGCCGTAGGATGCGAGGGCGATTTTATCCGAGAAGAAGTAACCCGAGAAGTTCATCAGGACCGCCAGGCCCAGGCCCATGTAGAGGCCCTGGCGGCCGGCTATCGCTTCGCCGGCAAACAGCAGAAGGGCGCTGAGCAGGCCGAGCAGGAGAACGGTTTTGATCGTGTTCGTGGTGGTCATTGACTTAGTTACTGACAGGCCAGGAGGCCTGTCCTACCTACGCCTCCACCGGCACGAGCTTCTGGAAGTGAAGCTCGTTAGTGGCGGGATCGGCGTCCACTTCGACGGTGTCGCCATCCTGGAAATCGCCGTTGAGCAGCTTGAGCGCCAGCGGATCCTGGATCAGCCGCTGTATGGCGCGCCGCATGGGACGCGCGCCGTACTGCGGATCGTAACCTTCTTTGATGAGCAGCTCGCGGGCGGCCGCGGTCAGCTCCAGCCTGATGCCGCGGTCTTTCAGCAGCTTGCCCACGCGCCGCAACTGGATATCGATGATCATGGCGAGATGCTCGCGGCTGAGCGAGTTGAAGACGATGATGTCGTCGATGCGGTTCAGGAACTCGGGCCGGAACGTGCTGCGCAAGGCATCCAGCAGGCGCGTGCGCGTGGCTTCGTTGGCGGAGCTCTTGGTATGCACCGAGAAGCCGATCGGCCCGACTTCGCGCATGCTGGTCGAACCGACATTGGAGGTCATCACGATCACCGTGTTCTTGAAACTCACGGTGCGGCCCTGGCCGTCGGTGAGGCGCCCGTCGTCCAGGATTTGCAGCAAGGAATTGAAGACGTCCGGATGGGCCTTCTCGATTTCATCGAAGAGCACCACGGAATACGGCCTGCGGCGCACCCGTTCGGTGAGCTGGCCGCCTTCGTCGTAGCCCACATATCCGGGCGGCGCGCCAATCATGCGGGCCACCGAGTGCTTTTCCATGTACTCGGACATATCGACGCGGATCATGGACTTCTCGTCGTCGAAGAGGTACTCGGCCAACGCGCGCACCAGCTCGGTTTTGCCGACGCCGGTGGGTCCCAGGAAAATGAAGCTGCCGATGGGCCGGTTGGGATCGCTGAGGCCGGCGCGGTTGCGCAGGATGGCGTTGGAAACCAGGCGTACGGCTTCATCCTGGCCGACCACACGCTCTTTGAGGTGGTCCGGCATCCGGACCAGCTTCTGGGCTTCGCCCTCCAGCATGCGGGTCACGGGGATGCCGGTGGACTTGGCCACAATGCGGGCGATATCTTCGTCGTCGATTTCTTCCTTCAACAATGCGGAATCCTTGATGGCCTCCAGATCGCGCTCGGCCGCCTGAATGTCCTTCTCGATTTGCGCGAGCCGGCCGTAGCGGATTTGCGCAGCCCTTTCCCAGTCGCCCTGGCGGGTGGCCTGTTCTTCGTCCTTGCGCAGTTGCTCCTGCTCTTCCTTGAGCTGGCGCACGCCGTGAATGGCGGATTTCTCGCGGTTCCAGCGCTCCTTCAGTACGGCGACTTCCCCGCGCAGCTCTTCCAATTCGCTTTCCACGTGGCGCAGGCGCTCCCTGGAAGCGGCGTCGTGTTCGAGGCCCAGGGCCTGGCGCTCGATTTCGAGGTGCGTAATGCGGCGATCCTTCTCGTCGATTTCGATGGGCATGGAGCCGATCTGCAAGCGCAGGGCGGCGCCGGCCTCGTCGATCAGGTCGATGGCTTTGTCGGGCAGGAAGCGGTCGGTGATATAGCGCTGCGAGAGCAAGGCGGCCGCCACGATGGCGGAATCCTTGATGCGCACACCGTGATGGATTTCGAACTTTTCCTTGAGGCCGCGCAGGATGGCCACGGTATCTTCGACGGTGGGCTCGCCCACGAAGACGGTCTGGAAGCGGCGGGCCAGGGCGGCGTCTTTTTCGACGCGCTTGTATTCGGTGAGCGTGGTAGCTCCGATGCAGCGGAGATCGCCGCGGGCCAGCGCCGGCTTCAACATGTTGGCGGCATCGATGGCGCCTTCTGCCGAGCCCGCGCCCACCAGCGTATGCAGCTCGTCGATAAAGCAGATGATCTCGCCCGAAGATTCCGTGATTTCTTTGAGGACGGCTTTGAGGCGGTCTTCGAACTCGCCGCGGAACTTGGTGCCGGCCACCATGGAACCCAGGTCGAGCGCGACCAGCTTCTTGTGCTGCAATTGATCGGGCACGTCGCCTTTGACGATGCGCTGGGCAAGGCCTTCCACGATGGCGGTCTTCCCTACTCCGGGCTCGCCGATGAGCACGGGATTGTTCTTGGTGCGGCGGCTGAGGACTTGCATCAGACGGCGAATCTCGTCTTCGCGGCCAATGACCGGGTCGAGCTTGCCGTCGCGGGCGGATTTGGTCAAATCGACGGCGTAGCGTTCCAGCGCCTGGTATTTGCTTTCGGGATTGGGATCGGTGACGCGCTGCGTGCCGCGGATCGACACCAAGGCTTTCAGGATGGCATCGTGGGTAGCGCCGGCGCGCTCCAGCAGTTGGGCGGCGGGGTCGCGCTTCTGGGCCGAGATGGCCAGCAGCATGTGCTCGGTGGAGACGAACTCGTCTTTAAAGCGGCTGGCTTCGTCGAAGGCCCGCTCCAGCACTTCGTTGAGCGGTTGCGAAGCGTACAGGCCGGGCTGGGGCGGCATGCTGACCTTGGGGATGCTTTGCAACTGGCGTTCGCCTTCGGAGACGATGGCGTCCGGTTGCACGCCGCACTTTTCCAGGACCGGGCGGACGATGCCTTCGCGCTCCTGTGCGAGAGCTACCAGGAGATGCAGGGGATAGAGAACCTGGCCGTCTGATTTGGCGGCCACTTCCTGCGACTTCTGCAGCGCCTCCTGGGCTTTTTGCGTGAACTTGTCGAATCTAATCACGGGGACCTTTCTTTCGGGATACAGCCATGGCGCACGCTTTAGCGTGCAGCGGCGAACTTCAGTTCGCCGTGCTGCCGGCTGAAGCCGGCAGCGGCACGCTGAACCGTGCGCCACGATTTTTATTGCTTGACGTCGATTTTAACTTGCCGCGGTTTGGCGGCGGCCTTCTTGGGCAGTTTCACGGTCAGAACGCCATTGTGGTATTCAGCCGCAACCTTCTCCGTATCGACGGTTGGGGGAAGGGTAAAGCTGCGCGTGAACTGGCCGTAGCCGCGTTCGATGCGATGGTAACCCTTGCTGGTGTCATCCTTGTCGAACTTGCGTTCGCCGGACAGCGTCAGGGTCTGGTTTTCGACGCGCACATCGATGTCTTTGAGATCGACTTCGGGCACGTCGGCTTTCAGGACAAGCTCGTCCTCGGTTTCGAAGATGTCCACCGCGGGCGACCAGGGCCGGCCTGCGTGCGGCTCGCTGAGCATGCGGTTGAAAGCGTCTTCAAAGAACCGAAGGTTGGCCAATGGATCGGTATGGGTGAGGGACATTTTTAGTATGCTACTCCTTTTGTTCAGATTGTCGGATTTAACTTCATCCGATTACAATAATAAAATATGAGCGTTGTTTTGTCAAGTCAAGTTGAGCAGAATGATGCAGCTAGGCATGCGTCTTCATGCCTGCGTGCGCTATATTAATGCAGATAAATGGTTTATACTAGCCGAAGGCCTGCCAGCAGAGCTGCACGCCCATGCAGGTCAGCCACGCGGAAAGGGCTACGCGGAGGGGCCTGGAGGGCAGAATGGCCAGCAGATTGGCGCCGATCAAGGCGCCAACCATGCCGCCGATGATGAGGTGAATCAGGATACCAGACTGGAAGTGCCCGACGGACAAGTGAAAGCCGCCGCCGATCAGGGAACAGGCCAAGCCGAACATCACATCGGTGCCGACCACGCGCGCGGGCAAGAGCGGAGTTAAATTCAGAAGAGCGACGCCGCCCAGGGCGCCGGCGCCGGCGGAAGAGAAACCGACTTCGGTACCGATGCCGAAGGCAATGAAGGGCAGCCAGCCGGAGCGGTCGGTCATGCTGCGCATGTGCGCGCTGCGGCGCAGGGTCCGAATCAGATTGTAGAGCGCCATGCTGGCGACCAACGCGCCGATGCCCAAGAACAGGACGCTCCGATGGTGCTTCGCGTCCAGCAAATCCATGGCATAGAAGCCAAGCAACACGCCAGGGACCCCGCCGCAGCAGAGCCGCAGCAGGGTTGGATAATGGATCTGTTTGCGGACTATGTAGACCGGAGCGATGGTTAGCTTGATGACCGCCGAGAATGCCAGCGCGGTGCCGACGGCTTCGGCGGGCGGAACCTTGAAGAACAGCATGAGAACCGGGGCCAAGAGTGAACCCGCACCAACACCTGTCAGCCCAACACCAGCCGCGACCAGGAAACCAACCAGGATTTCAGTCATGGATCACTCGGAAGTTCCGCTGATTGTTCCTGCTATCTTAACGCAGATCAATCCACTGTGTCTATCGAAATTAATTGGTTCTTCGTAAATAGATCTTTAACTTATTAAAAACAAATGTTTGGTCAGCTTGCAGAACAGCCGCAATGCCCCGATCAGACCGACAAATTGGAGGGCGGGCCATATTGCCCGTAGCCTGGCCTCCAGCGGCTCGGCCGCCTGAAAGGCGTCCCCAGAGGGGACCCCGGGCCAGGATTGGCCGCCCTCCATAAAATCCCGAATTGGGCCCATCGAGCCCGGCTGGATAGCGTTGGCCGGCGTCATCACGGCAATTGAAGATCAGTTCAATACTCCCGAAACAACATGTATAATCAAGAGCGTGAGAAGCCTCCTTCCCGTGCTGGTCTGCCTTGCCTTGGCGGGCTGCCATCGCAACATCGGAAATGAAGACGCCGTCAAACGGGGCGTCATGGATTACCTCTCGACGCGCCAGGGTCTGAACGTCGCTTCCATGAACGTGTCGATTGCGTCCATGGTGGTGCGGGAGAACGAAGTGGATGCCACCGTCGTATTCTCGCCGAAGGGATCGACGGCGGCCCAACCCATGACCATCCACTACCTGCTGGAAAAGAAGGGAGACCGCTGGGTAGTGAAGCCGCGCGCCGCCGCCGGTCAGAACCCGCATGGCGGGATGGGCGCCAATCCGCACGGCGGCGGCATGGGCATGCCGGAAGGCGATGGTCGTCCCGCGGGCGCGCTGCCGCCCGGACATCCCACGATGCCCCCGGAGGGTAGCGGCCCGAAATGAAGCTTGTCGCCATATTGGGCGGAGGTCCGGCAGGAGCGTTCGCGGCCGAGCGGCTCGCGTCCGCGGGTTTGGACACCGTCGTCTTCGACGAGAAACTGGCGTGGGAGAAGCCTTGCGGCGGAGGCCTGACCTACAAGGCCTACCACACGTATCCGTTTCTGATCGAAAACAACACGCCCAAGAAGATCGTCACGGAAACGATTCTGGCCGCGCCTCGCACCAAGGCGGCTACGCTGCGCTTGAGCGAGCCGCTGCTGATCTATTCGCGCATGGATTTGAACCGCATGATGCTGGAGCGCGCCGAGCGCGCCGGGGCGCGCATCGAAAAAGCGCGCGTGCTGGAAATCAATCGCACAGGCATGGGCTGGCGGCTGCGGACCAACGCGGGCGCTATGGATGCGGACTTCTGCGTGATCGCCACCGGCGCGCGCAATCCGCTGCGGGATTTCGGCACGCAGCTCACCTCGCGCGATTCCATGTCCGCGCTGGGCTACTACTTGCCCGGAGATCAGTCCCAGATCGATATCCAGTTTCTGCCGCAACTGGAGGGTTACATCTGGATCTTCCCGCGCTGCGGCCATCTGTCGGTGGGCATCTGCGGGAAGGGCGAGCCGGCCGCTTCGCTGCGCAAGCGCCTGGAAAACTACATGGCGCAGAGAGGCATGTGCTGGAAAGGCGCGGCCTTCTATAGCCATCTGCTGCCGTCGCTCGACACTCCGGCTTGGAGGAAGAATCGCGTGGCGGGCGATGGCTGGCTGGCGGTGGGCGACGCCGCGGGTCTGGTGGATCCCGTCACCGGCGAAGGGATCTATTACGCACTGCGCTCGGCCGACCTGGCGGCTAAGGCGCTGCTTTCGGAGCTCGGCGGCCTGGCGGAGAAGCTGCAGGCTTACCGGCGCATGTTGCGGCGGGATTTTGCCGCCGACCTGGAGTTCGGCTCGCGGCTGGCCAAGCGCGTCTTCCTGGGGCGATTTCTGTTCGGCTCGGTGCCGGCGCGCATGGTGCAATTCACGCGGCGCAGCAGCCGGTTCTCGGGCGTCATGCAAGACCTGTTCGCGGGCACGCAGCCTTACCTGGGGTTGAAGAACCGGCTCATGCGCAACCTGAACGGCAGCCTGTACGAGATCGCCATGAGCCTCGGGCTGGGCCGGTTGCTGCCCGGCAAATTGCAGTCATGATCTGCTGCCATCCAGTTCTTGTGGGGCGGGCAATTGTGCCCGCAGCCGGCTTTCAGCCGACTTGGCCGCCTAAAAGGCGGCTGCCGCCAAGATTGGCCGCCCCACAAGTCCCGCATGCTTATGACGCACGCTAAGTCCGAAGCCGCCTTCCAGCGGGCGCAGCAAGTGATACCGGGAGGCGTCAACTCTCCGGTGCGCGCCTTCCGCGGCGTAGGCGGCACTCCACCCTTCATCGCGCGCGGCGAGGGATCGCATATCTTCGACATTGATGGCAACGAGTACATCGACTACGTGGGTTCGTGGGGACCGCTGCTGCTGGGCCACCGCCATCCGGCAATCGTGGAAGCCGTGCGGGAAGCGCTCGAAACGGGCACCAGTTTCGGCGCGCCCACCGAGCGGGAGATCGATCTGGCCGAAGCCATCCGCGAGGCGGTCCCTTCGATGGAGATGGTGCGGCTGGTCAACTCCGGCACCGAGGCGACCATGTCGGCCATACGGGTGGCGCGCGGGTTCACCGGCCGCGATCTTACCGTGAAGTTCGAAGGCTGCTATCACGGCCACGTGGATTCGCTGCTGGTGAAGGCCGGCTCGGGCCTCGCCACGCTGGGCATCGCCGATACGCAAGGCGTGCCGAAGGGCTTCACGGACACGACCGTGGCGCTGCCGTTCAATTCGGTGGATGCCGTGGAAGCCGCGTTCCGCGCGCACGGCGACCGCATTGCCGCGGTGATCGTGGAGCCGGTGGTGGGCAACATGGGATGCGTCCCGCCGCTGCCCGGCTTTCTGGAAGCGCTGCGCGAGATCACTGCGCGGTACAGCGCGCTGCTGATCCTGGATGAAGTGATGACCGGCTTCCGCGTGGCCCATGGCGGCGCGCAGGCGCGCTTCGGTATCCGGCCGGATATGACCACGCTGGGCAAGGTCATCGGCGGCGGATTGCCCATTGGCGCTTACGGCGGGCGGGCCGATATCATGAGCCGCGTGGCGCCGGTCGGGCCGGTTTACCAGGCCGGCACGCTATCGGGCAATCCGCTGGCGGTGGCCGCGGGACTGGCCATGCTGCGGTACTTGAAGGCGCATCCGGAAGTGTACAGCGAGCTGGAGACCAAATCGGCAGCCATCGCCGGCGCCGCGCCCGCCGGCATCACCGTGAACCGGGTGGGAGCGATGTTCACCTGGTTCTTCACGGACCAGCCGGTGACGGACTGGGATTCCGCCAAGCGCGCGGACACGGCCAAGTTCGCGACCTTCCATCGACAGATGCTGGAGCAAGGCATCTACCTGCCGCCGTCGCAGTTCGAAGCCGCGTTCGTCTCAGCCGCGCACACGGACGAGGACATCCGCAGGACTCAAGAGGCCGCGAGAAGAGCGTTTGGAATTGGAGGGCGGGCAATTCTGCCCGCAGCCGCCTTTTAGGCGGCCGAGCCGGCTGACAGCCGGCTGCGGGCACGATTGCCCGCCCTCCGGTGTGCTTCGCAGTGGCTCTACTGGCCTGGAGTGGCCGCGCTCGCGCTCGAGCCCGCCAGAGAATTTCCGATAGCGGTACCGTTCGGGCTGCCCCATCCGCTACAGGCATCCCAGCCGGGCCCCGCCGAGTACCCTCCGATCTTGCCGGTGATATCGTTGCTTCCAGTGACGATATCGTTCAAAGTGTTGGCGCCGGCAAGCTGGGAGTACAGGATAGGATTGAGGAAGCCGACGGCTGTCCCAAGCTTTTGATTGAGGCGGGCGATCAGGCCTGCCCATAGCGGAGCAACCGCGCTGGTTCCGCCCACGGTGCCCGGTTGTCCGTCGGCCAGGATCTGGTATCCGGTTTCGGGGTCGGCGTTGCCGGCCACATCGGGGACACCGCGGCCGATCCGCGCACCGGGATTCACCGAGGGAGGCACCTTGGCATTGGCCTGCCAGGTGGGCAGGTCGATGGCGTCACTGATGCCGCCGCCGCCGGCGCCTCCATTGGGGCCATCGTTCCAAACCGTCTCACTGGTGATGGTTGTGCCGGAAGACTGCAACGAAGTGCCACCGCAGGCCAACACGAAGGCGCTGGTACAGGGGAAATCGCAGTGCGCCAGGCCGTCATCGACCTGGTCCCGCGAGCCGTCGTCGCCCGACGCGCAGCAGACGGTGACGCCCATGGCGGCAGCGGCCTGAAAAGCTTCGTTCACGGCTTGGATGGCCATGGACGACCAGATCTGTTGACCTTCCGCGAACCCCCAACTGATGGAGATCACAGAGGGTTTATGGACGCTGTCGTTGACGGCGGTGGTGATTGCGTCCACCCAGCCCTGCTCGGTGAAGTTCGAGAAATAGACCACGAGGCTGGCGCCTGGTGCGACGGCGCCCGCCACTTCGATGTCCAGCATGACTTCCGTATCGGGGCTGTCCTGTCCGGGAGCCGGCTGGTTGGTGACGCCATCGACGGACATGGCCGTGACAGATGGTGTGGAAAGCCCCAACTGTTGAAAGTAGGTGTTCAGGTCGTTGGTATTGTAGCCTCCGCCGAACTCAAGGATCCCGATGCATTCGCCGGTGCCGTCCAGTCCGGTGGGGAAATCATAGAGCTGGGCGACTTGAAGCGGTGTGAACGTGGTCGTTTGGGTGGGCTGCTGCTTGCCCGGCTTGTGCGGCTTGTGTCCGCGAAAATGGGGTCGCGCCTGCGGCCGATTATCGAACCCGAAGACGCCCTGGACGATGCCGGTCAGGTCCGCCGGTATGTAGATAGGGCCGGTGCGGCCACGAAAGTTGCCTTCGGGATGCTCGTAGTTGGCGAGGTATACGCCGAATGCCGCGCTCAGCGCCGAAATGGTTCCGGAAAGAACCACAGTGCGCCGGGCCTGGCTGGTTTCCACGACGGTCAGGTTATGCTGGTGGGCGAACGCCTCGACTTTGGTGATGTCGTCGGGATTTGCGCCGTAGTTGGCGGCGAATTGTTCGCGGCTCATGTATTTGCGCTGGTGGGGCGAGGTGGCGGTCAGTTCCATCGCGGACGCCAGACTCTGCATCGTTTTGCGTGGACGCAAGAGCACGCTGATTCTGATCTGTTCGTTGGGATCCGGGGCGCCCACGACCCGTGATCCACGGCGAGCGGACCGCTCGCTACCGGGAAGTGCTACGCGATTCTTATGTTCTGCCATTCGTTTGCTCCTTTTGATTTATTGGTAAACAGCCGGCGTTCGCGGGTAAACGAGACCGGCTTTCCCTCAATTCGGTCCTCACTTGCTGGTATATGGTGAGAGTAACAGCAAATTTGTTTCAAATGGATTTGCGCGCTGTCGGCGATCGTCCGAAATCGTCCTTTTCTGAACTTTCGTGGTTTTCCGGCAACGGGTTTGCCTCGACGGCGCATGTCGCGCTGCCTCTCTCACTTCCCGCTTGCCACAAGACCCGGCCGAAGGGCTCAGTTTTGAATCCCACCCGGTGAGCCACGACAATCAAGGTCGCAACGCTTTACCCACGCTGCTCGCCTGACGGTACGATAATGGATGAATGAGCGCCGGTCAACGCATCGGAGAAAATCGCGACGAGATCTTGCGGATGGCCGCCCTGCACGGCGCGGGAAACGTCCTGCTTTTCGGCTCGGTGGCCCGCGGGGAAGACACGTCGGAAAGCGATGTGGATCTCCTTGTTGACGTAACCGGGGATACCACACCATGGTTTCCGGGGAGCCTGATCGCCGACCTCGAGCAACTCCTGGGCCGGCGCGTACAGGTAGTTATTCGACGCTCGTTGAGTCCTCTGATCCGTGATGCCGTTCTGCGGGAAGCGGTGCCGTTGTGAAATCCCAGCGCGGGGAGCGGGGCTGAGAGCCCCGCGCAGGCTGAGAGCCTGCCCCACCAAGCCTCTGCGTCCATCCGTGGTCTCATTTCCTGATGGCCTTCAGCAGCTTCCGCGCCGAGAAGCTCACAATGGCGAAGAAGACTCCGAAGCTGATGACGATCACCGCCAGTTGGCGGCTGCGCGAGAGGTAGCGTACCCGCGGCTGTTCCAGGGATACGCGCAGGCGCACCCGCACCGGTTGCGGCGCGCGGTTCTCGATGGCTACATAGGTGTCCACATCGTGCACCGACGTGCGCAACGCACCGCGCGGACCGGCCGGCGTGGCGGCGATCTCCTCGTGGTCGCGGCCCAGGCGCCAGGCGTTTAAATCGGCGTGGCTGAGCAGCACCACCCGGACCTGGGCATCCGGCCGGTTGGACTGAAAGACGCAATCCAGCATGGCCGGCTGTTGCGTCAGCGGACGGGGCACGTACCGCCAATCGCTCGCGGGGATCTCGAAGGTCTCGTCAATCAGGTCCACCTGCGCGAACACGGCCAGCAGAAGCAATGCGGCGATCATTTCGTTAAAATGGAGGCCATGGACCACAGTATGGCACAGCCGCATCAGGCCCTGGCCGAGTTGGAGCTGCCGAGTTGGAAGACCACGCTGAGTTGGGTGAGCGCCATTCTACTGGCGCTGGTATTTCTGGCCTCGGGCCTTTGGAAGCTGACGGACGCTCCCGGCGCGGCCGTCCGCATGGCGCAGGCGCGCGTGCCACAATCGCTGAGCCTGGCGGCGGCCATCGGCTTCGGCATCGCCGAGACCTTCACCGCGGTGCTGCTGCTGGCGCCGCGCTTCCGGCGTTGGGGCGCGTGGCTGGGCGGCGCGCTGCTGATCGCCTTCATGATCTTCATCGGCATCAACTACAATGCGCTGCGCGGCGCGGAGTGCAGTTGCTTTCCGTGGGTGAAGCGCGCCGTGGGTCCCGGCTTCTTCATCGGCGACGGCATTATGCTGGCCCTGGCCGTGATGGCGGGCGTATGGGCCAGGCGCGCGCAAAACGTGCGCACCGCCATGCTGATCCTGGGCGCGATTACGCTGTTCGCAGCCGGCTCGTATGGCGTGGCGGCCATGCGGCAGACGGGCACGAAGGCGCCGGACACGGTGACGGTGACCGGCAAACCTTATTCGCTGCAGGAAGGGCAGATTCTGATCTTCTATTTCGACCCCGAGTGCCTGCATTGCCTGGACGCCGCCAAACGCATGTCGAAGCTGAACTGGGGCGATACGCGCATTGTCGCCGTGCCCATTAACGTGCCGCAGTTCGCGCAGGGCTTCCTCGACGACACGCATTTGAACGCGGTGATCTCGAACGACCTGCCGCAGTTGAAGAAGATTTTTCCGTTTGTCAGCGCGCCGGCGGGAGTGGCGCTGGTGAACGGGCGGGAGAAGATGGCGCTCACGCAGTTCGAGGATTCTGAGCCGGCGGATACCTTGAAAAAGCTCGGATTCATTCACTAAATACTTTTTGGGGCAGGCCCTCGGCCGGGGTGCCCTCTGGGCCGGGCCTCTCAGGCCGCTCGGGCGGGCCTTCAATAACTTATGGCGGCCGGCGTGTGTCCTCCAGGACCCGTTGCACTCCTCTTGAGAGCGCGGCCAGGCGGCCTATTGAGGATCGCGTAATACGGTGACAAAAACAAATCCGCCCGCCTATGTTTTACGGCTTTTCGTACCGTGCCCGCGTCACTCAATTATGCGATCCTCAATAAAGGCGGCCTGAGAGGCCGCAGCAGGCCGAGGGCCTGCCCCACGTTCTATGGCAGCAATTCCGCGTCCGCCCCTGCCTCGGACATGCGAAAGCGATAACCCAGCCACGGCTCTGTCAGGATGTACCGCGGGTGCCCCGGGTCTGGCTCGAGTTTCTTGCGCAACTGTTTGATGAACACGCGCAGGTACTGCACCTCGCTGCCGTAGTCGGGTCCCCACACGGCTTGCAGGATTCGCTCGTGCGGCAGGGCGACGTCGTCGTTGGAGATCAGGAAACGCAGCAGGTCGAACTCCTTGGGTGTCAGCCTGACCTCCTTCGCGTCCACCAGGACGCGCCGGGCCGCCACGCGAATCTCGACGTTGCCGAAGCGGATGATGTCGGCCCCAGGCTCCACAGCGGGCGTGAATCGCCGTAGATTGGCCCGAATGCGCGCCAGCAGGACTTCGATACTAAAAGGCTTGGTGACGTAGTCGTCGGCGCCCGCGTCCAGCGCCTCTACGGCGTCCTCGTTGGAATTGCGCACGGTCAACATCAGCACAAGCACATCGGATTGCGCGCGGATCTTGCGGCAGGTTTCGATACCGCTGATGCCGGGCAGGTTGACGTCGAGCAGAACGAGGTCGAAATGCTCGTCGCGCAGCTTTTCCAGGGCCTCTTCGCCGCTGCGGGCGTCGGCCACCAGATAGCCTGCGCCGCTCAGCGTTGCGCGCATCACGCGCCGGATTTGGGGTTCGTCATCCACAATGAATATTCGAGCGCCGCTCATTGACCCCAGCGTAGGGCGCGCGGCGTAAAGAAGTCATTAAGCCCATGTGAGGATTCCATAAATCCGGGTCGGCGCCGCTCCCCGCGCGTCTCTGGTTTCCGGATCTGTGGTTTTATGGATCTATGTTCTCTCGACGCCAATTCCTGTACCTGACGGGCGCGGGCGCGCTGGCCGCCACGCACACGAGAATGAGCGGCAAGCAGCGCGTGGATCGCGCGCTGAAGGGTCAGGACGTGGACCGGACGCCGTTCACTTACTGGCATCACTTCGGGCTCGAAAAGCAACCCGGCGAGCGGCTGGCGGAGGCGACACTCGCATTTCATCGCCAGTTCCACACCGATCTGGTGAAGGTGATGAGCGACTATCCATTCCCGAAGCCCGGCGGAAAATGGTACGACCTGACAGTTGTGAACAGTCCCTTTCCCGAGCAACTGCGGGCGCTGGAACTGATTCGCGGCGGCCTGCGCGGCCAGGCCTATTTTGTCGAGACCATCTTCAACCCATGGAACGTGGCGGAGAAGATGTCGTCGCCGGCCGAAGTGCTGCGGCTCAAACAGGAGAACCCCAAGGCGCTGGAGGTGGCGCTTGAAGTCATCGCCGAATCCGAGGCCAGTCACGCCCGGAAGGCGGTGGCGGCCGGCGCTGCCGGCATCTTCCTGGCGATTGCGAACGCGCAGGATGGCATCATGACCCGGGCAGACTACGCGAGATTTAGCGAGCCATTCGACCGCCTGATCCTGGATGCGGTGAGCGGAGCGCCGCTCAACATCCTGCACCTGCACGGCGACAAAGTCTACCTGGACCGTTTCGTGACCGGCTGGCCGGCGAACGCGATCAACTATTCCAATTTCGGCACGGGCAGGACCGTGGCGGCCATGCGCGCGCAGTATGGCGGCGTGCTGATGAGCGGGCTGGATGAGAAGAGTTTCCGCCACCTTTCCGAGGCGGATCTGCGGACGCAGTGGGAGAGCGCGCGCGCCGCGGCCGGGAAGAAGTTCATCCTGACACCCGGGTGCTCGGTTCCCAACGATTCCACCGACGAAGAGTCGATGCGGCTGGTGAAAGTCACTGGCGCCGGAACTTAGTCACTGGCACAGGTGTCGAATCAGTCAGACAAGCTAGAAACCGGATAAGTCAAAAGGAGGCTGAAATGTTCGACGCTATGGGTGTCTCTGAACGTACGCAGAAGCCCTGGACGGTGGTAGTTTCGTTCATCGGGCAGATGGCGATGATCGGCTTGGCGATGCTGGTTCCGTTGGTGGGTACCGACGCGCTGCCGCACCGTCTCACCTGGGTTTCGGTGCCGGAGCCGCCGCGGGCGTTGCCGCACCGGCCCGCGCAGGCCCCCGTGAAACAGGCCGCTGCGGTTCCATTCCAAATGGAACGGCGTGGGTTAGTGCTGCCGACGGCGATTCCCGAGAAGGCTGCGATCATTGAGGATCCCGAGTTCGCGCCGGCCGTGGGAGACGGTGTGGGTGTGCCAGGAGGTTTTGGGGATTCGACAGGATCCGGTAATGCCGCGATCGACAGCCTGTTGAGCGCGGGGGCCTCGCAACCGCCGCCGCCCGCACCCGTGCTCAGGCAGGCTGCGCAGCCGGCACCGCTAAAGCGCATACGGGTGGGAGGAATCGTGGAGGAGAGCAAGCTCATATCGGGACCGCCGCCCGTTTACCCGCCGCTCGCGAGGCAGGCGCGCATCGAAGGGACAGTGCGGCTGGAGGCAGTGATCTCGCGCGACGGCACGATCCTCAACTTGCGGGCCGTCAGCGGGCATCCCTTGCTGATTCCGGCGGCGATTGCGGCGGTGCGGCAATGGGTCTTTCGACCGACCTCTCTGAACGGCGATCCGGTGGAAGTGGCCACGGAGATCGAAGTGCACTTCACGCTGCAGAAGTGACCGCCATCTTCGGATGGCCGCCAGCACCGTGGGCTGAAGCCCCGCCAAGCGCGGACTGAAGTCCGCGCTTAGACAGGCCAGGAGGCCTGTCCTACCGATTGACGCGTCCGCTCCGCACCAGCCAGTTCCGGAACATGGCTATGAAGTCGCGCGCGACGGGTTCGCTGCGCAATTGCTCCAGGGTGTATTTCATCTTGCGGCTCCAGTTCGGGTATTGCCAGGTGGTGGCGGGGAGGTTTTGCTGGGCGATCTCCTTGGTCAGATCTTCTTGATTGACCGCCAGGAGCTGTGACGGCGTCAGCGCCAGGAAGCCGATCACCGCATTGTGCAGGTCGCCGGTCATCTCGGGCATGAGGGCGGCCGATTTGGGCGCCTGGGCGGGCAGGAGATTGAGGCTGTGCAGCAGGTCGAGCATCTTCTGCTTCTCCACGGCGCGTTGTTCCACCTGGCGGCGGTACATGGCGTCGTCGGGGAACATACCGGCGCGGCGGCGCGCTTCGATGTCCTCGCCGGTCCAGAAGCCCGCCAGCGTGGGCAAGTCGTGGGTGGTGGACGAGACCAGCGCGCGCTCGGGGTACTCGCTGTAGGTTTTGAACGCGCCGTCCGCGCGCTTTTCGAAATAGAACAGGCGATAGCTCAGGATGCCGAAGCGGTCCAGGGTTTCGCGCACGAAAGGCTCGACGGTCCCCAGGTCTTCGCCGATGATGATGACCTGCTGGCGCACGCTTTCAAGCGCGAGGATGCGAATCAGGTGCTCGTAGTTCTCGCGGACGTAGGCGCCCGCAGTGGCATCCGTGCCCTCCGGAATCCAGAAGAGGCGGAAGAATCGCATCACGTGATCGATGCGCAGGGCGCCGCCGTGACGGCAGTTTTTGCGGATGGATTCGGTGAACAGGCGGTATCCGTTTTCGCGGCGCTCTTCGGAACAGGGCGGCGGAAAGCCCCAATCCTGGCCTTTCGGGGCGAAATCGTCGGGCGGCGATCCGACGCGGCAACCGGTAGCGAAGAACGGGCGCTGGGCCCACAGGTCGGCGCCGAAGCGGTCGGTGGCCAGGGCCAGATCGTGATAGAGCCCGATGGCCAGGCCCCTTTGGCGCGCGTAGGCCTGGGCGGCGGCGAGTTGGATATCGAGCTGCCACTGCATGTAGCAATGAAACAAAACCAGCCGCCAATGCTTTTTGCGAAAGGCCTGGGTTTCCGCTGAATCCGGGTCCTGGTAGGGCGCGGGCCAGTTGGGCCAGGTCCATACATTGGGATTGCGCCCGTGCAGGTATTCGTCGAGCGCGCAATAGGTGGCAAAGCGTTCGAGCAAATCGCCCTCGTCCGCGAGAAACCGGCGGAACTCGAGGGCGCGCGCCGAGCCGGCCTGGTATTCGTGCAGAAACTCCGCAAACGCCAGCTTCAGGAAGCGCAGCTTCCAGGCGCTGACCTGCTCATACTCCACGTACTCGGACTCGCGCAGGGCCGCGAGTTGGCGCTGGGTTTCCGGCTGCGACCAAAGGCGCTGCGCCCGCCGCGACTGCTTGAAATCGGCAATGGATTCCACGTCCAGGTACAGATAATTCGGGTAGTAAATGCATTCCGGCAGGTAGGGGCTGGTGTTGTAAGGGCGGCGGTTGTAGATGGCGTGCAGCGGATTCAGGGCGATGAAGCTGGCCCCTGCGTCGTCGGCGATCCAGTCGACCACGCCGTGGAGATCGCGCAGGTCGCCGCAGCCCCAGTTGCGCGCGGAGCGAACGCCGTAGAGGGCCAACGCGATGCCCGCGGCCTTGCCGCCGTTGGCCAGCGCGGGATGCGCGTACGCGCGGGCGGGCGCGACGATGAGGCGCGTCGCCTGCCGCCGGCCGCCCAGGCTGATATCCACATCGTGATAGCCAAGCGGCAGCCCGGCCGGCAGCGGGACCTGCTTGCGCACGTAGTGGCGGCCGTCCACGTCGGCCGTGCCGCACTCCGGGTGGCTGCCGAGGGCGAATTCCAACGCGTGCGCCGCGCCGGTCTCTTCGCGAATCTCGACGCGCGCGGTTTCCTGGGTAAGCTCCGCGGGCACGTGCAGGGGCAACTCGACAGCGTTGTTCTCGGTGACAACCATGCAAGGAGGGGCCAGGCGGGTCCACTCCTTGCGCTGGCGCGCGTCAATGGAGGCGCGCAGGCTTTCGGCGGTCTCGGCGCGCACGCCCAGCCCTTGCAGGATGGCCCGCTTGGTTTCATCCGAGGTGATGTGTTTGAGGCCCCAGATATCCCAGTATTCCGGGTCGATGCGCCACAGGCGAGCGGCGTGATCGAGCAACTGCGTGTAGTTTTCGGATGGCATGGGATATCTATCGATTTTACAGGAGTGTCGTAACCTCGCGGAACTCCTCCGACATGACTGGGTGTGCGGCACAAAGGTGGAGAGACGTGAAAAACTCGAGAAACGCCGCGGGATCCTTGCGTATTCTTACTTCAGGCCGCTAGGCGCGGACTTCAGTCCGCGCTTTGGACAGGCCTCCTGGCCTGTCATAGGCGAGCTTGGCTCGCCCGGACGGCGAACTGAAGTTCGCCGCTGCACGCTAAAGCGTGCGCTACGGCCGGTCAACGCACGACCTACTGTCTGGTGGCCGTCCAGGTTCCCTCACCCAGGTCGCTGAATTCGACTTTCCCTTTCATTTTCTTGTCGCTCTCGATGGTTCCGCTATAGTGCGCCACGCCGCTCTGTCCGGAGTACGAGAAGTCGAATTTGAAATCGATCTGGTCGCCTTTCACCGTGCCTGTCAAATCGGCTTTGCCGAACAGGCCCGTGTAGGTGCCGGTGAGCTTTGCGCCATCCTGCTTGAAGACGAACGAGGGGCTGCCGCTGCCCGCGGCGGTGTCTACGCTGAATTCCCAGTTGCCAGAGACATCGTGGGCCAGTAGTGGCGCGCACGCCAGCCCGGCCAGTAGTGTGATCAGCAGTAATCTCGACATGCGGTAGAGCATACCATAGGGGCGCGCATTGCGCGCCGTGGCTGGTGGTGGGTGACTGGTGGCTGGTGGTTGTGCCACCGGCCGTCCCCGCGCGCAGGCATCCCCGGAATCTTGTAGACTGGATGCAGGCGGCAATGAACGAGCAACTGTTCGTCACCATCGCATCGGCGAAGTGCGGGCCGACATGAACATCCGGTTTGGAGAAGAGTTAAGAGATGTGATGCAGGCCGAATTCCGTGCCATTCGGGCCGAGATGGAGAAGAACCAGAGCGAGCTCCTTGCGAAGTTCGCGAATTCGATCATCGTGTGAGCCGGCTGGAACAGATTGTCCGCAAGTAAATTCCCCTTCGAAATTCAGGCCGAGTGCCCGGTCACCCGCGCGCGGGCTGGCTGGCTGCATACGCCCCACGGAATCGTCGAAACCCCCGTATTCATGCCGGTCGGCACGCAAGCCACCGTGAAGGGACTGGCGCCGCGCGAACTGGCCGGCGACCTGGATGTCCGCATCCTGCTGGCGAACACCTATCATCTTTATCTGCGGCCCGGCCCCGACCTCATCCGCGCCATGGGCGGGCTGCACCGTTTCATGTCGTGGCCGCGCGCTATCCTGACCGATTCCGGCGGATTCCAGGTGTTCAGCCTCAGCGGACTGCGCAAGATCACCGCCGAGGGGGTCGTCTTTCAGTCCCACCTGAACGGCGATACCCACAAGTTCACGCCCGAGTCCACCGTCGAAACGCAACTGGCGTTTGCGAGCGACATCCTGATGGTGTTGGACGAGTGCCCCGAGTATCCCGTGAGCCACGAATACGCGCGCACGGCCATGCAGCGCACCGTCGGATGGGCGCGCACCGCCCACGCCTATTTTGAAAAGCGCTGCGCCGAGCTGCCTACCCGCCACGCCCTGTTTCCCATTGTGCAGGGCTCCATGTTTGCGGATCTGCGGCGAGAATGCGCCAGCCAGTTGGTGGAACTCGAGGCGGATGGCTACGCCATCGGCGGGCTCTCGGTGGGCGAGCCGCGCCCCTTGAGCCTGGAAATGGTAGAGATCGCCGAGGGCCTGCTGCCGCGCGCCCGGCCGCGCTACGCCATGGGGGTGGGCATGCCGGAAGAACTGCCCGAATACGTGGCCCGCGGCGTGGACATGATGGATTGCGTGCTGCCTTCCCGCAATGCCCGCAACGGCTGCCTGTTCACCTCTCAGGGGGCCGTACGCATCAAGCAGGCGCGCTACAAAGACGACGCCCGGCCGCTCGATCCCCAGTGCGGATGCTATACTTGTACCTGTTTCTCCCGAGCCTATCTGCGCCACCTTTTTCAGGCTGGAGAGATTCTGTACGCCGCGCTGGCGACGCTCCACAATGTCAAGCGCTACCTTGACATCATGCGTGAGATCAGACACGCTATACTATCGGGTGGATATCCTGAATATTTGCGAACCGTACGCTCCGCGCCGGTTGAAATCGAGTAGTTTGCCACCGTGCTCCCAAATCTGATTCTCCAATCGTCGGCCCCAGGCAGTTCTCTGCTGGGCTTCCTTCCCATTCTCCTGATCTTCGGAATCTTTTACTTTCTCCTGTTTCTGCCCATGCAGCGGCAGAAAAAGAACCAGCAGAAGATGTTGAGCTCGTTGCAGAACGGGAACACGGTGCTGACCAGTGGCGGCATCGTCGGGACCATTATTTCCATCGGCGACGACGATACGCTGGTGTTGCGGGTGAAGCCCGACAATATCAAGCTGCAGGTGGCCCGCAGCGCGGTTTCCAACCTGGTGACGGGCGAAGGCAAGAAATAAACAGCAGGACAATAACACAGCAAGGCAAGAATCTTCATGCGAAAAAATGTGACGGGCAGGACCGTAGTCATCGTAGTGACGATCCTGGTATGCGTATTCGGCATCATCGGTTTTCCCAAGTCGGGCGCCGAGTTAGTGGAGAATGTAAAACACAATATCCGGCTGGGGCTGGACCTCAAGGGCGGCAGCCACCTGGTGCTGCAAGTCCACGTGCAGGACGCCATCAAGACGGAGGCCGATGGAGCCATCGAGCGGATGAAAGAAGCGATGCGCAAGCAGGGCATCGACTACGCCTCCATCGACCGCAACGACCCGGCCACCGTGGAGGACGCCGACAAGATCGAAATCGACGTAAAGGGCGTTCCGCCGACCAAGACTACCGCTTTCCGGAACCTGATATCCGAGAGTTTCAACCAGTGGACCCTTACCCCGCTCAACTCCACCGATTACCGCCTCAACATGCGGCCCTCCGAACTGGTCACGCTGAAGCGCGACACGGTAGAGCGTTCCTTGCAGACCATCAGCAACCGCATCAACCAGCTTGGCCTGACGGAGCCCACCGTCCAGCAGTATGGCCAGGCGGGCACGGACTACGAAATCCTGGTGGAACTTCCGGGCGTGGACGATCCGGCGCGGGTGAAGGAAATCATGCAGACCACCGCGCAACTGGAGATCACGGAGGTGAAGGAGGGTCCCTTCCAAAGCCGCGAGGCAGCCTTGGCGCAGAAAGGCGGAATCCTGCCGCTGGGCACCAAGCTCGTGCGCGAACCTCCCCAGGGCGACCGGCCGGAGGAATGGTACCTGCTGGCCAAAACGCCCGTGATTCGCGGCACCGACCTGCGCAACGCGCGTGCGGGGCAGGACGAGTTCCGCAAGTGGGAAACGAGTTTTACCCTTAGCCCGGACGCCGGCAAGCGCTTCGGCAAGTTCACCGAAGCCAATATCGGAAACCGGCTGGCGGTGGTGATGGACAACTCGATACACAGCGTGGCGGTGATCAAGGGGCGCATCGAGGACAGCGGCCAGATCGAGAACATCGGCTCGGAGCAGGAGGCTTCCGACCTGGCGCTGGTGTTGCGGGCGGGCGCGCTGCCGGCCACCATCCAGATCCAATACGAAAACTCCGTGGGGCCCTCGCTGGGCGCCGATTCCATCCACGCGGGCATCGTGGCGGGCCTGGCCGGCCTCGCGGCGGTGATCGTGGTCATGCTGGTCTATTACAAGTGGAGCGGCGTGAACGCGGTGCTGGCCCTGATCCTGAATGGCGTGATTCTGCTGGCGGCGCTGTCGTACTTCAAGGCCGTGCTCACCTTGCCGGGCATCGCCGGTGTGATCCTGACCATCGGTATGGCGGTGGACAGCAACGTACTCATCTTCGAGCGTATCCGGGAAGAGTTGCGGGCAGGGAAGTCCATCGTGTCGGCCGTGGATGCGGGTTTTTCGAAAGCCTGGTGGACCATTGTCGATACGCACGTCACCACCGTCGTTTCCTGCGCCTTCCTGTTTATTTTCGGTGAGGGGCCAGTGCGGGGCTTTGCCGTGACTTTGGTAATCGGCCTGATCGCGAACGTCTTCACGGCCGTTTTTGTTTCGAAGACGATCTTCGACCAAGAGTTGTCCGGCCGCCGGCAAATGACGGAGTTGAGTATATAGGACCGTGGCGCACGCTTCAGCGTGCTGCTGTCGGCTTCAGCCGACAGTCTGACGGCGAACTGAAGTTCGCCGGGCCCAGAGGGCGCCCCCGCTGAAGCGTGCGCCACAGAGCGATTGATCGAATGGGAACAATTTTGAAAACCCCGGTGTCCAAGTCTTATAAAGCACCGGTATGGCTTAATTCCGATGCAAATTTTTAAGAACACGAATTTCGACTTTCTCCGTTACAAGTGGCCGTTCATCGGCGCCTCCCTGGTGCTCTCGGTGGCGGGGATCGGCAGCATCATTGCCCACGGCGGGCTGCGCTACGGCATCGACTTCAAAGAAGGAACGCAGATGACCGTCAAGTGGAACGGCGCGCCTCCCCAGGACAAGATCCGGGCCGCGCTCTCCCAAAAGGTCAGCGGTGAAGTCACCGTGCAGCCGTTCACCGATATCGGCGCCAAGGACGAAATCGCGATCGGCACCGAGCGCATGGGCGAGCAGCAGATGGCCGCGGCCCGCAAAGCCATGCAGGACACGCTGGAGGCCAGCTTCGGCGATCTCCAGAGCGGCAAGCTGGACTTCAACAACGCCGGCGCCAATGAGATCGCGGACCGCCTCACCGTGCCGCTGCAGCAGGCGGGCGTGCAACTCTCCGACCAGCAGCTCCAGACCCTGGCCTCCGATCTGCGCACTTTTCGCGACACGCCGCCGCGTTCCGGCCTGATTTCGAACTTCGATCAATTGCGGGCTATACCGGGGGTAAACTCTGCTATTATTAACGTTCTCAAACAGCAATGCAACTTGGCGCCGTTTTCGATTTTGCAGGTGGAGATGGTCGGTCCCAAGGTGGGCGCCGAGCTGCGGACCAAGGCGGTCCTGGCCACCCTTTACGCGCTGGGTGGAATGTTGGTATATATAGCGTTTCGCTTCGAGTGGATTTACGGCGTGGCGGCGGTGGTTGCCTGCTTCCACGACACGATCATCACGATCGGGCTGTTCTCCCTGTTCAACAAGGAGATCACGCTCACGGTGATCGCGGCTTTGTTAACGCTGGTCGGGTATTCCATGAACGATACGATCGTCATCTTCGACCGCATCCGCGAGAATTTGAAACTGCTGCGCCGCGAGCCCCTGGAATCGCTGATCAACAAGAGCGTCAACCAAACGCTGAGCCGGACGGTGATGACCTCCGGCCTGACGTTCTTAACAGTCATCGCCCTTTTCCTTTTCGGCGGGCCGGTGCTGCATGGCTTTTCTTTTGCATTGGTGGTAGGTATTATTATCGGTACGTACTCCTCCGTTTTCGTGGCCAGCCCGATCGTGCTGTTCTGGCACAATTGGGCGGACAGCCGGAAGAGGACGGCGCCCGGCCCAGTGGGCGCCCCGGTGGCGGCCGCCAAGCCGCAGCCGGCCAGAAAGAGTTCGACCAAAGCCGTGAAATAGCAAATACTAGGAGGACTTCATGTTTGAGCAAACATTCGTCGATACCGGGGCGAGCTCTCGCAAGACCTGGACCGTGCTGGTATCTTTCATCGCCCAGATGATCGTGCTCGCGATTGCCATCCTGATCCCGATGATCTATTTCGACGCTCTTCCCAAGAGCCAGTTGACCAGCTTCCTGGTGGCGCCGCCTCCGCCTCCGCCTCCGCCTCCTCCTCCGGCCGCCGCTCCCAAAGTCGTCAGAGTCATTCCGCGCCAGTTCGATGCCGGACGCTTGATGGCCCCCAAAGCGGTCCCCAAAGACATCGCCATGATTAAAGAAGATGAGCTGCCTCCGCCGTCCTCGGGCGGTGTGGTCGGCGGCGTGCCCGGTGGCGTTCCGGGCGGCTCGGCCGGCGGCGTAATCCAGGGCATCATCGGATCGGTCCCCACGGCTGCGCCTCCGCCGCCGCCACCGGTCAAGGTCGAAAAAGCGGTGGTCCCGCAACGCATCCGCGTGGGCGGCAACGTGCAGGCGGCCAAGCTCATCCGCCAGCCCAAGCCGATCTATCCGCCGCTGGCCAAGCAGGCGCGTATTTCAGGCCACGTGATTCTGAACGCCATCATCGGCAAAGATGGTACCATTCAGAATCTGACGGTTGCCAGCGGCCATCCCCTGCTGGTGCCGGCCGCCATGGAAGCGGTGAAACAGTGGGTGTATCAACCGACTCTCCTCAACGGGGAGGCTGTTGAAGTGGTAACTCAGATCGACGTGAATTTTACGTTGAGCCAGTAGTAGCGTTAAACTAATTCAACTCGCAGGAGAACAGGACAATGCTTTTGCAGACTCAGGTTTGGGCGTTTTTATTGCTACAGGAGCAGGGACCCATCGGATGGGACCCTCGCTCTTTGTGGGCACAGATGGGCGTTCCCGCCAAATTAGTGGTCGTCTTGCTGTTCATCATGTCGGCCTGGTCGATCGGCGTCATGATCGACCGTTTGCTGGCCTATAGCGCCGCGCGCAAACAATCGCGCGCCTTCGCGCCGGCCGTGGCGGGCGCCTTGAAAGAAGGCAAGTTGGACGAAGCGATCAAAATCGCCGATCGCTACAAGAAAAGCCACCTCGCCAAAGTGGTGGTGGCAGGACTGCAGGAGTTTCAGGCTCACCAGATGAGTTCTGAGATTTCCGGCGAGGACATCGAGGCTTCGCAGCGGGCTCTGGAGCGCGCCGAAGCCATCGTACATGCCGAGCTGAAGCGCGGTATCAGCGGCTTGGCGACCATCGGTTCGACGGCCCCCTTCGTGGGACTGTTCGGAACGGTGGTGGGCATCATCAACGCGTTCAAGGGGATTTCGACCGAGAAGTCCACCGGTCTGGGCGCGGTGGCCGGCGGTATTTCCGAGGCCCTGGTGACCACGGCTATCGGACTTTTTGTGGCCATCCCCGCGGTCTGGATGTTCAACTACTTCACGGGCAAGATCGAAGCCTTCGATGTGGAAATGAGCAACTCCAGTTCCGAGCTGATCGACTACTTCCTGAAGCGGTCGCAGCAGCGGACCACCGCCCGTAAGGCGTAAATGGCAGGACAGGCCTCCGCCTGTCGCTGAGCGGCAGGACAGGCTGTAGCCTGTCGATTGAAGTGGGACGGGCCCTCGGCCTGTCGATTTTGAAGGCGAGTTGAATAGGGGTGTCCCGGCGCTCTCCGGGGCGCCCCGAACCCAACTGAAACAGGAGGCTGTACAATGTCGGTGATTATTAAGTTGAAATCTCCGCCGCCGGTGGCGGACATCAACGTCACGCCCATGGTGGACGTGATGCTGGTGCTGCTCATCATCTTCATGGTCATCACGCCTATGTTGTCGAAGGGCATCAGCGTGGATATGGTTAAGACCGTGAATCCGGTGACCATGCAAGCGGCGGACAAGAGCGATGCCATTATCGTAGCGGTCACGCGCGACGGCAAGACCTATCTCGGTACCACCCAGATGCCCGCCGCCGACATTCCCGGCAAAGTCAAGGACCTATTGTCGAGCCGGTTGGACAAGATGTGTTATATCAGGGCGGACTCGCGCGCGCGGTATGAGAAGGTGGTGGACGTGGTGAACAATCTGCGCGCGGCGGGCGTCGATCAACTCGGGCTGCTCACCGAGCAGGTGCAACAAAAGAGGACGCCGGGCGCGGCTGCGCCGGCCGGGCAGTAGACCAACCGTTTATTGGCCGGAACTGAAAAGGAGTGATTTCATATGGCAATGGCAGTAGGGGGAGCGAAGGGCGCCATCTCCAGTATCAACATGACGCCCATGATTGACGTGCTCTTGGTGTTGATCATCATTTTCATGGTGATTACGCCGCTCACGCCGAAAGGTCTGGAGGCCTTGGTGCCACAACCGCCCCCGCCGGGCACACCGCCGGCCGCGGACACACGCACCGTGGTGATCGTGATCAATAAGGACAAATCCATCATGATCAACCAGGAGCCCACGCTGGAGGCAAACCTGGGCACGCGGTTGGAAGAAATCTTCAAGACCCGCGCCGAGCGCGTGGTTTTCGTCAAGGGCGATCCCGACCTGGAATTCCAGTATGTGGCCAAGGCCATCGATGTCGCGCACGGCGCCGGGATCGATAAGGTCGGACTCATGACGCCGCAAATGGAGGCCGGACAGTAATGAAACGAAAAGCCGTTGTGGTGCTGGCGATCGCCGCGATGACGGTGTTCGCCACCAGTTGCGAAAAGTTGAAGGCGCGCGACCAATTGAATAAAGGTGTGCAGGCCTTCAAGAGCGCACAGTATCCGCAGGCGGTGGAGTACTTCAAGACAGCCGTCAATTACGATCCCACCTTCACCACCTCACGTTTGTATTTGGCTATCGCGTACATGATGCAGTATATCCCCGGCGCCGATTCCCCGGAGAACAATCAGATGGCCCAGGCGGCCTACGATCAGTTTCAGAAGGTCCTGGCCCAGGACCCCAAGAACGAGTTGGCCGTCAACTACACCGCCTCGCTGCTGTTCAACGAGAAAAAGCTGGATGAAGCCGAAGTGTGGTACCGGAAGCTGATTGCCCTCAACCCCAAGGCCAAGGAAGCCTATTATACGCTGGGTGTGATTTCCTGGACCAAGGCGCTGGTCTCGGACGGGGAGGCCAGGGCCAAACTGGGCATGAAGCCGGAGGATCCAGGCCCGCTGAAGGACAAGAAGGTGCGCGTGGAGGTGGCCGCGAGGAACGGGCCCATTGTCGACGAGGGCATTACGGACCTCGACAAGGCCCTGCAACTCGATCCCGAGTACGATGACGCCATGGCGTACGAGAATCTCCTCTACCGCCAGAAGGCCGACCTGGAAGATTCTTCGGAGGCCTATAAGACGGACATCGACAAGGCCAACGGCTTCTTCCAAAAGACCATCGACACGCGGAAAATCAAAGCCGACCGCAAGCCCGCTGGCGGCGGCATCACGGCCGACACAAAGTAGCGCTTAGCCACAGATGGACACAGATAAACACAGATAAGACCCCGAAACCGCTCCCTGACGGTCGCGGGTCGGTAAAGGAGGGTTTTTATCTGTGTTAATCTGTGTCCATCTGTGGTTCCGCATTTAGAGTTTGTACTCGCCCTCCTGCTGCTCGCGATTCTGGGCTTCCTCTCCCCGACGGTGACGAACCGCGCGCGTTCGGGCCTGCAGTCGCGCCCGGCGCTGTTGTTCGCCGTACCGGCCGTACTGACCCTGCTCTTCAGCGGGCTGGCTGTCGCAGCCGATGCCTTCAGCGTCCCGCTGGCGCTGCTCGTCCTGGTGTACACTTTCGCGCCGGTGGCGCTCGCTTTTTTCCAGGGTCCTGGCGGCAGGCCGGCGCGCTCCAGGTGGCTTGATTTCGTCATCATCCTGATGCTCTGGCTGCCCCTGGAGTTTTCGGCCGGACAACACCTCATCCCCAAGCCCGCGCAAGGCTTCCTGCACAGCGTGGCCTATGGCATCGCCATCCTCCTGGGTCTCACGATCTTCCTCGGCTTCCGCGCGCTGCCCGGCATGAAATTCAACCTGCCCTCCGCGCGCGATCTGGCTTACGGCGCCGCCGCATTCCTGGCCTGCGCGCCCATCCTGATCGCCGCCGGCCGCCTGCTCGGATTCATCCCGCCGTTTCATGCGCCCGCGCATCCCTCGGCGGGCGCCATCGGCCGCACATTCGGCGTCATCTTCGTAGGCACCGCGTTGCCGGAAGAGATCCTGTTCCGCTCGCTCATCCAAAACTGGCTGATGCAAAGCTTCGGCTTCACCAGCCGCATGTTGTTCGTTTCAGCATTCATCTTCGGTTGCGCGCACTTGGATAATGGGCCGCAGCCGCTGCCGAACTGGCGCTACATGATCCTGGCCACCATCGCCGGCCTGGCCTACGGCAAAGCGTTTCAGAAGTCCTCCAGCGTGTTTTCGTCGGTGACATGCCACGCCCTGGTGGACGCTACCAAGCACATCTTCTTTTGACCGGAGACGAATGTGAACGGCAGACAAAAGTTGATAGTCGTCGAGGCCGCGACGGGCTTCACTTTGCTCATGCTGTACATTTGGCGCCTGCGCTTCACCGCGCCGCGCGCCTGGATTCTCATTCTGGGCTTCTTCATCCTTTCGCACATTCTGCGCGGCGAGCGGATCGCGGCCCTGGGCCTTCGTTGGGACAACTTCCGGGAATGCACGCAGAAGATGGCGCCTGCGCTGCTGCTGATTGCCCTAACGTTGATCGCGGGTGGAGTGCTCCTCGAAACCATGCGTCCCATCAGCCTGGAGTATGGCTTCATGTGCCTGCTGGCTTATTGTCCGTGGGCGCTGTTCCAGCAATACCTGCTGAACGGTTACATCGCGAACCGGCTGCTGGCGGTTTCCTCCGCGCGGCGCGTCCCGCTGATGGCCGCCGCGCTGTTCGCCGGAGCGCACCTGCCCAACTGGTTTCTGATGCTGGTCACATTCGCGATGGGCTACTACAGCACCAAAATCTTCATGCGGTACCGCAACATCTATTTTCTGGGTCTGGCGCACGCCCTGATTGGCACAGCGCTCTTCGTGGTGATCCCGGACTCGATCAGCCATCACCTGACGGTGGGGCCGGGCTTCTTTTTGAGGTAGGTTGTTGCCAAGTTTAGATCCGGCAGTTGCAGGGACGCCTTCAGCAAGCTCCTGTGGGGCAGACCATCGTTTTATGTGGTCTGCCCGCCTGCGAAGCAGGCGCTGGCAATTCTGATCCGGAAGGTGAATCTGGGGAGCAGTTGAAAGTTGCTGCGCTCAAACGCCTTTCGGGCGACTCGAGGTCCCGAACTGCCGGATTTAGGATCAAGCGGGCGGCGCGGCAATGTGGACCACCTCACCCAGCCGGACATTTGCGAGTGCATCCAGCAACTCCGCCCGAATGGCGCGGTAGTACGCGATCTGATTCTTGGGCACGTGAACGACGACGATGCCAATTCGAAGCTTTGCGATATTCTGCTGGAACTCGATACCGCCATCATTTGTGACGAAAAGGTCGAAATGCTCCTGCGCTACCGCCAAGAGTGGACCGTCTTCCATCGCGCCCCAACCTTGATCGCGGACTGTCGCGACCTCATGGCCGCGGAAGATTTGCTTCACCCTGGGATCTACGCATTCGTCAATAAGGATGCGCATTCTAGAATCTGCGTATTGGCGAGGTCAAGCACGGCAAGGACTTGCTGCCGTGTGATGGATGGATAGAGCACCAGAAACTGGTCGATGGTTTCGCCGCCTTCAAGAAAATCGATGAGGCTCTGCACGGGTACACGCGTGCCCCGGAAACAAGGAGTACCGCTCACGCGCCCGGGGTTTATCCAGATCGCCTCGTCCAGCCGGTTTCTTTGTTCAGCCGTCACATCCTCAGATTAAGCCATTTTGCCGGGTTGGCGCAAGGAAGCGCGAGGTGCGGACACGGCACGCCAAAGCGGATTTATCTGAGATCGCGGAAAGCCGCGTGCCCGAGACTTGAACTACCGTTTCCGGGTCAATCGTCGTAATAACGAAACTCATTTTGTGGAACCCTCAAATCCACACTCGCTCGATCTCGTCGAGGCTGATCTCACCGCGTTGATTTGCGGCTGTCAGAACGGGGCCAAGTGACCTCCAAAAACTCCTGGTCGAATACCGCATCAGGACGGCACATCAATACGTAGTCCCGGATCGCGACATGGGCTGGCGCATTGTCGGCGGGGTCAATCACGCCCATTTCGTCGACAGCGACGACATGGCCTTTCCTGAGACGCGTGAGGTACATATAGAGCAATCCCGCGCCACCGCCCCCCAAGCGGGGAAGGGAATACAGCTCTGAGAAGGGGCGATAAGCCGTCTGAAAACCTTCGTCCCGGAGGTAGATTTCCCACCACAGTATGAACCTACCACCGCCGGTTGTTTTGGCGTATCTATCGCTGTCGGCGAGCACGCGCTCATAGGTGTAGGGCGGTCCCATGACCATGGCCACAGCACAAGTAACGCAGTCGTCCTGCGTGCGTTGGGGAATGCGAGTAACCATCGGTTCCTAACGGCGCTCCGAAATCAACCCCCCAGCTCCACCTCTCGGCATGGGCGGGAAATAGCCGAGCATGCGTCCCCGCCCCGCCGTGACGTGAAGCGACAAGCCTTATCGAAATGCTCGTGCAACGATGTGGTATAGCAAGATGGCGAGCAGCAGAGTTTCTGTGGCTTCGATCAGGAACTGGCGAGCCCGCCGGAGGACCCCTATCAGGGGAACGTGACGAAGAGGACGCATTGGTCCCTCCTCAGATACAATGGGCCCATGCCGTGCCCGGTCAGGGGCCAGCATGCTCCAGGACAACTGGACAGTATTGTCGCATGCGGTCCTGTGGCGAGTCAAGGCGGCGTGGACCCCGAGGAAGAAATCTGCTACGAGAAGGTTGTGCGCCTACTCGCTTGGTTGCTCGGACGTGGCAAAAGGCCCCCGGAAATCTGCCCACTTCCCGCCCCGGCCGCAAGTTCTTCAACGGAGCCGATCATCCGTACATTGGCTCGCTCCCGACTCCTCAGCCGTTTCCTCGACCCAGTGAATCCAGACTTCGTGACTGGTGTCAGTTATTTAGAAGCTGCTCTCGGCGAGAGCTCTGGATCTGCGATCCAAGGTTTCATCCGAGACGGGCTGCTCGTTCCTTACTCCTTGACTCCAGGCGATCCCGACGGCGTCCAATCAATATTTTCGATTAGCGAACTGAAGGAAATGCTGAGAGAGCGCCGGATCAAGGTATCTGGTCGTAAAGAGGATCTCGCTCGGAGGTTACTGGCCTCGGACTTCGCGGGAGTCTCCGCAGCAGTAGCGGCCCGTGGTCTCATGCATTGTTCAGCGTCGGGTGCTGCTCTCGCAAATCGCTACAGCCGGCACTACCAGGCCCTGGGCAGCGGCGTTGAAGAGTTTGCTCTGCGAGTTGAAGCTGCTCTGCGGGAGGGCAAGGTCGAGGATGCGATGCTGATCTGCAGTGCGTTTGACCAAGACCGACCGCCATTTCGCCCCGAGATGCAGTTGATCCCGTGTTCGAGGGACGACATCATGACGGCCCTTACCGACACGCCTCCTGCACTCGTACCCTACTCGGCAGCGGAAATCCACGAAGCGCGAATACATGCAGTCATGGCCATGCTCGGGATTAGGCGTCTCCCTCGTTTCACGAAGGAGATGAAGCCCGTCCACACTCTCGTTGCGTACGTGGCGCTGCACCGCGATCTGGAGTCGTGGCGGAGAAGTGGTGTCGTGGTTGGCGTCGCCGTCCTGGGCTCGGATGACGGGCCGTGCGAGGAATGTAAGAAACTACACGATAGGGTCTGGCCCATCAAAGCCGTCCCCGAGTTGCCAAATCCTGCATGTACAACCCCAGGTGGCTGTAGATGCGCTGCTGTCGGGAAGCTCTACGGCGACGGAGGCAACGAATTCTAGGTAATAGGTAGTGTCCTAATTTGAAAGCGAAACTTTGATAGAATGATCTGCCATGCCCAAAAAGAACAGATCCGAGATCGCAAAGCGCGCTTGGGAAAACGCCGAGGAATGGAACATCTCCAAGGTTATGGCAGACCTGCCGCAATCGGTTGAGATTGGCAGACGCAACACGAAGCAATCCATGAAGATCAAAATATGGAGTGGGGCCGAGCACGTCGGTACTCTCTCCATCGGCCAAGGCGGCGTGCAGTGGAGTTACGGGAACAAGAAGTATCCCTTTCGCAAGTGGCAAGATTTTGCGGAGAGAATGACCTGATCGCCGCATGGGATTATCGCGCCTCCATCGCAGGCGCCACCGTTCCGCGAGAGCAAACCCACCAAGGTGAACAAAAGGCAAGTTAGGACGCCACCGAATCCTACATGTAGAGCCTAAGTCGGTTGTAGACGTGCCAACGGCCGGGCGGCGAACCCGTGCGCTCAGCTCGCGTGCTCCCGCGGAATCTCAGGGCGGGCGGCGAAGCCTGTAGAGCAGCCAAGTCCGCGTCCGCCGAGCCTATAGCTTCAGCAACTCCCGCAGCCGCTTAGTCTGCACCCGGCTCACCGGAATCTCCGTGTGCTTCCTATCGTCCATGCGGAGCTGGTAGCTGGACTTGAACCACGGCACCACTTCCTTGATCTTGTGAATATTCACCAGAAACGAGCGGTGCACCCGCCAGAAGGTGTCCTTGTCGAGGTTGGCTTGCAGATCTTCGATGGTGCGGTAGTTCGAATGCCCCTCCACGTTGGTGGCCACTAGCGTAATCATGCCGTTGTCGATGGTGGCGTAGATCACATCCTGCGCGTCCACGATGAAGTTGCGGTTGGCATTCCGGATCAACAGCTTGGTGCGGTGCGGGGGCGACGAGGGCGGCAGCGGCGTGGGGGATTCCGGGGTCTTCTTTTCCTGCAGTGACCGCCGCGCGCGATCAATCGTCTCCGCCAGCCGCGCTTTGTCCACCGGCTTGAGCAGGTAGTCCATGGCTTCCAGGCGGAAAGCCTCCACGGCATACTGATCGTAGGCGGTGACGAAAATGAAATGCGGCAGTTCCATGCCGGAGTCCCGCAGCTCGCGCACGACCGACATGCCATCCTGGCCGGGCATGTGGACGTCCATGAAAACCAGGTCCGGCTCGGCCTTGCGGATCAACTGCACGGCCTCCAGGCCGTTGCGGCCGGTGGCCACCACCTCCACTTCCGGAAAGTCGCGCAGCAGGTAAGCCAGCTCGTCGGAAGCCAGTTGTTCGTCGTCGACAATGACGGTGGTTAAAGTTGCCGTCGCGCGGTCTCGCATCGAGTTGGTATTATAACATTTCGCCCCGCACCGGCAGATTAGCCGATGTGCGGCCAGGCACCCCCCTTTAGCCACCCGGGGGACCTTCGGGTCACCTTGTTGAAGGCGCGCCCGAAGGGTGCCTAAATTGAGAGGAGTAAAGCACTTGCCCGACAAAGAGAACGTCTCCATCGCGCCGGCGGAAGGGAAGCTCGGGGTGTTGATCCCCGGCATGGGCGCCGTCACCACCACCTTCATCGCCGGCGTGGAGGCCATCAAGCGCAATCTTGCCAAACCGATCGGCTCGGTCACCCAGATGGCCGCCATCCGGCTCGGAAAGCGCACCGAGGGCCGCAGCCCCCGTATCAAAGACTTCGTGCCACTCGCCAGCCTGGACGACCTGGTTTTCGGGACTTGGGACATCTATCCCGACAACTGCTATGAAGCCGCCGAGAAGGCCGGTGTGCTGGAGAAGTCGCTGCTGGAAAGGGTCCGCGAGCCGCTTTCGGCCATCCGGCCGATGCCCGCGGTTTTCGACCACGAGTTCGTGCGCCGCATCGACGGGCCGAACAAGAAGCCCAAGGCGTCCAAGATGGATCATGCCGAGATGCTGATGGACGACATCCGCAGCTTCCGCGAGTCCACCGGCGCCGCGCGCCTGGCTATGATCTGGTGCGGTTCCACGGAGGTCTTTCACAAGCCCGCCGCGGTCCACCAGACGCTGGCCGATTTCGAGTGCGGCCTGCAGAAAAACGACCCCGAGATTTCGCCGAGCCAGATTTACGCGTATGCCGCGCTGAAGATGGGCGTCCCCCACGCCAACGGCGCGCCGCATCTGACCACGGATACCCCGGCCCTGCTGCAGTTGGCGCGCGAGCGCCAGGTGCCCATCTGCGGCAAGGATTTCAAGACCGGCCAGACGTTCATGAAAACGCTGATCGCGCCCGGCCTGAAATCGCGCATGCTGGGACTGAGCGGCTGGTTCTCGACCAACATCCTGGGCAACCGCGACGGCGAAGTGCTGGACGATCCGGACTCCTTCAAATCCAAGGAAGAATCCAAGCTCGAAGCGCTCGAACAGATCCTGCAGGCGGACCTGTATCCGGATCTGTACAAGGACTTCTATCACAAGGTGCGCATCAACTATTACCCGCCGCGGGGCGACGCCAAGGAAGGCTGGGATAACATCGACATCTTCGGCTGGCTGGGCTACCCGATGCAAATCAAGATCGACTTTCTGTGCCGCGATTCGATCCTGGCGGCGCCGCTGGTGCTCGACCTGGTGCTGTTCAGCGACCTGGCGCAGCGCGCCGGCATGCGGGGCATACAGGAGTGGCTGTCCTTCTATTTCAAGGCGCCCATGCATGCGCCCGGGCTTTATCCCGAACACGACATCTTCATCCAATTGATGAAGCTGAAGAACACGCTGCGCTGGATGCGGGGAGAGGATCTTATCACCCATCTGGGATTGGAATATTACGACTAGTTTTCGCAGGGAGGAACGGCGGCAAGAGTGCCGCCGGGCAGGCAAGAGTGCCTGCGCCACGACTCACTTATGAAGGTTCTTGTCATCGGCGGTACTTTGTTCGTCGGCCGGCAGCTCGTCAAGGAGTTGTGCGACGGCGGCCACGATGTAGCCGTAATGCACCGCAAGCCGGAGCACGGTCTGCCGCGGCGCGTCGAGAACCTGATGGCGGACCGCAACGACGCCGAATCCGTTCAGCAGGCGTTGGATGAGCGGCGCTTCGACGTGGTTTACGACAACGTCTACGATTGGGAGCGCGGCACCACGGCGGCGCAGGTGCAGGCCACCGTGCGGGCCTGTGGCGACCGCATTTCGCGCTATATTTTCATGTCCAGCGTGGCGGCGTACGGCGACGGCCTGAATCACTACGAAGGCGACGCGCTGGCGCCGGACAACCACCCGGATACCTACGTCCGCAATAAGGCCATGACGGAGCGGATGCTGTTCCGTCTGCATCAGCGGCACGGGCTGCCGGTGGTCACTTTCCGGCCGCCATTCATCTACGGGCCGGGCAATCCGTTCTACCGGGAAGCGTTCTTTTGGGATCGCATGCGCCTGGCGCGCCCTATCATCATTCCGGGCGACGGTCACCGCCTGATGCAGTTCGTCTACGTTAAGGACCTGGTGCGCGCCATGATCCGCGCCATGGAAGTGCCCAACGCTGACGGGGAAGCCTTCAACATCGGCGACTCCCGGGCGTTGACGCAGGCGGAAGTAGTGCAGTCGCTCGCCGGCGCCGCAAGCAAGTCTTCCCAGATAGTGCGCATCCCGCGCGAGGCCATCTTGCGTGCGGGCGGCAATCCGATGGGCGACCCTGCCTACTTTGGCGTGTATTTCGACATACCGCCCATCACGGAAAAGATGGGCAAGGTCGCGCGCATTCTGGGTGTGCGTCCCACGCCGTTCGAAGAAGGCCTGAAGGAGACCTGGCGGTGGTACCTGCGCCATCGCAATGGCCGCTTTCCGCAGCCGGACTTCACCTTCGAGAACCGGTTGCTGGGGTTGGTGCAGGCGAAGACGGCCAGTCACGGTTAGGCGTATGGGCATCCAACTGGACGACGTTGAAGTGCGGGTGCTGGGTGCCCTCATGGAGAAAGAGATCTCGACGCCCGAGTATTACCCTCTCTCGCTGAACGCGCTGGTGAACGCTTGCAACCAGAAATCCAACCGCGAGCCCGTGGTGTTGTACGACGAAGATACGGTAGAGACGGCGCTGGCCGGATTGCGGGCTAAGGGGTTGGCGACGCGCATCAGCGGCCACGATATGCGCGTGCCCAAGCATGCCCACCGCTTGTCGGAGGTCGTGAACCTGGGCCGGCGGGAGGCTGCGGTGCTGTGCGTCCTGATGCTGCGCGGCCCCCAGACCGCCGGTGAATTGCGCTCGCGCACCGAGCGGCTTTACCAGTTCGACGACCTGGAAGCCGTGGATGCCTGCCTGACCCGTCTGATGGAATGGCAGCCCGAACCGCTGGTGGCCAGGCTGCCGCGGCAGGTGGGATACAAAGAGGTGCGCTATGCCCACCTGCTTTCGGGCGAGCCCCCGGCGGCATCGGCGCCGTCGCCTGCGGGACAGACGCCGGGCGTGCGCGAGAACCGCGACGATTCGGTCGCGCGCCTGCAGGCCAGCGTGGATCGATTGGAAGCGGATGTCGCGGATTTGAGGCGGCAGTTCGCGGAATTCAAGAGACAGTTCGAGTAGGCCTGCACGGGGTGCTTAACCGTTTTGGGGAAACCGCTCCCTGACGGTCGCGGCTCGGTAACAGTCGCGTTGATTTCGCAAGGATTACTGAGCCACGACCGTCAGGGAGCGGTTTTCATCAGTCAGCAAT
>Ga0181536_10000151_pt1 | contig 77853 bp, 59 predicted proteins | sample PEATcosm2014_Bin_41_FD_121105 | JGI IMG/M metagenome (GOLD analysis project Ga0181536, IMG submission 121105) | Peatland microbial communities from MTU Mesocosm Facility, Houghton, MI, USA - PEATcosm2014_Bin17_60_metaG | ecosystem: Environmental > Terrestrial > Soil > Wetlands > Peat | place... | reverse complement strand
ATGCCCCGGTCGCTACATCGAAGACATCGCGCGCACTGCTGAAGAGAACGCGTCTTCGACGAAGAAGAATTCACCCGCCGTCTACGTCGATGACGCCCTATTCAGAGCTAGAGATAAGTGCCGTTCGGGGCGCAGGCAACTTCTGCCAGCACTGGAGCCACCCGAGACCACGACTTCACCGATTCCGGGTCCCAGCGGCCTGCTGGTGGAGCTCGTTTAGATCATGACGCTGGGTCACTTGGGATAAGCACACCTGCCAGGAGCCTCTGGCCGACGCCGTGTCGGCGAGGACCCGCTGGATGCAACGGACCGGCCAGGACCGCTCCCTCGCCAGGTTCTCGATCCTGGCGGTGAGTGAGCGCAGGTTCGCCGATGGCTCCCAGCGCTCGGACTCACTCGGCCGCGCCGAGGTCTGCGAGTACTCGCTCCGCCTCGCGGCGGGTGAGCAGCCCCGAGCGGGCTGCCTGCCGGGCGACCTCTACGAGGCGCTCACCAATGACCAGGCCGCGGCTGTCGAGCAGCGCCCGCGCCAGCGTCGTGGTCGGGATCCCCTCGTAGACGGTGAGGTCGGCTCCGTCGAGCGGGCGCTGGATCGCCTCGATGTGGTCGGGCAGACGCGGGCGGGCACGCCTCGGCGTCCCAACGCGGACGCGGCGGGGTTCACCACGGCCAGGTCGAAGAGGGCGAGCACGGAGTCGTGGGTGAGATACGCCCCGGGCCCAACCCGCAGCACCGCCTCCATGAACTGGTCACGGTCGGTGGGCACGAAGTCCTCGAAGCGGTAGATGCCGTAGGCGATGTGCGCGACGCTGCCGCGCTGGCCGACCTTGCGCACCCACGCGGCGGTGGGCAGGTACTCCCGGTTCCGAGAAACCGGGACGGCGAGAGGGCCCGATCCGCTCAACAACAGCTGTGCAGAGTTCGACGAGACTTGGACTACTTTTTGGACTACTACGAGCCCCGAGATGGCCCGAGATGGCCCGAGCGCGGTGCTGTCCGGTCGCCAAAACGCCTGGTAGAGCCGAGTTCGCCCGAAGAGTGCGGCCTTTGGGATCAAGCTCGAAAACCGTTGTACCTCCGGGTCCCGTGGGTTCAAATCCCACCGCCTCCGCTGGAGCGCCGATCGCGATCGGCGCGGGGCTGCTAGAGTCAACGGGTACCCGGTCGGCGCGTTCGACCGGCCTCCGGCGCCTGCCGGTGGGGCCCGATTCGATTTCTGCTCGAGTTGGCCTGTTCCACACTCGACTGGAGTCTTGTGCCGTCATCCTTCTCTGACCTGGGCGTCCCCGCCCGTCTGGTCGCCCGCCTGGCCCAGCAGGGCATCACCTCCCCCTTCCCGATCCAGGAGGCGACCGTTCCCGACGCCCTGGCCGGGCGCGACGTCTGCGGGCGTGCGCCGACCGGGTCGGGCAAGACCATCGCCTTCGGGCTGGCCCTGGCGGCCCGCGCCGGGTCCGGCACGCCGAGGCGCCCCCGGGCGCTGGTGCTCGTGCCCACCCGCGAGCTGGCCGCCCAGGTGCGCGACGAGGTGGCGATGCTCTCGGGCGAGGGCGGCCGCCGGGTGATCGCCGTCTACGGCGGCACCGGCTACGGCCCCAGCCGCCGGGCCCTCGACAAGGGGGTCGACGTCGTCGTCGCCTGCCCCGGCCGCCTGGAGGACCTCTTGGCCCAGGGGGCGCTGCGCCTGGACGACGTCCGCACTGTGGTGCTCGACGAGGCCGACCGCATGGTCGACATGGGCTTCTACCCCGTCGTCCGCCGGCTGCTCGACCAGACCGCCCCCGACCGCCAGATCCTCCTGTTCTCGGCCACCATCGGCAAGGAGGTCGAGGCGATCATCCGCGAGTACCTGCGCGACCCCGCCCGCCACGACGTGATGGGCGACGAGTCCAGCGTGGGCGAGGTCGCCCACCTCTTCTGGCGGGCCTCTCGTGAGCAGCGGGTGGAGCTGACGGCCCGCCTGGTGAAGGAGCACGGCCGGGCCGTGGTCTTCTGCCGGACCAAGCGGGGCGCCGACCGGGTCGCCCGCCAGCTGGGAGCGGCCGGGGTGCGGGCCGTCGCCATCCACGGCGACCGCACCCAGGGCCAGCGCCAGCGGGCGCTCGACGCCTTCGCCGACGGCAAGGCCCACGCCCTGGTGGCCACCGACGTGGCCGCCCGTGGCATCCACATCGAGGAGCTGCCGTGCGTGGTCCACTTCGACCTGCCGGCCGACCCCACCGACTACGTCCACCGCTCGGGGCGGACCGGCCGGGCCGGCAACGCCGGCACGGTGGTCTCGCTCGTGACCGAGGAGCACCACTCGACCGTGCGCGGCCTCCAGCGGGCGCTCGGCCTGAACGAGGGGCTCGACGCCCCCCACGGCCGGGACCTGGTCACCGTGGCCGGCCAGCTCCAGGTGGCCGCCCCGGCGGCGCCCCGGGTGGCCGGGAGGCCGGGCGGCAGTACCATGAGGAGGTCCGGAGCGAAGAGGCCGGCGCCGCGTGGGCACCGGGCCGCACGGCCGGCCCGCAGGTCCCAAGCCGGCTGAGCGGCGGGGACAGGAGAACCCGCCCGGCCGGGCGGGCGACGACGAGGTCAACCAGCGCCGACCGCCCCGAGGGAGCGGTAGGGCGCAGGGGAGAGGGAGTGGTGAATGGCGCGTCCGCGTTCCACCTTTGGCAAGCTGCAGCGGGACCAGGCCAAGCGGGCCAAGGCCAAGGCCAAGGCCGAGGACCGGCTGGCCCGGCGGGAGGAGCAGCCCGAGACGGCCGAGCCGCGCCCGGCCGAGGACCAGACGGCGCTGCTCGAGCAGTTCGCCCGGCTCCACGAGGACCTGGCCGACGGGCGGATCTCCATCGACGACTTCGAGGTGCGCCAGGAGGAGCTGCGCGCCCGGTTGCAGGTGGACTGAACGACCGAATCAGCCCGCCGGCGGCCGGTGGCGGTGGGCCAGCCACCGCCGGAGCCCGGCGGCGTTCGAGTGGACCCCGTTCATGATCTCGAGCTTCTCCTTGTGCTCGGGGGCCACGTCGGCGGTGAGCGGGTCGAACCGCTCGGACAGGGCGGCGGCGATGTCCCGCCCCTCGGCGAAGGCCCGCTCGGCGGTCTCCGCCCACTGACGCAGCGTCTCGGCGGCCTCGGCCAGCAGGTCGAGCGGCTGGCCGAGCAGCCCGTAGTGGGCGAGGGCGATGCCGGTGGGCCGGCGCTCGGCGAACCGCCGCAGCGAGTGCAGCGCCTGGTCGAGGTCGAAGTCGGGCGGCGGGGTGGAGGGCCGCAGCACTCCGGCGTCGGGCAGCCGCACCCCCACGGCGTCGCCGGCGAAGAGGATCCCGCTCTCCGAGTCGTGGAGGCCCACGTGGTGCTTGGCGTGGCCCGGGGAGTCCACGGCCACCAGCACCCGGTCGGGGCCGACCCGGATCTCCTCGCCGTCGGCGAGTACGTGGAGCCGCTCGGCCGGGGTCGCCTCGAGGCGGCCGTAGAGGGAGTCGAGCAGCGGGCCGTAGACGAGGGAGGCCGAGTTGACCAGCTTGGTCGGGTCGGCCAGGTGGCGGGCGCCCTTCTCGTGCACGTAGACGGTGGCCGAGGGGAAGGCCTGGGCCACGTCGCCCACCCCGCCGGCGTGGTCGAGGTGGACGTGGGTCACCACCACCCCGGCCAGGTCGCCGGGGCCGAGGCCGAGCGACCCCAGGGCGGCCAGGAGCACGGGGACCGACGACTGGCTGCCCGTCTCCACCAGCACCGGGGCCGGGCCCTCGATCAGGTAGCCGGCGGTGACCCGCTGCCACCCCCCGAGCAGCGTGTCGATCTCGAGGACCCCCGGGGCGATCGGCGTGGCCGTCCCGGTCAAGACGGCGAGACCTCCACCACCACCTTCACGTCGTCGGGGCGCCGGGTGATCGCCTCCTCCCAGCGCTCGAGGGGGACCCGGCGGCTCACCACCGCCGAGAGCCACTGGCGGTCGGCCCGGGCGAGGGAGGCGGCGGCGGCCTCGTAGTGGCGGCGGTTGGCGTTGACCGACCCCACCACCGACTCGTTGGACAGCACCATCATCCGGTTGATGAGCCCCTCGTCCACCGCCACGGACCGGCCGCCCGAGGAGACCCCGGTGAGGCAGACCACCCCGCCGGGGCCGATGCGCTCCATGGCGTCGACGACCAGCGACGGTGCCCCGGTGCACTCGATGACGACGTCGGGGTCGCTGCAGGCCTCGGCGACCGAACCCGTGTGGTAGTGGGCGCCCAGCCGGCGCACCAGGTCGGGTTTGCGCCCCTCGGCCACCTGGTCGATGACGTGGACCTCGAGGCCGCGCTCGATGCCCAGCATGGCGGCCAGCAGGCCGATGGGACCGGCCCCGGTGACCACCGCCTTGGTGGGGCTCCAGTGGGCCCGGCCGCCGATGCGCTCGACCTGCTCCCAGGCCTTGGCCACCACCGAGGTGGGCTCGAGCAGGACGCCCAGGGTGCCCAGCGACGGGTCCACCTTCACGGCGAACTCCTCGGTGATGCGGTAGCGCTCGGAGCAGTACCCGTCGTGCTCCTTGATCCCCCGCTCGGTGTACCGCCCGTTGCGGCAGAAGTCCCACTCGCCCACCGCGCAGTTGCCGCAGGGGACCGGGTCGGGCCGGCGCACGATCCCCACCACCAGGTCGCCCGGCGACAGCCCGCCCCCTGCCGGCGCCTCGAGGACCCGGCCCAGCGACTCGTGGCCGAGGATCAGCCGCTCCTTCCCCGGCGGGGCCCAGCCGTAGGCGCCGGAGAGGATCTCGGCGTCGGTGCCGCAGATGCCGACGGCGACCGTCTCGACCAGCACCGGCCCGTCGGACTCCGGCGGCTCGTCGACGTCGCTCAGCCGGGCCGAGCCCTCCTTCTTGGGGACGACGGTCAGCGCCTTCACGGGCGGTCCCTCCTCACGGTCGCCGGCGCACCCTCACGCCCGCCTCACCTCGCCGCTCGCCGCCGGCCCGGTGCGGCGCCCCGGCGGGTCCGCCCGCCGTTGCTCGCCCCGAGCATCCCGTCCTCGCCCAGCAGCCGGCGCACCCGGTGGGTGGCCTTGGCCCGCTCGGGGGTCACCTCCGACTGGCCGGTCAGCCGGCACGCCGTGTTGACCAGCGAGACGTGGGAGAAGGCCTGGGGGAAGTTGCCGACCAGGCGCCCCGAGACCGGGTCGTACTCCTCGGAGAGGAGCCCCACGTCGTTGCGCAGCGCCAGCAGCCGCTCGAACATGACCCGCGCGTCGTCGGCCCGGCCGATCATGTGGAGGCAGTCGGCCAGCCAGAACGAGCAGGCGAGGAACGCCCCCTCGCGCCCCGAGAGGCCGTCCACCGCCCCGTCGTCGGTCGTCTGGTAGCGCAGCACGAACCCGTCCTCGATCAGCTCGCGCTCGATGGCCTCGACGGTCGACACCACCCGGGGGTCGGTGGCCGGCAGGAAGCCCACCAGCGGGATCATCAGGATGCTGGCGTCGAGCCGGTCGCTCCCGTAGTACTGGGTGAAGGCCCCCTTCTCGGCGTTGAACCCCTCGGCGCAGACCTCGGCGCGGATGGCCTCGCGCAGCGCCCGCCACCGAGCCAGCGGGCCGTCGAGGTCCGGCCAGTCCTCCATGGTGCGCACGGCCCGGTCGACGGCCACCCAGGCCATAACCTTGGAGTGGGTGAAGTGGCGGCGGGGGCCGCGCACCTCCCAGATCCCGTCGTCGGGCTGGCGCCACCCGTCCTCCAAGAACTCGATGAGCTTGGACTGCAGGCCCCAGATGGCCCGGCTGTGCACGCCGTCCACCCGGCAGGCCGAGTAGAGGGCCGACATGACCTCGCCGTAGACGTCGAGCTGGAACTGCCCGGCGGCGGCGTTGCCGATCCGGACCGGCGCCGAGTTCTCGTAGCCCGGGAGCCAGTCGACCTCCCACTCGTCGAGCCGCCGCTCGCCGGCGGCGCCGTACATGATCTGAAGCTTGGAGACGTCGCCGGCCGTCGCCCGCAGCAGCCAGTCGCGCCAGGCCATGGCCTCGGCGTGGTAGCCGCCGCGCATCAGCGACTCGAGGGTCAAGGTGGCGTCGCGCAGCCAGCAGTAGCGGTAGTCCCAGTTGCGGTTGCCCCCGATCGCCTCGGGCAGCGACGTCGTGGCGGCGGCGACGATGCCCCCGGTCGGCTCGTAGGTGAGGCTCTTCAGGGTGATGAGCGAGCGGAGCACGGCGTCGGAGTAGTCGCCGCGGTAGGTGCAGGCGCCCGACCACGCCCGCCACCAGGCCTCGGTGTTGGCCACCGCGTACCACGGGTCCATCGGGCGGGGCGGGCGGTCGTGCGACGGGTACCACGTGAGGACGAACGGCACCTGCTGGCCCTCTTTCACCGTGATCTGCGAGACCGAGCGCAGGTTCTCCCCGTGGGTCTCGGCCCGGGTCCACAAGGAGACCGAGTCCGGCCCGGCGGTCGCCGTCAGCAGGTGGTCGCTGCGGGTGACCCAGGGGATGGCCTCGCCGTAGTCGAAGCGCACGCAGAGCTCCATGCGGACGTCGACCGTCCCGCGCACCCCCTCCACCAGCCGGACCACCTGGGGGTGGACCTCGCGGATGGGCATGCAGTCGGTGACCCGGACCGTGCCGGTGGCCGTGTCGAATTCGGTGTCGAGGACGAGCGTCCCGTCGCGGTAGCTGCGGCGGGTGGCCGTGACCGTGCCCTCGGGACCGGCCGGGGCGATCCGCCAGTAGCCGTGGTCGTCGTTGCCGAGCAGCCGGGCGAAGCAGGCGCCCGAGTCGAAGTGGGGCAGGCAGAGCCAGTCGATCGAGCCGTCGCGGCCGACGAGCGCGACGCTGTGCAGGTCGCCGATCGTGGCGTAGTCCTCGATCGGCAGCGCCATGCGGTCATTCTTGCAGCCGGCGCCCGGACCGGACGCTCAGCCCTCGGTGCAGGCCCCGGTGGCCACCGGCTGGGTGCGGGTCCCGGCCTGGCGCACCCGCTGGAGGACGCCGGGCGAGGCCAGGGCGTAGCCCACGTCGCCCGACACCGTGGACCGGGAGAAGGCCACCCCGATCACCTCCCCCGAGGCGTCGACCACCGGACCGCCCGAGTTCCCCGGCTCCACCACGGCGTCGAGCTGGTACACCCGGCGCACGACCTGGCCCTCGTTGTAGATGTCCCGCCCCACCGCGGTGATGACCGACGCCACCCCGGCCGGCACCACCGACAGCGGCCCGTTCTCCGGATAGCCGAGCACGGCCCCCTGGGTGCCCCGCTGCACCTGTGCGGGGTCGAGGGCCAGGGGGGGCCCGAGCGGGGCCGAGGTCCGCAGCACGGCCAGGTCGAAGTCGGGGTCGTAGAGGACGGGGGTGGCGCCGTAGGTCGTGGTCCCCACCTCGATCTGGGTGGTCGACTCGCCGGCCACCACGTGGGCGTTGGTGACGACCAGCCCCGGCCCCACCACGAACCCCGACCCCTCCTGCAGGTAGCCGCAGGCCTGGCCCAGGACCTTGACCATCGAGGCCGTCGCCGGGGCGGCCATCGCCTCGGCGGCCGACACCGTGGGCACGGCCACCGGGGCGGCGGTTGTCGGCGCCAGCTGGGAGAAGACCTGAGGGAAGCCGGGCGTGGCCAGGAACGCCTCGACGCGGGCGATGACGCCGGGCACCGGGGGCATGACGCCGTCGACCGCCCGCAGGACGTCGGACCCCTGGATCTGCGAGCCCAGCCAGCCGGTCGGGGCCTGGGCCACCACGTTGGCCAACAGCCACGCCGAGAGCAGCACGGAGGCCACACCCACGACCACCCCCGCCGCGGCGTCGATCGACCCCAGGTGCCGGCGGCGGAGCACCCCGTTGCCCCACGCCCCGAGCATCCGGCCGACCACCCCCAACACCACGGCCAGCCCCAGGACCGAGAGCAGGGTGACGGCGGTGCGGCCCCCCGCGTCGTGGATCGACGGGGCGGCCGCCACGGCGATCTGGGACCCCACCAAGAGGCCGCCCACGAACCCCCCGAACGCCAGCACCTGGGTGAGGGCGCCGAGGTGCAGGCCGTGGACCGCCGCCGCTACCAGCAGCACGATCAGCACCACGTCGAGCGTGTCCATCCGGGCCGAGGGTAGACGACACACCCCCGGCCGGGACCCCACCGGTAGTGTTCGGCTCGGGTGGTCACGAGATGAGCGGGGGACGGGCGCGCCGGGGGCGGGGCCGGGGGCGGGCGGCCGGGATCGCCGCGGCGCTCGCCTTCTCGCTGCCGGTGGTCGGCGCCACCCTGCCGGCGGTCGGCGGCGCCGGCGGCACGGTCACGGCACGCCCGGTGCCCGGCACCTCCGAGGCGATCCGCGCGGTCGCCTGCGGGTCGGCCGCCGACTGCCTGGCCGTCGGCTCGACCCCCACCGCCTTCGGCCCCGAAGCCGTCGTCGACGCCACCACCGACGCCGGGGTGACGTGGGTCGCCGCACCGGTCAAGGGGGAGGGCGGGCTGGTCGCCGTCGCCTGCGCCGACCGGCGCCACTGCATGGCGGTCGGGGGGGGCGCCACCGCCGTCGTGCTCACCACGGCCGACGGGGGCCGGCGCTGGAAGGCCGTCGCCGCCCCCGCGGGCGCGGCGACCGTCTCGGCGGTCGACTGCGCGTCGGCCGCCGACTGCCTGGTGCTGGCCACCGGCGGCGCCGGCTACTGGTCGGCCTCGACGACCGACGGGGGACGGGTGTGGCAGCGCACCGGCACACTCCCGGTCGGCTTCGGCGGCCCCACCTCGGTGAACTGCGCCGGGGCCACCTGCATGAGCGCCGGCTACCAGTCGCTCACAGGCGCCAAGGGCACCGGGGCGGTGGCCCGCACCGCCGACGGAGGGCGGACGTGGTCGGCCGCCGCCGTCCCCGCCGGCACCGGGCCGCTGCACGACGTGGCCTGCGAGTCCGGCCGGTGCCTGGCCGTCGGCACGTCCTCGCCCAACCTGGCCGACGTCACGCCCGCCCCCTCGGTGGTCCTCCACAGCGCCGACGGGGGGCAGACCTGGGCGGGGGCCGCGGCACCGGCCGGGGTCGGCGACGCCGTCGGCGTGGCCTGCGCGACGGCGCTCGGCTGCGCGACGGTCGGCACGGGCTGGACCTCCACCGACCCGCCCGCCCCGGTGGGCGCGGTGGCCACCACCGCCGACGGCGGCCGCACCTGGCGGCCGGTCGCCGGCGGCCGCCTGGCCTCGGGCCTCGCCGACGTGGCCTGCCCGGCGGCGTCGGCGTGCGTGGCCGGCGGGGGGGACCTCCTGGCCCGGGTCACCCTGCCGTCGGCCGGGCGGGGCCGGTAGGGGTCAGCGGCCGAGGCTGGCCGCCACCACCCGGGCCAGCCGGAGGGCGGAGGGGTCGGCCTCGTAGTCGAGCAGCCGGTGCATGACCGGCAGGGTGCGGGGGTTGCCGGCGAACCAGGGGGGCGCGGGCCGGGAGCGGAACGGGCCGCGCACCACCGACTTCTGCGGCCGGTCGAACATGTAGGCGTTGCCCACCACCCCGGTGCCCGACCCGATGTCGGTGGCGGGGTGGCCCGGGTAGGCGCCCCAGGTGGTCGAGCCCAGGGCGAAGGCGGTCCCGTGCCAGATGTTGAGACCGATGGCGCCGTAGCGCAGGTCGGCCACCGCCCGCGCGACCGCCGGGCCGACGGCGCCGTCGGCCAGCGAGCCGGGGTGGGCCAGCACGGTCGCCGAGAGCGTCCCCCACAAGGCGTCGTTGCAGAACTCGACGGCGGCATCGACGAAGGCGGCCGGCGAGTCGGCGGCGAGCGGGGTCTCGGCGCACAGGCCGCAGAACGCCTCCACGGTGAAGCAGACGTCGTCGAGGCGGCCGGCGTCCACCCCTCGCACCAGCGTCCAGGGGAGGGCGCCGTCGGCGGCGCGGCCGATCTCGAGCGCGTCGGGGTGCTCGGCCACGAAGAGGTCCCGGCGCCCGGCGGCGCCCGGGTAGTAGGCGGGGCGGGTCGGGATCTCTGCGAGGGCCTGGGTGAGGGCGCCCAGGAACGCCTCGCGCTGGCGCCACCCGGCGTGGGTCACCACCACCCGGGCGGTCAGGCAGTTGAAGCCGGCGTTGTTGACCAGCATGGTGGCGACGTGGCGGGCCTGGTAGAGGAGGTCGGCGGCGCTCCACCGGCCGGGCACCACCACCACCGGCGAGACGTTGCCCAGCTCGGCGGTGACCGGCTTGCCCAGGAGCGGCTGACCGGCGGCCTTGCGCCGCGCCCCCTCCTCCCCCGGCCCGAAGACCACGGCGTCGTAGGTCTTGTCCGACCCGGTGATGTGGATCTCGTCGACCCCGGGGTGGGCGGCCAGGTGGGCCCCGACGTCGGCCCCGCCCCGCACGATGCGCAGCACCCCGGCCTCGACCAGCGCCCGCAGGGCGCGCTGCCAGTGGGGCACGAGGTAGTCGTTGACCGGGTTGGCCTTCACCACGACCACCTTGCCCTCGACGAACAGCTTGTGGACGGCGTCGCGCGGGGCGAGCGACGCCACGTTGCCCGCCCCCAAGACGAGGGCCACGCCCGCCGACTCGGCGGGGTGGTGGTAGGCCCGGGCCTGGCCGGCGTCGACGTCGGCCCGGCCCACCCCGGGCTCCATCCAGACCTCGCCGGTCGTCTTGGCGAACAGGACGCGGTCAGCGACCGAGGTGGGGAAGACCCCGACCCGCAGCCGGCCGTCGGGGGCCTCGGTCACCGGCCCGGGATAGCGCGGCCGGCCGTCGCGGGCGATCTGGTGCAGCGAGTCCCGCAGCAGCCGGGCCAGTCGCACGAAGGTGACCACCCCGGCGAAGAGTTCCTCGCCGGCCTCGGGCGATCCCGGGGCGAGCCCCTTGGCCCGGCAGGCGTCGGCCAGCCAGCCGTCGGCCGCCGCCCGGGTGTCGCTGAGCACCCGGTCGAGCAGAGCGGCCCGTGCCCCCGGGCCGGTCGCCGCCCAGGTCCTGGCGTGGGCGGCCACCTCCGACACGGCGGCGTCGAGGGCGGCGGTGTCGATCCCGGGCGCCGGCGGGGAGCCGCCCGCCCCGGCCACCGCTCCCGCCACCGATCCCCTCCTCGCCGGCGTCGCCATCTCCGCCCTCCTCGCCCGTTCCCGGGGCCCGGTGCCCAGCGTCGAGCAGGGCCCGGCCCGCGCCCGACCACCGTAGTGGGCGGGCGGTGGTAGAAGGGCGAGGTGCAGATCGGCGCCGTCTTCCCCCAGACCGAGATCGGCGCCGACCCCGGGGCCATCAGGGGGTTGGCCGAGGCGGTCGAGGGCCTTGGCTACCGCCACCTCCTCGCCTACGACCACGTGCTCGGCGCCGACCCCGCGGTGCACGAGGGGTGGTCCGGCTTCTACGACCTCCACGACACCTTCCACGAGCCGCTGGTGCTGTTCTCGTGGCTCTCGGGGTTCACCGGTCTCGAGTTCGCCACCGGGATCCTGATCGGCCCCCAGCGCGAGACGGCCCTCTTGGCCAAGCAGGCGGCCGAGCTCGACGTGCTCAGCGGCGGCGGGCGGTTCCGCCTCGGCCTCGGGATCGGCTGGAACGCGGTCGAGTACGAGGCCCTCGGCCAGCCCTTCAACCGGCGGGGGGCCCGCCTCGACGAGCAGATCGTGCTGCTGCGGCGGCTGTGGACCGAGGAGAGCGTCACCTTCTCGGGGCGGTTCCACACCGTGACCGGGGCCGGGATCGCCCCCCTCCCGCCGACCCGGCCCATCCCGGTCTGGCTCGGGGCGTGGGCCCCGGCGGCCCTGCGCCGGGTCGGCCGGCTGGCCGACGGCTGGTTCCCCCAGGTGGCCCCGGGGGCTGGGCTCGAAGAAGCGCTCGAGATCGTCGCCGGGGCCGCCACCGAGGCCGGCCGGGACCCGGCGGCCGTCGCCATGGAGGGGCAGGTCCGCTGGTCGCCCGACGACCCCGAACAGGCCGCCCGCCACGCCGAGCGCTGGCGACGGGCGGGCGCCACCCACCTGAGCGTCAACACCATGTCGACGGGGTGCGCGTCGGTCGACGACCACATCGCCGCCCTGGCCGAGCTGGCACGCCTGCTCGCCGTGACGGCCGGGTAGGCGCGCCGGTGGACGCCCAGCCCCCCGGCCCCCCGCCGGGCTGGTACCCCGACCCCGCCGGCGGCGGGGGCACCCGCTTCTGGGACGGCCGGGGGTGGACCGCCGCCACCGCGCCGCCCGCGGCTCCCCAGGCCCAGTTCCCGCCGACCCAGTTGCCGCCGAGCCAGTACCCGCAGGCCCAGTACCGGGTCGACCCCCACCTCTCCCTCCACTTCGCCGCGCTCGTCGACGACGAGGCGCGCTCGACCCCCTGGGCCCGCCGGGCGCTGGTCGGCATGGCGGTCGGCGGCGCGGTCGCCGCCGCCTTGGCCGTCGCCTACTCCGCCCACTTCGCCGCCTTCTTCCACTGGTACCGGGAGGTCTTCCACGCCGCCCGGGTCGGGGGGACAACCCCGGCGATCCCGGCGAACGCCAACCTGCCGGCGGCCATCGACCTGCCGACCCTCCTCAGCCTGGTCTCGGAGATCGTCCTGCTCGTGTGGCAGTTCCGGGCGGCCAAGACCGCCCGGGCGCTGGGCCTGCCGGCCCGGCACTCGCCCGGGGCGGGGGTCGTCTTCTGGTTCGTCCCCATCCTCGACTTCTGGTTCCCCTACCAGGCCATCCGCGACTGCCTCCCCCCCGGCCACCCCGAGCGGCCGGCGGTGCTGCGCTTCTGGCTGGCGGTGGTCGGGGGCCAGTGGCTGGGCCTCGCCACCCTCGTGACGGCCGCCTTCTCCAGGCCGGCCGGCGTCGTGCTGGCGGTGGCGACGGCCGTCGCGTGGGTGGTGGCCGCAGGGACCGGGCAGCGGGTGGTGGCCGCCGCCGGGGACGCCCACCGGCAGCTGGCCGGCACGGGGGAGACCCCCCGCCCACGGCAGTAGCCTGGCCCCCGTGTTCGAGTGGACCGACGACCAGCTGGCCATCCGCGACGCCGTCCGGCGGTTCGTGGCCGAGGAGATCGCCCCCCGGGTGACCGAGCTCGAGCACGGCGACCTCCCCCCCTACGAGGTGATCCGCAAGCTCTACGCCACCTTCGGCCTCGACCAGCTGGCCAAGGAGAGTTTCTCGAGGGCGCTCGAGCGCAAGCGGTCCGGGGCCGAGCCCCCGGCCCGGCGGGCTGGTGACAGCCAGGCGGCCATGACCCTCATCCCGATCATCGAGATCTGCCACCACTGCCCGGGCATCGTGACCGCCCTCGGGGTGAGCACCGGCCTGGCGGCCGGGACGATCATGAAGCGGGGGACCCCCGCCCAGATGGAGCGCTGGGCGCTCGACCTGCTGACGCTGGACAAGATCGGGGCCTGGGCGATCACCGAGCCCGGCTCGGGCTCCGACGCCCTGGGCGGGATGAAGGCCACGGCGCGGCGCGACGGGGACGGCTACGTCCTCAACGGCTCGAAGACCTTCATCACCAACGGCCCCTACGCCGACACCGTCGTCTTCTACGCCAAGCTCGACGACGGCAGCGACCCGCGGCGGCGCCCGGTGCTCACCTTCGTCCTCGACGCCGGCATGGAGGGGTTCGAGCAGTCCAAGCCCATGAGGAAGATGGGGCTGCACTCCTCGCCCACCGGCGAGCTGTTCTGCTCCGACGTGCGCGTGGGGCATGACCGTCTGCTCGGGGAGACCGAGGACGAGGGCGGCGGCGGCGGGCGCCAGAGCGCCAAGGACAACTTCGTCACCGAGCGGGCCGGGGTGGCGGCCATGGCCCTCGGGGTCATCGAGGAGTGCCTCAAGCTCTCGGTCGCCTACGCCAAGGACCGCCTCTTGTGGGAGAAGCCGATCGGCGACTTCCAGCTGATCCAGCTGAAGTTGGCCCGCATGGAGGTGGCCCGCCTCAACGTGGAGAACCTGGTGTTCCGGCACATCGAGATGTCGGCCGCCGGCAAGAGCCTCACCCTGGCCGAGGCCTCGGCCATGAAGCTCTACTCGGCCCAGGCGGCCTCCGAGGTGGCCATGGAGGCGGTGCAGCTCTTCGGGGGCAACGGCTACATGTCGGAGTTCCGGGTCGAGCAGCTGGCCCGCGACGCCAAGGTCTTCCAGATCTACGCCGGGACCGACGAGATCCAGGTCACCCACATCGCCCGGGACCTGCTCGGCCGCTGACGTGGGCGGGCTCTTCTCGGTCGAGGGCAAGACGGTGCTCGTCACCGGCGGCTCGCGCGGCATCGGGCGGATGATCGCCGCCGGGTTCGTCGAGGCCGGGGCGGACGTCTACATCTCCTCGAGGAAGGCCGACGTCTGCGACGCGGCGGCCGAGGAGCTCTCGTCGACCGGGCGGTGCGCGTCGCTGCCGGCCGACCTCTCGACCGAGGAGGGGTGCCGGCTCCTGGCCGAGGCGCTGGCCGGCCGGGTGGACCGGCTCGACGTGCTGGTGAACAACGCCGGGGCCACCTGGGGGGCGCCGCTGGGCGAGTTCGACGAGGCGGCCTGGGAGCGGGTGCTCGCCTTGAACGTGAAGGGCGTCTTCCACCTCACCAAGTTCCTCCTGCCGCTCCTCCAGGCCTCGGGGACGGCCGAGGAGCCGGCCCGGGTGATCAACATCGGCTCCATCGACGGCCTCGAGGTGCCGGCTCTCGAGACCTACTCGTACTCGGCCTCCAAGGCGGCGGTCCACCAGCTCACCCGGCACCTGGCCAAGCGGCTGGCCCCGGCGATCACGGTGAACGCCATCGCCCCGGGTCCCTTCGAGTCCAAGATGATGGCGGCCACCCTCGAGGCCTTCGGCGAGCAGATCGCCGCCGCGGCGCCGCTGCGGCGCATCGGCCGGCCCGACGACATGGCCGGGACCGCCATCTTCCTCGCCTCGAGGGCCGGCGCCTACCTGACCGGGGCGGTCATCCCGGTCGACGGGGGCATCGCCACCGTCCGCTGAGCCCGCGGCTCAGGCGAAGACGACCGTCCGCCCGCCGTTCAAGAGGACCCGGTCCTCCAGGTGCCAGCGCAGGCCGCGGGCGAGCACCGTCCGCTCGATGTCGCGACCGATCCGCATCAGCTCCTCGGGGGTGTCGGTGTGGTCGATGCGCCGGGTGTCCTGCTCGACGATCGGCCCCTCGTCGAGGTCGGCCGTCACGTAGTGGCAGGTGGCCCCGATCAGCTTCACCCCCCGCTCGAAGGCCTGGTGGTAGGGGCGGGCGCCGGCGAACGAGGGCAGGAAGCTGTGGTGGATGTTGATGATCCGCCCCGGGTACCTGCGGCAGAGGTCCGGTGGGAGGATCTGCATGTAGCGGGCGAGCACCAGCACGTCGCCGCCGGCCTCCTCGAAGAGCCGGGCCACCTCGGCGAAGGCCGCCGCCCTCCCGCCGGCGTCACCGGGGCCGGGGACCGGGACGTGGCGGAAGGCGACGCCGTGGCGCTCGACCACCGGGCGCAGCGCCTCGTGGTTGGAGACGACGAGGGGGATCTCGCAGGCGAGGTCGCCGCTCCCGAAGCGGTAGAGGAGGTCGGCCAGGCAGTGGTCCTCCCGGCTGACCAGGACCACCACCCGCTTGGCGACGTCGGTGTCGGTCAGCCGCCAGTCCATGTCGAACGCCGCCGCCACCGGGGCGAACCGCTCCCGGAACCCCGCCGGGTCGAAGGGGAGCGAGTCGGCGATCACCTCGATGCGCAGGAAGAACCGCCCGGTGGAGAGGTCCCCGTGCTGGGCCGCCTCGAGCACCCACCCCCCGTGCTCGGCGATGAAGCCGCTCACCGCGGCGACGATGCCGACGCGGTCGGGGCAGGTGACGGTGAGGACGTAGCGGCGCACGTGGTCGTCCTCCGCCGGTCCGGGCACGGCGGTCACCCGACGTGACCTCCCCCGGTGAAGGCGTAGGCCGTCTCGGCGTGCTGGGCGAGGTCGAGGCCGTCGAACTCCACGTCGGCCGAGACCCGCAACCCCATCACGAGGTCGACCGCCTTGGCGATCACGAAGGTCATGGCGAAGCAGAACCCGACGGCCACCGCCGCCGCCAGCACCTCCACGCCGAGGAGGTGGGCGCCGCCCCCCTCGAACAGCCCGTTCGCCCCGGCCGGGTCGACCGCCCTGGTGGCGAAGAGGCCGAGCAGCACCATGCCGACCAGGCCGCCCACCCCGTGCACCCCGAGCACGTCGAGCGAGTCGTCGTAGCGAAGCTTGAACTTGAGCCGGACGGCCAGCGCGCAGACCACCCCGGCCACCGCGCCCACCAGCAGGGCCGGCATCGGGCCGAGGTAGCCGGCGCACGGGGTGATGGCCACCATCCCGGCCACCGCCCCCGAGGCCGCCCCCAAGGTGGTGGCCACCTTCTCCTTCACCGACTCGAAGAGCAGCCACCCGAGCAGCCCGGCCGCCGCCGCCAGCTGGGTGTTGACGAAGGCGTGGACGGCCACGTCGTTGGCGCCGAGGGCCGAGCCGGCGTTGAACCCGAACCAGCCGAACCACAAGATCCCGGCCCCGAGCAGGCTGAGTGGCACCGAGTGCGGCGGCATCGGATCCTTCGGCCAGCCGCGCCGCCTCCCCAGGACGAGCACGAGGGCCAGGGTGGAGAACCCCGAGTTGATCTCGACCACCGTCCCCCCGGCGAAGTCGAGGACGCCCCGATGGGCCAGCCACCCCGTCGGGCTGAACACCCAGTGGGCCAGCGGCACGTAGACCAGCACCAGCCACAGCACGATGAAGACGACGAAGGCCGGGAACCGGATCCGGTCCACCGAGCCGCCGCTCAGGAGGGCGGCGGTGATGACGGCGAACATCATCTGGAAGACCATGACGGCCAGCGGCGAGACGGTCAGGTGGGCGAACCCGGGCAGGCCGTGGGCCATGTGGCCCAGCCCGGCCAGCGAGAGGTTCCCGATCACCCCGCCCCCGGCGTCGGGACCGAAGGCGAGGCTGAAGGCGAACACCGCCCACAGCACCGAGACCACCCCGATGCAGACGAAGCTCTGCATCATCACCGCCAGCACGCCCTTGGACCGGACCATGCCGCCGTAGAAGAGGGCGAGGCCCGGGGTCATGAAGAGCACCAGCGCCGCGCTGGCCAGGACCCATGCGGTGTCGCCGCTGTTCATCTTCGTCGCCCCCTCCCTCGCCCTCGGCCGGCCGCAAACCCTACTGCCCGCCGCGCCCCGTCCGGCGAGGAGGAAGATCGGACCGCCGGCGCGGGGGTGCCCCGGTGCCGGCCGCGGCGCCAGCTACCCTCGGACCCCAAAAGAGGTAGGGGCCGTTGCGCAAAGTTGGTTGGACGTTCGCCGTGGTGGTCGTGGTCGTGGTCGTCCTCGTGGTGGTACAGGCGCTGCGGTCGATCCCGGCCCAGACGGCGGTGGGCCGGCCCCCGGCCCCGCTGGCGGTCCCCGGCACCGCCGCGCTCCCCTGGCCGGCCGGCGCCGCCGGCGCCGTGGCCGTCGGCCCGTCGGGGCCGGTCCGGACCTCGGGGCCGTCGGCCGAGCGGCCCATCGCCAGCCTGGCCAAGATGATGACCGCCTACGTGGTCCTCGCCGACCACCCGCTCGCGTCCGGGCAGTCCGGGCCGTCGATCACCATCACCACAGCCGACGTCGCCACCTACCAGGCCGACGTCGCCGCCTCGGACTCGGTGGTCCAGGTGGCCGCGGGTGAGGCGCTCACCGAGCAGCAGGCGATCGAGGCCCTGCTGGTGGGGTCGGCCGACAACATCGCCGACGTGCTGGCCGACTGGGACGCCAGCAGTGAGAGCGCCTTCGTGGCCGAGATGAACACCACCGCCCGATCGCTCGGGATGGACCACACCCACTACACCGACCCCTCCGGGCTGGCCACAACGACGGTAAGCACCCCGAGCGACCAGCTCGTCATCACCCGCAAGGCGATGGCCGTCCCGGCCTTCGCCGCCGCCGTGGGCCTGGCCGCCGTGACACTCCCGGTGGCCGGCGCGGTCCAGAACTACGACTACGACGTCGGCCACACAGGGGTCGTCGGGGTGAAGACCGGGTCGGACTCGGCGGCCGGCGGCTGCTGGGCCTTCGCCGCCAAGCGCACCATCGCCGGCGCCACACAGACCGTCTTCGGCGTCGTCCTGGGCGTGCCCGGCACCGCCGCCGGGCTGATCGAGCCGGCGCTCTCGGCCGGGGTGGCCCTGGCCGACGCCGTCGGCTCCACCGTCCGCTCGATGACCGTGCTCCCCGCCGGGTCGGTGGTCGGCTACGTGGACGCACCGTGGCGGTCGAGCCCAGTGCCGCTCACCACCGTGCGGGCCGTGCACGGCCTGGTGGAGAACGGCGCCCGGGTCGCCTTCCACGTCGTCGTGGTCCCGCCGACCGGACGGACGCTGGCCCGGGGCGAGCGGCTGGGCTCGGTCTCGGCCACCGGGGTGTTCGGGGTGGACGGCTCACCGGTGGTCGCCGGGGGTGCGGGGGCCGGGCCGACCCTCGGCTGGCGGCTGACCCGCCTGTGAACCCGGGCGGGCCCCAGAACACCGTCGTTGTCCGCCAGGGCTATGAAAATCGTGACGATTGGGTTACGATGAGCCGAATCCCGACGGCGAAACGGCGCCGGGTGTCCGACAGCGGCAGAAGGGGAGCGAGCAGATGCGCGTATCGGAAAGGCTTCGCGGGGGGATCCTCCGCAAGGGAGCGGCGGTCGCCCTGGTCGGCGCCGCACTGACCATCGGGCTCTCGGGGGTCGTCACCACCACCGCCTCGGCCGCCTCCTCGGGGTCGACAACGGTGGTCTTCGCCGAGCAGCCGCAGGCCCCGCCCAACTACATCTTCCCGTTCATGAGCCTGGCGTTCTTCAGCGTCTACAACATCAACCAGTTCCAGTTCCTCATGTTCCGCCCGCTCTACTGGTTCGGCAAGGGCACCACCCCCGACCTCAACCCGACACTGTCGCTGGCCAAGCCGCCCGTCTACGCCAAGACAAACACCCAGCTGACCATCACACTCAAGTCCTACAAGTGGTCGAACGGTGAGGCGGTCACAGCCAAGAACGTCATGTTCTGGATGAACATGCTCCACGCCGAGAAGACAAACTGGGCGGGCTACGCGCCGGGCGGGATCAACATCCCCGACAACGTGAAGTCCATCACCATCGACAGCCCGACCAAGCTGACCTTCACACTGACCCAGTCGTTCAACACATACTGGTACACCTACAATCAGCTCTCCCAGATCACCCCGCTCCCCCTGGCCTGGACAAAGACCACAACAACCGGCGCCGCGGGCTCGGGCGGCTGCGCCACAGCGCCCTTCGGCACCGCCGACTCCAAGTGCGCCGCGGTCTACGACTACCTGTCCAAGCAGGCCGGCTACGACCCGACAAACCCCAAGGCGGCGAACAACTCGCTCGACACCTACGCCACCAACCCGCTCTGGCAGGTGGTCGACGGGCCCTGGAAGCTCAGCGCCTTCACCGTCACAGGTGACGTGACGATGGTGCCGAACGCGACATACTCCGGGCCGGTCAAGCCGACCATCAAGAAGTTCGAGGAGGTGCCCTTCACCTCGGACACCGCCGAGTACAACGCCCTGGTCGGCGGGAAGCTGACATACGGGTACCTGCCGGTGCAGGACATCACGGCCAGCACCTCGACAGCGAAGAAGGCCGGGCCGAACAACCCCCGCCTCACCAGCAAGTTCAACATCGACCCGCTGAACGGCTGGGCCATCAACTACTTCCCGTACAACTTCAAGTCGACCGGTGACGGCGGGAACGCCGGGCCGATCTTCAGCCAGCTCTACTTCCGCCAGGCCATGCAGACCCTGGTGGACCAGCCGGCGGAGATCTCCAAGCTCGGCCACGGCTACGGCGTCCCGACCTACGGGCCGGTGCCGGTGCTGCCGACAAACCCGTTCGCCTCGAGCTACGAGAAGTCCAACCCCTACCCCTACAACGCGGCCAAGGCCAAGCAGCTGCTCACCAGCCACGGCTGGAAGGTCGTGCCCAACGGGACCGACACGTGCGTCCGGCCCGGCAGCGCCAAGAACGACTGCGGAGCGGGCATCGCCAAGGGGGCCAAGCTCTCCTTCACCCTGCAGTACGCCACCGGGGCGACGATCACCACCGAGACGATGAACGCCGAGAAGTCGAGCTGGGCCCAGGCCGGCATCAACATCTCGCTGACCTCGGCCTCGTTCAACACGGTGATCGGCAACGCCACGCCGTGCCCGTCCGGGTGCAGCTGGGAGCTCGAGAACTGGGGGGCGGGCTGGATCTTCGCCCCCGACTACTACCCGACGGGCGAGGAGATCTTCCAGACCGGCGCCGGGTCGAACTCCGGCGACTTCTCGACAGCGACCAACGACGCCAACATCAAGGCCACCGACGTCTCCAAGGTCACGCTGAGCACCTACGAGAACTACCTGGCCAAGACGCTGCCGGTGATCTACCAGCCGGACTACACCAACCCGCTCGACGAGATCAGCAAGGACATCAAGGGGGCGACGCCGGTTAACGTGCTCCAGCAGATCACCCCGGAGACCTGGCGGGTCAAGTAGGCCGACGGCGCACCGCCCCCCCGCCCGGGCCCCGGCACCTGCCGGTGCCCGGGCGGACGGCGGGCGCCGGCCCGGGCGCACCGCACGGACCGGCGCCCGCCAACCCCGCACCGTAAGCTGACCGGCGCATGTCAGGCTTCCTCCTCCGGCGCCTCGTCCAGGCAGTCGTCGTCGTCGCCGGGGTGGTCCTGATCGTCTTCCTGCTCAGCCAGGTCATCCCCGGGGGCGAGTGCAAGGCGGTGCTGGGGCCCAAGGCCACCCTCGTCAACTGCGCCCGGTTCAACCGGCTGAACGGCTTCAACCAGCCGGTGCTGGTCCAGTTCGCCAAATTCCTGAAGGGCCTGGTCTGGCCGATCTGGCACCCGAACTTGGGCTACTCCTACAAGTTCAACGAGGGCGTGACCCAGGTCATCGCCCAGCGCCTGCCGCGGACCCTGGTGCTGGTGGGGACGGCCACGACGCTGTCCCTCCTGATCGCCGTCCCGCTGGGGATCATCCAGGTGGTCCGGCGCAACCACCCCACCGACTACACGCTCACCGGGCTGTCCTTCCTCCTCTACGCCATGCCCCCGTTCCTCCTGGGCACCCTCCTCATCATCTGGACCTCCTTCGACCTCGGGTGGTTCCCCTCCCAGCCCCCGTCGGGGGTCTCGGCCTGGGCCGTCTTCACCGACCCGCGGGCCTTCGTGCTGCCGTTGGTCACCCTCTGCGGCATCACCATCGCCTCGTTCAGCCGCTACATGCGCTCGTCGATGATGGACGCCCTGGCCGAGGACTACGTCCGGACCGCCCGGGCCAAGGGCGCCTCCCAGCGCCGCGTCCTCTACGGCCACGCCCTCAGGAACGCCCTCATCCCGATCCTCACCCTGATCGGCCTCTCGTTCCCGGCCATCGTGAGCGGCGCCGTGATCACCGAGACGGTGTTCAACTACCCGGGCATGGGGCTGCTCACGGTGTACGCGGCGGGGAACAGCGACATCCCCCTGGTGCTCGGCACCACCCTGGTGGCCACGGTGGCCACGGTGGTCGGGTCGCTGGTGGCCGACGTGCTCTACGCGCTCGCCGACCCGCGCATCAGGTTCGGGAGCCTCTGAGATGACCGACGCCGTCCACGAGGACCCGGTCTTCGGCACCGACGCCCAGCTGACGCCGGTGCCACTGGGCTTCGAGCCCCTCGCCCCCGGGGACGTCGTCCCCGAAGGCGGGGAGGCCGGCACCAGCGGGGGGATCGGCATCCAGATCCTGCGGGTGTTCGTCGAGAACAAGCTGGCCGTGGCCGGGCTCGTGGTCGTGGTCTCCATGGTGCTGTTCTGCTTCGTCGGCCCCTTCGTCTACCACACCAACCAGACCAACCAGCAGGCCCTGCTGCTCACACTGCACGCCATCACCAACGGCGCCCCGGGGGCGGGGCGGCCGCTCGGCACCGACGGCACCGGCTTCGACATCCTCGGCCGCCTCATGTACGGCGGCCAGACCTCGCTCACCGTGGGCTTCGCCTCGGCCGGCGTGGCCACGCTCGTCGGCGTCAGCTACGGCGCCCTCTCGGGGTTCTTCGGCGGCTGGCTGGACGCCGTGATGATGCGGCTCGTCGACGTGCTGCTCTCGATCCCGGTCATCTTCTTGCTGATCGCCCTGGTCACCATCTTCCAGCACGTCTCGGCGACGCTCCTGATCGGGGTGATCGCCTTCGTGAGCTGGCTCATCCCGGCCAGGCTCATACGCGGCGAGACCCTGTCGCTGCGAACGCGCGAGTACGTCCAGGCGGTCCGGGTGGCCGGCGGGAGCCGGCGGCGGATCGTCGGTCGGCACATCGTCCCCAACGCCGTGGGCACCATCGTGGTCTTCGCCACCTTCCAGGTCGCCGACTCCATCCTGCTGCTCGCCGCCCTCGGGTTCCTGGGGTTCGGCGTCCCGGCCCCCCTCACCGACTGGGGCACCATGCTCTCCAACGGCTCGGACGCCGCCGGGAACGGGTGGTGGTGGCAGATCTACCCGGCCGGCCTGTGCATCGTGCTGGTGGTGATCGCCTTCAACTTCATCGGGGACGCCCTGCGCGACGCCCTCGAGGTCCGGCTCCAGCGCCGCTAAGGGGCTCAGCCGACCGTCGAGGCGCCGACGCCGATGGCGACCGGGGTGCGCAGCGGGAAGTGGCAGGCGGCCATGTGGCCGCCGCCGAAGTCGGCCATCGGCGGCTCCACCTGGCCGCAGACCTCCTCGGCCCGGGGGCAGCGGGTCCGGAAGCGGCAGCCCGACGGCGGGTTGACCGCCGAGGGCAGCTCGCCGCGGACCCGGACGTTCTTCGGGGGCCGGTCCACGGCCACCTCGGCCACCGGCACGGCGTCGAGCAGCCCCTGGGTGTAGGGGTGGGCCGGGCTGGAGTAGACGCCGACCGCCGGTCCCAGCTCGACCAGCTTGCCCAGGTACATGACCCCGATGGTGTCGGCCATGTACCGGATGACCGCCAGGTCGTGGGAGATCATCACCAAGGAGAGCCCGCGGCGCACCTGGAGGTCCTTCATCAAGTTGAGGATCTGGGCCTGGATGGAGACGTCGAGGGCGGAGACCGGCTCGTCGGCCACGATCAGCTTCGGCTCGAGGGCGAGGGCACGGGCCAGGCCGATCCGCTGGCGCTGGCCGCCGGAGAACTCGTGCGGGTACCGCCCGGCCGCGTCCGGGCTGAGCCCGACCTCGGCCAGGAGCGAGGCCACCCGCTCGCGCTGCTCGGCGGCGTCGCCCACCCCCTGGACCTTGAGCGGCTCGCGGATGATCGTCCCCACCCGCATCCGGGGGTCGAGCGAGGCGTAGGGGTCCTGGAACATGAGCTGCAGGTCGCGTCGGCGATGGCGCAGGTCGCGCCCGCTCAGCCCGTGGATGTCCACGCCCTCGAAGCGCACCGCGCCGGCGTTGGGCCGCTCGAGCGCCACCACCAGCCGGCCGACGGTCGTCTTGCCGCAGCCCGACTCCCCCACCAGGCCGAAGGTCTCCCCGCGCCGCACGGCGAAGGTGACCCCCGAGACCGCCTTCACCGAGCCCACGGTGCGACGCAGGATGCCGCCCCCGCTGACCGGGAACTCCTTCACCAGCCCGTCGACCTGGACGATCGGGGGCGCGGCGGCCAGCGCCTCCCGGCGGGCGGCGACCGCCACGGCCACCTCGGGCGGCACCTCGCGGACGGTGACGGTGAGGGCGGGGGTGTCGTGGTCGACCGGGTGGAAGCAGGCGTAGCGGTGGCCGGGGTTGCCCGAGACCCCGACCAGCGCCGGCTCCTCGGTGCGGCACCGGTCGCTGGCGTAGCGGCAGCGGGGGGAGAAGCGGCAGTTGGTGTGGGGCTGGGAGAGGTCGGGCGGGAGCCCCGAGATCGAGAGCAGGCGCTCACCGGGGTCGTGGTCGAGCTTGGGGACCGAGGCGAGCAGGGCCTCGGCGTAGGGGTGGCGCATCCGCCGGAACAGCTCGGCGGTGGGGGCCTCCTCGACCACCTTGCCGGCGTACATGACCACCACCCGGTCGGTGCGCCCGGCGATCACCCCCATGTCGTGGGTGATGAGGATGACCGCCATCCGCAGGTGCTCGCGCAGGTCGTCGATCAGGTCGAGGATCTGGGCCTGGATGGTGACGTCGAGGGCGGTGGTGGGCTCGTCGGCGATGAGGAGCTTGGGGTCGCAGACGAGCGCCATGGCGATCATCACCCGCTGGCGCAGGCCGCCGGAGAGCTCGTGCGGGTACTGGTCGAGCCGCTCGGCCGGCCGCGGCATCTCGACGAGCCGGAGGACCTCGACCGCCCGATCCCGGGCCTCCTGGCGGGTGACGTCGCGGTGCAGCCGGATCCCCTCGGAGATCTGGCGGCCGATGGTCATCGTCGGGTTCAAGGCGGTGAGCGGGTCCTGGGGGATGAGCGCCACCTCGTCGCCGCGCACCTTGCGCATCTCCCGCTCGTCGAGGGGGGCGAGGTCGCGCCCCAAGAGCGTGACGCTGCCCCCGGTGACGTGGCCGTTGCCCGGGAGGAGGCGCATGATCGAGAAGCCGGTGGTCGACTTCCCGCACCCCGACTCGCCGACGATGCCCACGCACTCGCCCTCTTCCACGCTGAAGGAGACGCCGTCGACGGCCACCACCGAGCCGTGTCGCAGGTGGAACTCGGTCCGCAGGTCGCGCACGTCGAGGACCGGGGCCATGGGCGGCCAGCCTACCGGCTCGGGTGGTCGGAATCCCTTCCACCGCCCGCTTCGGACGACGGATCCGTGACCGCCGGGTGGCCCGGGAGCCCGAATCGGCCGGCCAGCGGCAGCTCGGAGACGAACGACCAGCTGCGCCGGTGGATGGCGGTGAGGCCGTGGCCGTAGAGGGCGGCCCGGTGGGCCGGCGACGGGTACCCCTTGTTGCGCTCGAACCCGTAGGCCGGGAAGTGCTCGGCCTCGGCCCGCATGAAGCGGTCCCGCACCACCTTGGCCAGCACCGAGGCGGCGGCCACCGAGCAGCAGCGGGCGTCGCCGCCCACCACCGGGACGACGGTGGGCAGCGGGGGCGCGGCGGTGGCGCCGGCACCCTCCCCCCCGTCCCCGCCCGCTGCGGGGGCGAGCAGGTCGTAGGGGCCGTCGACCAGGAGGGCGTCGGGGCGGAGCTCCAGGCCGGCGAGGGCCCGCAGCGACGCCAGCCGCAGCGCCGCCCGCATGCCGTAGCGGTCGCACTCGGCGGCGCTGGCGTGGCCGACGGCGCCGTCGGCGCACCACCCGGCCACCTCGGAGAAGACCGACTCCCGGCGGCCCTCGCTCAGCTGCTTGGAGTCGCGCAGCCAGTCGGGGACCGACCGGGCGGACGCCCCCGGCACCACGACGGCCACCCCCACGCTCACCGGCCCGGCCCAGGCGCCCCGGCCGACCTCGTCCAGCCCGGCCACCAGGCGGTGGCCCGACCCCCAGAGCCGCCGCTCCTCGTCGAGGGTGGGCCGGGGGCTGGCCATGGGCCGACGATAGCCCGCCGCCTCCGACCCGCCCCGGAGCCGCCGGGTCCGCCCGGCACGGCGGCGCTACCCTCGGGCGTGGTCCCCGTCGCCCCGCCGGCCGAGCTGATCGCGGGCCGCTCCTACTCGACGCAGTCGATCCTGGTGTTCGCGGTCATCGTCGTGGTCGGCGTCCTCCTCATCCGCCGGCGGGCCGGCGGGCCGCCCGGGCCCCGCCGCGGCCGGTGGCCGGGCAGCGCCCCCCCGCCCGGGGTCGACGCCGCCCGGTTCGAGCGGCCCCCGGCCGCCGCGCCCCCCTCCAAGGACGCGGCCACCGAGGACGGGCCCGACGGCGGGCCACCGCCGGCGGCGGGCGGCCCGGGGTGACCGCCGCCCCCGACACCCCCTACCTCGAGGTCGACCTCGACGTCCTCGACGCCAACATCGCCGCCATGGCGGCGCTGGCCGCGGAGCGCTCGCTGGCCCTGCGCCCCCACGCCAAGACGCACAAGTGCCTCGAGATCGCCCGCCGCCAGCTCGACGCCGGGGCGGCCGGGCTCACCGTGGCCACGGTGGCCGAGGCGGAGTGCTTCGTCGACGCCGGGTGCACCGACGTCTTCATCGCCTACCCGGTGTGGGCCGCGGGGAAGAGGGGGGAGCGGTTGGCGGCCCTGGCCGGGCGGGCCGCGCTGCGGGTCGGGGTCGACTCGGTCCAGGGGGCCCGTGCGCTGGCCCGGGCGGCCGGGGGGCTCGAGGTCCTCGTCGAGGTGGACAGCGGCCACCACCGCACCGGCGTGGCGCCCGAGGCGGCACTCGACGTCGCCCTGGCCGCCCGCGACGCGGGGCTCGTGGTGCGCGGCGTCTTCACCTTCCCCGGCCACGGCTACGGCCCCGGGACGGCGGCCAGGGCGGCGGCCGAGGAGGCAGAGGCCCTGCGCCGCGCCGCCGAGGCGCTCGGGTCCGCCGGGTTCGGCCCCCTCGTCCTCAGCGGGGGGTCCACCCCGACGGCCGGCCTGGCCGCCGGCCCGCTCACCGAGCTGCGGCCCGGCGTCTACGTCTTCGGCGACGCCCAGCAGCTCGAGCTGGGCACCTGCGGGCCCGACGAGGTGGCGCTGCGCGCCGCGGCCACGGTCGTCAGCCGGTCGCCGGGCCGGGTCGTCGTCGACGCCGGGAGCAAGGTGCTCGGCGCCGACCGGCCCCCCTGGGCCACCGGGTTCGGCCGGGTGGCCGGCCACCTCGGGGCGCGGGTCGAGGCGCTCAGCGAGCACCACGCCACGGTCACCTGGGACACGGGCCCGCTCCCCGAGCTCGGCTCGGTCGTCCACCTCGTGCCCAACCACGTCTGCGCGGCGGTCAACCTCGCCGACGAGCTGGTCGTGGTGTCGCAGGGGTCGGTGGTCGACCGCTGGGCGGTGGCCGCCCGCGGCGCCAACACCTGAGCTAGGCCGGCGTCCGCTCCTCGACCCTCCGCGGGGCCCCGCACCCGGCCACCAGGTCGAGGAAGGGGCGGGGCGGGAGCGCCTCGAGGCCGAGGACCCCGCTGCCCGACCGCGCACCGGCGTCGATGAGCTCGAGGGCGAGGACGGGGTTGACGGCGGTCTGCCAGACCACGGCCCGCGAGCCGCACTCGGCCATCGACCAGTCGTTGTCGACCACGTGGTGGCAGGAGACCTCCCTGGGCGACCCGTCGGGGCCCGTCCCCCTCACCCAGGTCCCGGCGCAGGTGCGGCCGTGCATGAGGTGGCCGACCCCGGCGGGGTCGGGGAGACAGGCGGCCACCACGTCGCGCGGCGACACCGCCACCGCGCCGACGGCGACCTTCGCCGCCGAGTCGAGGCCCAGGGCGTGGAGGGTCTTCAGCACCCCGATGAACTCCTCCCCCAGGCCGAGCTTGAAGGTGACCCGGCCGGCGTCCACCCACCGCGGCACGAGCAGCACCTCCTCGTGCTCGACGTTGACGCACTCGACCGGCCCGATCCCCTCGGGGAAGACGAAGGTCTCGGGCTCGCTGAACGGGACCGTCGTGTGCCACCCCCGGTCGCGCTCCCAGACGACCGGGGGGTTCAGGCACTTCTCGATGGTGGTCCAGATGGGGAAGGTCGGGCAGCAGTCGCAGCCGTCGACCACCAGGTTGGCGCCGTCGCGGATCCCGACCTCGTCCACCGAGGAGAAGAGCTCGTCGGCGGCGCAGCGGGCGAAGACGTCGGAGAGCCCCGGCTCGACGCCCATCTCGACCAGGGCCAGCTGCCCGCGCTCGGCCCACTCCCCGGCCAGCTCGAACTGCTCGTCGCCCAGCTGCACTCCGGTCTCCTCGTGCGGGCGCTCGGGGTGGGGACGCGACGGCGACATGGCCGTGTCGACGTAGGTGACGCCCGCGTCCGGTGCGGCGCGGTGGACGGGCATCACGAAGCGGGGGTCGGCGGCGTTGAGCACCGCGTCGCACCCCTCGGCGCGCAGCAGCTCGGCCAGCGACCCCTCGTCCGAGGCGTCGACGGCGCGATGGCCGTCTGTGGCGGCCGCCGCCGCCCGAGCCCTCCCCGGCGGCGACCGGCCCACGGTGCCCGACGGGCGGGGCCGGCCCGGCGGGCCGCCCCGAGCGCCTCAGGCGCCGCGGCGGATGCGGCCGCGCAGGGCCAGCAGGGCGAGCGCCATGCTGATCAGCCCCAACCCGCACAGTGCGACCAGCCCCTCGAGGAGCGGGCGGGCCTGCCACCCCCCGATGATCACCGTGCGTTCCGCCCCCAAGAGGTAGGTGACCGGGTTGTAGGTCGCCACGGTCGAGAACCAGGTGGTGAGGTACTGCTTGGGGATGATGGCGTCGGTCATGAAGGCGAAGGGGAAGAAGACGACGTAGGTGGCGTTCACCGCGGCCGGGCTGCCGGTCTTGAGGGCCACGGCGTAGGGGAAGCCGGTGAAGGCCAGGCCCCACAGGGCGGCCAACCCGATGAAGACCAGGACCCCGCCGAACCCGGTGGCGAAGCGGACCCCGACGGCGAAGCCCAGGATGAGGACGGGGATCGAGAGGGCGATGACCACCGCCACGTCGGCCGCCATCAGCCCGAGGAGGAGGGCGAGCCGGCGGACCGGCGTGAGGCAGAGACGGTCGAAGTACCCGCTCTGGATGTCGGTCACGAGGGAGGGGGCCCTGGAGACCCCGGTCACCGCGAAGACGATGGCCATCGGGAGGAGGAACGCCTTGTAGTCGAGGCGCTCCTCGGCGGCCACGTGGCCGAGGGCCCCGAGGTTCACGACGTAGAAGAACGCCGGGATGAAGACGGCGGGGAGGAACCCGATCGGCTCGCGCCGCATCTGGCGGAGCGCCCGGGAGGCGATGGCCACGAGGTCGCTCCAGAACCCCGCCGCCCGGGGCGTGATCGCCGCCGGGGCGGCCTCCGCCGTCACGCCACCGCCTCCTCGATCGGGTCCCCGGTCAGGTGCAAGAAGACGTCGTCGAGCGTCGGCGTGCGCAGCGTGATGCTCCGCACGCCCAGGTGGCCGTCGCCCAGCGCCACGGCCACCGGTCCCAAGAGGGCGGGGCCGTCCGCCACCCGAACGGTGAGCACGTCGCCGTCCCGGGCGACCGCGTGCACCCCGGTCAAGGCGGCCAGCCGGGCCAGGCACTCGGGGTCGTGGCCGACCACCTCGGCCACCAGGACGTCGTCGGAGAGCGAGTGCTTGAGCTCCTGGGGGGTCCCCTCGGCGACCAGGCGTCCCCGGTGGATGATGCCCACCCGCTGGGCCAGCACGTCGGCCTCCTCCAGGTACTGGGTGGTCAGGAAGATCGTCATGCCGAGCTCGCGGTTGAGGCGCGAGACCTCCTCCCACACCGTGGTCCGGCTGACCGGGTCGAGCCCGGTGGTCGGCTCGTCGAGGAAGAGCACTTCGGGCTGGTGGATGAGCGACATGGCCAGGTCCAGCCGGCGCTTCATGCCCCCCGAGTAGCTGCGCACCCGGTGGTCGATGGCGCTGCCGATGTCCACCATGGAGAGCACCTCGGAGACCCGCCGGTTGATCTGGGCCTTGGAGAGCCCGAACAGCTGGCCCTGGAGCCGCAGGTGCTCGCGCCCGGTCTGCAGGGCGTCGAGGGCCGCTTCTTGGAGGGCGACGCCGATGCGCATCCGGACTGTCTGGGGTCTGGCGACGACGTCGAAGCCGGCCACCGTGGCCTCACCGGCCGTGGGCTTGAGCAGGGTGCACAGCATGCGGACGACCGTCGACTTGCCCGCCCCGTTCGGCCCCAGGAAGCCGTAGATCTCGCCCCGGGCCACGTCGAGGTCGACACCCTCGACGGCCTTGAAGCCGCCGAACTGCCGGCACAGCCCGCGGCCCCGGATCCACGGGGCCCCCGCGCCCGCCCGGTGCCCGTGTGCGGCAGGTGACATACCCACAAGTATGTAGGATACTGGTCAGTATGGCAAACAAGGGCCGATGGAACCGCTGACCCAGGAGCGGCGCCGCGAACAGACCCGCCGGCACCTCTTGACGGCGGCGGCCGAGGTCTTCGCCCGGCGCGGCTACCACGAGGCGACGCTGGAGGAGATCGCCGCGGCGGCCGGCTTCACCAAGGGCGCCGTCTACTCGAACTTCGCCGGCAAGGAGGACCTCTTCCTGGCCCTCACCGAGGAGCACGTGGCCGAGACCCTCTCGAGGGTGCGGGCCATGCTCGCCTCGTCCGACGTGCCGGCCGGCGACCGCCTCGAGGAGTTCGCCCGGCTGGCCGGCGAGAACTTCGAGCGCGAGCAGGCCTCGGCCGCTTTGTACCTGGAGTTCTGGCTCTACGCCTCCCGCCATCCCGAGGCCCGGGAGCGCCTGGCCGCCATCGACCGGGCCCAGTCCGCCGCCATCGAGGCCATCGTCGCCGAGGAGCAGGCGCGCCGGGGCGCCACGACCCCGCACCAGGCCGCCGCCGTGGCCCGGCTGGTCGTCGCCCTCTTCCACGGCATCGGGGTCGTGGGGTTGATCGACCCCGGCTCGGTCGACGCCGACTTCCTCGAGGCGGCGATCAGGCTGGTCGACCGGGGGCTGTCGGGGGGCTGAACGAGGAACGGGGCCGCCGATGCTCAGCCCGGCAGCCGCCGCCACAGAGCGGACGGGAGCGCCCGAAGCACGAGGAAGAGCCACCGCAGCTGGGCGGGCACCCAGACCACCGGAGCCCGCGTACCGAGCCCGGCCACCACCGCCGCAGCCACGGCGTCCGGCGTCGTGGCGAACGGGGCGGCGGCCATCCCAGCCGTCATCTTCGTCCGCACGAAGCCCGGCCGCACGACCTGGACGCCCACCCCGCTTCCCCGCAAGGCCTCGCCCAGCCCGAGCGAGAAGGCGTCGAGCCCGGCCTTGGCCGAGCCGTAGACGAAGTTCGCCTGCCGGACACGCACCCCGGCCACCGACGACAGGACGACGATCCGTCCCTGGCCCTGCTCGGCCAGGAGCGCCGCGGCCCGGGTCATCGCCGCCGCCGGCCACGCGAAGTCAACCGTCGCCACCTCGGCGGCGCGGGCGGGGTCGAGCTCCTGGCCCTTGTGCGAGAGCACACCCACCGCCACCAGCACCAGGTCGACCCGACCCAGCGCGGCGAAGCACTCGTCGACCGTGCGGGCGGCTCCGGCCGCGTCGCTCGCCTCGAAGACCACGGTGGCCACCCGGCGCGCACCGGCCTCCATCGCCTCGGCCGCCGCTCGTTCGAGGCGATCCGGGTCGCGGCCGGCCAAGGCGAGCGTGCGGCAACGCCGCCCGGCGAGGGCGCGCACCACGGCGCGCCCGATGTCCGAGGTGCCACCGAGCACCACCATCGACTGCGGCTGACCGAACGCGTCCAGCACGGCTCTCCCCGACGCCGCCCGGGCTACCCGACGCCCAGCCGGCGGGCCAGGTCGGAACGGAGCATCCCCTCGGGGTCGACCCGGCGGCGCAGCGCCGCCAGCTCGCCCAGCCGCGGGTACATGGTCGCCACGAGGTCCGGCCGCAGTCGCGAGTCCTTGGCTAGGTAGACCCGCCCGCCGGCCTCGGCCACCATCTCGTCCAACCGGTCGAGCTCGGCGGCGAGCGTGGGGGGGCCGAACGGGAGGTCGAGGGCGAGCGTCCACCCCGGGACGGGGAAGGAGAGCGGGCCGGGGCTCGCCGGTCCGAACCGCTTGAGCACGGCCAGGAACGAGGGGATGCGCGCCGCCCCGAGCCGCTCGATGACCCCGGACACCACGTCGCCGCGGTCGGGCCCGACCACGAACTGGTACTGGAGGAACCCCCGGCGGCCGTAGAGGAGGTTCCAGTCGGCCACGCCGTCGAGGGGGTGGAAGAAGCTGGCCACGGCCTGCAGCTCGCCCCGCCGCCGCCTCGGCGCCCGGCGGTACCACAGCTCGTTGAAGGCAGCGACCGTAACCGGGTTGAGCAGGCCGCTCGGCCCCGGTCGGCCGACTCGCACCCGCGGCCGTCCGGGTGGCCGGGGGGGCCGGCCGCGGTGGGCGGGCGGGAGGTCCTCCCGCCGGGCGTGATCGCCACGGGTGAGGACCGAGCGGCCGCTGCGGCCGCCCCTCCCGTTGCAGTCCACCCACGCCACCGAGTAGCGGTAGCCGGCGTCGCCGTCCTCCATCGCCGCCATCAGCGCGTCAAGGTCGTCGAACCGGTCCGTGTCGACGACCATCCGGTCGGTCTCGACCGCCAGGAGCCGCAAGGTCGCCCGGGTGACCACGCCGGTGAGCCCCATCGCCCCCGCCGACCCCCAGAAGAGTTCGCCATCGTCACCGGGCGTGACCGTGCGCGTCCCGGTCGGGGTCGCCACCGTGAGCGAGCCGACGTGCCGGGCGAAGCTGCCGTCGCGGTGGTGGTTCTTGCCGTGGACGTCGGCGGCGATCGCCCCGCCCACCGTCACCTGGCGGGTGCCCGGCGTGACCGGGGGAAACCAGCCGGCCGGCAGGAACCGGCGCACCAGCTCGTCGAGGGAGGCGCCGGCGGCGGCGGTGACATCACCGGTCGCCGGGTCGACGTCGCCCACCTCGGACAGGTTCCGCATGTCGAGGACGGTGCCCCCGGCGCACTGCGCGGCGTCGCCGTAACTGCGTCCGAGCCCGCGGGCGATCACCCCTCGCAGCTCGGACCCGGCCAACGCGGCCTCCACCTCGGCTTCGGTCCGGGGCGCCACGACGGTGGCCCGGGACGGCGCCGTCCGTCCCCAGCCCGAGACGACGGTCCCCTCAGGCATAGACGCCGAGGCCGACGAGCACCGCCCACGACACGGCCAGCAGCTGCAGGGTCCGGTCCTCCAGCACGAGGCGGCTCGGCGAGCCGCCTCGTCCGGCGTCGAGGATGCGCAGCACGTACAGCACGGCGGTGATCACCGGCACCACCGAGAGCTCGATCCACACCAGGTGGTCGCCCCGATGCGACAACCCCGCCTTGTCGAAGGCCCAGAGGCAGTAGGTGGTCACCGCTCCCGCGGCGCTCAGGGTCAGGGCGGAACGGAGGAACTGCGACGAATACAGGTTGAGGGTCTCCCGGTGCCGGCCCCGCTCGTCCCCCAGCGTCTCGTGCTCCCCGGTGCGCTTCCCGATCACCAAGAAGAGCGCGCCGAAGGAGGTCACCACCAGGAACCAGCTCGACAGTGCGACGTGCGTCGCCACGCCCCCGGCCACGGCCCGCAGGACGAACCCCGCCGCCACTGCCGTCAGCTCGATCACCGGCTCACGCTTCAACCGCAGCGAGTACGCCACGGTGATCGCCCCGTAGGCGCCGACGACCGCAGCCAGGCCCCACCCGGCCAGCACCGCCGCCCCGGCCAGCGCCACGGTGAACAGCAGCGCTGCGCTCGTGAGGGCCACAGCGGGGCGCAACCGCCCCGAGGCGACGGGGCGGTGCCGTTTCGAGGGGTGCACCCGGTCGGCGTCGGCATCCACGGTGTCGTTGACCAGGTAGGTGGCCGAGGCGGCAGCGCTGAAGACCCCGAAGGCGCCGAACGCCTCCAGGGCGGTCCGCCCGTGTACCAGGGCGCCGGCAGCGCCGGGGGCCACGAGGACCAGGGCGTTCTTCGACCACTGCCCGGGCCGGGCGGCGCGGGCCAGGTCGCGCAGCGGGTGCGGGCGCACGGCGTCTCCACGCGCCAAGGCCTGCTCGCTGGTGGCCATCGACTCCATCGGGGCGACGGTACCGACCGTTCATGACGAGAGCATGAGGAGCCTCGCCTGCCGTTGGGCACGGACGGAGCGTCATTGACCCGTCACCCTCGTCCCCTACCGTGCCCGTGTGGCGGTGGCTGGGACCCTCGACGACGCCGGGACACTCGGGCCGGGGACGCCGGCCGCTCAATGGCTGCGGCGCGATCCGCGCCATACTGGGCCCGCCGTGAGAGCGCTGGTTGCGGAGGATGACGGACCGCTGCGCTCGGTCATCGAGCGCGGCCTCCGGGAGAACGGCTACGTCGTCGATGCGGTAGCCGACGGCGAGTCGGCGCTCAAGTGGCTCCGCGCCTACGACTACGAAGTCGCGATCCTGGACTGGCGCATGCCCGGGATGAGCGGCCTCGACGTCATCGCCGAGGCCCGCAGGCTGGGCGTGCGCACCCCGATCCTGATGCTCACCGCCCGCGACGCCCCCGCCGACCGGGTGGCCGGACTCCGGGGAGGGGCTGACGACTACCTGGTGAAGCCCTTTGATTTCGACGAGCTACTGGCCCGGCTGCTGGCCCTGCAGCGACGGCCCGCCCTCACCGTCGCCCCGCGCATCGAACACGGCGACCTCTGCTTCGACCCCGCCACCCGCCAGCTCACCGTCAGCGGCCAGCCGGTCTCGCTCACCGGCACCGAGCTGGCCATCATCGAGCTCCTCCTTCGCCGCTCACCGTCCCTGGTCACCCGTCGGGCGATCGCGCTCCAGGTGTGGGAGGACGAGGCGGACGCCTTCGGATCCAACACCATCGACGTCCACATCGGGCGACTCCGGTCGAAGCTGTCCGCCAGTTCGGTACGGATCCAGACGGTCCGCGGCAGCGGCTACCGCCTCGTCGTGCCGTGAACGGCCGGGGACACCGGCTGCACGCCGCCCGCGTCGCGGTCGCGGCGACGGCGCTGGTCGTGGCCTGCTACGTGCTCTGCGCCTTGGCACTGAACGCGTTCGTGGGTCACCGGTTGACCGGCGAGGCGGACAACCGCCTGGCCGCCGAGCTGGCGACCGTGGGCAGGCTGGACCTGGGCACCGGTACCCGAGCGGGCGCGACCGCCGGCGGTTCGGACGGAGGCGACCTCGACGACGTTCCCATCTTCGTCTGGGTGGTGGAGCGGGACGGGGCCGCCCATCCGGTCACCGCCGGGGCACCCACGCTGCCCCGAAGGAACTGGACCACGGCGCCGGTGACGGTGCGTGTCGGGTCAGTGCCGTTCCGCCTCGCCGCCCGAGCGCGGGGGGCGTCGTGGGTCGTGGCGGGGCAGAGCGTCACCGAGATCGACCGGGTTCGCTCCGCCCTCGACCTCCCCGAGGTCCTCTTCGGGCTGCTCCTCGCCCTCGCCGTGTTCGTCGGGTCCCTGGTGGTCGGGCTCCGGGCCTCGGCGCCGCTGGACCTCATCCGTCGCCGGCAGGCGGAGTTCACGGCGGACGCCTCCCACGAGCTCCGCACGCCGCTCAGCGTCGTCGAGGCGGAGGTCGACCTGGCGCTGCGCCAACGGCGCGCTCCCGAGGAGTACGAGGCGGTTCTGCGCAGGATCGCCGGCGAGGGCAAACGGCTCCGGCGGATCGTCGAGGACCTGCTGTGGCTGGCCCGGGCCGACAGCGGGGCCGCCGAGGACCCCGGACCGCTTCGAGCCGACGTGGAGGCCATCCTGTCCGCCTGCACCGCCCGGTTCCGACCGCTGGCCGAGCAACGCGGTGTGGTGCTCGACTTCCGCCGGGAGGGCGCGGCGGCGGCCGTCGTGGAGGCCCCCCCCGAGTGGATCGACCGGCTGGCCGGGGTCCTCATCGACAACGCATGCAAGTACGCCGGCAGCGGCGGACGGGCGCAGGTGACCGTCACGGTGAACGGCAGCCGGGTCACGCTCGCGGTCGACGACACTGGGCCGGGGATCGCACCCGAGGAGAGGGCGGCGGTCTTCGACCGCTTCCACCGAGCAACCTCCCATGCCGGCGGATCCGGCCTCGGCCTGGCCATCGCCGACTCGGTGGTGCGCATGACCGGCGGCACCTGGCTGGTGGACGACTCCCCCCTCGGCGGCGCACGCATGGCCGTGTGGTGGCGAAGGGTCGGCCAGCGGTCCGCGGCCTCCACCGACGGCGGGGCTGGCGAGTCGAATGGGGAGCCGGCATCGGCCGCCGAACGCCCGGGGGCCGGGTCGGCAACGCACGGCCCGAGGTAGTCGCACGCTGTGCGGTGGGGGTTCTTAGCGCACTCTTAGCCTGAGGCGGGCCTTTTTCACCCTGCCTTCACGATGCCTCCGTACCGTGGCCGCATGGCACAACTCACTCCCGCCACCGCAGCATCCGTGAACCGGCGGGCCAAGGCCCGCCGCGACGCCGGACTCAACCGCCTCTCCACCGCGACCCGGTCCGTCGGCGTGGCGACGGTCGTGGTCGCCGGGCTGCTGGCCGTCTATCTCGGCCGGGCCTTCCCAGGCCACCACGCGACCTCGTCCGCCGCCGCGCCCGCCTCGGCCGGGACCTCCGTCTCGGCCGGGACCTCCGCCTCCTCGACATCGACCGCCACGTCGACCGGGTCGGCGTCGTCCGCCGGCACCACAGGGAGCACATCGCAGTCCATCACGCCGGCGACGCAGCCGCCCGCAAGGGCCACGACGCCGCCCGTCGTGAGCAGCGGGGTCAGCTGATGCCCGCGGCGAGGCTCGCCCCGTCACGCCGTCTCGTCTACCGCACCCGCGCCTGGTCGACCGGGGTGGAGCTGATGGTCACCGACCCGTCCTGCCTGGTCGGGGCGACGACGATCCTCCACGACGAGATCGAGCGCATGGATCTGTTGGCCAGCCGCTTCCGCGCCCACTCGGAGATCTCCAGGGTGAACCGGGGGGCCGGTAGCGAGGTCCGCGTGAGCGCCGGATTCGTCGAGCTCATGGCCGTCGCCGATCGGGTGGCCCGGGCCACGGGCGGGGCGGTCGACCCGACGGTCGGCGCCGCACTGTGCCGGCTCGGCTACGACCGGGACTTCGCCGCGATCGCCGACGGCGTCGTCGGGGAGCTCCCCTCCCCCGCCCCGGTGGCGGGCTGGCGCAGCGTCGAGATCGACGTCGTCGCCGGCACCGTCACCATCCCGCCGGGCGCCGCCCTCGACCTGGGGGCCACGGCCAAGGCGCTGACCGCCGACCGCGTCGCCGACGCCGTGGCCCGGCGGCTCGGGTGCGGGGTGCTCGTCTCCCTGGGGGGCGACGTGGCCGTGGCCGGGTCACCGCCCCCGGAGGGGTTCTCGGTGGGCGTCGGCACCCACTGGAGCGAGACGGACCCCCCGGTCGCCGTGTCCATCCGGTCGGGCGGTCTCGCCACGTCGGGGATCAGCGCCCGAAGCTGGCGGCTGGGCCGGTCGGTGGTGCACCACCTCCTCGACCCGATGACCGGCCTGCCGGTCGCCCCCTGCTGGTCGACGGTGGCCGTCGCCGCGTCGTCGTGCGTCGACGCCAACGCCGCCTCGACGGCGGCCGTGGTGAAGGGCGCATCGGCGGTGTCGTGGCTCGAGTCGCTCGGCCTGTCGGCCCGCCTGGTCGCCGTCGACGGCTCGGTGTCACTGGCGGCCGGGTGGCCCGACGACGATGCCGTCACCGGGCCGGAGTCGGGAGCGTCGCGGTGACGGCCTCCATTCTCCACGCCGCCACCGTTGCCCACGGATCGACCGCGTACTGGTACTTCACGCGATCGACCGGCTTCGTCGCCCTGATCCTCCTCACGGCCACCGTCGTGCTCGGGATCGTCTCCTCGGTCGGCTGGAGCTCGGAGCGGTGGCCCCGCTTCGCGTCGCAGGGGCTCCACCGCAACCTCTCCCTGTTCTGCCTCGTGGTGGTGGCGGTCCACGTCGTCACCACCGTGGCCGACGGCTTCGTGCCCATCACCTTGGCCGACGCGGTCATTCCTTTCGGCTCGCCGTACCGGCCGCTGTGGGTCGGATTCGGAGCCCTCGCGCTCGACCTGATGCTGGCCGTGGCGATCACCAGTGCCGTGCGCCGCCGCATCGGGCTCGGCGCCTGGCGGGCCGTGCACTGGCTGGCCTACGCCTGCTGGCCGGTCGCCCTGCTCCACGGACTGGGCACCGGAAGCGACACCCGACTTCCGGTCGGGCTGGCCGTCTACGTGGTGTGCGTCCTGGGCGTCACCGCTGCGCTGGGATGGCGGCTCGCCGTGGCGCGGTCGCCCAGGTCCGGCTGGCGGTTGGCCGCCGGCGGGGTCGCCGGTGCCGTCCTTCTGGCCACCGCCGCCTTCGCCGTGCAGGGACCGCTGCGTGGCGGATGGTCCCGGCGGTCCGGCACCTCGGCGGCCGTCCTCGCCCAGATCGCCGCCGCCGCCTCCAGTTCGACCATGCCAGGAACGACGATCTCCGCCCAGCCGGCGGGGACGACGACCACGACGTCGGGCAGCGCCCTTCCGGCGGCACCGTTCTCCACCACGGCGAGCGGCACCTTCGACTCGCGCCAGCTGTCCACAGGCCAGGTCGAGGTGACGATCCGCCTCGCCCTCCGCGACTCCTCGGCCCCGCTCGTGGTGGAGCTGATCGGTGACTCCGAGCGCGGCGGGGTGGCCATGAGGACGAGCTCGGTCGACTTCGGCCCAGACCACGGCTCGGTGACCTCGCTCGACGGGACGTCGATCTCCGCCTCCGTCGCCGGCGGCGGGGGGTCGCTCGCACTGTCGCTCGACCTCGAACTCGACCGAGCGGCCGGCACGGCCACCGCCACCGTCTCGGGTGGTGCCGGATGACGAGGACGGCCACGCGCCGCGGGGAACGGGATGCAAGCCGGTCGGTCCCCGGGCCGCCGGGGGCTCCCCGCCTCCTCCTCGGACTGGAGTCCGCCGCCCGTCCGATCGCGCTCTCCGAGCACCTCGCCACCTGGGGACCGCTCCACGTCAACGGCCGGCGCGACCTGTGTGACCAGGTGGAGGCGAGCGGGTTGGTGGGCCACGGGGGGGCGTGGTTCCCGGTGGCCACCAAGTGGCGTGCGGTCGCCGGCCGCGGGCGACGGCCGGTGGTGGTGGCCAACGGCGCCGAAGGCGAGCCGGCCAGCGCCAAAGACGCGCTCCTCCTGAGCCGGGCCCCCCACCTGGTGCTCGACGGTGCGGCGGCCGCGGCGGTGGCCACCGGGGCGAAGCGGGCAGTCGTGTACACCGGCGCCCACTCCGCCGCCACCGTCCAGACGGCGCTGGACGAGCGCCGGTGGGCGGGCATCGACCCGGTGGCGATCGAGGTCGCCATCGCCCCCGACGCCTTCCTGGCCGGGCAGGAGTCGGCGGTGGTGGGCGTGCTGAACGGCCGGGGGGACCCGGCACCCAGCTTCTCGGCCGTCCAGTCCATTCGCGACCGGGGCGTCGGCGGCCGGCCCACCCTCGTCCAGAACGTCGAGACGCTCGCCCATGTCGGGCTCATCGCCCGGTTCGGCGCCGCGTGGTTCCGCAGCGTCGGGGGCGCCGACTGCCCCGGCACGATGCTGCTCACCGTCACCGGCCGCTGGCCGGAGCCCTCCGTGGTCGAGGCGCCGCTCGGGAGCCCGTTGCGCGACGCCATCCACCTGACCCCGGCCGACGCGGCGCACTACCAGGGAGCGCTCCTCGGCGGATACGGCGGCACGTGGGTGACCATGGACACCCTCCTCGGCCTGAGCCTGAGCGAGTCGGCAGCCCGGCGGGCCCACGCCACGCTCGGTGCCGGTGTCGTGGCCCTGCTCCCTCGGCACGTCTGCCCGGTGGCCGAGGTGGCACGGGTGGTCGCCTACATGCGGACACAGGGCGCCGGGCAGTGCGGGCCCTGCGTCCACGGGCTGGCCGCTCTGGCCGGGCAGCTCGGCGCGCTCGCCCACGGTGCGCCGCTCCGCGGTCGCCCCCGCCAGGTTGAGGAGATCCTCGAGGTGTGTGCACTGGTGGAGGGCCGGGGCGCCTGCCGCCACCCCGACGGCGTCGCCCGGTTCGTCCGCTCGGCCTGCTCGGTGTTCGCCGCCGATCTCTCCGCCCACCTGCGCGGCGTGCCCTGCACTCCCTCCCCCGTCGCCGGCACGCTGCCCCTCCCGGCCCACGGCGGCCGCCGTCGCGCCAGCGCTCCGGGAGCACGTCGATGACCGACTGGCACGTCACCATCGTCGTCGACCCGACCAGATGCGACGGCCACGGGATCTGCCACGAGCTGTTCCCCGAGCGGGTGTCGATCGACCGCTGGGGCTACCCGGTGGTCGCCGAGGGCGACATCCCGCCGGCCCTGTTCGACCACGCTCGCCACGCGGTCAACGAGTGCCCCCGGCTCGCCCTCCACCTCCTGGAGCGCTCGCGATGAGCTCGCGCCCGGCCGACCGGTCGGGCTGGGCGGCCCCCGAGCCCCGCCACTCGCCAGGCCAGAGGGTCGGGCCCTCGTCCGGTCCGGTGGACGACACCGTCGGCACGGTCCGCCGCGTCGACTCCGGCACCACGCCGGACCGGCACCCGAACGCCGTGAGGTGGCCCGACGCCCGGCGGCCCCGACCCCGGCGGGTGGACAGCCCGGCGTCGCCGGTGGCCGACGCGCCGCGCCGGCGCCTCCTGCCCCCGCCGGGCGACCTCCTGGAGGCGCCGGCAACGGAACGCCCCGGGCCACTCGATACGGAACGGCCCCTCTTGGTCTTCGACGACACCGCCTTCCGGGTGCCCGTCGGCGACGGGGGCGCCCAGGGCGCCCGCGGGACGCCGGCGACGGCGGGCGGCCGTCGAGGTGACAGCGGCGTCGAGGCCAACGCCCGGCTCACCGCCATGACGGCGGCGGTCCTCTTCGTCCTCCTGGCCGTCGAGGGGCTCACCGTCCTGCACGTCTCCGGGCTGCTCAACGTCCACGTCTTCGTCGGGATGCTGCTGGTCCCGCCGGTGCTTCTCAAGATCGCCAGCACCACCTGGCGCTTCGCCCGCTACTACCTCGGCGACCCCGCCTACCGCCGCAAGGGACCGCCGCCCCCGCTCCTGCGCCTGCTGGGGCCGGTCGTCGTCGTCGTCACCCTCGCCGTGCTGGCCAGCGGCATCGCACTGCTCCTGGCCCCGGTCTCGGCGAGAAGCCAGCTGCTGCTGCTCCACGAGGCGAGCTTCGTGGTGTGGCTCGCCGTCATGGCGGTGCACGTCCTCGGTCACCTGCTCGACACCGCCCGGCTGGCTCCGCGCGACTGGTACCACCGCACCCGGCGCCAGGTGCGGGGGGCGGGGGCGCGGCAGTGGGCGGTGGCGGCGACCGTCGGGCTGGGCCTCGTCCTGGGCGCCGTCCTCCTCCCCAAGGTCGGCCCCTGGCTCACCGGCGGCCACCACGGATGAGCCTGCGCACCTACTCGGACCGCCCCCCCGAGGCCGGCGAGCGACCCCCCGCCCCTCCCGTCCGGCGGCCCCGAGCCGGCGCCGGGGCCCGCAAGAGGCCAAGGCCCTCGCTGCGCAGGAGGCGGATGCGGGCCGTCGTGCTCCTGGCGCTCGCAGCGGTCCTCGTGTGGCTCGCCGTCTCGATCGGCAGCGCGGCGACCGACCCCGCCCTCGGCGGATCGGTCTCCGCTCGGCTGGCCGAGTGGACCCGGGAGCACGGGGGGGCGAGCCTCGTCAACTGGTTCGAGAACGAGTGGTACCGCCACCACCAGCCGAAGGTGGGCGGGAAGCCGCCGGCTGGGGCCATCCGCAAGGTCACGGCCACGACGGCGGTCCCCGCCACCCAGGGGCCGCCCCACCTCCAGCCGCCCTCGCCCCTCTCGCCGTTCGCCAGCCCGGCAATTCCCGGCGAGGGCGACTGGACGCCGGCCGGCCGCCTCGTGGGCGGCATCCCGGCCGTCTACGAGACGACGCTCCGCCCCGACGCCGCGCACACCAGCTACGTCGTCGGGGTTGCGTGGATGGACACCAAGCTCTTGACGGCGACCCTCTACTCGGGCAGCCAGATCCCCGGCGGGGGGCCGTACCAGTACACGGCGCCGATCGAGCCGACCGCGGCGCGGACCCTCGTCGCCGCCTTCAACGCCGGGTTCCTCATGTCGAACGCCGACGGCGGCTACTACACCGACGGCAAGACCGTGTTCCCCCTGCGCGACGGGGCCGCGTCGTTCGTCGTCTACCGCAACGGCACGTCGACCGTCGGCGAATGGGGGCGCGACGTCACCATGACCCCCGACGTCGTGTCGGTCCGCCAGAACCTCGACCTCCTGGTGGACAACGGCGCGCCGGTGGCCGGCCTCGACTCGACAACAACCACCCAGTGGGGCTACACGTTGGGCAACGCCGTCTTCGTCTGGCGCTCCGGGCTCGGGGTCACCGCCGACGGCGCCCTCGTCTACGTCGGAGGCCCGGGACTCGACATCACCGACCTCGCGGACATCCTGGCCCGGGCTGGTTGTGTGCGCGCCATGGAGCTCGACATCAACACCACATGGGTGAACTTCACGGCCTACCGGCCGGCGACGGCAACGGGCACAGCCGGGCCCGCCAACGGCACCGAGCTCCTGCCTCAGATGGCCGGCACCCCCGCCCGGTACTTCGAGAGCTGGTGGGCCCGGGACTTCATCACGATGTCGGCTGCCTCGGCGGGCTGAGCCGTCGGAACCCCTGCCGCTCCCTGGATTCGCCCGGCCCAGGGGGTGGGGAGACAACGAGGGACGCCGGCGGCCTGCACCGGGTGCCTCCAGGGCCCGCCGAACCCTCACCCCCCGGCCCCAGGCGGCACGCCGGACGGGCCGGCCCGCGCCACCGCGCCCCGGATGCAGTCCCCCTGACATCGACCCGCGTCCACCCCTCTGAGCAGGAACGATGACCGGCCGGGACCGGCCGGGACACGGGCCCGAGTTGCGGAGGTGGGCACGCTCTGGGTGGATGTGCAAGCCGGAAGGAAGCGCGGTACGTTCGCGCCGGGAAGCGGGGACGAACTCATTGGCGGAGGAGACCTTGAATCCAGGGACAACGGTCCGGGCCATCGACTACGAGATCGTGCCAAAATCCCAGGTGGAAAAGCTCGGCGTGTCCCATGCCGCCGCGGCGAGCCTCGGTACTCGCAATGAGGTCGCCGTGCTCCGCTGCGTCGACGGAGACGGCGAGAAGCTGACCGCGGTCGGGGACGCGAAGCGGCTCAGGGAGCTGCTGGCCAGCGGCGAGGCGGGAGACCCCGCCGGGATGAAGCTCGTCTCGAAGGAGTTTCCCCTGGTGCTCCCAGGCTGGCGCAAAGCCAGCTGACGAACGGTTTCCGAGCACCCCCGGCTCCGCCGGCCGAGCTCGGAGCGAAGGGGGGCGGCCCGCCGCTGCGCCGCCAGGCCGATCAGACTAGAGGCCCGGCCGCGGCCACCGGGCACTGGTGCTCAGTGGCCGGATCCGCTGGCCCGCCCTCCAGCGGCCGTGCCGGCGTGGGCGGGCTGCCGGTCACCGCCGACTACGGGTATGCGTAGAGGTCGTTGCCGATGGCCGGGGTCGTCCCGGCCGCCGTCACGACCGAGATCCTCACCTGGCCGGCGGCGTGCGCCGGGGAGGTGGCCGTTATCTGGGTGGCTGACTTGACCGTGAATGCCCCGGCTGTCGTTGTCCCGAACTTGACGTACGTCACTGTCGTGAACCCGGTCCCTGTGATGGTCACCTTGGTGCCTCCGGCCACTGGGCCGCTTGTCCGGGAGAGCGAGGTGATGGTCGGGCCGGTCGGGCCGTAGCCGAACAGGTCCGCCGTCACGGCCGCGCTCTCACCTTCGGGGGTCACCACCCGCACCGCCACCGAGCCTCCCGAGGTGCCGGCCGGGCTCTTCACGCTGAGCTGGGTCCCTCCGGCGTTGACCGAGACTGTCTTGCCCTTGGCTGAACCGAAGAAGACCGTTGTCGTCCCGGTGAAGCCGGTGCCGCTCACCGTCACCGTCGTGCCACCGGTCGCCGGGCCGTTGGCCGGCGAGATGGCGGACACCTCCGGCGCAGGCACGGTGAAGTCGTAGAGGTCGGCACCGGTGGCCGGCGTCGTGCCACCGGGGGTGGTCACTGAGATCCTGGCTGTGCCGGCTGCGTGTACCGGGGCGGTGGCCTCGAGCTGGGTGGCCGACCTGACCGTGAACGACGTGGCTGTGGTTGTGCCGAACTTGACGCTCGCAACCGTCGAGAACCCGGTCCCTGTGACGGTCACCTGGGTACCGCCGGACACCGGGCCGCTTGTCCGAGAGAGCGAGGTGATGGTGGGCACCGGGTCGTAGGTGTAGGGCTTGGTGCCCGAGGTCCCACCCGGCGTGGTGACGGTCACTGTGACCGTGCCGACCGCGTGGAAGGGCGCCTTCACGGTGAGCGACGTTGTGCCCGAGACGTGCACTGTCGCCCCGTGGTTGCCGGCACCGAATGTGACCGTGGCCCCTGTGCGGAAACCGGAGCCCGAGAGGGTCACCGTTGTCCCGCCGGCGAGCTTCCCGGCGGTCGGTGTGACCGCCGAGAGCGTCGGGACCGGGTCGTAGGTGAACCGGTCACCGGTGACTGTCGGGCTGGTGGCGGCAGGGGAGGTCGCCGAGACGTTCACCACACCCGGCTTGCCGGGAGGTGACACTGCGGTCACCGTCGTCGCCGAGACGACCTTGAAGCTGGTCGCCGGAGCCGACCCGAACTGGACCGAGGTGGCACCTGTCAGGTGGGTGCCGATGATCGTCACCACCGTGCCGCCCGCCACGCTGCCCGAGGAGGGTGTGACGCTCGTGAGGGACGGCGGGTAGACGACCGTCAGGGAGGTGGTCCCGTGGGACGGGTCGAAGCTGGCGTTGCCGTTGTACGTGGCGGTCACGGTGCGCCCCGACACCGACCCGGGGTACGACGTTGTGCACGCCGCGGTGCCCGGGTTGCCCGAGCTCAAGTCCGCCGTGCACAGCACCGTGGACCCGTCGGTGAAGCTGACTGTGCCCGAGGGAGTGCCGGCCCCGGGTGCCACCGCGGCCACCGTCGCCTTGAGGGTGATGGCGCCACCGACCGCCGGGTGCGCCGGGCTCGAGCTGACCGAGGTTGCGGTCCCGGCCTTGCCGACTGTGACGGCCACGGCCGCTGTCGAGGTCTTGAAGTTCGCGTCACCCGAGTAGCGGGCCGTCACGCCGAACTGGCCGGCGACGGGGTCGGTGACGACGCACGTCTGGGCGCTCGGCAGGCCGCCCGAGATCGACCCTGCGGCGCACCGCAAGCCGCCGGTGAGGTTGAAGGACACCGATCCGGTCGGCGTGCCGGCACCGGGTACCGCCGCGCTGACCGTCGCCTTCACGGTGACCGGCTGACCGGCGACCGGTGTCGGCGTTGTCACCGAAAGGGTCACCTTGGTCGCCGCCTGGCCGATCGCCAAGCCCAGTCCGCCTGTCGACCCCAGGTCGCTGGTGTCGCCGCCGTAGGTGGCGGTGACTGCCTGGGCGGAGGGGCCGGTGAAGGTGGCGCGGCACACCGCCGTGTCCGGGGAGGCGGCACTGAGGTTCACTGTCCTGCACAGCGTGCCCTGGGCGTCGGAGAAGGTCACCTTGCCGGTCGGGGTCCCCGCCCCCGGCGATGTCACCTCCACGGTGGCGGTCAGTGTGATCGGCTGCCCGACGACCGGGGATCCGACGTTCGACTGGACGGTGGTGGTGGTGGGGTCCTTGTCGACGACGACCGCACCGGTGGTGCTCGATCCCGTGAAGTTGCCGTCACCGGCGTAGGAGGCCTTGACGTTGAAGGTCCCCGTTCCCGTGTACGTCGTCTTGCAGGTGGCCGTGTCGGGTGTCGTGGCGCTGAGCGGCGCTGTCGCGCACAGCGCAATCCCTGTCTGGGTGAAGGCGACTGTCCCCGTCGGTGTGCCCGACCCTGTCGCCGCCGCGGTGACGGTCGCTTCCAGGGTGACCGGCTGTCCCACCACGGCTGTCGTCGGGATGACCGAGAGCGCCGTCGCCGTGGCGTCCTTGCCGACCGTGAGTGTCACCGTGGATGTCGACCCCGAGTAGTTCGTGCTGCCGGCGTATGCGGCGGTGACCACGACGCCTCCTGCGCCCACGGTGATGGTCCCGGCGAGCGCGACCGTCCCGTGTGTCGCCGAGTGCAGGACGCCGTTCAAGAGGGTGGCCGTCCCGCGGCAGCCCCGGCAGCCCACGGCCACTGTCCCGGTCGGGTACCCCGAGCCCGGTCCGTTCGCGGTGACGGTCACCGTCGCCGTGACCTTCTGGCCGGTGACCGGGTCAGGCGGTGTGAGCGTCACCGACGTCGTCGTCGGGTCGGGCGCGACGGTGAGGGCGTAGCTGCCGCTCGAGCCGACGTCGTCGCCGTCCCCGGCGTAGGAGGCGGTGACTGTCTCGGTGCCCGCTGTTGTGAACTTGGCGGCGCACGTGGCCACGCCGGGAGAGCCCTGGCCGAGCCGGGCCGTGCACACTGTCCTCCTGTCCCCTTGGAACGTGACTGTCCCGGTCGGGGTGCCCGCCCCTGGCGATGTGGCCTTCACCGTGGCCGTCAGTGTGACCGTCTGGCCCACCTTGGCCGGACTGGCTGAGGGCGTGACATTGACGGAGGTCGAGTCCTTGCCGACGGTGACCGTGGCCGCGGTCGCACTGGTGGAGGCGAGCCCGTCTGTGCTCCCGTGGAAGACCGCGGTGACCTGGTTTGTGCCGGTGGCGTCAAAGGCGTAGTTGCACGACGCCACCTGCTTGCCTGTGGTGGTGGACAGCGTGCCGCTGCACAGGGTGGCCTTGGTCCCTCCGTGTGTGCCCGTGAAGGTCACTGTCCCCGTCGGGAAGGTCGAGCCATCTGTGGGTTCCGAGACGGTTGACGACAGGCTCACCGACTGGCCGACCACCGGGTGCGAAGTGGAGACTGCAATCGTGGTCGTGGTGGTCGGCGCCAGGTTCACCGCCAGGATGTTGCGATAGAGGGCGGGGTCCTGCTTGCCGATCTTCCACTTCGGGGCGCCGCCGTAGCCGGTCCCGATTGTTGTTGTGGCGTCCTCGATGGTCTTGGGCAGGCGGTAGCCGGCGAAGACCATGGTCAGCTTGCCTGTGTGCGCCACGACGCTCGGTCCGTAGGCGCGACCCTCGTAGTACGCGCTGATGCCGAGCGGCGTGTCGTTGCCGTGGGCCAGCGCTGTGTCCTGGGCCCCCGACGCCGAGAACGTGTAGTCGGTGCTCATGACCATCTTGGGCACCGACCACTTCTCCCCTGTCGATGATTCGGAGAAGAAGATCTGGTTGAAGGCGTCGCTGTCGCCGTCCGCCGCCCAGGAGCCCGAGAGGAAGAGGCCGATCGTCCCGTTGGGGTTGGCGATGACCGAGCCGGCCGAGCCCACCCAGCGCAGTTCGGTGGCGTCGGGCGTCCCCGGTGTCTTGTACTTGTTGAGGTCGATGGTCCCGCCCACTGTCGGGTTCGTCGTGCTGGCCGGGTTGTTGATGTCGTTGTATGTGGTTCCCTCTGTGCCCTTGCCGCTGATGATGCCTGTGTTGGCCAGGCCTGTGGTCTTGAATCTCACGCCTGTGGTCGTGTAGGCGACTCGTAGGATCGTGAGGTCCTGGTTGTTCTTCATCAGCTTCTCGGGTGTTGTCTTCCCCTCACCGGTGAGCTTCAGCGTTGTGTACGGCACGGTGGTGGCACCCGGAGCACCGATCCATGAGGTGCTCTTTGTCCCTGTGTCGCCGTTGTCGGCCACCGGCGCCTTGCAGCCGGTCAGCTTCTCGGGGTGCGTCGCTGTCGATGTCGTGGTCATACCCGAGCACGTGACCGGGATGATCGCCTTCTTCGTCTTGTCACCCATCGAGATGGTGACCTTGTGTGTGGCGTTAATGACCGAGGGCATGTCACCGGGGAAGTACGGCCCAGGCGTGAACGGGATCGTCATTGTCGTGGAGCTGAACTTCGGCTTGGATGTCTTGGCCATCACCCCAGCCACGTAGTAGTTGAGCTCCTTCTCGGTGTACATCACGATGACCGTTGTCTTTGTCGTCGGGGCCCCCGGGTACTTGGGAAGGACGCTGACGATGCCGTCGGGTGAGACGAGGCCCGACGTCATGCCGTTGCCGGCTGTCGACTCGTATGCCGACTTGGGGATGATCGGGTCGGAGAGGATCGGGGAGTGGGCCGGCGCCGAATAGGCCGTCCCGTCGGGGCCGGTCGTGCAGCCTGTCACCTTCGTGGTGGGGTTGGTGTTGGCCTGGGTGCAGTAGACGGTGACCCCGTTGACGTAGATGCGGTTTGGCGCGTTGTTGTTCAGGATTGTGCCGGTGAGCCGGTTGGTGAACCCGGCCGTGCCGCCGCCCACCGTCGTCGTCACTGTGATCTTGGCCAGGCCACCTGTCCCGATGGTCTTGTTCGGACCCTTGGGGATTGTGTAGGCGGCGTTGGTGAACCCGATGACCTGCTCGATGAGGTTGCCGGGCGACACTGTGACCGGTGTGCCCGCCACGTTGGTCTTGCACCCGGTCAGGGAGGTCGGGGTGACGCCCGCGCAGGTGAAGACCGCCTTGCTTGTGACGGCGACTGTGAGGTCCACGAACCCCCCGGCCACCAGCTGCTCGGTGGAGTGTGTGCTGCCGGTCGAGGTGACTGTGAGGGTGGCGGTGGTTGTGTGGGTCACCATCCTGGCGGTGGTGGCGAAGGCGTCGGGGTCGACGCCGGTCTTCTCTGTCCTGGGCAGCGCTGTCGCCCCGCTCCCCAGGGGGTGTGTGGCGGTCGGGTTGAACTTGTGGACGATCATTCCGACGCCCTGGGAGTCACCGGCGGCGCGGGGGAGGGTGTAGAGGAGTGTCTTTGTCGCCACCCTGGCGATGTTGGCATGGCCCTCGCCGTCGTCGTTGATGTCGGTGGACGGGCAGTAGCCCCGGTTCTGCTCCAGCGCCTCGCCCTTGTAGGTCCAGTGCTTGCCTGTGGCTGTGGCGGTGGCGGCCACCAGGGCCTCGTCGGCGTCCTTGGGCCGGTAGTCGAAGTAGCCGATCAGGCCTGGCTTGCCTGTCACTGTGGACTTCACGACGTGGGGGAAGTAGGCGGGGGCGAAGGGCAGGGTCGAGCCCGCCGCCTGGCGGCTGTTCGTCCGCGTGGCCTTGGACTCTGTGGCGTTTGTGCCCTCCCCGCAGTACCCGTCGAGGGGGCCGGGCGTCCCGACCACGCCGCTCGGGTACGGGGCGACGCCTGTGTTCTTGCTTGTCTTGCCCGGGTAGACGGCCATGTTGGGCTCGGCGGTCGCACCCGATCCGGTCGACGACCCGCCCGGGGTGTACGTCGGTGTGAGCAGGAGCTTCGATGTGTAAGGGGCCACTGTGGGTGTGCCCTGCGATTCGTTCCACGGGGCGCAGGCTGTGCCGGTGCAACCTGTCGGGCTGGTGATGGAGGCCAGCGACGGCGTCCCGGGTTCGTAGGCCACCACTGTCGGAGCGCCGGCCGCCGAGGAATTCGACCCGAGCAGGACCGTGATGGGTGCCACGAAGGTGGCGGCGACCACGGCCATGGCCAGCCCCCCCTTCAGGTAACGCGAAATGAAGGGCCGGGGGGCGGGTCGTCCGGGCACGGGGGTCTCCTGAGGGGTTCTGGAACGGCGGGCTTCTGCGTTCTAACCCAACCCCAAACGCGCCCGCGAGCGCGTCGCGAAAGTTTCATCGTGCGTTCGACGTCAACAACCTTCCGTTCGCACGGTGATCACGGTCACGACCGGAAGATGACAGATGCGGGCAACGGCGCTCCATCCGTCAGCTCGGTAGACCCCCTTCGGCGACCGTCCAGTCCGGTCCCGACCGGCGCATATTCGCCGCCACGGCAGTGCAGGTGCCGGCGACGGAGATCAGCTACTCGATGGCACCTTCCCAAGCCGTAATGGACGGCATGTCGCGGGACATCGTGGACAGTTCCGGAGCGGGTGATGCCCGTGTAGCCGACTCGCTACGTGGTGGACGCGGTGATGCTCGAACCGCGGGCGCTGCGGACGCGTGGCGGGATTCTCGACTAATTCGGTTGGAAATATAGTATCAAGGTACCCTTGTCGTCCGCCGGCAACACTGACCCGCGGGCTCCTGGCAGGGGCGCTCCGCACGTCCGCTCCGCGTGAGCGGCGTGGCCGGGGGTATGGTCCGAACCGGAAGGAAACACGATGCGAGGAGACACGCATGGCAGGTAACCCCCGGCTGACCTGGCACTGAGCGACGCAGCGGCCCGACAGCTCGCCAATGCGACGAAGACGACGGCTCAGCTGTCGACCATCACGCCCCGGTGGCTCGTCCATCTGCTGCAGTAGGTCCCGGTCGAGGCGGGCATCTACCGACTCAACAAGGTGGCCGATGCCGACGCGATCGACGTCGCCTGCCCGCCACGCGACGAGTCGGAGCTTCCCCAGTCGTACGTCCCCTACGACGAGAGCCCCCGGGAGTACTTCCTCAATTCCGTGTCGACGGTGGTCGACGTGCACACGCGGGTATCGGACCTCTACAGCAGCCCCTTCGACCAGATCAAAGAACAGCTCCGGCTCACGATCGAGACGATCAAGGAGCGTCAGGAGGGCGAGCTGATCAACAACGCCGACTACGGCATGCTGGCGAACGTCGCCCCCGAGCAGACGATCTCGACCCTGGCCGGCCCGCCGACGCCCGACGACCTCGATGAGCTGATCACCAAGATGTGGAAGGAGCCGGCGTTCTTCCTGGCCCATCCGGCGGCCATCGCCGCCTTCGGACGCGAATGCACGCGCCGCGGGGTGCCGCCGCCGACCGTGAACCTCTTCGGGTCACCGTTCCTGACCTGGCGGGGTCTGCCCCTCGTCCCGTCGAACAAGGTCCCCGTCGAAGGCAACACCACCAAGATCCTCCTGCTGCGCACCGGTGAGAAGCGCCAGGGCGTGGTCGGGCTCTTCCAGCCCGGGCTGACCGGCGAGCAGGGACCGGGCCTCTCGGTCCGGTTCATGGGGATCAGCCGCAGCGCCATCGCCTCGTACCTGATCTCCCTGTACCGCTCGCTGGCCGTGCTGACCGATGACGCACCGGCCGTGCTGGAGGGCGTCGAGATCGACAAGTTCCATGACTACGCCCCCACCTACCAGAAGTAGCGGGGCGCCGGGCGAGCTTCCCCCCGATCCCGGCGACCTCGACCACGCCGGGATCGGGTCCAGCCCCTTGGACCTGGCCGCACTGGCCAAGTTGGCGAACGACCTGTCCGCGTCCGTTCCGGGGGCGGGCGCGGCCGAGCCACTCCCCGAGGCCGCGCCGCCCTGGGGAGGATCGACTCCCCCTACTGGTTCCACCCCCCGCCCTCCTCGGTCGGCCCGACGTCGCTGCTCGACGTCCCCAACACCCCGGCGGTCATCGGGCCGCTCGAGTCCCAGGGGGCTCTCGTCGACCACCACCTGCCCCTCGCCGGGTCGGCGGTCCTGCCCGGGGTGCCCGGCGCCGCTCCCGTGGCGGTCCCGACCTCACCTGGCGCACCGGCCGTGGCCGCCCCGGGTCCGGTCGGGCCGGTGGCGCCGACCACGCCGCACGGTGCGCTCGACCCACTGCGTACTATTTCGTGACCGAGGCCGCCTCGGGCGCCCCGGCCCCCTCCGGGCGACCCGAGGCCGCGGAACCCCCTCGGCTGGCCGGTGAGGCCGAGCTCCAGGACCTCCTCACCATCCTCCCGGCGACGCTGGCCACAGAGCGAGGCGGCGAGCGCACCGACGTCGGGTTCCCCGACACCCTGGGCCGCGTCGACCCCCCCCTTCGACGTGCACGCCGTCCGCCGGGACTTCCCGATCCTCTCGAAGCGGGTGAACGGTCGCCAGCTGGTCTGGCTCGACAACGCCGCCACCACCCAGAAGCCGCAGTCGGTGATCGACCGACTCACCGAGTTCTACGAGAACGAGAACTCCAACATCCACCGCGCCGCCCACACCCTGGCGGCACGGGCGACCGACGCCTACGAGAAGGCACGTGCGACGGTGGCCAGGTTCGTCGGGGCGGGGTCGGCCGACGAGATCGTGTTCGTGCGCGGGGCCACCGAGGGCATCAACCTGATCGCCCAGAGCTGGGGGCGCCAGAACGTCCACGACGGCGACGAGATCGTCATCTCGCACCTCGATCACCACGCCAACATCGTCCCCTGGCAGCGGCTGGTCGCCGAGACCGGGGCGGCGCTCAGGGTCATCCCCGTCGACAGCGACGGCCAGATCCTCCTGGACGAGTACCAGCGGTTGCTGAGCGACCGCACCAAGCTGGTGGCGGTGGCGCACGTCTCCAACGCGCTGGGCACGGTGGTCCCGGTGCGCGACGTCATCGACCTGGCCCACCGGGCCGGGGCGTGCGCCCTGATCGACGGCGCCCAGTCGGTCTCACACCTGCCTGTCGACGTCCGAGGCCTCGACGCCGACTTCTTCGTATTCTCCGGGCACAAGGTGTTCGGGCCGACCGGCATCGGCGCCGTCTACGCCAAGGCGGCGATCCTCGACGCCATGCCCCCGTGGCAGACCGGGGGCAACATGATCAGCGACGTCACGCTCGAGCGCTCGACCTTCGAGGACCCGCCCATGCGCTTCGAGGCCGGCACCGGGAACATCGCCGACGCCGTCGGCCTGGGCGAGGCCCTCGAGTACCTCGAGCGCCTGGGCATCGACAACGTCGCCCGCTACGAGCACGCCCTCCTCGGCTACGCCACCGAGAGGATGCTCGAGGTGCCGGGCCTTCGGCTCATCGGCACCGCGCCGGAGAAGGCCAGTGTGCTCTCCTTCGTCCTGGACGGTTACACGACCGAGCAGGTGGGCCAGGCGCTCAGCAGCGAGGGGGTCGCCGTGCGGGCCGGCCACCATTGCGCCCAGCCGATCCTCCGTCGTTTCGGCCTCGAGACCACCGTCCGGCCGTCGCTGGCGCTCTACAACACCGAAGAGGACGTCGATGCGCTCGTCGGCACGCTCCACCGGCTGACCGCCCCCGCCGGCCGGGGCGGCCGCTGGCCTCGGTCACCGCCGGCCTGCGCCGGGGTGGGCTGCGGACCACGGTCGTGGCGGCGACGGGCACCGGGGTCGCCCCGTTCAGTCGTGGACCCCGACGACCGCCACCACCAGGCCGGCCAGCACCACCGATCCCAGGATCCGCCGCCAGGGGTTCACCCCGCGCACGATCTCATCGACGGCCCACCAGGCCAGCGAGAGGGCCTCGGCAAGCCGCAGGGCGGTGCGCAGCCAGCCGTGGCGGACCACCAGGGAGCCGACCGCCGTGACGACGAAGACGGTGAGGGCGGCGTTGGGGAACTGGCCGACGGTGATCGCCCCCGTCCGGCGGTTCCGGAAGACCCAGTCGACGGCGCCACGGCGCGGCATCGGGGTGCTCAGCGCACGTCCAGAAGGTCGACGACGAAGAGCAGCGTCTCGTTGGGGCCGATCGCCCCGCCGGCGCCCCGGGCCCCGTAGCCGAGGTGGGGTGGGATGACCAGCCGGCGTCGGCCACCGACCTTCATACCGGGCACGCCCTGGTCCCAGCCGGCGATGACCTGGCCCTGGCCCAGGCGGAAGTCGAAGGTCTCACCCCGGTCCCAGCTGGCGTCGAACTGCCGGCCGGTGGACCAGGCCACCCCCACGTAGTGCATCACGACGGTGGCGCCGGGGGTGGCCTCGCCTCCGGTCCCCTCGGCCAGGTCCTCGATCACCAGCTCGGCCGGTGGAGGCCCGTTGGGGGTGAGGTCGGCCGGGTCGATCCGGTGCCCCCCGGGCTCCCTGGCCGCCCGGATCTCGTCTGTCAGGTCCATCACCCGCTCCTGTCGTCGTCTGGGGGACCGGCGTCACCCGGGCCCACCCTACGCACCCGGTTGGGTGGGCGGGCCGACGGGGCACCGGCAGGCCATCTGTCTTCCTGGGTCGCGTGACCTGTTGCGGACCGAGAGCTCACCCGAGATGCGCGACGGGCTTCGGCGACGGATCCCGAAGTCAGGGAGCTCGAGCCATTCGGCGTGCACGAGGAGTGTCGGGCCGTGACGTCGGTGGCGACGCGGGCATGGGTGCCCGCCTCCCGGCGCGGCCCGGCGGCGGTCAGTAGACGTTGGGGACGAGGTGGAGGACCGCGTTCCCCAGGCCCCACAGGCTGCCGAGCAGCACCGGCGCACCGATGATCCACGTGCGAAGGAGACCCCAGCGGGCCCACAGCCACCAGGTGCACGCCGACACCAGGGCCAGCCCCGCGAGCCACACCGCCGCCATCGGCCACGCGCCGGGATCCCAGTGGCCAGGGATCTCGGCCGAAGGGACGGTGCGGGGGAGGCCCCGCGGCACCGGCACTGCGGTGCCCTTGAGGCGGGCCTCGACGTACGTGAGGCTGTTGGCGGTGATCCCCAAGTCCCCGGAGACGGCCGAGGTGCCGAGCACCAGCACCCCGCTGTCGGAGGGGACCGAGACCGGCCGGGACCCGGGAGCGAGGTGTCCCACGACTGCGTAGCGGAACAGCCCCTGTCCCGTGCGCACGGTGACGACGTCTCCCTTGCGCAGCCTGTCGATGTCACGGAACGGCCCACCTGCCGTCGCGCTCTTCCCGAGCACCACCGACTCCCCGACCTGGCCGGGCAACGGGGTGTCCCGCAGGTGCCCGGGCCCGGCGAGGAGGTCGCCGGGCGAGGTGCCCTCCACCACGATGACGTCGTGCAGCCCGGCCGCCGGCACCGAGAGGAGCGCCACCGGCGTGCCCGGGCGGATCGCGCCACCGATGCTCGGGGCGACGGGGCTCGAGGGGTCGAGCAGGCCGCGGAATTCGGCGTAGAGCTCGTGCTGGCTTCGCTGCTCCTGCAGCCCGCTCAGGCCGAAGGCGAAGACCCCCAAGAAGAGCGCAGTGCTCGACACGAGCAGGATCACGGCCAATACGGCCGCGAGCAGCCCGGGACGAGGAGGCCCCACCCGTTCCGGGACAGCCTCGGGATCTACGTCCTGGGCTGCGTCGGTCGAGACCCCGTCGTCAACGTCGGGCACGACATCGATCACCATCGTCTCCGCTTCCGGCCGACGCGGTACACGGCGAGAACCGCCAAGACCCCCAGTAGGGCGCTCCCGACGACGAGCGGTGCGGGGACCCCGCCGACCCAGAGCTTGTCGTCGGCGGTCGTGGCGAACTCGAGCATGCGCAAGGGCCCAGCCCGGGTCGCCCGGTGGTGGGCAACGACCGCCGCAGGCGGTTCCGCCGCGGCGAAGACGCCCGACAACGGCAGCTGCGCGAACGTGTGGAACGCCTCGGGCAGCGCGACCGTTGTTGTCTGCTGCGTCGCGGGCGAAGGGGTCTCGGCTGGGGGCGCCTGCGCCGCCGGTGCCGGCGACGTCGCCGCAGGGGCGGCGGACGACGCAACCAGCGCGGGGACCGAGCCGTTCTGGGCGGCGACGTCTGTCGCCGCGGCGAGCGTGTACTTGGCAAGGGCCCCCAGCCCGTTGGCCGCGGTGAGCGGCAGGTACCCGGGCGGGAGCTGACCCACTCCCGGACCGGGCGTCTGCCCTGTGGTCACCGCGAACCGCAGCAGTGTGGCGTAGTCCTGCGCGTCGGTGGCTGACAGCCCGCTGGTCGGCACGGCTGCGTACACCAGCATCGTGCCCGGGTATGCGGCCGCCCCGGCGGAGGTCTGGAAGGTGGCGTAGGGGATCGGCCAGGTCCCCGTTGTCTGATCGGGGGTGAGCAGGGACCCGGCGACCTTCAGCGATGTGTTCGACGGTGCCACGTAGGTTCCTGTCACCGTCTCCAGCGACGCGGCGTTGAGCAGGTACCGCTGGGAATCGGCCAGCGGGGTGACGCCGATCTCGAACTGGTAGCCGGGTGCCTGGCGCCCCGAGCTCGTGAGCTTCTCCCCGACCGTTGACCCGGCCACGGGCTGTACGCATGTGCTGGTCGAGTTGGGCTCGTTGAACTGGATCGCCGCGCTGATGTCCTCGAGATTGGCGAGCGGCGCGGCGACCAGCGGCTGGAACGGCTGCGGCTCGGAGTAGAGGCAGTTGTTCAGTTGCCCCCCGTCGGCGTCGTAGTATGTCGTCGGCTCGAAGGTCGAGAGCAGTGGCCACTGCTCGACCGGCAGCTGGATCCCCTTGTAGGCGGGGTTGACCACCATGCCCCACTGGTCGGGAGTGCCGTTGAGCCAGGCACGAGCCGCGGGGTCGTCGTTGATGTAGGTCGTGAGCGCCTCCATCACGTCGGAGTCACTCGACAGTGCGATCAGCTCGGACGCGGCCTCGGACAGGCTGCCGCTGATCTCGAACTTCGGTATGCCCGGGTTGAGGGCCTGGAACTGGGGGTCCAAGGTGATGTTCAGCGGGTTGTGCGCCAGCGCCGGGTCCTCCTGCTCGACGAAGGACGTGGCGGGATAGGACTCGGTCAGGAGCTTGGCGAGCAGCAGCGGCGTCATGCGCAGCGTCGTGTAGGGCTGCCCGTCGGTCCCGTCGACGGAATACGAGATGGCGAAACCGGTGAGGGCCACCGGGGCGTTCGCGACCGGCGTGGGGTACCCGCCTGTCTGCGCATAGCTCGTGAAGGCGGCGTCGATGTTGCCGTCCGCCAGCAGGTTGCGGGCCTCGGGCTCACCGGTCTGGACGTGCACGAACGAGAAGCGATCGGTGCCGCTCGTGCAGAAGTGTGGCTCCCACTGCGTCGTCGCTTGGATCATGAGCTCCGAGCCGAAGACCTGGACGACGTTGTTGTCGGACGATCCGGTGACGCTGCAGAGATCGGGCGACGGCGCGAACGTCAGCGGCACGGTGATGCGGTTGCGCCAGTTGGACGGGCTCCACCACAGCGCACCGGTGACCGAGACGTCGGCCACTGTGCCGGGGTTCTGGTTGGATGTGTACGGCGCACCGGCTGTGTAGGTCCCTGTGGTCTCGCACTGCGCCACCTCGGTGGCTGTCGGTTTTGGCGAGACGCCGGCCGGAGCGGGATCGCAGCTGATCCCCATGATCGGCACCGCCACCAACGAGCAGGGCACTGTCGCCGAACAACCCAGCGTCTGGTTCTGGGCGGTCGTCCAGACGTCGAAGTCCGCGGTCCCTGTGCCGGCGCTGTCGGTCACGCCGAAGGTCTCGTTGCTGGGCATCGCCGAGCCGCCCACGTTGTTCGCCTCCGGCGGCTCCCCTGCGCAGCCCAGCGGACCCCCGTAGTAGACGTCGTTGTCGGCGGCGTCCCACGGGACCCAGTACTGCACCGGTGGGTCGCCGTCGAGGGCGCACCCCGGCGCTGTCGACGGCGCACCGACCACTGCCGCACCCGGGGTCGCCGCGTACTCGTCCAGCCGGTACGGCGGGTACAGGTCGCCGTAACTGGATTGGTACCGCTCTGTGGACGACTGCGTCCAGCAGGTCTCCGGGCTGATCTGCGCTGTCGCCGGAGCCGACGCTGTCGCGCTGCCGCGGCACTCGAGGAGGACGACGGGGTACTCCTCGTACTCCGCCTCGGCCGAGTTCTGATCCGCCACGACGGCCCCGGTCGGGTGCGCCCCGGTCCAGGAGACGGCGATCTCCTGGCGGCTCTGGAGACCGCTGGTCTGGCTGAGGTGCAGGGTCACGCTCCGGGAGTCGACGACCACGCTCTGGCCGCTCACCACCTTGGACCGGGTGACGGTCTTCGACACCGTCACCGAGCTGCCGCCCCCTGTGGCCGCGCCTGCCGGCGTCGTGCCTCCGGGGCCCGCCAGCACGGCCGCACCCGCCGTCGACAGCCACAGGAGCGCTGCCACGGCCACGAGAACCACCGTCCGCCTCACGTCACGGCCCTCCGCCGCCGGCGGGCCCGGCGGTACCCGAATCCGACGGGCACCAAGAAGACGCCCACCAGGATCCCCACGAGGAGCGGCCCGGTCGCTCCCGTGAACGGGCCGAAACCGCCGGGTGGCAAGACGACCGGATCCAGCTTCAGCTGCTCGGCGGCGTCGGGAGGCGCCGTCGCGAGCGTCACCCGGCTCGCGGTGGGCCCGGCTGCTGCCGGCCCGGCGGACGCAGTGGTGCCGCCAGACGCGGTGGTGCCTGCGGACGCGGTGGTGCCCCCGCCGGTCGACGAAACCCCGCCCGAGCCGGTCCCCGAAGAAGTCCGCGTGGCGGATGCGGCCGCCGGGCCGCTCGCCGTCGTCGTGGCCGTCGTTCCGGGGTAGGAGCCCGACGTTGTTGGCGTCGCGCCGATGCCGTTGGGGGTGACGCCCGCGGCGCACGGGCCGGCACCGTGCGCGTCACAGGACGGGGGCTGGGGCGCGATGGTGGTCAGATAGTTCAGTGTCGGGTTGCCCGGGACGAACGTCGGCTCGTCACAGTTGTTGATTGTGATCTTTGTGAGACTGATGGACGGTGTGGCCGCTTGGAGCTTGCGGATCTGGCCGAAGGCCGCTGTCACCAGATTGACCGGCAGCGGCGAGTAGCCGAGCGGGCCGATCTCCTTCTGCCCTTGGCAGATGCCGTAGTAGGCGAAGTCGGCGATGGCCTGACGTTTCCCCGATGTGATCTTTGTCTCGGGTTTCGGGTAGGCGCCGGTCGGCTCGATCATGTAGACGTACGACGACAAGGGATAGGTCCGCGGGTCGGTGTCGGTGTAGACGTTGGTGAGTGTCTGGAGCAGATACCGAGACGAGCTCGGGTTCATTGTGATCTGTGCCTTCTCGAGTGCCACGGCCACGTTGTACTGGGTCGGCAGCGTGTAGTAGCCGCCGTCGTTCAGGATCTTGGCCACCGGGTAGTTGACGCTGAGCGCGAACGAGTACTCCACGTAGCCGATGGAGCCGTTCGCCTCGCTCGAGGAAACGTAGTTCATCGCCGCGTTCGAACCGTCCTGGGCGATCTGGGAGCCCTGGCGGGGGAAGTACTCGGTGGGTCCGGATGTCCCCGAGTAGGACTGCCAAATGCTGGGGAACTCCTTGGCGAAGTAGTTGGTCAGCTGCTCGGTGGAGCCGGAGCCCTCGGACTGCACGACAGGGGTGATCGGCAGTGTCGGCAAGGCGTGGCCGTTGTTGTCCTCGGTGATTGTGTGGTTGCTCCAGTTCGTGATCTGGTTCGTGAAGATCTTGGCCAGCGTCTCCCCGGAGAGCCGCAGGTTCTGGATCTGCTGGCCGTCGACCCGGATCTGGTAGGGGAACGCGGTCCCCCCCGCGGCAATCGGGAGATAGGCGTAGTTCCTCCCCTGGGACGTGTCTGTCACCCCCGTGGCCGATGTGTGGCCCAGGTAGCCGTCGGCGGTCACCGCGAAGTCCGAGACCCGGTTGGCGAAGTCCTGCCGACCCTGGGCATCGCCGTCGGGGTTGTAGACGACCTCGAGACCCTGGGAGTAGACGTCGGAGACCCACTGGTTCACGGCGTTCTCCGCCCAGCTGGAGCCTGAGCCCTCGATCTCCGCAGGGGTCACGGCACCAGCCGACTCCGCGCCGAGCGAGACGACCAGCAGCGCGGCGACACCGGCGGCGGCCAAGCTGGTGAGTCGGAGCAGGACCCGCCCCCTCACCGCTGCACCCCCCGGTGCCGGACGAGCAACCGGATGACGACGAAGAGGGCCAGGACCATCGCCAGCAGGACGCTCGCCGCGCCGAAGCCCCGGGTGATGGCGGCCGGCTCGTGCGTGGTGTACGCGGTGTAGATGAACAGCGGCAGCGAGTTCATCGGCTCTCCGACCGGGTTGAGGGTCTTGAAGCTCGACGCCCCCGAGGTGATCAGCGGAATGGCCGTCTCACCCACGCCGCGGGCCACGGCCAGGATGGTCGCCGTCGCCAGTCCCGCCCGGGCGCTCGGCAACACGACCTTGACGACCGTTCGCCAGTGGTTCGACCCGAGCGCGCTGGCGGCCTCGCGCAATCCGCCTGGGACCACCCGGAGGGCCACCTCCCCGGCGCGGGCGATGATCGGCACCATCGTGACGGCCATGGCGATCGACACCGCCAGTCCGGATTTCGGCATTCCCAGGCCGACGATGAGCATGGCGTAGACGAAGAGGCCGGCGAGGATCTCGGGCAGCGCCGTCATGGACTCGACGACGGTGCGGACCAACTGGGATCCGCGCCCGCCGACCTCGGTCATGTAGACGGCCGTGCCGATCCCGAGCGGCACCGACACGACTACGGCGATTCCAACCTCGATCACGGTGCCGATGATGGCGTGGAGGATGCCGCCTTGGGTGAGCGGGGCGGTCGGTGAGACCCCGGCCATGTCGTGGGTGAAGAAGCCGATATGGATGTACGCGTGGTAACCCTGGGTGAAGATGTAGACGACGGTGGTGCCCAGGGCGAACATGACGGCCGCGGCCACGAGGTACAGGGTCGCCGAGACCAGGCGCTCGACCACCATGGTCCGGGGGTGGGCTGCCGCCACCACCCCGGCGTACACCGCCAGGAACACCAGATACCAGCAGATCCCGAATCCGAATAGCCCGCTGAAATCGAAGATGTGGTTGTAGCCGACCTCCACGAGCGCGTACGCGGCCACGACGGCGCCCCCCAGCGACAGCCAGTCGTCGACGCCGAACGCAGGGGTCCGGCGGATCTTCCGCGGCCCCACCGCGGCAGTCGGGCGGGCGGGCCCCGAGGCCCGTGCCCCGCCCGTTGCGGGCGGTCTGGCGCGATCCTGATCGAGGGTTTGCGTGGTCGTCATCGTCAGATCTCGGTGCTCGCGCCGCTCCGGCTGCGCCGGATGACCGTGGCGGCAACGGTGTTGACGAGGAGGGTGATCAGGAACAGGACGAACCCCGCGGCAAGCAGCGCCGAGATCTGGGACTTGCTGGCGTCGCCGAAGTTCCCCGCGATGAGCGCCGACACCGTCTGCGTTCCCGCTTCGAGAATGCGGGCCTTGATCAGATACTCCGGGGAGATGATGACAAGCACGGCTGCCGTCTCCCCCAGTGCGCGACCGAGGGCGAGCATCGTCCCGCCGATGACGCCGCCCTTGGCGAAGGGGAGCACGACGGTCCGGATCACGCTGAAACGCGTGCCGCCGAGCGCCATCGCCGCCTCCCGTTCGCCGATCGGCGCCTGGTCGAACACGGCCCGCATCACCGCGCAGGCGAGCGGGATCGTCATCATCGAGACGGCGAGCCCGGCGATGAAGGCCGAGCTCGTGTAGGCCGACTGCTGCCAGACGGCCGCATTGGGGTTGGTGTCCACATGGAAGATGGGAATCCACCCGAGGTGCTGGCTGAACCACCGGGAGATCTCGATGGCCCGGGGCTGGAGGAGGAAGAACCCCCACAGCCCGTAGATGATGCTCGGCACCGCGGCCATCAGGTCAATGAGAGAAACCAGCCACGACTTGATCTGCTTGGGGGCGTACTCGGTGATGAACAGGGCGAACCCGATCGCCAGGGGGAAGCCCACGGCCATCGCCACGAGCGCCACCTCGACCGTTCCGACGAGCACCGCGGCAATGCCGATCTTGCCGAGCTGCGGTTCCCACCTGGTCTGGGTGAAGAAGTGCAGCCCGTAATGACGGAGCGTCGGGACCGCCTGATAGCAGAGAAACACCCCGATCGCACCGGTGATCACGAGGACGAAGAAGCCGACCGTCCGAGCCGAACCGTGGAAGATCCGGTCAGAGATGTCCTTCCCCGGCGCCAGCGCCCTGGGCATGGTGGACCCGAGCTGCACCGAGCCGAGGTCGAATGTCGTCATCCGAACCGTCCGTGGACGTAGTCGGCCGTCCGTGGATCGACGGGGTTCTCGAACAACGCCTCGGTCGGACCGGCCTCCACGATGTTGCCCGGCGTACCCTGCTCGGCGAGGAAGAACGCGGCCTGCGTCGAGACTCTCGCTGCCTGCTGCATGTTGTGCGTGACGATCACGATGGTGACCTCTGTGCGGAGCTCGGTGATCGTGCTTTCGATCCGGCGGGTCGAGGTGGGGTCGAGGGCGGAGCAGGGCTCGTCCATGAGCAGGATCTTCGGCTTCACTGCGAGTGCACGGGCGATGCACAGTCGCTGCTGCTGTCCGCCCGAGAGCTGGCCGCCGGGTCGGCCGAGCCGGTCCTTCACCTCCGCCCAGAGCCCGGCCTTGGTGAGGCACTCCTCGACGAGCCCGGCGCGCTCGGACCGGCTGATCTTGGTCTTGGTGAGCGTGAGGCCGGCTACGACGTTGTCGGCGATCGACATCGCCGGGAACGGGTTGGGCTTCTGGAAGACCATCCCGATCTGGCGGCGGACGTCGATGAGCCTCCGACCCGGGGCATAGATGTCCTCGCCGTTCAGCAGGACCTCTCCGGCGAGCTTCGCTCCGGGTACGGACTCGTGCATCCGGTTGAGGATCCGCAGGAAGGTCGACTTCCCGCAGCCTGAGGGGCCGATGAGCGCAGTCACCGTCTCCGGCTGCACCGAGAGCGAGACGTCTTCGAGCACCTGGGTGCTGCCGAACCAGGCACACACCCCGACGGCGTCGAGATGCACCGTGCTCTTGGGGTGGTACGTGCCAGGAGCCGCCGACTGGTGCGCCCCGGCCGGCGCGGGCGGGCCCGTCGTCGAGGCTGCCGCCCCGGCCGGACGCTGCCCGGCCGTTACCTGGACCACGGTGTCGTTGGCATCGGAGCGCGACATCTACGTCTCGGCGAGACCGACGACGGGCTGTACGAGTGTGAGCGATCCGGCCGAGCCGTCGAACGGAGCATCGCCGAAGGCGTAAACCCCGCCGTTGGAACCGACCTCCCAGTACCCTCCACCGTCGGGGGAGGCGGCGATGCCCACGATGTTCGCGACGTGCACGTTGGCACCCGGGACGGAGCCGAAGTAGCCGGCATCGCCGAAGGCGAAGAGGCCACCGTCCGCCGCGGCAAGCCAGTAGCCGTCCCCATCGGGGGTGGACACCATGCCGACCACCGGCTGGGCCAGGGTCAGGCTCCCCGTCGAGCCGTAGAACCCGGCGTCGCCGAAGGCGAAGATCCCGCCGTCGGAGGCCACCATCCAGTAGCCCCTGCCGTCGGGGGTCGACGCGATGCCGACGATCGGCTTGTTCAGCGGCTGGCCGCCCATGGAGCCGTAGAACCCGGCGTCGCCGAAGGCGAAGATCCCGCCGTCGGAGGCCACCTCCCAGTAGCCCTTGCCGTCGGGGGTCGACGCGATGCCGACGATCGGCTCGTTCAGCGGCTGGCCGCCCATCGAACCGTAGAACCCGGCGTCACCGAAGGCGAAGATCCCCCCGTCGGAGGCCACCTCCCAGTAGCCCTTGCCGTCGGGGGTCGACGCGATCCCGACGATCGGCTCGTTCAGCGGCTGCCCGCCCATCGAACCGTAGAACGGGGCTGTCCCGTAGGCGAAGATCCCCCCGTCCGAGGCCACCAGCCAGTAGCCCTTCCCCGTGTGGCCGGAGACCGTGAACGAGGCAGTGCCGGTCGACCCGGCGAACCCACTGCCCCGCGTCGGGGAGTAGACCGCGGTCAGGGAATTGTTGCCCGCCGGCAGCGAGGTCGTGGTGATCGAGGCCTTGCCGCTGCTGACGGCGACGGGGCCACCGACGTCCGAACCGTCCACCGAGAACTGCACGACACCCTGGGCACCTGACGGGGCGATCGACGCCGTCAGGGTGATCGAGGTGCCGTAGGTCTGAGGGCTGGCGGGTGACGCCGTCAGGGTGGTGGTCGTCGCGGTCAGCGCGATCACTTTGTAACCGATGACGTCGGTCGACCCCTTGTAGCCGTTCGACGAGGGCGTGAAAATGCCAGTGATCGAGTCTGTCCCTGCCGGCAGGGCGGTGGTCGGGAGGGAGGCCGTCCCGCCGCTCACCGTCTTTGTCCCCAGGAGGGTGGAGCCCACCTTGAACTGCACGGTGCCGGGCGCGTTGGGCGGTGTCACCGTCGCCTTGAGCGTCACTGTGGTGCCCACGAACTGGGGGCTCGCCGGGGAGGGCGTGATGGTCAAGGACGTTGCGGTCACTGGGTTCACCGTGAACCGAGCTGTGCCTGTCGAGCCTTTGTAGTCCACCGACGACGGGGAGAAGACGGCCACGAGCGTGTCCGCACCGACTGTCAGCTCGGTCGTCGACAACGATGCGCTACCGCCGCTCACCGTCTTTGTGCCGAGGACTTTGGTGCCCACCTTGAACTGCACGGTGCCGGGCGCGTTCGGCGGTGTCACCGATGCCTTCAGGGTCACTGTGGTCCCGGCGTACTGAGGGCTCGCCGGGCTGGGCGTCAGGGTCGTCGTCGTGGGGATCGACGTGATCTGGTAGGAGGCAGTGCCTGTCGAGCCTTTGAAATCCAACGACGACGGGGTGAAGACGGCGACCAGCGAGTCTGTGCCCAGGGGCAGTGCCGTCGTCGACAGCGACGCCGAGCCGCCACTGACTGTCTCTTTACCCAGGACAGTGGAGCCCACCTTGAACTGCACGGTGCCGGGCGCAGTCGGCGGTGTCACCGACGCCTTGAGGGTCACTGTGGTGCCGAACTGCTGGGGGCTGACCGGACTCGGGGTGAGGGTCGTCTTGGTGGGGTCGGGCGCGACTGTGTACGACGTCGAGTGTGTCGAGGTGCCGTAGCCGCTGTCCGCGGTGGGCGTGAAGATCGCGGTCACGGTGTCCTTACCCACCGGCAGGGCCTTGGTCGAAAGCGACGCCGAGCCCCCACTGACTGTCCGTGTGCCCAGGACGGTGGAGCCCACCTTGAACTTCACGGTGCCGTGGGCTGTGGATGGTGTCACCGTCGCCTTCAGGGTCACTGTCGTCCCGTAGTTCTGAGGGCTTGTGGGCGTGACTGTCAGCTTGGTCGTCGTCGCTGTGACCTTCTTGACTGTGTACTTCAGGCTCCCTGTCGATTTTGCGTAATCTCCCGACGTCGGACTGAAGATCGCCACGAGCGTGTCCGCACCCGCTGTCAACGAGGAGGTGACGAGCGATGCCTTCCCGCTCTTGACAGTTTGTGTCCCAAGTACCGTTGTGCCCAGCTTGAATTCCACCGTGCCTGCGGCCGCAGGGGGTGTCACCGTCGCCGTCAGGGTCACTGTGCTGCCGGCGTACTGGGATGTCGCGGGTGTGGCCGTCAGCGTGGTCTTCGTCGGGTCCGGTGTGATCGTGATCGAGGCTTTCCCGGTCGACCCCGCGTAGTCTCCCGAGGACGGGCTGAGGACGGCGCTGAGTGCGTGCGTACCGAGCGCCAACGTCGAGACTGTGAGCGAGGCGGTGCCGTTCGAAACGCTCACCGCTGTCCCCAACGGCTTGGAGCCGTCCTCGAACTGGACGGTGCCGCCAACGGCGGAAGGTGTGACCGACGCTTCCAGTTTGACGTTGTCGCCGAACGCCTGGGACGTGGCCGGCACCGTTTTCAGTGTCGTCTTGGTTGCGATGGGCGTGATCTTGATCGAGGCCTTACCCGAGGACTTTGCGTAGTCGCCCGAGGACGGTGTGAAGGTCGCCGTCACTGTCTGCGTGCCGATCGGGAACGTCGAGACTGTGATCGAGGCCGATCCGGCGCTGACCGCCTCTGTTCCGAGGACCGTTGTGCCCTCCGTGAACTTGACCGTGCCCGGAGCCGATCCCGGTGTGACCTTCGCCGTCAACTTCACGTTCTTGCTGAACTGCTGCTGTGTCAGCGGTGTCGTCGTCAGGGTGGTCTTGGTCGGGTCCGAGTCGACTGTGTAGACGAGGTTGCCGACCGAGCCGCTGTTGGCCCCTGTACCTGTCGGCGTGAACACGGCATTGACGATGTCTTTGCCCGCCGGCAGCGCTGTCGTTGTGATCGAGGCGGTGCCTGTCTTGACGGTGACCGGACTGCCGATGTCGGTCGTGCGGTTGAGGAACTGCACGCTCCCAGTGGCCGACGAGGGAGTGATCGTGGCGGTGAAGGTCACCTTGGTCCCGAAGTCTTGAGGGCTGGCGGGAGCGGCCCCGACGGTGGTGACACTGGTCGGGTAGACGACCTTCCACGTTGTCCCTGTGATCTTGATGTCGGCCGCGTCGTAGCTCTTGGCTTGCCCTGTTGTATTGCTGAACTTGAGGCGCAGAACGTAGAGGCCGGCATAGCTTGTTGTGGACTTGGCCTTGTTCGGGTACGACTCGGTATAGGTCGACAGGCTCTTCTCTGTGGCAGGGCTCGTGTAGACGGGCAATGCGCTGGTGTTGAGCGGTGCGGGCGCCGACGCGTTCGGATATTTCACCGCCCCGCCCAATTCCTCACCGCTCCACTGGCCGGCGCCCACGCCGTTGACCGGCGTGTAGCCGTACAACGTGGCCTTGTCGTCGCTGGCATTCGCAACGCTCGTCCCCTCGATGTAGGCGGCGATGGGCTTTGTGGAGATGTTGCCGCCCATGATCTGGTGCCCTGTGGCATTGAAGAACAGCAGACCTCCCGCCTCTGTCGCGAGGGCCACCGGCTCCCACGGTGCGGCCGGGGTGTAAGCGCCCGCCGATTGCGGGACCGCAACGCCGACCGCCATGACAGCTCCGGCGGCGATCCCGCCACACATGGAGACGGCGGCCAGTGCCCGAAGCGGGCGTCGCCGGAGGAGCAGGTTCATCGTCAATGACCTTTCTGGAGTGAATCACTCAACTTTACCGGATTTCTAGATCCCATGGGCATCGGAGTCGTCGGGCCTGGCCCTGGCGACCCGCAACCGACGATGCCGGGCCAACAGCAACCCTGCCGCCCCGAGGAGCACCACACCCCCGCCCACCAGCCACGCCACCAAGGCGGCCGTGTCGCCAGCCCCCGTTCTCACCTTTGGCGCCGCCGATGCCTTGGTACTTCTCCCGCCCTGCCGGACCCCACCGCTCCCCCGGGTACCCGACCCGCTCGGGACCTTCCGGGAGGCGCGGCCCGACCCGGCTGACGTCGTCGGAGTCGTCGACGACGACGCCGGTTTCGTCGTGGTCGACGGAGCCGAACCCGACGTGGTCGTCGTGCTCGACGGAGCCGAACCCGACGTGGTGGTCGTCGTTGTGGAGGGGAGGATCGTCTCGGCCGAGACGGCTTGCCCCGAGGCACAGTTCACCGCGCCGCCTCCGACGGCACGCCACGTGTTGCCGGAGACCTGAATGTTGAGGGTCGGGTAGTGCTTGGTCTCCTCGGGCTGGTTGGCCGTGCCCAGGTACACCCGTAGCTCGATGAAGCCGTCCCAATTCGGAGGGTAGGCCTCGATGAACTGTTCAAGTGTCGGGTCGCGGTCGGTCGCCGCAGCCATCGGGGCTGTGGGGTTCGAGTACCTGGAGGCAGCGGTCATGGCCTTCCCGCTCCACTCCCCCGGCGGGAAGCCCTGAAGGGGGAGGAACGCGTAGAGCACGGCGGTCCGCTGGTCGCTGTTGTACGGCGATTTCGCCGCCACCGACGAGATCGCCCGCCACACGAAGGGGGCCGTGTCCACGCTGCCCGACGTGATCTGGGTACCTGTCTTGTTGCACAGGCCGATGTAGCCCGATGAGCTCGGATCCGTGTAGGGGACTGTGCCGGCCGCCTGCGCGGGTACGGCTCCAAACCAAGCGGCCGCCATGAGCAGGCCAACCGCGAAGAGAGTCTTGGTCGGGTGCATTGCGCTCAACCGCCCAGCTCCTCATGGGCAGAGGAACTGAGGGCACCGGCACCGTCGTCAGCCAGGGGATCGTCGTCCGTCCCGACGTCCTCGCCACCGCCGTGGCCGCCGGCCAGCGATTCCTCGCCGGCGCGTGCGGCGCCGGGTTGCACCGTGCTCTCGACGTCGGCCCCGACCGTGGCATCGGCCGCTGCTTTCGCACCGTCCTTCTGCTTGGCATCCCCGACGGCAGTGCCGGTCTCATCGCCTTTGGCGTCTTCTGCCACCGCACCGGCTCCGGCCTGCGCATGGCTTCGGCGCCACCGACGGACTACGTACCAGGCGAGAAGGACCAGGATGATCAGGACGATCAACGGCCACGGGATCGCCCAGAAGCTCGTACTCGTGCTCACTCGTAACGTGTGCAGTCCGCTTTGAACTGGGACTCGACCTTGTGCCGACACGGCGGCTCTGAGGAGGAACTGCGGCCAGGCGCCTGGTACGTCGATCCGTTCGTTCACCGAGGCACCGGGTAGCAGCAGGGCGATGACCGGCCCTCGGGCCGTCCGGTCCGATCCGATCACCTCCGACACGCTGACCGACTGGTCGATATCGAGGTCTACGTCGCCGGCGTTGCGAACGCGGTAGGTGACCACCGCCTTTCCCTCGCCGAACGGGTTGAGTGTCTCCTGGTAGGAGGCATGTAGGTCCGACACCACGAGGTGCGCGACGAGCTTGCCGGCAACTTGGACGTACACGCGGGTGCCAACGCGCTGGTAGAGGACGATCCGCTGCCCGGACGAGTTCGTCCCCACCGTGCGGAGAGAAGCGACGATTCCGGCAACATGATCTCCGGGCGTCGCCTTCATCGGGATGTGCATGGAGAAGGGCACCACGGTCCAGCCCGGCTTGCCCGACGAGCTCTCCGCGGGCACGCTGACCGATGTCGTCCCGGCCGGCAGCGAGACCCATGAGCCGGTGTCGGTCGGCTTGACGCCGGGTGCGAGGAGGCCGAATCCGCCTGCCGACGTCTCCAGCGCGTCCGTTGCGCTCAGCCCGAGTGAGAGCGGGACCTTCGAATAGTTGACGAGCGCGACGTAGTCCTTCAGCACGCCGCCGGGCGTCACCCCGAATTGGAAATAGGAGAGCCCATCGGGTCCAGTGGCCGATGAGGGTGCGATTCCGAACGTGACCCTGTGTGTCCCTGTCGGAGACACCGGGGCGATGGTGGTCCCCTGCGGCGTGCGGTGCTTGGCGCTGCCGGACTTCGAGGCGCTGGGCTTCGACGCCGCCACGACAGACCTCGACGGACTCACCGAGGCGGCTCCCGACGACGCGATGAGGGCGGGGGCCACAGAAATCAGAACCACGGCGACGGCGACGAGGACGCCGCGAAGGGCGACCGGGCGCGCTCGGCCCAAGCGCGGCAGCGTGAGACCGGTCGACCGGACCCACGGCTCGTCGGGTCTGGCGGGGGAGGGCTCCATGGACGACCGATCTCGCAACTTGGCTAAATCAAGTACTTCTAGTTTACCCATCGGATTTATAGGTCGCAAGGCAGGGCCGGCCCCTCGGTCCGGTGCCCCGGGCCCTGTTCCCGCCACGGCTGGGCCGCTCCCGACCGCCAGGCGTCCCGTTTCCAGCCCCGCGTCGACGCGACAACGGGGAGAGCGTGCCGGCGCAGCCGACTGCCGCTCTCCCCGTCGTCGCCTTCCCGGGAACTACGCCCCGAGGCGATCGCCTCTCGTACTAGGCGATCGTGAAGGTGAGCGTTGCGGTGTACTCACCGGGGGTAACCGAAGACGGCGCTACCAGATTCAGGACCCCGTAGACGTACACGGTGCCGGTCCCCGGAGCGCTGCTGGCGGCGAACTGATGTGGTTCCCCCGCCAAACCCTCGGTTCCGGTGGCGTTCTTGGCGAACACCGTGCCGCCATTGAGCACGTTGCTCGTGTTGACCGCGATGTCACCGGGACCGGTCCCGTACTCGTTGCCCTGGGTGTAAGCCGGCTCGACGCCCGTGAAGGTGAGGTTCTGGGCGTTGATGTCGTCGCTATTGGCGCCATCACCACCGTTGGTGAAGTTGGTCACCTCAGCGGAAGCCGTCCAGGTGTTCTCCCCGATGCCGGTGTCGGTGATCGTGACACCGTCCTGCGGAGTGCTGATGCTCCCGAAGTCCGCACTGGCCGTGAAGGTGCCGGCCCCGGCATTCAGGCTCGCCGTTCCGAGATTGAACGGGTTGGTCGGCGAGTACGGCGTCGTGATGGTCAGCGTCCCTGCCGGAATGTCGACGTCGAGGTTCTGGGCCGACGGCGTGGGCGTCGCCGCCGCGGTCGCGGTGTATTCCACCGCGGCCGAGGTGGAGTTGGCCCAGTCGCTCAGGTTGGCCGAGCTGAACGCCGCCACGACGTAGTGCGTGCCCGTCGGGCTGATCGGGTACGTCACGCCTGCCTCGGCGTTGGCGAGGTTGACGGTCTCCAACAGCTCGCTACCGCCGGTGATGGCGTTGGAGTTGGTCGCACCGTTGTCGTAGAAGCTGACGGTGCCTCCGGTGGGCGCTTGCGTGGTGGCCGAGGTGGTCTCGTCGGTCACCGTCGCAGTGAGGGTCACCAGCGAGTACTCGGTTCCCGAGCCTGGGACGACCGTCAGGGCGGTGTTCGTCGTGTCACCGGGCGGCGTCTGGATCGTGTAGTCCACGGCAGTCGCCGTCGACGACGCGTAGTCGGTCGACGTCGGAGTGAACACGGCGCTCAGGGCGTCCGTTCCGACCGGCAGCGACGGGGTCTGCACCGAGGTCCCTCCGCTGGCCACGGTCTGGGGGCTCCCGATGTCGGTCTCGGGACCCGAGCCCACCTGGTACTCGAACTGGACGATACCGGCGGGCGTCGAGCTGTCGTCGTCGCTGACGGTCGCGTCGATGGTCACTTCCGTCCCTGCGTATTGCGGGCTCGACGGGCTCGTCGACGAAATCGACGTCGCGGTCCCGACCGGGTTCACCGTGTAGTCCACGGTGCCTAGTGGCGACTCCGTCGCCGTCGAGGAAGAGTCGTAGTACGAGTACACGGGCGCGGGCGTGAACACGGCATCGAGCGTGTTGGCGCCGACCGGCAGCGTGACCCCGAGAGCCGCCGTCGTGGTCGAGGCCGACCCGCTGGTCTCGGTCACCGGGCTCCCGATGGGGCTGCCGTTGTCCTCGAATTGGACCGTGCCGTCGGGAACGGCAGGAGTGATGGCGGCACTGAGCGACACCGACTGCCCGTAGGTCTGCGAACCGTTCGGGCTTGCCGTCAGCGCGATCGTCGTCGCCGTGTAGGTGATTGCCGAGTAGTCGACCGACCACGTGCCGTTCGTCGTTGTGATCGAGATGTCGGCCGAGTCGTAGTTCTGCGTCAAGGTCCCGGGGTCACTCACCTTGAGACGGAGCTCGTAGAGGCCTGCATAGCCATCGTTCGAGATGTCGTTGTTCGGGTAGGTCTCCGCGTACGTCTGCAGCGTCTTGTTGTTCGAAGCGCCCGTGAACACGGGTCCCGTAAAGGTGTTGAGCGGTGCAGGCGCACCGGAGTTCGGGTACACGGTCGACACGCCGAGCGCTTCTCCACTCCAACTACCGGGTGCCTCGCCGTTGACCGGCGTGTAGGCGTACAGCGTCGCCGTCGTGTCGCTGCCGTTCGGGGCCGTCGTGCCCTCCACGTAGGCGGCAAACGGAGCGGTCGTGATGCTGCCACCGGTGATCTGCTGCCCGGCCGAGTTGAAGAACAGCAGGCCGCCGACCTGCTGGCTTGGCGGCGAGGTCTGCCACGGCGGCGTCGCCGCGGAGGCGACGCCGGCGAAGCCGAGGGTGAGGACCCCTACGAGCAAGGCGATAACCCCGATGCCCGAGAGGGACCGAAAAGGTCTCTTCATGGTAAATTTCTCCAGTCCTTTGATGGAAATGGTCTTGTCTGCTGGTGCTTCTCAAGGACAAGCCGGTGAGACCGACCGTCAAGGGTGTGGCGTGCCGGCCCGGGCTGGACAGAGTTCTGTCGAGGAACCCTCTGCCCAGCCCGGAGTCCGGCCGTGTGTCATGTCGAGCTCGTCGTTAGGCAAGCCCCAGGTCGTTGTAGGTGGGCGTCACCCCGGCCTCGGCCAGCAACGACTGACCGATCGGTGTTGCGAAAAACGGCGTCGGGCCGCCGGAATCCGAGAACAACGCCTTGGCCCAGTTGAGCGTCCCGCCGGGCTCGATGGGCGTCGAGTCGCTGAGGTCGCTCTGTCGGAAGATGACGTAGTCCGTGATAGCGCTCTTGTAGTAGCTACCGCCACCGTCGGGGGTACCCGTCAACAACTTGATGCCGGGGGTGAGCACCGTACCGCCGTAACCCAACGTCGCCGGGTTGTGGAAGTAGCCGGCGTTCCAGAGGGTCAGGCGCCCTGCCGCGAACGGCGCGATCGCATCGGCCGGGTTGGCCGCACCCGTGATCGCTGTCGGGGCGTTCTGCTCGACCGTGACCACGTTGGGCGACTCGCTGAAGGCAAAGGTTGTCTGCCCTGTGCTGCCGTTGTAGGAGTGGTTGAGCGCCTTGACGAAGGTCTTGTAGACCGACGACCCGGCCGGGGGCAACTCGGGGATGACGTAGTCGGTCGACGAGTCCACACCACCGGTCAGCGCGCTCCAGGTGATCCCGGGGGACGGAGCCGAGTAGATCGACACGAGCTGCGCCGTCGTCAGGGCGGCGGGCGCATTGCTCGTCGTGTCCGCCGCCACCTCGATGTTGTCGGTGGCGATCTCCACGTCATGCAGCCCACCCCAACCCTGGTTGACTGCCTGGTTCTCCTGGGCGGCCGTCGGCAGGCTGGCACTGGCCACGAAGTTGATCTGGTTGGTGAATGTGGGTGTCTGCTCGGTGTGGTTCGTCGGTGTCTGCTTCCAGTCAGCCAGCAGTGCTTTGATGGCTGTCCCGCTGCTCTGGACCCGCTGCTGGGGGAAGGTGCCGGCTCGCAACACGTCGGTCGGGTTGAGCGGCTTGGGACTCGCCTCGGAGGAGCCGTTGGCGTAGGCGGCACGCCCGTTGGAATCAGCCGTGGCGTCGAACGAGATCACCCGGTTCACGGTGGCTGCCGAGTTGAAGCCCGGTGTGCCACCCGGATACCCGTTCAGGGCGAAGTCGACCGCGAACTGCGGCGTGTCGCCGCCCACGCCGACGATGTCACCGGGCTGGGGCTGGTAGTCGGCGGATGCCGACCCAGCCCAAGCAAACGGGAGCGCCATCGCTGCTACTCCCACGAGGCCGAGCCTCACGAACCCGCGTCTTTTTCTCACCGGAAGTCCTTCCTTTGCTCGTTTCCACACCTCGCCACGGGTGTCGTGCCGACGGTGTCGCACATTGTAAGTATACCCGATGTAAATTATCAACATTGGCCTCCGGCCCATCACCGCCCCGGGCCAGCAACGTCGTCCGAGCGCGAAATCCCTGGTGGAGAGGTGTCGTTGCCGGCAACGATGGCGGCGGCTCGGTCAATTCCGGTCGAGGTTTCGTGCCGCCGGGGACCCGATCGTCCGTTCACGACGCTCGGCGTGCAGACCGCCGGAACGTCGGTCCGTCGCCGAGCGCTATCCCTGCGAAGTGGCGACCGGGTGACTCGAAGGATCCGATGGGCCGCTCCCGGCCGAGCCCGTCCCGCCAACTGCAACCGGTTTCATTGATTCCTGTTGAAACTTCGCCCGGAAGACGGCTCGGTCCTACGCTGCGGCGACCAATGGGACGGCATCCGAGATCTCTGCTTCAGAAGCGATCGACCACACGAACGTGTCGAGGTGGTCTCCTGGAACGCCGAGACCCCCACGACCCGGAGTAGGGCTACCGGTTCGGTCTACTCGTCACTCGTAGCCGGCTGAACGACCGAGTACGGCGCCGTTGCGGAAGACGGTGATCGGACCACTCTCGCTGACCGCGATCACCGTTGCGAACGGATCGTCGAAGCTGTACCGCCGACCCGACGTGTGCCGAGTGCCCCCCAGCGCCGCAACCGTCTTTTCGGCTGTGCTGCTCGGCACCAGCCGCACGCCGAGCTTCCGGAGGACTCCGTCGGCGTCGAAGACCGCGGCGCCGTCAACTTGGGCAAGGGCGTGTCGAAGGGGGGCCAGGTGGGAGGCCTGGCGGATCAAGAGGCGAGGCGGCGTCGGCAGCCGCTCTTCAACCGGTGGCCCGGGGTCACCACCTGGTCGATAGATGAGCAATGCACCCACACCAAGGGATCCGAGGTCGTGGACGGCAAATTCGAGCAACGCCTCTAGCACCGACGCGTCGCCGTGGGCGTCTTCGCCGGTCATGGCGCCGATCCAGCCACCCACCGGCGGCTCGTGGTGCCACGACACGCCCTCCCAGCGCAGGACGCCAAAGACGCCCACGACCCTGACCGAACCGGTGGGGTGACGCTGGACGATCGTTGCGCCGAAGACGCTGGCCAGCACGACGAGGTCGCGCTCGGACCCCGCCGGGCGATCGAAGACGATCCACTCGTTCGATCCGCTGGTTCGGCGCAAGATCCAGCTCGAAAGCCCGTCGGCAAATCTCCGGGCTGCAGGGAGCGGGTGGTCGCCAAGGGCAGTCCGGGTGATCTCGAGCTGGGTCCCGGCCGCCCAGGTCGCTGGCTGCAGGCTCGGCTCGATGATCGTGCCGCTGCTCGCCGTGCGTCGCTCGTGGATGTTCGGATGGAGTGCCTGGTCAATTTCTTCGAGGAGGACCTCTCGGAGCGCCGCCGGTACGCCCACGTGCAGTCCGCTTTCCTCGAGCTCCTCGGCGAGACGTCGCAATCGCCTAGAACCGGCTTCGGCCATTGGTGCGCACGCTACCGGCTAAGGATTGGCCGCCGCCCAAGCGCCGTCGACAGTGAAGCGCCAGCCCCCACGGCGGGTGGGAGCCCGCCTAGAGGCCGCCGCCGGCATGGCCTGCTCGCACATGGACACAGCGGACACCGGGGTGAACGACCTCTCACACAGGGCCGAGCCCGGCCCGCCCGACAGCCCCCGATTTGAAGAACTCCCTGCTCACACAGGGAGTTCTTTGCGCGCGCTCGGAGGGATTCGAACCCCCAACCTTCTGATCCGTAGTCGGGGCAGCCTGGTCCAGGGCGTCCGTCCAGTCGCGTCAGTCCTGGTCAGGAGGTCGCGTGGGTCCGCCAACGACCGCGAATTCCACCCATTCCGGCCGAATTGAGTAGCAGGGAGTAGCAAGGATTCGGCATCTAACAACCTTCTGATTCGCGATTTTGGCCGTCATCCACCGGCCCCGGGAGGCGTTCTGCGCCGGCCTCTCGGGACCGACGCCGCGCTGGCCGCACGGCTGGAGCTGCCATCTACTCTAAATAGTTTAGAGTACGTTAGAGTACGCAGATGGGCACGGTCGAGGTGGAACAGGCACTCGCACTCGAACCAACCGCGCGCGCCGACGCGCTCCTCGCGCTGCATGAAGACCAGTGGTTCGACCGCAAGAGCGCGAGGGTCGCCGCCCGGACCCTGACCGAGACGACGATCGCCATGGCCAACGCCGAAGGCGGCACCGTCGTCGTCGGGCTGGCCGACCGAGTCGTCGAGGGGGTCAACCGACACGCCGACAAGCTCAACGGCTGGCAGCAGGCGACGCTGGACTTCACCGTCCCCCCGGTGCCCGCCCGGTCTCGGCTGGTCGACTGCGTCAACTCCGCGGGGGAGCCCGACCGGCTACTGGTCCTCGACGTCGACTCCAGCCAGATGGTCCACGCCAACCAGCGAGACGAGGTCTTCTTGCGGGTCGGCGACGAGAACCGCAAGCTCTCGTTCGACCAGCGCCGAGAACTCATGTTCGACAAGGGGCAGGCGGCGTACGAGGCGACCGTGGTACCCGACGCAACCCCCGACGACCTCGACCCCGAACTCCTCGATTCGTATGCCGGTGCGGTCCGGCACGGCGACCCGGTTCGGCTCCTCCAGGCCCGGGGCCTCGTCACCCGCGACGGCGGGCTGACGATCGGGTCGCTGCTGCTGTTTGGGCGCGAGCCACAGGCCCGGTACCCCGAGGCCATCGTCCGGATCCTCCGCTTCCGCGGCACCGATCGCGGCACGGGCTCGCGTCAGCAGCTGCTCGACGACGTGCGTTGTGAGGGCCCGATCCCTCGCTTGCTGCTCGCGGCCCGGGAGGCGATCTCCCAGCGTGTCCCCTCGCGCCGGGCGCTCGGCCCCGAAGGTCGCTTCGAGCCGGTGGGACTGATCCCGCAGGACGCCTGGACTGAGGGCCTCGTGAACGCCGTCATCCACCGTTCCTACAGCGTGGTGGGCGATCACATACGAGTCGAGATCTTCGATGACCGCATCGAGGTGGAGAGCCCCGGGCGCTTCCCCGGCCTCGTCGATCCGACCGATCCGCTGACGGTCACCCGGTTCGCCCGCAATCCTCGGATCGCCCGGGTCTGTGCCGATCTGCGGTTCGGGGAAGAGCTGGGCGAAGGCATCCGCCGGATGTTCGAGGAGATGCGCCTCGCCGGCCTGGCTGACCCGATCTATCACCAGACGTCTGGCAGCGTGCGGGTCACGCTCTTGTCCGCTCCGATCGATCGGCGCCTGGAAGCCCGGCTCCCGCAGGGTTCGCGTGAGCTGGCCCGCCATGTCCGCGAGGCGGGCCGCGTCAGCACCGGGGAGCTTGTGCAGCTGACCGGCCTGTCCCGGCCCGTCGTCATCCGTCGGATGAAGGCGCTCGAGGAGGCCGGCCTGGTCGAGTGGGTCGGCAACAGCCCAAGGGACCCGCGTGCCTACTGGAGGCTGTGCGTCGAATGACATTTGTGTCTCTAAAGCCCAAGTTGAGAGGGTTGAGAGTTCTGTCGGCCGGCCAAGCGGGCGGTGGATCGACTACAGCCTCGGGGCGCACAGCTGTTCGTTCCGAACGGTTCGAGCAAGCGATCTTCTCGTACGTCGGCTTCGCCCGCTGAAGTCCCTCTGACGCACCGTCCGCCGCAAGATCTTGCCCGTCGCGGCGGTCGGCCATCTGGTCGGGAGGGGCGGTCGATGACCCGGTACCGCCCGTCGTCGGCCGAGGACTGTCCGGAGCACCCTACAACCGGCGCTTCTGACCTCGGCGTGGGCACCTTTCCTGGAAAGTACGGAATTTCCTTTCGCGAGTACACCGCTCGGTACAGTCCTGGTGACATCGAGGGCGCAGCAAGGTCAGACCGGGCCCGCGGGTGACGGCTGCTCCGTCCCCCCTGCCGGCTCCAGCTCTGCTGCATACAAGGGAAGGGGCGCGTCCTCGTCATCCGGTTCGTCGTTGTCCGGCGTCTGGGGCCGATCCTCCTCGCCCTTCGGGAGAATTGGTCGCGGCTTTCCTGACGGCGGCAACGACTTCCGCCTCCCACATGGCACTTTCGGCCTGGCGCAACGCCCTCCCCAGGGTCGCCCAGATGCCGGTCCACGACACGCCGAGGAAACCCGCCGCCGAGACAACAACTGGGAATACTCGGTTTCTTTCCGCTGAGGACGTTCCTGGGGACGTTCCTGGGGACATCGAGGGGTCACAGTTACCCCATGACCATCGCCACGACCATCCATTCGCACCCGTCCCGGACCGTTCCGAAGTCCCCGCTCGCTGACAGTGACCGGCTGGTGCTCACTGTCACCGAGGCTGGCGAACTGCTCGGCATCTCCCGGGCTTTCGCCTACGAGCTGGTGGCCAGAGGGGAGCTGCCGGTCATCCGGCTGGGCCGGCGCCGACTGGTCCCGAGGTGGTCCCATGCTGCTGGCGGAGGGGTGGTCCTATCGGACTGGCGAGCGACACTGCGGACCTGAACGACGAATCAGGGGCGGCCCGCTGTGGCCCAGCCGCTCCCAGTGCGAATCACACCCCGAGTTCTGGTCAGCCACGCCCACTCGCTGCCGCCGAGCTCGAGTCCGGCGATCCAGGGCAACCATCGATACCGATCAGCGCGCCGAGGCGACTACCGAAGGCGTTTCGGTGGATCCAGGCTTAACGCTCCATCTGGATCGCCGAACGGGCGTCCCCTACCGCCGGCCGTGGGCGCGGTCCGACGCCAGATCACACGTATATCGCCGGGATGGGGCGCTTCGCGCCGAACGTCTGGCCGCTTCAGCTGGCATGCCGAGAGACATATTCGTCAAGGGCCTCCCGGCTGACATCTGCCAGACGCTTTCCCTGAGCCTTGGCCAATCGTTCCAAAGCGTCACGAGTTGGTTGTGGGACGCGGACGGTGAGGCTGGGCGTACGCTTCCCAGCGCCGGTGATCGACGGCCGCCCGCGTCGACGGGCCAGCGCCCGCTCAGCGATCTGGTCCGCGAGGTGCTCGGTGAGCCGGCGCCCCTCCTTCAAGCGGACGTCCTCCTTGGAGAGATCGACGTCAGCTCCGATCAGTCCCGGCTTGATTCGTCGAGTGCTCATCGGCTCCTCCTTCGATAGTGCGTTGGCATGACGTGAATCACCAGGTAGCAGCCGGGTCTTTCAATCGCGACCACCTCAAGTTCTCGGTCCCGCTCGTCCGCGCCGACCCAGGTCAGAACCGTGGCTCCGGTCTCGGGGTCAATGTTGACGTCGGCAGGGACCGTCGCGATCACGTGGTAGGCCGATTTCCGACCGACCCGGTGCTTGCGGGATCCGCGCGTGAACCGGAGCGGTTTCACCTCTTTATTATGACTTACACAATATCTTAGTGCAAGTCACAACTCCTGCGCTGGCCAGCCGGCGGGTGATCCAGCTTCCGTGTTCGCCACGGGTACGGCAAGTATCCCCGAACGTCCACAGTTCGAGATGACCGAGCGTCACCCACCGCCGGCTCAGGGGCGCGCTGCCGACGGCGATGAGGCCGGTGGGCACGGGGCTGTCGGGAATGTCCGAGCCGCAAGGTTCGCTCTAGTCGATGCCCGCAGGGCGGTCAGCTATCGGGCGTTGGTCCTGCGCTGGTGCCATGCTCACTCACGAGGGCTCGCAGGCTCTTTGCATCGGCAAGGAACGCCCGGGCCAAGTGGGCCCCAGTTCCGGTCGGCAACTCGGGCCCGACGGCCCCGCCGGCCGTGACGATCTCGGCGCTGGCTTCGAGGACGCGTCCGGCGCGGGTGAGTGCGGCCT